>Ga0302325_10000948_pt1 | contig 76273 bp, 71 predicted proteins | sample Palsa_T0_2_FD_201948 | JGI IMG/M metagenome (GOLD analysis project Ga0302325, IMG submission 201948) | Peat permafrost microbial communities from Stordalen Mire near Abisko, Sweden - Palsa_T0_2 | ecosystem: Environmental > Terrestrial > Soil > Palsa > Peat permafrost | place: Sweden: Abisko... | reverse complement strand
AGTATTTGCATCACGCACATTCAATATCTCAAAAAGTTAAATGCGAAATGATTTTTAATTTTGTATTTCACCGCGAAATACGAAATAAGCATGAGCAACAGAATAGGCAAAAGAGGAGAAAATATATTTGCAACCATTATCAGCCGCAACATTGCCAGTAAAGGCTTTTTATTGGATCCTACATTTTTGGGCGACAAATTTCAAACAGTTGATTTTCATGTTGACCTATTGCAATATTCTTTTAAGGGATTCTTTTATGCCAGTGTCAAGACAACAACGCTTGGCTATTACCCGGAATGAGATAGAATGAGGATTACCATTGATAAGGACGAGATTGCAGAATTAAGCAAGTTTGTATTACCGGTGTACATCTTTGGAATCGATGAGATCGAAGAAAAAGGTTATCTGATTTCTGCTAATAACCTGGATAAAGCAATGAATGTCAATGGTGTGATAACGAAATACCCTGTCAATAGCGCTAATATAGAACTTCTTTGGAAAGAAGTAGCAGCGTATTGGGATAATAGACGTGAAATGACGAAATTTGTATCATCCTTTAATTAATGTCGATGGAAAGCAAAAAAGATTTTAATGAATGGCGGGCGGAGAAGTTAGGATATGTCTATTTCTCCAGACTTGCTGAGTTGATCATAAATGAGCCAAATTTCCAAGAGCCATTGTTCGATTATTTAATTGATATTGGTGAAAACCAAAAACAAACAGGCAGGCTTTTTGGTGTAGAGGTAAAATCCTACAATAATGGCAAGGAGAATTTAAATGATTCCTTAAGCAAAGAATATAAAAACATAGCCTTCCCTGCACTCCTGGTAATGTTTGATAATAAAAATGACCATGGCTATTATAAATGGATTAAGAAGCCTTCAGAAGATGGTCAGTTAGTATTTGATACTGCCAAAAACGACGTCGAGGAATTAAATGACAATAGTTTAAATAAGATTGTTACTGAAGTAAAAGACTGGTATTCCAATCAGCATGTTGCTTAATAAGGCAAACCACTGTCTATGGCCAATCTCAGCACTGATTTCCTCGGCATCCGCAGCCCTAACCCCTACTGGCTCGCCAGCGCGCCCCCTACCGACAAACTGGTCAATGTCCTGCGTGCCTTCGAAGCCGGATGGGGCGGCGTGGTTTGGAAGACGCTCGGCAGCCAGGTAAAGAATGTCTCTTCCCGCTACTCCGCCGTCGACTATCATGGCAGCCGCGTCATGGGCCTGAATAATATCGAGCTGATCAGTGACCGGCCCCTGGACATCAACCTCAAAGAGATCAGGGAATGTATCCGTCTCTTCCCGGACCGGGCGATGGTCGTCTCGCTGATGGCGGATAATGACCGCCAAAGCTGGCACGAGCTGATCAAAAAGGTAGAAGATACCGGCGCCCATGGCCTGGAGCTTAATTTTGGCTGCCCGCACGGGATGACGGAAAGAGGAATGGGCGCGGCCGTTGGCCAGGACCCGGAAATTGCCCGCCTCGTGGTGGAATGGGTGATGGAGGTGGCTACCATTCCCGTGATCACCAAACTGACCCCCAACGTACACTCCGTCGTACCGACAGGCCGTGCCGCCGTAGAGGCAGGCAGCCAGGCCCTCTCCCTCATCAATACCATCCAGTCCGTCACGGGCGTCGACCTGGATACCTTCATCCCCAACCCCAATGTAGCCGGCCAATCGACCTTCGGCGGTTATTGCGGTCCGGCAGTCAAGCCTATCGCGCTGAAAATGCTGACGACCATCGCACAGGACCCTGTCACCGCCAAAGTGCCGGTGTCGGGTATCGGCGGTATCAGCACCTGGAAGGACGCCGCCGAGTTCATGCTGCTCGGCTCTACGAGCGTGCAGGTATGCACTGCCGTGATGAAGAACGGGTTTCGGATCATCGAAGACCTTTGCGAAGGGCTTAGCAACTGGATGGATGAAAAAGGCTTTGCCCGGACGACGGATTTTATCGGCAAATCCGTTCCTACCCTTACCCATTGGGAAGACCTCGATATGAATTATCATATCGTCGCCCGTATCGATCCGGACAAGTGCATCCATTGCGGACTTTGTTACATCGCCTGCGAAGATGCATCTCATCAATCGATCCGGCTCACACCCGGAAATCCTTACAATACTTATACGATCAAGGAAGAAGAATGCGTCGGCTGCAATCTTTGCAAACTGATCTGCCCGGTGGACGGTTGCATTACGATGGTCGAACAGCGCCATGGGGCAGAATACCTTAACTGGAAGGAATTCCAGCAGAGGGGCCTGCCGCTGAATGATCACTGAGCGCGGCCCACCCACTGCTCGGCCGCTGCACCGGCTGGCCGGCTTATTTAGCCGAGAACAGGAAAATCGTTTCCGTATTATACTTCTGACCCGGTTTCAGCTCTGTGGAGGGGAAAGAGGGTTCATTCGGTGAGTCAGGGAAGTGTTGTGTTTCCAGGCAAAAGGCAGAGCGATAGGTATCCGTCTTACCTGCTTTCAACGGGTTGGTCCCTGTCATAAAATTGCCGCCATAAAATTGAATACCCGGCTGGTCGGTAATAACCGCCAATACGATCCCGCTTTGATCGCCCTGTACAATGGCGGCAGGACCCTGTCTTGTTCCCGGATTCAGCACGAAATTGTGATCGTAGCCCTTTCCATACCGGATTTGTTGATTGGTCGTATCACCGACACGGGCGCCGATGGCGGTTGGTTTTCGGAAATCAAATGGCGTACCGGCTACCCCTGCGATTTTTCCCGTCGGGATAAGCGTCGAGTCCACCGGCGTATAATGGTCGGCGTTGATCGCCAATTGGTGATTAGAGATCGGACCGCTGCCCTGGCCGTTCAGGTTAAAATAAGAATGATTCGTGAGATTCAGCACGGTGGGCTGATCGGTGGTAGCTTTGTAGTTCACGGTCAGCCGGCCACCCTCCAGCAAATAAAAAACAGTAACCTTAAGGTTACCCGGATAGCCTTCTTCACCGTCTTTGGATAGATAGGTAAGCATCAGCATGGAATCACTTAATTGCTTGCCTGTCCAGACAACTGCGTCGAAGCCCTTTTTTCCGCCATGCAGCGAGTTGGGCCCGTTATTGGCAGCCAGCATATAATCCTTGCCCTCCAGCTTGAAATGAGCCCCGGCAATCCGGTTGCCGTAACGACCGACGACGGCGCCGAAATAAGTATCTGGTTGATGAATGTATTTGCCGATGCTGTCGTAACCCAGTACCACGTCAGTCGGTTTTCCGTTCTTGTCGGGTACAATCAGGCTGACCACACGCGCGCCATAGTTGGTGATGGCAATGCTGATCTCCTTACTCTTCAGGATATACAAGGCAGTGGGCTGGCCGTCGACGGTGTCACGGAAGGCCGCAGGGTCGGGCAGCTGGTTTTCGGCGAGTGGCTGCGTTTTGGTGATCGTATCCGCCGTAGGGGCCGCTGCCGGTGCAGAATTATTATTGCCGCAGGCAGCATAAAACAGGGTCGACAATCCAAAAGAAATGACAATCAGCTTATTCATATAGCAATAGTTATATAATGACTAGGTAATGACAAATGATGTCCCGTTCTCGATCTGCCCGATATAGGCCCGCAGCTCCTTGCCCGTGGCCTGGAGGTAAATCGGGGTGAGCCTCTCCACCAATGCGTCGATAGCCTCTTCCCTGACCAGGTTGATCGTGCAGCCGCCGAAACCGCCACCCATCATCCGGGCGCCGATGACACCCGGATCACCCTTCACCTGGTCGACCAGGAAGTCCAGTTCTTCACAGCTGACCTCGTAATCATGGCTGAGCCCTTCGTGGGAGGCATACATCTTCCGGCCGAAAGCCTCTAGATCGCCTTGCTGCAGATTTTCCGTGCCTGCCAGCAGACGGGCATTTTCTTCCACTACATACCGACAGCGACGGTAAACCAGCGGGTCTACAGGGGCTACGCAAGACTCCAGCATGGCCAGGGTGACATCCCGTAGACTTTTGACACCAGGATGATGTGCCCGCACCAGGCTTACCCCGGCTTCGCACTGCTGACGCCGGGTATTGTATTCCGAAGACGCCAGCGAATGTTTGACCCCGGAATCGAGCAGGACTATCAGGATGCCTTCCGTATTAAAGGGGAAATAGGCATACTCCAGGCTCTGGCAGTCTAGCCTGATCACATGGTTCCTGCGACCGAACATGCTCGCGAACTGGTCCATGATCCCGCATTGAAGACCGACAAAGACGTTCTCTGCCTTTTGCGATAGTTTCACCATCGTCAGCGGATCGAGCCCCAGCCCGAACAGCTCATTGAGGGCAAAGGCCGTGGCACATTCCAAAGCGGCAGAGGAAGACATGCCGGCCCCCAGGGGAATGTCGCCGCCAAAGACACAATTGAATCCACCCAGTTCATGCCCCAGTGCCTGGATCTGCTGCACGACGCCTTGCACATAATCCGGCCAGTGCAACGGAGATCGCTCCAGCCGGTCGACAGACCCGCGGAAACTGCTGTCGAGGTCCAGCGCAACAATATGCAATTCTTTATCGGCACGGGCACTGACAGCCATGCAGATGGCTTTATCGATAGCCGCCGGCAGGACAAAGCCATTATTGTAATCCGTATGCTCGCCGATGAGGTTGACACGGCCCGGGGACCGGACGACCAGGGGGCTTTCGCCCTCAAAAATTGATTTGAATTTTTCTTGTACCCGGGAAGATAACGAGGCAGATTGGCCGATTGCTGTATTCATCATGGTTCGCTGATCTGGAAATGTCAAATCTACAGCTAATTTATTTATTTAGAATAAAGTCCCGTGAATTCCACCCCCAGGCCGGGGCCCCGGGGGATCGTAACCCTGTCCGCTGAAATGGTCAGTCCTGTCGCCAGGTCCTCCTTTAATAATAGTGGTCCATCCATATCCACGTAATCTAAGTCCGGCAACAGGTGCGCAATAGCCGCGCTTCCGATAGAGCTTTCGTTCATACTGCCCACCATGACTTTCATGCCCAGCGATCTTGCCGTCGCGATCATCCGGCGGGCAGGCGTGAGACCACTGCATTTGGTCAGTTTGATGTTGATGCCGTGGAAATGCTGATGACAAGCTGCGACATCCTCTTCACGGACACAGGATTCATCTGCTATCAGCGGCAGTCGGGACTCTTTATACAGGATCTTCATCCCATCCCAGTCGTCCCTGGCCAGGGGCTGCTCGACAAACTCCACTCCCAGCTCCGCCAGCCGGGGGATCTTTTGTAAGGCCTCTTCCACCGTCCAGGCAGCATTGGCGTCTACGCGCAGGATGGCATTGGTATGCTGCCGCAATGCCTCCATGATAGCCAGGTCATCCGGCGTCCCCAGCTTGACCTTATAGATGGGCCAGCAAAGTTCCGCCATCTTGGCAACCATTTTTTCGATAGTATCGATCCCGATGGTATAATCAGTCTGTGGTCCCAGCGTGGGATCCAGTCGCCATAAACCATACAGGGGCTGCTGGCGAAGCTTGCCGAACAGGTCCCAGGCGGCCATATCCAACGCACATACCAGGAAGGGGTTGTCGGGCAGCAAATGATGCAGATAATGCCAGTAACGCTCGGGATTCGTGAGGGCAAACTGCTGAATATAAGCCTTCTTCCCCTCCAGATCGGCTATCATCTTCTCTACGGGAATATGATAATAACTAATGGCCGGGGCCTCACCATAGCCTTTTAGCCCTTTGTGCTCCAACTCTACGACCAGGGTAGGCTGATGGGTCTTGGTGCCCCGGGAAATAGTGAAGGGATGCCTGAAGGCCAGATTGTAAGAGTAATAGTTGCAGATCATGGGCGCAAAAGTAGGGATAAGATTTCGAACGTTCGTCGGGCAGGATCGAGGGACAGTCGGGCAAAATTGAGCGATCGTCGGGTAAAACCCGCCGAAACGTACTTTGCGGGAATTACTGGCTCCGCCAGTGGATCTACTAACTTTTTTGCAGAAATGAGAACAGTTTTCCATTCCTGGGAATGACCGGAGCGGACGCGACTTTATAATATATTGGAATTCAATTTTTTGTGTTTTGGCACCTTTTTCACATATACTCTGGCATAACACGCAAATCCGAACCAAATGAAATCGAACTCTACCCTCCTCACTCTGGCCCTGATCGCCACCTTCCTGACTTCCACTGTGAATAAGGTATCTGCCCAGGACGCTCCTGCCAGCACCAATACGAGCACGCCGATGCTTTTGTTGAGCTTTGACGGGACCAGCCAGGCAAACGTTGCCACCCTGCAGTGGGTAGTGGAGAATGAGACCAATTCCAAATGGTTTGTCATTGAAAGATCCGGTAACGCCGGCGGGTTCGATTCGATCGGCGTCATTTTAGGTATCAATGACGGTAATGAAACTTCCTACAGCTTTACCGATGATTACATGCTGAAAGGTACTAATGCCTACCGTTTGCGTGAAGTAGATATGAATGGTGTGGTTCGCTATTCGATCGTCGTAACCCTTAGCAGCATGCAGATGAGCGCATCGATGGCAGTATATCCCAACCCTGCAGTAGCAACGATCAATTTCAGCGTGCCCAGCGACGTTCCGCAGTCAGTACTTGTTCAGGTGTATAGCATGACTGGTGTGATGATGATGACTGCCCAACAGCAACTGGTCGCCGGTAACAATCTCCAGACCTTAACGGTCGGCAACCTCAGGGCCGGTAACTATATCCTGAAGGTTAGCAGCCAGGATGGTTCCAGCCAGTTTGTACAGCCTTTTGTAAAGATCAACTAATTATTATAACCGGGACATACCCGGAGACCCCCTAATCCCCAGACCCAACCCCTAAGCCAGGCCAGCACGGACTCACCTCCCGCTGGCCTTTACTTCTTCCCGGAAGGCGGCATTGAATGCCTTCTCCCCGATCAGTTCTTCCAATGTCAGGTGCATCCGGTACTTCCAGTAATGATGTGGATTCGCCGGCACATTGATACGTTCGTCATTAGGGTTTTCCCTGCGGAAATGCTCGCTCATCCCCATGATATCCTGCAATTGGAAAACACACCATTGAGCAGGGGACTGCAGGTGCTGCAGGACAATGGCTTTATTGATCCATGGCTCACAGAACCGCGGGGCTTCGCCCCACTGTCCCAGTTCCTGGTTATAGAATCGCTGGATCTTTACCCGGTCTTCCTCCCACCAGCCCCGGATGGTACTCATATCATGGGTCGAGGGGGTCACCAGGGACAAATAAGGCGCTTCCGCAGGATTAAAGAACTCCCGGGCAGGGTTTTTGGGCATGCGCTGGATTTCCATGCTCAGGATCCCCAGCCTCCGCATGACATCGGGTACACACCGGGGCACCATACCGAGGTCTTCGCCAAAGACCAGCATATTGGTAGCCCGCTTCAGGGCAGGCAGCCTCCGCATGGCCTCTTTCTCCCAGAAGGCGTCCTGCCGCTGATAAAAGTAATTGATATAAAGCTCCTTCAATTGTTGCTGGGTATGCCATTCCAGGTAACGGAACGAAGAAGTGCTATCCATGGCGATCCGGAAATGGAACGCCTGACCGCCCGAACCCTCTGCCTCCAGCAGGATGACATTGGCCAGAAGATCGTACAGGCCCTGGCGGATGCGGTCATTGAAAGTGAAAGCCGATGATTCTTTGGTGCGGAAATAGGCTTCAATCTTTCGTTGGGTACTGTAAGCCTCCTTTAACGTATAAAAGGCATTACCCACAGGGTCCAGATAATTGGCCTTCACATAATCGGAATCCGAGCCGAAGACCTCCCACAATACAGCATCATTAATAAAAGGACGGGTATACCGGTCATGGTCAAACCAGACATTTTTTTCCTGGAATTCTACCCTGTACACCGGAATGGCCGGTGCAAAATGACCCAGGATGCCTTCGACCACATCCATCGGGATACTCCAGATCCGGAAAAAGCCCAGGATATGATCGATCCTGAATGCGTCGAAATAATTGCGCATGTGTTCGAATCGCTGTTTCCACCAGGCATAGCCATCGTGTCGCATCTCTTCCCAGTTGTAGGTCGGAAAACCCCAATTCTGCCCTTTGACGGCAAAATTATCGGGCGGGGCCCCCGCCTGCTGATCCATGTGATAGAGTTGCGGCGCCATCCAGGCATCACAGCTATAGCGGTAAATGCCAATCGGGATATCCCCCTTGAGGACAACTCCATGTTCGTGCGCATAGTCTACCGCATCCCGCAGTTGAAGATGCAGATGGTACTGAATGAAATACTGGAGGAAAATAGCGTCATAATGCAGGGCGCCGGGAGAAGTGTATTTTCGGATGGCCTCGGCATCATAATGGCTGTGCAGGGCCCAACGGGTAAAATCCGGCGTTCCGTTCTGGTCCCGCAGATAACAAAAAGCCGCATAAGGGACCAGCCAGTCCTTATTCCGGGCAAAAAAATCGAGGAAGTCAGGATCTTTCTTAAATTCTTCTTTCTGTAATTCGTATAATTCGATAACAGTCAGAAGTTTAATCTTTATTACTTGCTCGTAATCCAGATCCGGCAATTCGTTCAGTTCTTTCTGTTTCTTCTTTAATGGCTTAATCAGTTCGGCATATTTCCGGCCTGCGCAATGGGTCAGGTTGAGATAGATGGGATGCAGTGCGAAGGCTGAAATGGCTGCGTATGGATAGGAATCGGTCCAGGTATGAGTGGCTGTCGTATCCTGAACAGGCAGTATCTGCACCAGCCGGAGATTACATTTCACCGCCCAATCGACCAGCCCTTTCAGGTCGGAAAACTCCCCCACCCCCATCGATTTGCGGCTGCGGAGGCTGAAGACGGGGATGGCCACCCCGGCGCCCCGCCAGCCTGTATTCGGCAGATGTACAAAGCCGTCATGCAAAATGCTGATCTTATGCTGGCGGGCATCCCCCGGAAGGCTTCTATTGCTGGCGCCCGCCTCGTACCGGACGAATGTCCGGTCTTTTTTGTTGTAGACCCCGTACTTATAATAGACGGGAAAGGATTCCGCAGGCATCTGGACATAGGCCGTCCACCAGGCGCCTTCCGGCGCCAGCAGCAGAGGGTCCTGCTGATTCCAGTCATGCAGCGCGGCGCCGCCGCCCAGCAGGCAAACGACCTCGTCTTCCTCCAATAAAGGCGCCTTGATCCTGAACACATGCGTAAAAGGGCCTTTCGCATCCCTCTTTTTTCCCGCCTTATGCCTGGGCAGCAGGACTTCCCGGAATGGCGAGGTGTAGAAAGTATTTTCGAATTCCCCGGCATAATTCCAGGTATCGATTGCCTCTACTTCTTCCGTCCCTTCCGCCGGCGGGGCAATGAACTTATCCTCGCCTTCTTCGGTCAGGGCGCCATCCGGGTCCCGGAGAATATAATGATAACAAAGGGGATCAGCCGGAAACTCGTCCAGCTGCAGTGTTCCGTGCCAGAATTCACCGCTGACATACTGTAAGGGATAGGCTTTTTCCGGGTCGCCGTCACCCAATACGCTGTAATTTCCTGACAGCCAGATGGATTGTCCGGGTTGCGTGTAAAAACGCAAATAGAAATCTATTTTCATGGTTATCTCACAATCTTTTTCGTAAAGCAGGCAAATCTGTAATGTGTATTTTTTACATTATGCCGCTAATTTATACCAAAATTCTGTTATGTATCAACGGCGAAGCACTCTTTTTTAATAGAATTTATCTCAGGTGGTATACACAACATTACCCCATTTCACTTAAATTTGCACAAATTTTTTTCAATGGAACAGCAAAAGAAGAATACCGGCATTTATTGGATCTTGTTCTTATTAACCACTGTTGCACTGATCGTTGCTATCGATAAACATTTTGAGTACCTGACCCTGATCCTGCCCTTTTTCTGTACGTTCTTCGTCAAGGCACTGGATATCATGTAACACTTTGTTTTTCTAATATACAACGAAATGCCACTTGTCACCGGGTGGCATTTTGCTTCTCTGGAATACCTATGCAATTATTAAGCTTCTACGAATCGTCTATCCGGTCCTGTGCGGAAAAGATCCGGGCAATCCGGCGACAGATCAATATTGTATCCTTGCTGCGGCTATTGCTGTTCGCGGGGTTCATTTGGATGCTCTATCTCCTCACCCGGGGTTTTTCTCTCCCCTTGTTGATCCTTGCCGTCGTCATGGCGGCCCTCTTCATCGGTGCCGTCAACTTTTACTTCAGATTAAAAGACGAACGGGCCCTGTGGGAAAAATTGTTGTTTGTCAATACGAACGAACTGGGATTGCTGAAAGGTCAACTCAACCAGTTCCCCGATGGAGCCGGCCGGGTGGATCCGGAAAAGGATATCTATGCCGACGATCTGGACATATTCGGTCCTTCTTCTGTCTTCCTCCTGCTGAACCGTACCACCACTTCGCACGGGACGGCTACACTGGCTGATTTGCTACGTCAGAACGTATTGGTCCCTGACCAGATCCGTCAGCGCCAGGAGGCCATCTCCGCATTGGCCGGACAGGCTGATCTACGCCGTCTGCTGACGGCCAAAGGTCTGATGACAGAAGGTAAAGCCGGTAACCTGCATGATCTGATCGGCTGGCTGAATATGCCCTCGCAGATTGAGCAGCATAAAATCCTCCGGGTCGCTATCGCCGTTCTCACGGCAGCCAATGTGGCCGCGATCTTTTTTTGGCTGTCCACCAACAATTACGGCCCGCTGGTGGCCGGCATCCTGATTTGCCGGATCATGATAGCCTGGTTTTCGAAATCGGCACACGCCCAGCACCAGACAATTGCCGAGAAACATGCCCTTCTCGAACAATATGCCGATATTCTTTCCCTCTTCAGCACAGTGGATGCCAGCGCCTCGCCTACCCTGCAGGAATTAAAGTCGAGGGCGCAAGCCGCCCATACCGCTATCCACCAACTGTCCAGGCTAACGTCCTTCTTCGAACAGCAACATAACTTATTCGTGAGCGCCATCCTGAACAGCCTGGCCTACTACAATCTGCAATGCATGATCGCACTGGAACGGTGGAAGAAGAGATATAAGACGGATTATCCTGCCTGGATCGATGCGGTAGGAACGATCGAATACTTTAATTCATTGGCCACCTTCGCCTTCAATAACCCTGAATATATATATCCGTCACCGGTAGAGGGATCGTCGGCGACCACTTCAGACGCAGCGCCAGCGACTGCCGATCCTTCGGCACGGGAGACCAGCCGCCTGTACCTCTCCGCCACCGGGCTGGCCCATCCCCTTATTCCGCCTTCGAGGCGGGTCGCCAATGATTTCAGCATCGGCAGCAGCGAAAGACTGATCCTCATAACGGGATCCAATATGTCAGGCAAGACGACTTTCCTCCGGACCATTGGGGTCAACCTGCTGCTGGCCCAATGCGGCGCACCGGTCTGCGCAACATCCTTCCGGTTTACGCCTATGCGGCTATTGACTTCATTGCGGATCAGCGATTCGCTGCAGGAGCAGACTTCCTACTTCATGGCCGAGCTGAAAAAGCTGCAGCGGATCGTCCTCCGGCTTCGGACCGGCGAACCCGCGCTCGTACTGATCGACGAGATCCTGCGCGGCACCAATTCCGAAGATAAGACCTATGGTTCCGAGCAGTTCTCCCGCAAGCTGACGGAATATCACTGCCTGTCGCTTTTTGCCACTCACGACCTTACTCTCGGCCAACTCGAACAGGAATACCCGGGGGTGATAGCCAACTATTGTTTTGAGAGCATTATCGAAGGCGACGACCTGCATTTCAATTACCGGCTCCAGCAGGGCATCGCCCGCAACCGAAACGCCAGCTTCCTGATGAAGAAGATGGATATTATATGACCCTTTGACTTCTGCAAAAAAAAGAAGGCCCGCTATGCGGGCCTCCATCCATAAACGCTGAACCTTAACCGAAATCCGGGCAGAGCCCGATGATTCTATTAGTAACCGATACCGGTAACAATCCTGGGTTTCCGATGACGGGTATGCGCTGCATACCGGCCGTTACGCCTGATATTCCAAAGGCTGACTACGCCGAAGGAGTTTTTCTTTTCCTTCAATTGAACATCCGTCGCTACTGTTTCATGTACTTCCGTTACCAGACGCTTAAGGATGTTAGGTTCCATTTGCACACGTGAGTGCACTAGATCACTTTTCATAACTATCTGTTTTTAATTAATCTAAAATTTATCGGAGCAACTAAGGAGAAACTTTCATGATTTGGACTGGACACCGTCCAGTCGGGAACACTTTAGAATCGTCGAAAGAAGTGTGTCAGTTGAGTACTCTGTAGATGGCAAACTATGTAGTTAGTGCCCGATTTCGAGTGCAAAATTACACCTTTTTTCGGATATAGCAAGCAAAAAGGCCCTCTTTTTGGAGGGCCTTCACTATTATTATGATTATCAACTACTTCACTTCTTCGAACTCTGCGTCGGTGACATTCTCACCGCCGGTGCTCGCCTGTTGGCCGCCGTTATGCGCACCATCACCAGGTTGTCCGCCTGCCTGTTGTGTAGCTTTATACAGCTCTTCGCTGGCTGCTGTCCACGCATTATTCATCTCTGCAACAGCTGCGTCGATCGCTGCAACGTCCTGTGATTTATGTGCATCCTTCAACTTGTTCAACGCGGTTTCGATCGGAGCCTTCTTGTCAGCCGGAAGCTTCTCACCGAATTCTTTCAACTGCTTTTCCGTCTGGAAAATGAGCCCGTCGGCCTGGTTGATCTTTTCGATCTTCTCGCGGGCGGCCTTGTCGGTCGACTCGTTGGCTCTGGCCTCTGCCTTCATCTTTTCCACTTCGTCCTTGCTGAGACCGCTACCGGCTTCGACACGGATCTTCTGTTCCTTGCCGGTACCTTTATCCTTAGCCGTTACATGCAACAGCCCGTTGGCATCGATATCGAAGATGACTTCGATCTGCGGTACGCCGCGGGGAGCCGGGGGAATGCCGTCGAGGTTGAAGGTACCCAGGCTCTTATTCTGAGAGGCCATGGGACGCTCGCCCTGCAGGACATGGATCTGTACGCCCGGCTGATTGTCACTGGCCGTAGAGAAAGTTTCCGACTTCTTCGTCGGGATGGTCGTATTGGATTCGATGAGACGCGTCATCACACCACCCATCGTCTCGATACCGAGCGACAAGGGAGTCACATCCAGCAACAGCACGTCCTTGACCTCTCCGGTCAATACGGCGCCCTGGATAGCTGCACCCACCGCTACCACTTCATCGGGGTTAACCCCTTTATTCGGCTTCTTGCCAAAGAATTTTTCTACGATCTCCTGTACCTTGGGGATACGGGTCGAACCACCGACCAATATCACTTCATCGATAGCCGAGGCACTAATGCCGGCATCTTTGAGGGCCTGTTCACAGGGCTTCAGGCACCTTTCGAACAGGCTGTCTGCCAGTTGCTCGAATTTGGCGCGGTTCAGCTTCTTCACCAGGTGTTTGGGAACCCCATCCACAGCCGTAATATAAGGCAGGTTGATTTCCGTTTCACTGGAAGAGGACAGTTCGATCTTGGCCTTTTCAGCAGCCTCTTTCAGCCGCTGTAATGCCATCGGGTCCTTCCGCAGGTCGATATTTTCATCTTTCTTGAACTCATCGGCCAGCCAGTCCATGATCACCTTGTCAAAATCATCGCCACCCAGGTGCGTGTCACCATTGGTGGACTTCACTTCGAATACGCCATCACCCAGTTCGAGAACGGAAATATCGAATGTACCGCCACCTAAGTCGAATACGGCGATCTTTTCATCCTTGCCGGCCTTGTCCAGCCCATAGGCCAGTGCGGCAGCCGTAGGTTCGTTCACGATCCTGCGAACGGTCAGCCCGGCAATTTCGCCGGCTTCCTTGGTCGCCTGGCGCTGCGCATCATTAAAATAAGCCGGAACCGTGATAACGGCTTCCGTTACTTCCTGTCCCAGGTAATCTTCTGCCGTCTTCTTCATCTTCTGAAGGATCATCGCAGAGATCTCCTGGGGCGTGTAAAGACGCCCATCGATGTCGATCCTTATCGTATTGTTGTCGCCTTTGACGACTTTATAGCTCCAGTGGGTAATTTCATTGGTCACTTCATCAAAACGACGGCCCATGAACCGTTTGACTGAGGTGATGGTGTTCACGGGGTTCGTGATCGCCTGACGCTTGGCAGGGTCTCCGACCTTTCTTTCTCCGTTCTTCAGGAAAGCGACGATCGACGGAGTCGTACGGCGCCCTTCATCGTTGGCGATGACAACGGGCTCGTTGCCTTCCATGACGGCTACACAACTGTTGGTTGTGCCGAGGTCAATACCTATAATTTTTCCCATATTGATTTGATTTTATCAGATTTTAAGATTCGCAAAATCATCCGGAGTGGATTGACAATCATTATGCCATGCAGTGAAAAGTGAAAAAATGGCAGGTCTTTGGGGTCTTTGGCAGGCCTGTCAGCGGACGACCTCGAGCATGGGCTTCAGCGACGTGTCCCTAAACACATAGTCTGCCACTTCATCCAGCCCAGGAGTGACGGAATTAAAGGAAATACCCGTTCCCGCCATTTTGACCATACAAATGTCGTTTTCACCATCACCTACTGCCACAGCGTCCGCCAGGCTGATCCCAAAACGGTGCAGGATATATTGAAACATATTGGATTTGCAGTGGTCATGCTCACATTGGCTGAATTTGTCCTTCAGCAGCTGGGAAGGGATCCTCACCTCGCCTGTAGCCACGCTTTTCTGGAATTCCAGCTCATTGCCCAGGGTGAAATCGAGCCCCAGCAGATTTTTGACATGGTTGGCGATCGAATGGTAGCTGTCACTGATAATACCGCAGACGTACCCCCGGACCTGCAGTTCACGAATGACCTGCACGGCATCCCCGATAAGGGGAATGGATTCTACAACATGGATCAGTTCGGCAAAAGTCCTCCCCTCCAGTAGCCGGCCAATTTTCTGGGTCTTGATAAAGTTGCTTTTATCCTGGGCCAGGATATCCGCCAGTTCCCGGGTAAAGCCAAACCGTTCGGCCGCGGCCTGGATAAAGCTGCCCTGCAACAGTACCTGGTCCATGTCAAACACGATCATCTTCCGCGGCTGCCGGACCAGTTCCTTGAGGGCGAATTCCACCTGTTCACGCATCATCGGAACAGCGTCCTCCTGCCGGCGGCCGGCATCGAAGATATTCACCCGTTTGAAAATAGCATTGGCGACCTGTTTGGCCATCCGGCCCAGCACATGCAAAGGCTGCCGGTCGTTTTCGACTTCCCCGATACAGACCTCTTTGATCCGGGCACGGACCTGGTGCATATCGATCAGCAACCCGATATCTACGCCATAATCATTCTCGAATTCTACCTTTTGAAAGATTGATTTCTTGCCCGCGATCATTCCGCTGAGCGGCTGACGAAATTCCAGCAAATGGGGGAAAAAGAATTCAAGCATCGGTTTGACCAGGATCTCGGCCACCCGGCCCGCCGGTCGTTCGAAATATGATTTCACGAAATCGGCCTCATCCCTGATCAGGGGCGCCGTCAGCATTCCGACAATGTCTTCTTCATAATCCGGAAGATCCGCTTCGAGAAAGACCAGGATCTCGTTCTTCGCCATCAGCATGCCTTCTCTCATCGATTCTCCCTTTCCCACATGTGTAGGGGTTATCACCTTCACATTCTCCTTTCCCGCCTCAACCACTGTGGCATCGGTCGACATGTCGTCAACCACAATGATCTCATCTACCAGTTCGTTCCGTTTGGCCTGGCGAATGACCTGGCGGATCGTTTTTTCTTCATTCAGAGCGGGTATAATAACGCTGACCATGGGGGTCCAAGCCCCTAAAATTATGCCAATAAGCTTTCACAAGAGTCTGAGAAACAAGAATTAGATAAAAGCAATATTCGAGAAGTCCTGCAGTCCCGGATCGTTTAGCTTTGGTGATAAACATTTTTACCATGATTACCAAACTCTCGCATGTCAGCCTCTTTGTTCTCGACCAGGACAAGGCATATGACTTCTATGTCAACAAACTGGGGTTCAAAGTACATACCGATGCTAAAATGGACAATGGCTATCGCTGGCTGACGGTCTGCCCGCCGGAACAACCTGACCTGGAGATCGCCCTGCTGACACCCCTTGCCGGCGGCATGGGCTATGACGAAGAAACGATTCACGCCTTTCGCGTCCTGCTCGAAAAAGGGGTATTGGGCGCAGGGGTCCTGCAGACACCCAATTGCCTGGCTACGTACGAAGAACTGAAGACCAAAGGCATTGCCTTCAAATCAGAGCCGAAAGAACAATTCTATGGGATCGAGGCCCTTATCACCGATGGAGTGGGCAACTGGTTCAGCATGACCCAGCCGAAATAGGGCCAAACGGCTGCTTCTTCGCCGGACAATAAGCGCCGCGCAGGCCTGCAGCGAACGCCGGAGCACGCCAAACGGACCCGGTCATTGATCCCCTCATTGATCAGCCGACTCGTTGCGCTCAACCCGAAAGGTGTAATTCTTCTGTGTCAGGTAGCTGAAAGAAACCACGATGACCGTCGTGAAGATTTTGGCGACCGTGGGATAAAAATGACATTGCTCCACGAAAAGCTTGATGAAGATATAATTCAACAGCAGGCAGATCATCACAAGGACAAAATACCTGAAAAGCTGCACCCGGCCCTGCAGGGTAGATCCTGTAAAGACGATATTCCTGTTAAGGAAAAAACCTGTCGGAAAGCTGACGGAAAAAGAAATAAGGAAGGAAGCGATATAAGGGGAGATCACCAACGGGCCCAATATCACGTTATGCTGACGCAAAATAAAGTTATAGCTGATGGCATAAATGAAAATATCCAGGAAGGTAGTCGTCCCTCCGCATGCCGCGTACCGGAAGGTCTGCAAGGGCATTACCTTGCTGAAGGGAGGATAGAAAAAGTCTATAAAATCGATAATCCATTTCTTTATCATTCGAGTCGCACACTTAGGCTTCAAAGATAATTACAAAATGTCAATTGGCCATTGTAAATGCCTCACAATTCGCCAACATGCAGTACTTTTGCGTCCAATTAGTGGAAAATGGATATTGATATTATCAGCCAGCTCAAAACAGCCACCAGTCAGGTCCTTCAGGATCAATTCGGTTTTTCCCTGCCGGCCGGCGACGTCCAGGTGAATGAGACTAAACCGGAATTCGAAGGCGACTATACGGTGGTGTTGTTCTCCTTTGTTAAATCATTGAAAAAGTCGCCGGAGACGCTTGGCGATTTGCTCGGGCAGGCATTGGTCGACCGATATCCCCAGTTGTTCTCCCGATACAATGTCATCAAAGGATTCTTGAACCTTACGGTCGCCGATGACTACTGGCTTACCTTTCTTGGTCAACAATACGCCAATGATGATTATGGTCGCCAACCATCGAATGGCAAAAAGGTCATGGTGGAATATTCCTCTCCCAATACCAACAAACCCCTCCATCTCGGCCATCTCCGTAATAACTTCCTGGGCTGGAGCATCGCACAGATCTACAAGGCCAATGGCTACGATGTCTTCAAGACCTGTATTGCCAATGACCGCGGTATCCATATCTGCAAGAGCATGATCGCGTGGCAGTTGTTTGCCAATGGTGCAACGCCTGCCAGCACAGGTATCAAAGGCGATCATTTCGTCGGGGATTATTATGTCCTCTTCGGGACGGAACAAAAGCGGCAGATGGAACCGCTGATAGCCGCCGGCATGAATAAGGAGCAAGCCGAAAAAGAGGCTCCGATCATGAAGGCCGCCCAACAGATGCTGGTGGATTGGGAAGCCGGCAAACCGGAGGTGATCGACTTGTGGAAGACCATGAACAGCTGGGTCTATGCCGGTTTCGATCAGACCTATAAAAGGATCGGCAGCGATTTCGACAAGACATATTATGAGAGCGATACCTACCTGCTGGGCAAAGAACTGGTGGAAGCGGGACTGCAAAAAGGCGTATTCTTTCAAAACGAAGACGGCAGCGTATGGATCGATCTCACAGCCGACGGCCTGGACCAGAAGATCGTACAACGCAGGGACGGCACAGCTGTCTATATGACGCAGGATATCGGCCTGGCGGTCCGCAAATACGAAGAATTCAGATCGGACCTCAGCATTTACGTTGTCGGCGATGAACAGAATTATCATTTCAAAGTCCTCCGGCTGATTGCCCGGAAGTTAGGCCTACCCTCTGCGGATGGCATCTTTCACCTGAGCTATGGCATGGTGGAATTACCGACCGGTCGCATGAAGACGCGCGAAGGCACGGTGGTCGACGCTGACGATATCCTGGATGAAATGCATGCCGAGGCAGAACGGAAGACGATCGAACAGGGCAAGACAGAAGGCTTCACGCCCGATGAGCTGCAAACGCTGTATGAAACAATAGGGCTGGGCGGACTCAAATTCTTCCTGCTGCGCGTGGACCCGAAGAAGAGGATGTTGTTCAATCCCGAGGAGTCGATCGACCTGCATGGCTTCACCGCCACCTTTATACAGTATGCCTATGCGCGGATCCGGAGTATTTTCCGGAAGGAAGGGGCTGCGGCCGGAGAAGGTGGAGGAGCCGTGGTCGCAACGGATCTTCTACCCCTCGAAAAGGCCTTGCTGGTCGCGCTCGAAAAATATTCCACCGTCATCGAACAGGCAGGCGCCGAAATGAGTCCTTCCGTCATCGCGACGTATGCCTTTCAACTGGCGCAAGCTTTCAATTCTTTCTACAATGTACATTCGGTCTCTAATGCGGAGACGCCGGAGAAGAAGGCATTGCGTCTGCAATTGGCTCAGCTGACAGCTATCGTCCTGAAATCGGCAATGGCTTTGCTGGGCATCCGCATGCCGGAGAGAATGTAGGTCTGATTCTATTTGGTCCAATTGTCAATCTCCAGTCCTTTAACACGCTTAAAATGATCGGTATTATTTGTGATAAGCTGTAAGCCATTTGCAATCGCAATGCCTGCAATTAAAGTATCAGTATGGCCGATTTCGCGACCTTTCTTACGAAGGTCGGCATAAATTTCTGCGGCAGTCTTTGCCGTTCGCATGGTCATGGGAAAACCTTGTTCAATTCAACGAATTCAGTAAACTTCTTCAATTGCTTTTTGGCATCCTTATACAAAAGTCCGTTCAGAATTTCATAATAGGTAATGATGCTGAAGTTTATCAGGCCGTACTCCTCCAGATGTTCAGTGGCTTTCGCCGTCACATTTGAATTGCCTCTTGAAAACTCAGAAAGAATATCAGTGTCAAGAAGGGAAGGTTTCATTCAGGATCGGTTATGTCGTAAGGCCGATGAAACTTTAGATGTCAATATTCCGGTCAAATAGTTTGGTCCTGGCGCTTTTTGTTTCCTTAACAAAATCAGTATAATCCTTTGCCGACATATCGCTGAACGCACCACTATATGACAAGATCTTTTTTTTCAAATTGGCGGATTTTCTGTTTTTGGGATTTAACGATTGGACAAATTGATAAAGCTCTTCCAGCCTGCCGACTGGTATATCCTTGAGTTCTTTTAATATCGTATTGTATGTCAACATGATGATATGCTAATTATACAAATATAAGAAAAAGCTTTGGGTCCGACAACAGGCACTATTTCAACACCACCGCCCCCAACGGCGGCAGATGCACGATGATCTCATATTTATTCTCTTTCTCATCGACAAGCCGAACGGGAATGGCCGGGTTATTCGTATCCCCCGTCCCCCAGTATTTCCGGTCATCGCTGTTGAAGACCTCCTTCCAGGCCGCTTTTCCCGACGCATAGACCTTCCAGTCCCTGCGCACGATCGGGGTCAGGTTAAGGATCACCAACAGGTCGTTGCCCGCGTCCTTGCCCTTTCGGCGGTAAACGATTACGCTCTCGTTGCGGTGCTGCAAGTCTACCCACTCGAAACCATAAATGGTAAACTGGTTTTCATACAAGGCCTTCTCCCCACGCAACAGCTTATTCAGATCGCGGACACAGTCTTTCAGCAGCCGGTGACTGTCATATTGCAACAGGCCCCAGGGCAGCTCGGTCTTATAGTTCCATTCCGATGTTGCCCCGAACTCATTGCCCATGAAGAGCAGCTTACCGCCGGGGTGCGTCATCATATAGGTGTACAGTAATCGGAGGTTAGCGAATTTCTGCCAGTCATCCCCCGGCATCTTATAAATCATCGGCGATTTTCCGTGGACGACCTCGTCATGGCTCAATGGCAGAACAAAGTTCTCGTCATAATAATACATCATGCTGAAGGTGAACTTATCCTGCTGATCACGCCGGTAGACAGGGTCCAGTTTGAAGAAGTTCAGCGTATCGTGCATCCAGCCCATCATCCATTTCATGCCAAAACCCAATCCGCCCGCAAAGGTCGGCCGGGTTATGCCGGGCCAGTCTGTCGCCTCTTCGGCAATGGTCTGCACATCGGGAAAATCCCGGTACACCATCTCGTTGAGGTTCTTGATAAAGGCGATCGCTTCCAGGTTACCATCTCCGCCATGCTCATTCGGTTCCCACTCTCCTTCCTTCCGCGAATAGTTCAGCTTGAGCATCGAGCTGACTGCATCTACACGCAGCCCGTCGATATGATAACGGTCCAGCCAATACCGTGCGTTACTGGTCAGAAAGGATTTGACCTCCCCCCGCTTGTAATTGAAGATATAGCTGTTCCAGTCCGGGTGAAATCCCTTGCGCATATCGGCATATTCATACGTATTGGCGCCGTCGAAAAGATACAGTCCGTGATAGTCATATGGAAAATGAGACGGCACCCAATCAAGGATCACCCCGATGCCTGCCGCGTGAAAAGCCCCGACCAGGGCCATAAACCCCTGGGGGTCGCCAAATCGCGAGGTGGGCGCATAGTACCCCGTACCCTGGTAGCCCCAACTGCCGTCGAACGGATGTTCCATCACCGGCATCAGTTCCACATGTGTAAAACCCATCTCTTTCACGTACGGCACCAGCAACTCACACAACTGGGCATAGGTGTTGTACGATTCTTCGTTGAAAGCGTTTGGGCGCATCCAGCTCGCCAGGTGCACTTCATAAACGCTCCAGGGAGCCTCCAGCGAATTATGCGCTTTTCGGCTTCCCATCCATTCCTTATCCTGCCAGTCATAATCCAGTTCCCAGGTGATGGAGGCCGTCTGGGGACGCATCTCCCAGAAATAGGCATAAGGGTCCCCCTTGTCCAGCGTGCCACCCTTATAGCCCCTGATATGATATTTGTACGCCTCCCCTGTCTTGAAATGAGGAATAAACCCTTCCCAGATACCGCTGCGGTCCAGCCGGACGAACAGCGGATGGGTATCCGGCGCCCAGCTGTTGAAATTGCCGATGACGGACACCGCCGTGGCATTAGGCGCCCAAACGGCAAAGTAATAGCCCTCCGTTCCTAACACCGTGGCCCGGTGTGATCCCATCAGTTCGTATATACTATAGTGAGTACCTTCCTGAAAATTTCGGATATCCTCATCCGTAAAAAGAGAATAATTCCAGACAGGCTTTGTCGAATCGACAAAATGGATCTCTTCATATTTCTGACCGGTAGTTGTTCCCACGATAATTTATTTTATTCTTTTTATGCAAAAAGAGCGCCGTTGCATCTGTCAGTAATATGTGCAACATATCTGACTGACCTTTGTCTTTAACGTAAATTTAAGGGTTAGGTTTTGCATATTCCTTTTTTAAAAAATAATTTGCTGTACGCCTAATACCTACCAAAACCTTCTATGACTAAACTGACCTGCCTTTTCCTACTAAGCATCCTAACCTTTATGGCTGCAAAGGGTCAGATCAGTATCAGCGGAAAGATCGCGGATACGGCTGAGAAAAAGGCACTCCCCAACAGTAACGTCCTGCTATTACGGCAATCTGATTCCGTTCTCATAAAATTCACCCGCACGACAGGATCAGGTGAATTCCGGTTCAGCGGCATCCTCAAAGGCAAATACCTGCTGCTCGTCACCTACCCTGCCTATGCCGATTACGTGGATGAACTGGAAGTAAAGGATTCCGTCACTCCCATTGTCCTGCCGCCTATAGGCCTGGAACTGAAAAGCAAGTTGCTGGAGGCCGTGGTCGTCAACGGCAGCAAAGGATCTATGCGCATCAAAGGCGATACGACGGAGTTCAACGCCGACAGCTTCAAAACCGCCCAGGGCGCTACCGTAGAAGACCTGCTGAAAAAACTGCCCGGCATCCAGGTCGATCACAACGGCCAGATCACGGCCCAGGGCGAAACCGTCAAAAAGGTACTGGTCGATGGTGAAGAGTTCTTCGGGGACGACCCCACCCTGGTGACCAAGAACCTTACCGCTGATATGGTAGATAAAGTGCAAGTGTATGATAAGAAGAGCGATCAGGCCACCTTTACCGGCATCGACGACGGTCAGCGGGAAAAGACGATCAACCTCAAGCTAAAAAACAACAAGAAGAACGGCTATTTCGGCCGGCTTACGGCCAGCGGCGGCACGGACGGCTATTTTGACGAAGAGTTAATGGCCGATTATTTCAGGCAAAAGGAAAAGCTAGCTGTTTACGGGATTCTCTCCAACACCGGCAAGACCGGTCTGAACTGGCAGGACAGGGATACTTATGGACAAAGTTTTGCCAGCAACCTGGATGTTGATCAGACCACAGGATCCATCTCTTATACCGGTCCGGCGAATGATGATCTGGATAGCTGGAACGGGCAATATTCCGGCCAGGGTTTCCCGACGGTCAAGACCGGCGGCGCCCATTTCAATAACAAATGGGATAATGATCTGCAGTCGCTCAACGGCAATTACAAGTACATGAACCTTTCCATCAATGGCAACAACGCCACCAATTCAGAAGTCATCCTGCCGGACACCTTCTACTATAGCAACGCGACGCAAAAATTCAACCGCCAGATCATCCGCCACAGCGTCAACGGCGTCTATGACCTGACGATCGATTCCACCTCTTCGATCAAACTGCAGGCCGATGGCGGCACGGATCACAAGATCGACAACGAATACGACTATTCGGAAGCTCTCGCCAGCGACAGCAGCCTCGTCAATCAGAATACGCATACCATCAGCACCACGGGCGACAACCGGGCCGTCAACAGCAACCTTTTGTGGCGGAAGAAGCTGGGTAAACCGGGACGCACGCTGTCGTTCAATATCCGCGAAAATTACACCGACAATACCGCTGCGGGTTATCTGTATTCCAATACGGAATTTTACACCGCCGGGTTACCCGGCCAGGACTCGCTGATCAATCAGTACAAGAATTACCTGACGCAAAATACCCTGGTTGAGTCTAAACTCCTCTTTACCCAGCCTGTAGGCAAGGGCGCCTTCCTGGGGATCGATTATGGCGTTGGTATCAACAACACACATTCCAACCGTAACTCCTATAACAAATCCGGGGATGGCAAATACGATGCCCTGGACTCCATTTACAGCAACAATTATCAATACAATATCTTCACGCAGCGGGGCGGTCTGTCCTATACAGTGATCCGGAAGAAATTCCGGCTCACCGCAGCCAACGATGTCGCCTTTGCCGGTTACCGCCAGCATGACCTGGTAGCAGACACGTCGTCGCATCGCAATTTTGTCAACTGGTACCCCAATGCCGGCATGCAGTATACACCGTCGCCCGGAGAACGGATAGGATTTAACTACTTTGGTAATACGACTCCACCGACATTGCAGCAATTGCAACCCATCGCCAACAATGAAAATCCGCTGAATGTCGTGACCGGCAACCCCGGTCTGAAGCCCCAGTTCGCCAATAATTTCAGGTTCGGTTACAATAACTATAAAGTATTCACCGACGAAAACATCTATGCACACGTGACTTATTCTTTCACGCTCAATGCCATCAGCAGCGCATTGACGGTGGATGACACCACGGGCAGGCAAACGACCCAATCCGTCAATGTCCATGGCAACTATTCTTATGGGATCAATGGCGGATACAATTTTAAAATCAAAGGGCCGGATTTCCACCTCGGGTTCGGCGGAAATGCACAGCAAAACAATAATGTCACCATTGTCGACAATGTCACTAATGCAACCCGTTCCGGTACCTATGGCCTCAATTTTAGTTTCTGGAAGTTCAAGGAAAAGAAATACGATCTGGAGCTTAACTTCAATGCCAACTATACGACCAGCAAGTCCAGCGACGATCCGACACTGACCACCCATTATTTCACGTACGATATCCAACCCAGCGGGGACGTCTTTCTGCCGCTCCACATGCAGGTCCATGCCGACGGCGACTTCAATATCCGGCAGAAGACGCCGGTATTCACGACGAATAACGATGTTTTTTTGATCAATGCCTGGATCGGCAAGAAACTGCTGAAGAATGATCAATTGATGCTGAAAGCTGCGGTCGACGACCTGCTCAATCAGAATAACGGGTTCAGCCGGAATGTCAGCAGCAGCATTATCACCCAGAACACCTATAGCACGATCAAACGATATTTTATGTTCTCCGTGGTCTGGAATTTCACCAAAGCCGGTACTCCTGCCCCGAGACAGGACTGATCAAAAACGCAAACAGAATGCTATGACAAAAGCCTTTTTATTCACCTTATTGCTGCTGACCGCTGCCCGGCAGTCCGACGCACAAAACAATATTTTTCTTTCGCAAGGCAAGATAGAATTCGAAAGAAAGGTCAACCAGTTTGCTCAAATGGAGGCGGTAATGGATCCGGACGATGAGTCCTGGACCGAGTTTCGAAAAAAAATGGCTGGCAACCAGTTCAAAACGGACTACTTCGATCTGCTTTTCACCCGTACCAAAACGCTGTACCATCCCGGCCGGGAAAGTCCTGACAAGCCCACGCAATTCTTTTTCCAGCCACCGGCCCAGGATAATGTTATCTGGTCTGACCTGGACCAACAGCGGAGCGTAGGCCAGAAACATGTATTCGAAATGATGTTCCTGGTCCAGGACAGTCTTCGGACCATTAAATGGAAGATAACCGACGAAACCCGTACCATTGCCGGCTTTACCTGCCGCCGGGCCAATGCCATCATCATGGATTCCATTTACGTCGTGGCTTTCTATACCGACGAGATCCTGACCCCGGGCGGTCCGGAATCCTTTTCAGGGCTGCCGGGCATGATCCTGGGTGTCGCCCTGCCCCATGAACATGTCACCTGGTTTGCCACCAAGGTCGAAGCCGTCAACGTACCCGAAGCGGGAGTGGCCGCACCGGCAAAAGGAAAAAAGGTCACCGAGGCAGGGCTGAAGGCATCGGTGATGGAATTAATGAAAAACTGGAACAAACAGGGACGGCAATACATGCAGAATGTGTTGTTGTAATGCCCGCAGGATCCACGGCAATACCTTATCGATGAAGCTCCAGCACCCACATCGTCCGCCCGGGGATCTCTGCCTTTTGGCCCAGCGGGTAGTGCCGGCCCGTCACCACATCAATCCCTTCTGTAAAGCCGGCGGTCCGCTGGCTATAATGGTTGAAATCGACGTCTGCGGGCTTCATGCCCGTATTCATGGCACACAGGATCGTCTGTCGTGCATCATACCGGAAATAGACGTACAGCGCCTTCCCGGGCACATATTGCATCATCCTGCCCGTTTTCAGCGCAGAAGATCCGCACCGGAAGGCCCCCAGCGTCCTGACCAGTTGCTGGACGGCCCCTTCGTCCGGCGAAAGACCGGCGCCGGTAAAGGCGTTCTTCCGGTCACCCGCCCAGCCCCCCGGGAAATCCAGGCGGACCCAGCCATCGGGATTGTCAATGCCCTTCATCAGGATCTCCGTCCCATAATACAACTGCGGGATGCCCCGTTCCGTCAGCAGCCATTCGATGCCCATCTTCTGGCCGGCAACATCTTCGCCGATCTCCGAGAAGAACCGGGTCATATCATGGTTGTCGAGGAAGATGACATTACGCATGGGGTCTTCGTACAGGAAATCATTGCTGAGGGTATTATACATTTCGCTGACCCCGCCGCCCCCATCGGAAGTATCCCGGATTGCCCCCTGGATGCCGGAGAAAAGACATTGAAAGTCCGTAGCGCCCATTAAATTGCTCCTGAAGGGGATATTGAGATGATTGCGGACAAAATAAGCCTGGTTGGCTGTGCTATGTACCCATGTCTCACCGAACATCGTGATGTGCGGGTATTCGTCGAGCAGGGCTTTATTACAGCGGTTCATAAAATCCAGGCTGTTGTAAATATAGGTATCGATACGCCAGCCGTCTACCCCAAAGGTCTCTACGCACCAGATCGCATGTTCGATGAGGAATTCGGCGAGGTCAGGATTGTCCTGGTTGAGATCGGGCATCTCCCGGGTGAACCAGCCATCGCTGGTGGTCTTTCGATCGATGTCGCTGGAATGAGGATCGATAAGCGGCTGCTCACGGTAATTGGTCTGGGTATAGTGCGGCCATTGATGCAGCCAGCTCTTCTCCGGCAGATCCTGGATAAAGAAATGATACAACCCGACGTGATTGTAGACGGCGTCCTGGATGAGTTTCATCCCGCGCCGGTGCAGGGAATCCGCCAGTCGTTTGTATAGCTCCGGTCCGCCGAGCCGCGGGTCGATGGTATAGTGGTCAGTGAAGGCATAGCCATGCTCGGTCCGGTTGGGCATATCGTTCAGCAATACCGGCGTCATCCATAGTGTCGTCACACCCAGGCCCTGCAGGTAGTCGAGATGATTGATGATCCCCTGAAAATCGCCGCCATGACGTAAATAGATAGAATCCCGGTTCAGTGACTGATCCCTCAGGCCCGGAACGCGATCGTTGGAAGGATCGCCGTTGCTCCAGCGGTCGGGCATGAGGAAATAAATGAAATCTTTGGAGGTAACGCCCTGTGCGAATTTGACGCCATTGCCGCTGCGCCTGGCCAGCAGCGTATAGGGTATGCCGATAGACCGACCCCCGCCTTTGGGCTGAATATGGATCGTCATCGGTCCCGGTTGAGCCGTAGCGGCGACCTTTAGATGAAGGAAAAGATAGTTGTCGCTGGTCACCCGGTGCCACTCCACGAGGTGTACGCCGGGATAATCGACAGTGACGGATGCCGCCTTCCCGATATCTTTTCCGTGGATCATGAGTTCCGGCGTCGAATATTTCATCCCTATCCACCAATTCGTAGGATATACTTTCGGTTCCTCCCGCGAGGGCACCAGCGGCGCTTCCTGTGCAGGTGATGCGGCTGACAGCGTCAGACTGACACCAAGAAGGAGAATAAGCTTGTTCATACGGTTACGTTTGTTGGTCGGCGTAAAATCCGGCCTTTTCCTGCTGGATGCGGATGGCGCCCCCGTCATAGACGAAAAGCACGGAAATAGCCCCGGCGATCAGGCAGAAGCCTGCCAGCACCACGGAATAGATGGGTTGGTTGCCGAAGATATGTTTCATGATCCAGCCGCCAAACACGCCGTTGACGATCTGCGGCAGGGTAATAAAAAAGTTGAAGATGCCCATATAGATCCCCATTTTGCCGGCAGGAATGCTGCTGCTGAGGATGACATAGGGCATCGCCAGGATACTGGCCCAGGCCAGTCCTACCCCGATCATGGAAACATACAAATCCGTGGCACTATGCGCAAAGAAAATCGAGATCAGACCTATTCCGCCAGCCAGCAGAGAAAGAGCGTGCGTGACCTTACGGCCAAATTTTCGTGCCATCGGGGTCAGGCAAAGTGCATATAACGCCCCCACCCCATTGTAGATGCCAAAGGCATTCCCTACTATATTGCCCGCATGATTACCAGCCTGCGTGGTCGAATAGCTACCCGTCAACCCAAACACATGCGTGGCCACGGCATCCGTCGTGAAGACCCACATGCTGAACATGGCGAACCAACTGAAGAACTGCACCAGTCCAAGCTGTAGCATCGTTTTGGGCATCTTCCGGAAATCACGGCCAATTTCGGCGAGACCGGCTTTTTCTTTTTCCATGGGCTGAGGGCCCTGATATCGCTTATATTCTTCCGGGGGATATTCCTTTGAGAAAAGAACAGTCACCAGTATCGCCAGGATAAAGAGGGCCGCCCCGATGTAAAAAGAATATTTGATATTGTCCGCGATCCCATCGCGGCCCGGAACAGTACTGAAACCCAGCCAGGCGAGTATACTCGTCATATAAGAACCGCCCACGGCGCCGACGCCGATGAGAAAAGCCTGGATGGCAAAACCTTTAGCCCGCTGGCTGTCAGGAAGATTGTCCGCTACCAGCGCCCGGAAAGGCTCCATCGCCACATTAAAGGAAGCATCCATGATCATCACGAATGCCGCACCGATCCAGAGGGCGGGAATGGCGCCGGCCAGAGAACCGGAATTGGGCAGAAATATCAGCGCGAGGGCGGACAGCAGAGCGCCGGTAAGGAAATAAGGCTTTCGCCGGCCCAGCCGGTTCCAGGTGCGATCACTATAATGACCGATCAGCGGCTGAACAATCATTCCCACGATCGGGGCCACGAGCCAGAAAGAAGGCAATTGGTCCACATCCGCGCCAAAAGACCGCAGGATCCGGCTGGTGTTGGCATTCTGCAGGGCAAAGCCACACTGGATTCCCATGAAGCCAACACTCATGGTAAAGATCTGACCGGTTGTCAGCAGCGGTTTAGCGGTCATGTGCAATCGTTTAAAGATAAAAGACCCGGCGTGCCGGTCATCAAATGACGAACCCGTTCGGCAATACCGCTCCCTTCTTGATCACCACGACACCTTCCTTTACCGTATACAGCGAGTGATCGGAATTCTCGAGATGATGTCCCCCGTTGATGCGCACGTCATCCCCAATCCGGCAGTTCTTATCGACGATGGCATTGCGGATATAGCAGCGATGGCCAATACCGACCGTCGGCAGGCCATGGGACTGTGCCTGTGCGATCTCTTCGATCGTTTCATAGTAATCGACCCCCATCAGATAGCTGCTGACAATGGTCGTCCCGGTACCGATCCGGGTGCGGATACCGATGACGCTGTTCTCGATACGGGAAGCATTGATGATGCAGCCTTCTGCAATGATCGTTTTTTCAAGGGTGGTGCCGCTGATCTTGGCAGGTGGCAGCATGCGGGCACGGGTATAGATGGCCTTTTCGTTGTCGAACAGGTTAAAATCGGGTATGTCTTTCGTCAGGCCGAGATTCGCTTCGAAAAAGGAAGGAATATTACCGATGTCGGTCCAGTAACCTTCATACTGATAGCTGATCACCTTGTATTTTTCAAGGGACTGGGGAATAATTTCCTTACCGAAGTCCGTCGCTTCCACATATTCATTCTGCAAAAGATCGCTCAGCAGTTGCCGGTTGAAGATATAGATACCCATGGAAGCCAGGTAATGCCTTCCCTGCGCCTGCATCGCATGGCCGGTGTCGCTGATCCAGGGCTGGAGAACATCCCTTTTAGGCTTTTCCGTAAAGGAAGTGATAAACCCGCTTTCATCCATTTTCATGATCCCGAAATCAGAGGCCTCCTTGTCGTTGACGGGGATGGTGGCGATGGAAATATCCGCTCCCAATTTCTTATGATGATCCAGCATTTGCGTGAAGTCCATCTGGTAAAGCTGGTCACCGGAAAGGATCAGCACATATTCACTGTCGAAAGGCCCGAGATGGCGAAGACATTGACGCACCGCATCGGCCGTGCCCTGGTACCAGGTAGGATTATCCGGCGTCTGCTCGGCAGCCAGGATATCGACGAAGGCCGAACTGAAAGCGCTGAAATGATAAGTGTTCTTGATATGCCGGTTCAGCGAAGCCGAATTGAACTGCGTCAGTACGAACATTCTGGTGATGCCCGAGTTAAGGCAATTGGAGATCGGGATATCTACCAGCCGGTACTTCCCGGCTATAGGAACGGCGGGCTTCGAACGACTGGCAGTAAGGGGATATAATCGGGTCCCGGCGCCTCCTCCTAATATGACTGATAAAATCTCTTTTGACATATACAATCGGTTTGTTGAATGATGATTAAATTATAGCATCTGTTGATACAATTCCAAATAGGCGGTTACGCTGGCTTCCCAGCTAAAATCCAGCTGCATCATCCGGGCGCGGGTCTCCCGCAGCATCTCCGGCTGCTGGAATAGCTCGACCGAACGCCAGATCCCATGTGTCATGTCCCCTACCGTCGCATGGAGAAAGCGGATACCATACCCGCCGGGGTCTCCGTAATCGATCACCGTGTCATGCAACCCGCCTGTATCCCGGACCACCGGCACGGTACCATAACGGAGGGCATACAGCTGATTGAGCCCGCAGGGTTCCACCCGCGACGGCATCAGGATGAAATCGGCCCCCGCATAGATAAGGTGGCTGAGCCCTTCATCATAGCCGATAAAGGTGTTGTAATCACCCCTCGACATGTCCCTGATCGATTGTAAATGCCCTTCAATGCCGGCAACGCCGCTGCCCAGGATGAAGAAATTCATTTTACGGCCCAGATAATAGAACGATTCTTCAATCGTCTGTGGCAACAGGTCTGCCCCCTTGTCCGCGACCAACCGGCCAATAAAGGTGATCAGCGGCTTTGCCGGGTCGAGGCCGTACCGGCTGCACAGCTCCTCTTTATTCTTTTTCTTGCCCTCGTTCACCGTGTCCACCGAATAATGATGCTCGATATATCCATCCGTAGCCGGGTCCCATACTACAGTGTCTATCCCGTTCAGGATGCCGCTGCATTTGCCCTTTTCAAACTCCAGCAGGGCTTCCAGCCCCGCCGCGCTGTACCTCATCTCCTGCAGATAGGTGGGGCTGACCGTCGTCACCTTCCAGGCGCTGCGGATCCCGCAGGCAAGGGGGTTCAACGCCCCGGCCCATTCCAGCAACCCCCTCTTCCAGATATCCCAGTCAGGGATATACACCGTTTTTTCCATGCCGGTCTGTCCCTGGTACTGGCCATTGTGAATCGTCAGTACTGTGGCAATACCCTGCAATTTCTGGTAGGCATAGCAGTGTTTGAACATGAAAGGGATGAGGGCCGTATGATGATCATGGACATGGACGACATCCGGCTGGTGGCTCCAGGCTGCCAACCAGTCCACCACGGCAATCTGGAAGGAAAAAAAACGTTCGGTGTCATCAGGATAGCCATAGATCTTTTCGCGGTCCAGCAGCCCATAGATGTCTACCAGGTAGAGATCGAACCCCAGCTTATTGGTCGCCTCCTTGATGACGGTATAATTGAACCAGTAATTATGGAGATGTGTATACCCCTTGTGGACTACTTCCCACTGATTTTCACGGAGGAATTTTGTGCGATACATCGGCATGACCACTTTGGCGATATGCCCTAGCCCCCGCTGGTATTTTGGCAGTGCCCCCACCACGTCACCAAGTCCCCCGGCCTTTGCCACCGGATAACATTCTGCCGATACATGAATTATTTCCATTGAACTTTTATTATGCGGACAAAGGATCTTTGAGGGATCGTCACCCAAGAGATGCAAGCAATTTCGTTCAATTTAGCAAGGTTTTTCATTAAACGGCGTATCGGAGATGAAAAAATTTTCAAAGGTCGAAACCCATTATCTTTGCAACCCTATACAAATAATTCTTCCCATGGCAAAGGCCTCTTCTTCTCTATCATATGAATCATTAGCGATCGGCATCGATATTGGTGGTACCGGCACCAAATACGGCATTGTGGACCGTAACGGCAATGTGCTGTTCTCCGGTGATATGTCAACCCGTGGATACGCACAGGTGGAAGACTTTATCAACGAATTGCACAAGAACCTGCTGGTCCTGATCGATAAAGCGGGCGGGTCCGGCAGGATGCGCGGCATCGGGGTTGGCGCCCCCAACGGCAACTATTACAGCGGCACCGTCGAATATGCGCCCAATCTCCCGTGGAAAGGCATCCTCCCGCTGGCCAAGCTCATCCAGAACAGGTTCCAGCTGCCTGCCGTCCTGACCAATGACGCCAATGCAGCAGCCATCGGTGAGATGATGTATGGCGCCGCCAAAGGCATGAAAGATTTTATCATGATCACCCTCGGTACGGGAGTCGGCAGCGGCATCGTCGCCAACGGCAAGCTGATCTACGGCCATGACGGCTTTGCCGGGGAATTAGGTCATACCATCATTATCCCTAATGGCCGGTATCATGAAGGCACGGGGAAGAAGGGCTCGCTGGAAAGTTATGCCTCTGCCACCGGCGTCACACTCACCGCAATAGAAAAGCTCGATAACAGCACCGAAGACAGTCTGCTACGGCAGGTGCCCAGAGAAGCGCTGGATTCCAGGAAGGTTTATGATGCTGCCATCAACGGCGACAGGCTGGCCAAAGAAGTATTCGATTTCACCGGGTCCATACTGGGAATGGCGCTTGCCAATTTCGTCATGTTCTCCAGCCCTGAAGCCATCATCCTTTTCGGCGGCCTCACCAGGTCCGGCGATCTCATCCTCAAACCCACCCGCGAGCATATGGAAAGCAACCTCATCCAGGTCTTCCAGAATAAGGTCAAGATCCTCGTCAGTCATTTGAAGGAGTCCGACGCCGCTATCCTTGGCGCCAGCGCATTGGTATGGGATATGAAAGGATGAGGCGCCGATGATCGGTGCCGATGCCCATGCCGCGGTTGATTGAATTCGGCAGCGCTATTTCAGCTTGATGAGGAAAACAGCAGGCACAGGTCGCTCGCCATCTTTATCGGAAGGCCGGATCGTCTCTTTCCCGTTGACCAGCAGGCAACTGCTGCCACCCCCGTCGAGGTTCAACGCTTCATAACAACCCAGGCTGAGCAGGATACGGGCTTCCTGCTCTAACGTAGCGCCGGCAGCCACTCCCGGCGTCCGGCCCTGGATCGCCAGTACGATCAGCTGACCGTCACGGGTATAACCCATCGCCGTTCGCGGATGATAATCATTCTTCGGGTCGGGGAACAATTGCTCTTCCTTATTGGTAATACGGATCTTCCCGTCATAGATCAGCACCGGCCCTCCTCCGACGGCCGTTCGCATCTTCCACCACTTCCATTCGATATTGTGCAGGTCGTAGATCAACGGTACCGAATCCTTGCCCTTGGCCACCACCGGCATCTCTTCGAAGGCGTAAGGCCATCTCCGGGAAGTATCCGTAAATGTCCAGGCCACATCCGCCTCTCGTCTGCGGTCGATACCAATGGCGCCACGCGTGGGATAATAATATAGCACCGAATCCTCCCCCGTTCCCTTCAGGGCGGCAACATTATAGGCGATAAGCCGCCCGTCACGGACGACGAGGTTGAAGTTTTCACCGGTCTGCAGGGAAAAGAAAGTGCAATTGACCACCAGCAAAGGGAGTTGTTCCAGTTGGTAGTATTGTGAAGGGGTAAATCGGTTGCCTTGCCCCGTTTGAGCTGTAAATTGCAGCTTCCGGTCTTTCAACCTGGCGGAGACATAATAGGCAACGAAGGGCAGCCCTCCCAGGGAATCCGGCGACCGGTAGACGTGCACGGAAGGAGGCAACGGTCCATAGGTTGAATCCACCATTCGCCAGCGCAACTGCCCCCGGCAGTATACCGTCTGCAACATCAGCAGGAATGAAAATACAACCGGCGCTAAAGGAGCGAACTTGACCCTCACGAAAATAGTTTTAAAGAGCCACTTCTTTCTGCCGAAGCCACTCAGCCCTCCCATACCCCGGGATGACATGACGTTCGCTGTGATAGGAAGACCGTACCAGGGGGCCGCTTTCTACATAATCGAAACCCAGCTGATATCCCGTCTCCCGAAGTTCGGCAAATTCGTCCGGATGTACGAACCGAACGACCGGCAGATGCTTTTTGGTCGGCTGAAGATATTGCCCCAGTGTAATGACGTCCACGCCGCTGCTGCGCAGGTCCTTCATCGTCTGGACGACTTCTTCGATCCTTTCGCCCAGTCCGAGCATGACGCCGCTCTTCGTCCGCATCCCGCCTTCCTTCAGCAGCTTCAGCGTCTCCATGCTGCGCCAGTATTTGGCCTGTATCCGTACCTGCCGCGTAAGCCTTTCCACCGTTTCGATATTGTGAGAGACGACTTCGGGAGCCGCTTCGATGACCCTTGCAATATTGTCCTTCTCGGCCTTGAAATCAGGTATCAGCGTCTCCAGCGTCGTAGTGGGATTGAGCGCTTTGACGGCGCGGATGGTGTTTTGCCAGATGATGCTGCCGCCGTCCTTCAATTCGTCCCGGTCCACGGAGGTGATCACCGCATGTTTTACCTTCATGAGATAGATCGCCTCTGCCACCCGCTGAGGCTCATCCCAATCCACCGGGTCCGGACGGCCGGTGGCGACGGCACAAAACCCACAGCTGCGGGTACAGATATTCCCGAGGATCATGAAGGTGGCCGTCCCTTCCCCCCAGCATTCACCCATATTGGGGCAATTGCCGCTTTCGCAGATCGTATGTAATTTATGGGTATCTACCAGGCCACGGACATGCTTGTAGTTCTCACCAATGGGGAGTTTGACGCGTAACCAGTTGGGTTTCTTTATTTTATGCTCTTCAGGGCCATTCGCCTGAGTGCCGCAGGATGATGCTTGCATACCGCAAAAATACATCAATTACCCCTATTTCCTACCGCCGAAGAGAATGGCAACATAGGAATTAAAGAAGAAATGCTGTCCTTTCACCAGGTACATAAGGTCTATATCGCTCAGGTAGTATTCCTCAGTGACACCCACCTCGACGGCAGCGACGGTCTTGTTCTCCCGGCCATAGTCGAACCTCATCGCCTGTCTGGCATTGAGGGCCGGTTTGAAGGCCACTTTATTCCATCCCGCCAAAAAGCCTGCAGCCCCTGTAGGCTCATCCCCGAATTGCGCAGGGTCATTTTGGGATGCGACCAGCTGGGCATAGGTCATCTGGGTGCTGGCCTGGGTGATGGTATTGGTCACATTCAGCAGATACGGTTTGAGCAGCCCCAGGGTAAGGCCACCGCTGTACAAAGCCTGCACGGCTACCCCATTCTTATTGCCCTTACCGCCGATCAGGATCTCTTGCCCGATGGCCGCCTTCACTTCGTAAAGGTTATTGGCCTTGTAGGGGACGACCGAAGAAAAACTATATCCATTGTCGGAAGTGGCAGTAATATGGTGCTCTTTGGAGCTGTGTACTTCATTTATTTCGAACTGATATAAAAGCGTCTTGCGGGGTGTCTTGAAATAGCCTTTTTCAAAGGACAGCCCGTACCCATCGCTGGAGAGGTGAATGCCGAATATATTTTGTTTGTTAAAGATAATGTCCCCTTCTTCATCCGTTCTCATCCTGCTGTTCATGTGACGTTTGTTCTGGACCGGTCGGTAGGCTGAAGTGCTGTCCTGGGCCAACAGTTGCATCACCAGGGTAGAGGCGAGAATGGTCAGGAGAATTTTATTATATTTGAGAGCCGCCTTCGGCGTCTTGGTTTTACTCACTTTTCAGGATTTAATTTAACTGGCGTAAATTTAGGAAAATTTTGCACAATGACTTCAACAGTTATTTACGAAGGAGAATTGCGAACGGTTGCCACGCACCTGCAATCCGGAACGGAAATAGAGACCGATGCGCCCGTTGACAATCAAGGGAAAGGAGAGCGGTTTTCGCCCACCGATCTCGTTGCTACCGCCCTGGGCGCCTGTATGGCCACTACGATGGGCATCAAAGCCAGGGACCTGCAGGTAGACCTTCGCGGCATGAAACTCTCCATACTGAAGATCATGAAGCCGGACCCCCGCCGGATCGCAGGCGTCAACATCATATTCGAATTTCCGGCCTCCCTGCAGGTGGATGACAAACAAAAAACCATCCTGGAAAGGACGGCGCATACCTGCCCGGTCATGTACAGCATCCATCCTGACCTGGAAGTAAAGGTGGAATTTAATTGGACCCCTGTCCCAGCAGGTGCTGGCCAATAGCGCAATCGAGGCATTTCCGGTCGTTGCAATAGTTTTTCTTTAGCTCCAGCAGGGCCTGCGAATCTGCCGCATTCTTTACCGGGACGCCCAGCCGCCTCCAGCCCCTGAGGATGGTATTGTCTTCCGGCCGGGTCTCCTCCAGCCAGCGGAGTGCCTTTTCCTGGTAGGCCGGAAGGCCCCGAAGCCAGCCATAGGCGAACAGGAGGGGAATAAAAGCGTTGATGAGCAGGCTGCTCTTTATCATGTCCCCCATACGATAGCCGGCCGCCGTGACCTCCAGTGGCGCATCCAGGTCCCGGGGCGATTCCGCATCCCGGATCGTGCCGAACCAGCCGGAATCGTGGGCCATTAAACCCGCCAGCTGCGCCAGCCTGACCGTAGGGAAATGAGGCGGCCGCATCCGCAGGAAAGACAGCGGGACATTCAGTGATCCTGCCTGTTTCAGCAGTAGGGCTTCCAGCCGGGCAGGGTCCTCACGTTGGCGCATCAGCAGGCTGACAGGCAGGCTTCGCGCAATGGCCTCGAATGCCGCAGCATTGACCGGCTGCCCCAGGCTCCGGGCCATCAGCCACCAGGTGGTCTCTTCCCAGTGCTGACGATTATCTTCCAGACAGGAACGGATGAAAAGGGCCCTTTGCTGCAGGCGACGCCATAGCAGCTGCTGCAGCCACGCCCTCCGGATGGAAGTATCCACCGCCGGCAACCGTCGTTCACAGGGAATAAACGATCGGCTGTCCATCCATTGCCGGTAACGGCCCAGCAATAGCTTGGGTATCCTATGCCCGAGTACCAGCACCGGCAATCCGCCCGGCGGATCCTCCAGGTCATTCTCCCACACGACATGCAGCACGACCTCCCGGTAATGAATATCCGCGTCATGGGCATGGCGGTGCCAGTCCGATGTCCTGATATGCAGCTCGACAGGCCCTTCCCGAAGGACCCCACCGATACTGATCCTGGCATGCAGGAAATCCGGCCCCTGGTGCACATTCGGTTCGCCGGTAGTATGTATCCATACCGTCTCGCCCGTCTCGGTAAAAAGCTCGTGGTGATTGAAATAGCGGAACCGCCAGATGAAGTGTAGTAATTCCTCCCGCATGATCTTCTCCTCCTGCTGCAAATTACACAAGGCCCGTGAACCCGACAACTCAACTTGTTGCTACTGCAATGATATCGCAGCAACAGCGGCAACCGCAAAGTATCGCAGCGGTTAGCTGAACTTTCGCAACGCCTGCACTACCCTGCTGACGGGCAGTCCCATCACGTTATAGAAATCGCCCTCGATGCCCTTGATGCCTACAACGCCGATCCATTCCTGTATCGCATAGGCGCCCGCTTTGTCATATGGCTTATACCGGTCTACATATCCTTCAATCTCCGTCAGGCCCAGCGGATGGAACCAGACTGCCGTCCGGTCATAAAAGGATACTTCTTCATCTCCTTTCAGCATGATAACGCCGGTGATCACTTCATGCCGTTGTCCGGCCAGTCTCGACAGGATGCCAATGGCATCGGCCCTGTCCCTGGGCTTGCCGATGATCTCCTCCCCCAATACGACCACCGTGTCCGCCGCCAGGATCACGCGATCGCGACCGGCCGCGGTTTCAGTGACCAGCGGCTGAACGGCCAGCGCCTTGTTACGGGCAATGAACACCGGTACCTCGGCTACAGACAGGCCCGGCGGCCAGGTTTCGGGCGTCTCCTTTACCAGGATGTCGAAGGGCACTTCCGCCCATTCCAGTAATTGCTTTCTCCGGGGCGAGCCGGACGCGAGGATGATGCGATCCATAGTATTCGAGTTCGGCAATGAGTGCGCGTTTAGGTGAAATAAATGATCAGCATGGATAAGATACCCGCCAGCATGACGCCTTTGATGGCGCCGCTCAGCAAATGATAATCCTTTTTCGTCTGTGCCTGGTATAATTTACGCAGGATCCAGGTAAGGGGCAGATCGAGCAGCAGCACCCCATAAATGACCATGGGCCAACCCATCCGCTGCAGGGCATAGACCTGGATGACGACCAGCGACCCTGTCAGTACCACCACCCAGGTGCCTGCGAATACCTTCGCGACATTCACTCCCCAGACGATCGGCATGGTGCGGCAGCCATAGCGTGCATCTCCGTCCATATCTTCGATGTCCTTGACCACTTCCCGGATCAGGCTGCTGATAAAGGCAAACCCGGCATAGACGATGGCAAACTTGAAGAGACGGGACAAGACGCGGGTGTAACCAGGATCCTGCAGGGCGGAGGGCCGGATCTCACACAGGTACAGCACCAGGATCACCCAGGCCGTCAGCAGGGAGATCAGCACATTGCCGATCAGCAGCTTTCGCTTGAAGGTCGTGCTATAAAACCACAGCAGGATCACACACCCGATATTCGACAGCACCACCAGCGGGTTCCGCAACTTCCAACTGACGTACAGCCCCAGCAGCACCCCAAGCCCGGACAGGATCCAGTGCCAGATGATCGTCCATCGTCTTTTGATCAGTCTGTCCACCACTAATTTGTCGGGTTTGTTGACCCTGTCGATATTCAGATCGAAATAATCATTGATGATATAACCGGCAGCGGCAATCAGCACGGAAGAAAGCGCCAGCAGGTAGAAGAGCGCGGGCCGCAATACCACCGGGTAGACCGGCTGCTGACCGGCAAAACAAGGCAGCAGGATGAAATAATAGAAAAGATGCTGGGTGAGAAGGATGAACACCAGGTTAGGCCATCGGATAAGGCGGAAAAAAGCTCCGAGCAACTGCATAGCGAATTATTTTGAGGCGACAGATGGATTGAGTTCCCAGTGACCGTTCAGCTTCAATACCTTTTCAATGACATCCCGAACACATCCATGGCCGCCGCCGAAAGAGGAGATATAGGCCGCGATATGGCGGATCTCCGGCGCTGCATCGGCCGGGGCACAGGCCAGCCCTACCTGTTGCATAGGAGCGTAATCCGGGATATCATCCCCCATATAGAGCATGTCCTGCTGTTCCAGCCCATGTTGCTGCGCATATTGCTGCAAGACTTCCGCCTTGTTATGGACATCGAGGAAGATATCGTGGATGCCCAGATAGTGCAACCGCTGCCTGACACCCTCGGAGTTGCCCCCGGAGATGACCAGCACCTTATATCCTTTTTTGACAGCCATTTGGAGCGAATAGCCATCCCGCGTGCTCATCCGTCTTACCTGCTCGCCCGTCCCGTATACCTCTACGCTGCCATCCGTCATCACGCCATCCACATCGAAAACAAATGTCCGGATTGATTTGAATTTTTCAAGTACGCTCATAATAAGTTAATGGGTTAATTAACGGGCCGTAAAAATAGCTGAATTCTCCCTTAAGAGGCCGGAATTTCCTTTATACCGTAATATTCTTCTATTTTAATTGTAAACAAACTATATAACTCTTTTGCGGTCTTATAATTAGCCAATAATTTCAAGTGTCTTTCGCTCGTGGCTTTATCGCCCCGGACGGCCGGTCCGGTCTGCATATCCCTTGGCGGGAAGCGATCGACCCGTTCGGCGGTTTCGCGGATGAGCGGCTGCAAAAGGGAAAAATCGACGCCCTCTTTCAAGCAGAAATCATTGGCCAGGGTGTACAGGAAATTACTGAAGTTATTGGTCAGCACTGCTGCCAGGTGCAGCTTCAGCCTGTCGCTGTCACCCGCCCGCTGCACCTGCCGGGATAAGGTCGCCGCGAATGCCTCGATCACCGGGAGGTCTTCCGGCCGATGAGCATCCACCAGCAGCGGAATCTCCGGAACGGGCCGGACGGCCGCCTTCAGGCTTTGTAGCGGGTAGAGCACGCCACTATTGACGCTGACCGGCAACAGGGCGGAGACGGAAACGGCCCCCGCGGTATGGACGACCAGCCTGCCCGGCAGTGACAAGACGTCCCCCAGCCCTTCCAGGCCCCGGTCGCTGATGGCCACTATATAGATGTCAGCCTCAGGGTCGATCTCCTCCCACCGTGTCGTATAGCCGCATCCCCATTCTCCGGCCAGCAGTGCCGCCGGTTCCCGGCGCCTGGCGACAACCTGCCGCATCTCATGTCCGGCCGCCAACATCTTTCCGCCCAGCACCGTGGCGACATTTCCCGATCCGATCATTACGACTTTCATTGCGTATTTTTGTATAATCATGAAGTTAAAGCAAAAACTCGCAGTACGTTATGCGCGCGCGGAGCTAAATATCCTTTCGCTTGTCAACGTCCGGAAAGCTGCCATCAAGGCCTTCCGTCTTTTTTGCACGCCACAGAAAAAAACAGCCGGAAAATATCCCGCTATTTTCTCCACCGGTGAGCGGCTGACCTTCCGCCTCGAAGGACATACCATCCGCGGCCATCGCTGGCTGCCCTATACCGACGCACTCAAGCCCGATGCCATCTCCCTGAAAAAAGTACTGATCGCCCATGGCTTCGAATCCTCTTCCCGGACCTTCGACACTTATATTGCCGCCCTGCTGAAACAAGGTTATGAAGTCTTCGCCTTCGATGCCCCTGGTCATGGACGCTCCGGCGGGCGGCGTATCCTGCTGACGGACTATGTGCGGATGTTGCAGCTCGTCGAGCAAAACTACGGGCCTTTTCAGGCCTGGATCGGGCATTCACTGGGAGGCCTCGCGCTGGCACTCTCCCTGGAAGATTTGCCGGCCGGCCAGAAAGGCCGTCTGGTCCTGATAGCACCTGCCGTAGAGATGACCTCGGCGGTCGACGCTTTCGCGAAGGTGCTGGGACTGTCGGCGGAGGTCGTGAAAGAAATGGACCGGTATGTACAGGAGATCAGCGGCCACCCTTTTTCCTGGTATTCTCTTCGCCGCGCCCTGGGGCATGTGCATGCCGATATACTCTATTGCCAGGATGAGGATGACCTCATCACTCCGCCGGCCGCAGCCCATCAGGCAGAGCAGGACGGTCATGCCCATGTGCGGTTCATCTTTACCAGTGGATTGGGCCATCGAAATATTTATAAGGCCCCGGAGATGCTGGACCAGGTCATCGCCTTCCTTTAGCTGTTCTTTCCCTCCATCATCGGGACAAAAGAAAAATTGTCAAAGACTTCTTCCGTCGCGCTGCCGTCGGGCTGTCGGGTCAGCCTCAGCATCCGTTGAACATGACCTTCACCCACGGGTATGACCATCCGGCCCCCGGGCTTTAGCTGTTCGACGAGCTTGGGCGGAATAAACGGCGCAGCGGCCGTGACGATCACCTTGTCGAAAGGTCCGTAAGTCGGTAGCCCTTCGTATCCGTCCCCATAGAAAAATTTCAGCCCGGGATATTTTTTCAGGTAGGCAAACTGCTTGTTGTTGTCGAATAATTTCTTCTGCCGCTCGATCGTATATACCTGCACGCCCATTTCCGCCAGCACACAAGCCTGGTAAGCGCTGCCGGTACCTATCTCTAAAACCTTTTCAAAGGGTTTCAGCTCCAGCAACTGGGTTTGGTACGCCACGGTATATGGCTGCGAAATGGTCTGATCTTCTCCGATCGGAAAAGCCCGGTCTTCATAAGCGATCTTGTCGAAAGCGGAATCCATAAAGAAATGCCGCGGAATGTGCAGGATAGCCTGTAAGACCCGTTCATCCGTAATGCCTTTGCTGCGGATCACCTCTACCAACTGCCTGCGTAATCCCTTGTGCCGGTATGTATCGTCTACTATTCTCATAATTAACGGGCCGTTAGCCTACTGCAAGATAGCGCGCTTTGAGAAATTTTTACGGGATACATTTTTCGTTTGTATCTTTTGGCCTGCAATTCAACCACTATAGAATGAAAACAACAACCCGAGTTCAGCTATCAGTGCTCATGTTCCTGGAGTTCTTTATCTGGGGGGCGTGGTACACAACGATTGGTGTCTATATGACCAAACATGGGATGGGCAAACTGACTTTCTGGCCTTTTACCGTCAATCCCATCGCCGCCATCATCGCTCCCTTTTTTATCGGCCTGATCGCAGACCGCTATTTCGCGACGCAGAAGGTGCTGGGCACCCTGCACATCCTGGGCGCTGTTTTTATGTTCCTCACTCCGGCTGCAACCGGCAATCCTACGCTCTTCATTTTGTTGCTGCTGGCCTACAACCTCTGTTATATGCCCACCATGGGCCTGGCCAACACCATTTGCTTTTATAAAATGACCGACCAGGAGAAGCAGTTCCCGCTGATCCGTGTATTCGGCACCCTCGGCTGGATCGTGGCGGGGCTGATCATCAGCTTCGTACTGGGAAACTTCGTCGCAGGCGCTGTCAAACCCGAGGAAACGGCCATGCCCTTGTATATGACGGCGACAGCCAGCCTGCTGCTGGGGCTTTACAGTTTTACGCTGCCGAATACCCCGCCTTCCGGCTCCGGGAAAAAAGTCTCGGCCCGCAGCATCATCGGCATAGATGCTTTCAGGCAGCTGGGCAGCCCTTCCTTTTATATTTTCCTCGTCAGTTCTTTTCTCATCTGCATCCCGCTGGCCGCTTATTACAATTTTACCCAGATCTTCCTGGATAGCGCCCACTTCAAAAATATCGCCGCCACCCAGACCCTGGGCCAGGTATCTGAAACGCTGTTCATGATCCTCATGCCCATTTTCTTTCTTCGCTTCGGCGTCAAATGGATGCTGGCGGCAGGCATGCTGGCATGGGTAGTGCGCTATTCCCTCTTCGCGCTGGGAGCACCCGACCTGGTGAACTGGATGATCCTGACCGGCATCGCACTGCACGGCATCTGCTATGACTTCTTTTTCGTTACCGGGCAGATCTATGTCGACACAAAAGCCACCCCGGATATAAGGGCGCAGGCGCAGGGGCTCATTGTATTCGTGACCTATGGGGTAGGTATGCTGGTCGGCGCCCAAATTGCCGGCTGGGTATACAACGGATTTCTGAAAGACGCCGATGCACTGACCTTACAGCAATGGCAGAGCTTCTGGTGGATTCCCGCCGTATTTGCCGCTGCCGTACTGATCTTATTCATCGCTCTTTTCCGGGAAAAAAAGAAGACCGAACCTATAACGATATAAACTACTTTCTTATATGCCCAAGATCGCCATGCTCGGCGCCGGCTTCATTGCCCGGTTCTATGCCGATTCCATTCTCGGCCAGCGAAGCCGGGATTCCATTGTCAGCGTTTATTCCCGGCGCAAAGAGAGCGCCGAAAAATTCGCGCGTGACTACCGATGCGCCCACTCGACGACTGAGATGGAGGCGTCCATCGCCCATCCCGAAGTCGACCTGGTCTGTATCTCCCTGCCCAATAACCTGCACGAAATAGCCGTGCTATTGTGCTGCAAACACCAGAAGGCCGTCATGACGACCAAGCCGCTGGGGCGCAATGCGACCGAAGCGCGGCGTATGCTGGAAGCCGTCGAAGACGCCGGCATTTTCAACAGTTATCTCGAAGACCTTGTTTATACGCCAAAATTCCTCAAAGCCTATGACAGCGTAAAGAACGGCGCCCTCGGCCGGATACTCTGGGCCAAATCCCGGGAGACCCATCCCGGGCCTCATAGTGAATGGTTCTGGGATATCGAACAGGCGGGAGGGGGTTGCATCCTCGACCTGGGTTGTCATTGCGTGGAAATCGCCCGTTCGTTTATCGGCAAGGACATCCGCCCCGTCGAAGTCATGTGCTGGGCCGATACCCAGGTCAAACCTATCGATGCCGAAGACCATGCCATCGGCCTGGTCAAATATGAGAATGGCGCGATCGGTCAGTTCGAGGTCAGCTGGACCTTTCGCGGCGGCCTGGACCTCCGCGACGAAGTTATGGGGACGGAAGGCACGATATGGATCAACAATTTCCTGCGCACCGGCCTGGAAATGTTCACCACCGGTAAAGGCGCCGACTACGTCGCGGAAAAGGCAGAGAGCAATACCGGTTGGCTGTTTCCCGTAGGGGATGAACTGAACGACCTGGGCTATAACCATATGTTCACCGACGTCTTCAACGCGTTTGAAAAAGGCACCCAACCCAAAGAAACGTTTTACGACGGCTACGTCGTCAACGCTATCCTCGACGCCGCCTACCGTTCAGCCCGGACAAAGTTATGGGAACCGGTGGTGCTGGACATCTGGCGCGGTCGCCTGAACGTCGGTAAAGACAGCCATCTGACCGAATATGATGCGGAAAACTATCTCATCAAAGAAGAGGTCACCCACTATGGAGAGAAGAAGGTGATCCTGAAGAATAAGGCCACCGGGAAAATCAGCGAAAAAGTCATTGCATAGGCCTGTCAATGCTGCATTTCAGGGCATTGACGCCCCTCAAACGTATGCTGATAGCTATTCCCCAATCCTGAGATTTAACTATGCACATGCAGTGGATAAACTTACCTTCTTTTTTTGTCTGGCTATGTTATTTTTGAGTTAGTTCTTGAGACCTGCCTGACAGTTATTTCTTGAGCCCCCCATAATTATCACATTTATAATCATCTGGAATCTATTTATAATGGAGAACGGAAACGAAGTCTTATTGAGGGAAAATAAGGACCGGTTTGTCATCCTGCCGATCAACTATCCCAAAGTATGGGAAATGTATAAGAAGCACGAGGCCAGCTTTTGGACAGCTGAAGAAATCGACCTGGGCAGCGATCTCCAGTATTGGAATAAATTAAACGACGGCGAACGTCATTTTATTTCTCATGTGCTGGCTTTCTTTGCCGCCAGCGACGGCATCGTCAATGAGAACCTGGCTGTCAATTTCATGAGCGAAGTCCAACTCCCGGAAGCAAGGTGTTTCTACGGGTTCCAGATCATGATGGAGAACATTCATTCCGAGACATACGCCCTGCTGATCGACACCTATATCAAAGACCCGCAGGAAAAACATCGCCTTTTCCATGCCATCGATACGGTGCCTGCCGTCCGGAAAAAGGCGGAATGGGCGCTTCGCTGGATCGAGAACGGCTCTTTCGCCGAAAGACTGGTCGCCTTCGCCGCCGTAGAGGGTATCTTCTTCAGTGGCAGCTTCTGCAGCATCTTCTGGCTGAAGAAAAGAGGACTGATGCCCGGGCTTACCTTCAGCAATGAGCTGATCAGCCGTGATGAAGGCTTGCATTGCGAATTTGCCTGCCTGCTATACAGTATGCTGGAAAACAAACTGTCCCAGGAATCGGTGCAAGGTATTATCAGCGATGCGGTTAAAATAGAAAAGGAATTCATTACCGAAGCCCTGCCGGTAGATCTTATCGGGATGAACGCCAAGCTAATGCAGCAGTACATCGAATTCGTGGCGGACCGATGGCTGGACCAGCTGGGCTGCCCCAAGCTGTTCAACGCAACCAATCCCTTCGACTTCATGGAAATGATCTCCCTTCAGGGAAAGACCAATTTCTTCGAAAAGAGGGTTGGCGATTACCAGAAGTCGGGGGTGATGTCTACCAAAGAATCGCAGAGTTTCAGCCTGGAAGAAGACTTTTAGATCGCAAACCCATTAACAAGCAAACCCATCAAATTTATCATATATGTTCGTCGTTAAAAGAATCGGAAAATCGGAATCCGTCAAATTCGATAAGATCACCGCCCGGATCGAAAAGCTCTGCTACGGCCTCGACCGGCGCTTCGTCAACTCCACCGAGGTCGCTAAAAAAGTCATCGAAGGGCTCTACGACGGCGTTACGACGACTGAGTTGGATAACCTCGCCGCCGAAACGGCAGCCTCGCTGACAGTCAAACATCCTGACTATGCCCTGCTGGCCAGCCGTATCGCCGTCAGCAACCTTCACAAAAACACCATCAAAAGCTTCTCGGATACGATGAAGCTATTGTATGAATGCAAAGACAGCAAGACGGGCAAACATGTGCCCCTGCTGTCTGATGATGTCTGGGCAATCATCCGGGACAATGCCGAACTGCTGGACTCGACGATCATCTATGACCGGGATTACGGTTTCGACTATTTCGGGTTCAAAACGTTGGAAAAATCTTACCTGCTGAAGGTCGATGGAAAAGTGGTCGAACGTCCGCAGCATATGTATATGCGTGTAGCCGTCGGTATCCATCACGACGATATCGAGAACGCTATCAAGACCTATCACCTGATGAGCGAACGCTGGTTCACCCACGCCACGCCTACCCTCTTCAATGCCGGTACGCCCAAGCCGCAGATGAGTTCCTGTTTTCTGCTGACCATGAAGGACGACAGCATCGACGGCATCTATGACACGCTGAAACAAACTGCCAAAATATCGCAGTCTGCCGGCGGCATCGGGTTGTCCATTCATAATATCCGTGCGACCGGATCATATATCGGCGGCACCAACGGTACCAGCAACGGCATTATCCCGATGCTGCGCGTGTTCAACGATACCGCACGCTATGTCGATCAGGGTGGAGGCAAACGCAAGGGCGCCTTTGCCATCTATCTCGAGCCCTGGCATGCCGATGTATTCGAATTCCTCGATCTCCGCAAAAACCATGGCAAGGACGAAATGAGGGCCCGCGATCTCTTCTACGCCCTGTGGGTGCCGGACCTGTTCATGCAACGGGTGGAAGCCGGCGGCGACTGGAGCCTGTTCTGCCCGCATGAAGCGCCGGGATTGTCCGACGCCTGGGGCGCCGACTTCGAAAAACTGTACACGCAATATGAGGCGGAAGGCCGTGAACGCCGCAGGGTCAAAGCGCAGGACCTGTGGTTCGCCATTCTCGACGCCCAGATCGAAACGGGTACCCCTTATCTGCTGTATAAGGACTCTGCCAACCGCAAGAGCAATCAGCAGAACCTTGGAACGATCAAAAGCTCGAACCTCTGCACGGAAGTCATCGAATACACGGCACCGGATGAAGTAGCCGTCTGTAATCTCGCTTCCCTCGCGCTGCCCCGTTTCGTCTCCGGTGGCCAGTTCGACCACCAGAAACTATATGAGGTGACGTATGAAGCGACGAAGAACCTCAACAAGATCATCGATCACAATTTCTATCCCATCGAAGAAGCCCGTAATTCCAACCTCCGCCATCGTCCCATCGGAATCGGCGTACAGGGCCTGGCCGATGCCTTCATCCTTCTGCGGCTGCCTTTCGAAAGCGATAAGGCCAAACAGCTCAACAAGGAGATCTTCGAAACGATCTATTTCGCTGCTATGACGGCGTCCAAAGATCTCGCAAAGATCGAAGGCCCCTATGAAACCTTCGCCGGTTCGCCCACGTCCAAAGGCATCTTCCAGTTCGATCTGTGGAACGTAGAGCCTACCCTTCGCTGGGATTGGTACCGGCTGAAAGACGAGGTCGTTAAATTCGGCGTCCGTAATTCACTGCTGGTAGCGCCGATGCCCACCGCATCCACCTCCCAGATCCTGGGCAATAACGAATGCTTTGAGCCCTATACGTCCAACATCTATGTACGCAGGGTGCTCAGCGGGGAATTTGTCGTGGTGAACAAGCACCTGCTGAAAGACCTGGTCGAGCTCAACCTGTGGAACGACGAGATGAAGACTAATATCATCTTCCACAATGGCTCTATCCAGGCCATCGATGAAATACCACAGCACCTGAAAGATATCTATAAGACGGTATGGGAAATCAAACAGCGCACCATTATCGATATGGCCGCTGACCGCGGAGCCTATATCTGCCAGTCTCAGTCCCTCAACCTTTTCGTCGATTCGCCTTCAGCGAACAAGTTGACTTCCATGCATTTTTACGGCTGGAAAAAAGGATTGAAGACCGGCATGTACTACCTGCGCACCCAGGCAGCTACGCAGGCTGTCCAATTCACCGTCGAACGGCAGGGTGGCAAAATGGTCGAACCTCTCGTGAACCCGGCCGCAGTCCAGGTCGCCGTCGCAGAGGCCGGCGAGGATGTCGTCGGACCGACCTGCAGCATGGAGGATGGTTGCGTGACCTGTAGCGCCTAAATAAACATTGTCTAAAATAAACACTTAGGGGCCCCCATAGCGAGGGGCCCCTAAGTAATTTTACTATTGACAGTTTAATGTTTCGTATTTAGTTTAGCTGTCTCAACCTATTCGTAACCCTAAATGAAACCGCTATGTTTACACGCACAAATCTCCTCAGCGCCAGTCTCTTTTTATTAGTCGCCGTTCTTCAGATGGCTATTTGAGGAATTCGATAGATTGCGCCTGTTTTTCATTTTCCAGCCGGATGACATAAATGCCATGAGCCAGCGATTGCATATCGATGGAGAACCGGCTCATTGCCGGAGCTGTTCCTTTTGCATATAGCTGTCCCGATATGCCGAATACCTCATAGTTGGTCTGCTCTGCTGACTGACTGTTATTGACGTATAACGTACCGGCATTTTGTGTGATATTATAGAAGGAGGAGGCAGCGGCGGCGGTCGTTTGCAGCTGGATAATATTGCTGTATACCGATGATCCCGCCGATGACGTCTCCTCTACCCGGTAGAAATAAGACTGCCCCTGCGATATGGTATTGTCGGCATAAGAGTATGCGGCGCTTACCGCCAGCCCATCATGACTGATGGAGCCGATTGTCGCAAAGCTTATTCCGTCCACAGAACGCTGTACGTCAAACTGGCCGGGCCCTGTCGTGCCGATGGCATCCCAATTCAACACCATCGCATTCCCGGATGCATTGCCGGAAGACTGGTATTGACCGCTGAGAGATACATCAGTCAACGCCAGCGTCGACGTGGCAATACCGCTGAGAGCAAAAAAGGCGGCTGTCGCCGAATAGTTGGTGGTATTGCTTTGGATGCTGATGCTGTTCAGCGTCCTTACCTGGTCCGAGGAATTGAGGGTAATGACCGTCTGGTATAACATGGGATCGTTGGCCGGAGCATTATTATTGGATACGGTGGTAGTCCTGCTGATCCTGCCCAGGGAATCGGCCACATACGGAGATGAGCCGAACCAATCACGAATGGAAAAAGTACCGTAGCCGACTGAGCCGTCCGAAAAATTCAAGGTGATAGTCACGCTGGTAGGACCGTAGCCGGCACAATCCAGTAAGCTTAATTCAGTATATTTCCCGGGGGTAGCAAGGAACATCGAGTGAGTGATAGCGGAACCCTGAGCTGCGAAAAACATGCAATTGTTGCCCGTATAAGAAACCATTTGCCAGGTATCCACGCCATTCGTAAACTTCCCGTTGTTTGGGAGCCCGCCGGAAGTGATGGTGGAACTGTTGGCCGTCCTGAAGGCAACGCTGTAAAAAATATTGTTGCCACCCGTATCCACTGCAGCCGTGGTGACGGCCTGCGGGTTGCTGCCCGATTCTGCCACCAGGTCCTGATTATAACTGGCTGCGGTAAGGGTAATGGGCGTCAGCTGAGCGTGAGCCGCGAGGCCGGGTGCTGCGGTTATCAGCAACAATGAAATAGTTTTCTTAAGGTATTTAGCGGTATTCATGGGACGATTTTCTAACCAAACTGGGCCAATTGTCGTACCAACTGGATAACAGATTGACTATCAACCCCTTTTGCAACCTTATATCCCGATAGGGTTCCCCCGGCGGGAAGGAATTCCAAAATCAGGAACAATGCCCGCTGGCGGCCTTTACCCCTTCAAATTCATGTCCCGGATGATCCCATCAATCCTGGCGCCCAATTCGGTATTGACCTTTTCATAATCAGCGACAGAGGGCAGTTTGGTATGTACGCTGAAATAGAACTTGATCTTCGGTTCGGTGCCTGATGGGCGGGCGGAGATCTTACTACCATCTGCCAGGATGAACTGCAGCACATTCGAGGTCGGCAGCCCGATAGCCCAGCTCTCGCCGGTCTGCAGGTTTTTGCCCGTGCGTAATTCATAATCCAGCAATTGCACGACCGGTGACCCGTTGATCGCCACCGGGGGATGACTGCGATAGGCGCTCATCATCTCCGCAATCTCCTTCTGGCCGTTCATCCCCTTTTTAGTGATAGAGATCAGGGATTCTTTATAAAAACCGAATTGAACATATAATTCGATCAGCTTGTCATACAGCGTGCGGCCCTTGTCCTTTTCATAAGCAGCCATTTCGCATAGCAGCGCTACGGCGCTGACCGCATCTTTATCTCTTATCTGGCTGCCGATCATCAGCCCATAACTTTCTTCGCCGCCGATGACATAATTCTCTATCCCCTCTTTTTCCTTGATCAGCTCGGCAATATATTTGAAACCTGTAAGGACATTATAACATTTCACTCCGCTTTGCCGGGCGATCTCGTCAATCAGCTCGGTCGTCACGATAGTCTTCACCACCATATCATGCGGTCCGGCAATGCCCTTTGCCTTGCGGGCCTCGATCATATAATTGAAGGCCAATACAGCGGTTTGATTCCCGTTCATCAGTATCCATTGCCCTTTCTTGTCTTTCACGCCAATACCCACCCGATCCGCGTCGGGATCTGTGCCCAGCAGAATATCGGCATCGATGGCCTGCGCTTTACGTAATCCGATGCTCATCGCCTCGCTCTCTTCCGGATTGGGATAGACGACCGTTGGAAAATTCCCGTCAGGCGTAGCCTGCTCGTCGACTACGTGGACGTTGGTAAAACCAAAACGCTGCAACACCTCAGGCACCAGTTTGATACCGGTACCGTGGATAGGCGTATAAACGATACGCAGGTTATGCTGGCGTTCGATGACCTCGGGATAGACCGAGAGGCTGCGGACCATCGCGATATAGGCTTCGTCGATGTCCTTGCCGATCATGGTAATATTCATTTCACCCCCGCCCCATTTTACTTCGTCTATCCCGGCGATCTTTTCCACTTCGGCAATGACATTCTTATCATGAGGGGGCACCAGTTGGCCGCCGTCATCCCAATAAGCCTTATAACCATTGTATTCTTTGGGATTATGCGAAGCCGTGCAGACCAATCCACCCTGGCAGTGCAGGTGCCGGATGGCAAAACTAAGCTCGGGCGTCGGACGGAGGGACTGGAATAAAAATACCTTTATCCCGTTGGCGGCGAAAACGTTGGCGGCGGTCTCCGCAAAAAAACGGCTGTTATTACGGCTATCATGTGCAATAGCCACTTTTACGGGCTGGTTGGGGAACGATTTCTTCAGATAATTGGCAAACCCCTGGGTAGACATTCCGACCGTATACTTATTCATCCGGTTAGTACCCACTCCCATTAGCCCCCGCAATCCCCCGGTACCAAATTCAAGGTTGCGGTAGAAGCTCTCTGTCAATTCGTTAGGGTTTTCCTGCTGCAAACGGCTGATCTCATCCCTGGTAGCCTGGTCATAATTACCTGTCAGCCATAAACTTATTTTTTCCTGTAGCGCAGCATCCATTTAATTAGGTTTTCTGTTTGATAATCAGATCGGACCACCGGCCCGATCGGGGCAACAATTTCGGTACAATTGGGAATATGAGCAAATCCCGACAGAAAGATTCGATGGCACTCTTGTAATATTTGGCAGAAATAGTATATTTGTGACGACTCCCTTTTGAAAGCCTGCCACAAGTATAACTTACTCTTCACAATATCCGGTGAAATTTTTGATGCTTTCGTACTGTGAATTCGATTGATATACCTCAAACCGGACACCGATTATATCATGACGTATCTGCTCTTACGCGATAATAAACAAAGTGGCCCCTATTCTTTGGAAGATTTAAAGACAAAGGGCCTCAAAGCCTATGACCTTGTATGGGTAGAAGGCAGGAGTGCTGCATGGCGCTACCCCTCAGAAATTGGCGAATTGAGCGCCTTTGCCCCTGCAGTGGAAGAGCAGCCTTTCGATCGCTTCTACAAAAAGCCCGCTGCTGCCTCCGGCCCCCTGACGGCCTCCCAGCCTGCAGTCGCTGCATCCCCCGAAGTAACACTCACGTCTAACCCTTTTTATTCGGAAGATCGAAGATCAGTCGAAGATCAGTCTTCAACGACACGCAAACGTACCATATATGTGACGATGCCCGGTGGCACCGCCGCTCCCGTCACCGTACGGGAGACTGTTCGTGAGGTCGTCCGTGAAGCTGCACGCCCGGCAGCAGCCCTCCCCATCGACGACTATGCTTTCAGTGAACCCATCATGAATCAGTTTGATAACAGCCGGGGGCCGGGCAACAATGGGGATCATGCTGGGGAATTAATGCCCCGGTCGAGAGCTCAACATAAGGCAGGTATCTTACAACCCATCCTTATCGGCGTGGGAATTTTAGTCCTCCTGGCTGGCGGCATCTTCATCGGCCTGTCCATTAACAGGGAGAACCCGGGCTTCCAGCGGCCCATCACCCATACAACGGCTTCGCCACTGCCGGTGGCGTCCGTCGTTTCGCCTGCTGTCACTGCACCACAGACTCAGCCTGAAAACCCAACGACAACTACCCAGGACCGTGATCACTCGGCCCTGGCATCAGGGGCCGTTGCCGGCAAGACGGGAAAAATAGCGCCTCCAAAGCAAAAAGCCATCATACCCAGGAGCCAGGCCGTACAACCGGTAACGACTACCCCCACTACCGACTCGTCGGCAGCAGGCATTCCCGTTATCCATCGCGAAGCCGCTCGCAGAACGGATGCGGCGGACAACCAGGAAGCAGCCGATAAAGGAGCCTTGAAAGTCAACCTGGCTAGCCAGGTATCCGTAGGCGCCAATAAATATGAGGTAGGTACATTCGGTGGGATATCCAACCTGCAGGTCACCGTTTCTAACAAGTCAGCCTATCCCCTGGATCTCGTAGTGGTAGAAGTACAGTATATCCAGGCTAACAAAAAAACCTATAAGACTGAAAATTTATATTTCCATGGTGTCGGCCCCGGCATGGCATTGATGCAGGAAGCACCCAAAAGTTCCCGCGGCATCAAAGTAGAATATAAGGTCACGCTGATCAATTCCAAAGAACTGGGCTTATCGGAGTCTGGTTTATAAACATTACCAAATGGTTCATTAACATATAATTTTCACCCTTTCTCCCTGATTGGCATAGTAGTTGAAAATTAGTAGCGTTCTCGAAACCCCCGTCGCCTATTCACTCTTTTTAAAACCTGTAGCAAGATCATCGGTATGCCCCTTCATGGAGCAGCCGCATTTATTATCAAAAATGGAATGGTATGAGAAATGCATTGGTGCAATTATGTTTGGTTATTATGGGGATTTCCAGTATCCATGCGGTCAGGCTGATGCAGACTGCCTCTTTTCACGTCCGGGTATTCCCGGCAACCGCAGTAGATAGGGTTTGGGCCATCCAGGGTCACGATTCAGTGGAAATGACGAACGTACAGGGCGAATATTACCTGCGTTCCATTAACCCTGGCTATTGGCAGGTATCCATTGAGGCAAATGCGCCCTATAGAGATAGCCGCTATGAAATGACTGTTAGGCCCGGCATCGATAAAGACCTCGGCGAAATTCGATTGCAGCCGGATTAAGCTCCCTGCCGGATCAATGCGAGAGAAGAGTATTTTTTCAAGAGGGCCGTTTCTGCGATCGTTTCATCCGACAGGAGCCACTTTTCCAATAACGTGCTATAGACCGAACGGAAATCGTATTGCATGGCAATATTATCATTGACTGTCAACTTGTCCGGCCAGCCGGGGTTCTGACCGATAACGCCCCCCTGTACTTTCTCCCCAAATACAAAGACCGGCGCCGCCGCCCCATGGTCTGTCCCCCCGCTGGCATTAGATTGAATCCTTCTGCCAAACTCTGAGAACGTCATTCCCATTACCCTGTCACTGACCTGTAACAAAGTAAGATCGTCCTGGAAAGCATTGATAGCTTCAGATAATCTGGCCAGCAGTTTGGCATGCGCCCCAGTCGTCGTGTCGGCCGGTTCCACCTGACGGGCATGCGTATCAAAGCCTCCCATGCTCACGAGGTAAAACTGGGTCCTCAATCCCCCCGCCACAAGCCGTGCAACGATCTTCAGCTGGTCGGCCAGCGGATTCTTCCCGGCAGCAGGATAACAATCCGACTGTTTCGTCACCTTCTGCGCCGCGGCTTTGATCACACCGGCATATTGGTCCGTCTTGACGGCCATTTCCCGGATATAAGCCAACTGATCCCCTGCCCGCGAGTCTGACACGGGCTCGGATTTATCATTGATCAAATCGTAAAAGCTGGTCGGGTTACTGATGGCCATTCCCATCGTCAACGCCGGGCCTTGCAACGCGGGGGATACCAACGACCCCACTTGTATCGCCAGCGGATCGGGCATGTCCGGATTGGGATAGTTCCGCGGGAATTGCGGGTACCGTTCATCCAGGTAACGACCGGCCCAGCCCGTCGATAAGATCTGGCTCGTGTCTGCGCCTGTCAGCCAGATATCCGTTGCGCGGAAATGGGAGAAATTGGGCTGTGGATAGGATACGCCCTGGATAATGGCCAGTTTTCCGGCCTCGAAAAGCCATTGCATTTCCGGCATCGCCGGGTTCAATCCTGTCTGGTCGAAGCCTTTGAGGCGCAAGACCTTATCTTCGGGAATCGCAATATTGGCGCGCGCTGCATGGTAGGCATCATAAGACCCTAGCGGTATCACGGTATTCAACCCGTCATTGCCTCCGTTCAGCTGGATCAGCACCACCACCCTGCCCTCTCCCAGCCCGCGCCCGGCCGAGTGTAATAGCGGCGAGTTGGTCCACGCACGAAAGGACATGCCATGCACCAGCGATGGTAATACGACTGGCATTGTCAGCGGTAGTGTTCTGCGGAAAAAGTCCCTGCGCTTCATACATATCTGTTTTATTCCCGCCGGCCTGCTTTGGCCGCAGGTATGGTACATTACATCAACTGATACTCAGGCATATCCATTAAATGCCGGTAAAGGGCCTTCAATTTATTCGTGACGGTGTTCTTAGCCGTCTTATCATCCGGCTTGTCCCGGTAAGCATTCCAGGCATTCGTCCAATAATGGTCTGAAGCCATGCCTACCAGTCCGGACAGCAGGATATTAGTCTTGATGAATTGTAATTCCTCCGGGGGCAATCCGACGCTATACAAGGCATGCACCGAGTCGACGATCAGTTGGTCCGGGTTGGCCGGGTCAGGCAGGCCAGCAGCAAAAGCTACCGGGTCGATCACCACCTTTTTCCCGTTGCGGCCCAGGCCGCCGCCAATCATCCTGTCCGAGAACACATTCCGCTTAGGCAACGTGTCACTGCTGATCCATAGCTTGTCGTATTCCGGCTGCTGGTAGTAGGCCTGCCAGCCCGCTACATTGGGCGGATCGCCGATATTCTGCTGGAGGCCCGCCGCCTGGTTGCGTAACTGCTCCCAAAAACCATACAGATCGGCATATTCACCGGCGTCAGGAAACAGGACATCGAATTCCCGGCACAAGCCGACCGTGAAATCCACCGGGCTCTTAATCATGCTGCCATTATTCGCAGGATCGAAAAAGTGACGGCTGCACAACAACTCTTCCAGCACCGGCTGAATAGCATAATCTTTTTTTCGCAATAGTTTCGCCAGCGGCTTGATGACCTGCTGCTCTGTTTCATCATCTATCGTATGATAGACAAAAAAGCGATACAACTTACGGCAGAGAAAAAGGGACACTTCCTCGCGGGCAAAGATCATGTCCAGCATCTGATCCAGCTCGACCACTGCATCCTTTCCTTTTATCCCCTTGATCACCGTGTTGCCATAAAATGCCGAAAACTGTTTATCCCCCTCATCATGCCGGTTAGGGTCGAAAGAAGAAGTATAAGTCTTGTAATTGACGGTATACCCGGTGAGCACCCGCGCCGCGGCTTTTACATCCGACTCCGTATAATGCGAGCCGGGTCCTTTTCCAACGGTGAACAACTCCTGCAACTCACGGCCGTAATTCTCATCCGGCGCCTTTTTCGTATTGGCATAACCGTTCAGGTACCGCAGCATGGCAGGCTCGATCGTCATCGCCTTCACCAGTTCCCGGAAGTTGCCCAATGCGTGCTGCCGTAACAGCGCATTATATCGATAGCAAAACAAGGCATTGTCTACCGTATTGGTTTCGGTGACAAAATGATTGTGCCAGAACAACACCATTTTTTCCCGGATGCTCCTGTCCTGTCCGATCATCAGCCCCAGCCACCAGGATTTGAAGGAATTCTTCCTCCGGCCGTTGCTCATGCCATCGTATTTCAGGGATATCGTCCAATCATCCCCCGCTGCTATTTCCGGATCGGTATATTTGTCGTCATTGTAATTATTGATGGGAGGCGCCGGTAAGGCATAGGTCGGATACACGAGTTCCCGGACCGCCTTTCGCGGAGATTTCTGAAGGAAATAAGCCAGGTCCGATCTTTTGACGCCGAACATCGAACGTCGCAGCAGATGGGCTGCCCGGGTCTCATCCCATGGTCCTTTATAGCGGCGGAGGCTCGATGTTATCAATGTTGGATCAGGCATATATCTATCATTCAGACAGAATTATGCCAAAAAAGTTTAATAGGTCCTGTTAGCAGCCAGTTAACAAAACAACTTACCTTGTGTACCCATGAAAAAGATTCTTCTTTTCGGCGCCGGAAAGTCGGCCACCAGTTTGATCCAATACCTCATCGGTGTGGCCGCAGAGCGGGATTGGCGGCTGGTCGTCGCGGAAAATAACCTGCCGCTGGCCGAGTCCAAGATCGGCGGCGTCCCCTGCGCCCGGGCTGTCGCGATCAATGTCGCGGAGGAAGAGCAACGAGACGCCCTGGTGGAGCAGGCCGATATCGTCATTTCGTTGCTGCCGCCCGCTTTGCATTACCAGGTGGCGCTCTCCTGTCTGAAGGCCCGGCGTAACCTCCTGACAGCCTCCTATGTGGATGAATCCATCCGCGCGCTCGCGCCGGCCGTCCGGGAAAACGGGCTGTTGTTCCTTTGTGAAATGGGTCTCGACCCCGGTATCGATCATATGAGCGCACTGCACCTGATCGGGGAGATAAAGGCGGCCGGCAACCACCGCATCCGCTCCTTCCATTCGCATACGGGCGGGTTGGTTGCCCCGGAGAGTGATGACAATCCCTGGCATTATAAGATCAGTTGGAATCCACGCAATGTGGTCCTTGCGGGGGCGGCAGGGGCCAAATTTAAGGCTGACGGGCAGGTGGTGACGCGTCCATATGCCGACTTGTGGGAGGGAGGCGGATCCATTGCGGTGCCCGGGATCGGCCCCCTGGCCTGGTATCCCAACCGTGATTCTCTTCCTTATATAGACCTTTACGGGCTGCAGGAGGCCGACAGCTTTATCCGGACGACACTGCGCCATCCCGATTTTTGCCGCGCCTGGGGTCCTATCGTCAGGGTCGGATTGACGGATGACCAGAGGCTGATTGGCAACGATGTCAGGACATTCGCCGACTGGTCTGCCCCATTATTGCCCCTGATCACCGCAGACACCAGGCCCCTGTTCGAATTCCTGGGCCTGCTGGAGTCGGAAAGCCTGCCTGCCAGCGCTACCACTTCCGCCGATATCCTTCAATACCTTTTGGAAAACCGGCTGGCGATGCGTCCTCAGGATAAGGATATGATCGTGATGCAACATGAGATCGGGTTTATGCGGGATGGGAAAAGATGGATGGAAAAGAGTACGCTTGTGGTCAAAGGGCAGGATCATCTTCATACTGCCATGGCGAAAACCGTCGGATTGCCGCTGGGGATTGCTGCAAGGCTGGTGCTGGAAGGGAGGATCGACCTGACCGGTCTGCATATCCCGATTGTGCCGGAATTGTATCTGCCCGTGTTGAAGGAGCTGGAAGAGCAGGGGATTCGGTTTGAGCGCACCTGCGGGCCCTCAATTGACGTCGACTGACAGGACGTTGAGGATCTGGTAATTGATGTCGCGGAAAAACACCTTGTACTTCCCTTTTCTCAGGTAGAGTAAATATTTGTCTTTGCCGTTGGGAATATAGGTCTGGTCGGCGGGCACGAGTTGCCAGGCTGTATTGCCATTCAATGCAAACTCGTTCAAATAATAAGCCTGCACCAAGTAAACCCCTGCCGTAGGAGGCTTGAGCGTTATTGGCTTGCGCGTCCCGTCCAGGCTGAGCCATTCGGGCCGGCCGTCTTTATAGGTGGTCAGCGGATGGATCACACAGAGGTCATACAAATCTTTGTCCATCACATTGATGGGGTTACCGTCGACCAACGCGATCGACGGCTCGGTCAGGGGGAACCTGGCCAGGTATGCCTGGTAAATGACGCGTCCATAAGCAAAATTGCTTTCCTCCGTCATATCGGTTTGATCGATGGTCAGCGGGTCGATGCCCGAAATACGTCGGAACGCCAACGCCATTGAAATTTCACCATTGGGGCCCGGTTTTTTGCTGATATGGGCAAAAGACGCATGCACCAGAATCCTGGCGGTAGAATCCTGCCTGATGACATTATAGATATTTTCGGCCTGTATAGAATCCCGTTGATTGGCTGTATGGTCCCCCGCGGCTGTATCCTCGTATGACACCAGGGTATACCCGATAGACAGGGCCGTTCGGATCAGTTCACCTGCCACGGGTTCCCCGGCATAATACCCGGTATGCATCGTTACCTTGTCCAGCGTATGATCGGAAAAATTATCCAGCATTTCCATTGCCAGGTACCGAAACCCCTGCCGGTAAAAGTCCTGCAGCAATGACAGTGTGAATGCCCGGTGGATAGGTTTGGCGAATGCTTCGTTGATCATGACCACGCGCCGGTTCCTGGCCGCCAGGCGAATATAACTACGGGCATTGACATGCGTGATATCCTTCAGCCCTACCGCCGTCTTGTATATCTTCCGGGTGGATGCCTCATCGAGGGTGTCATAGCTCCTGATCAAATATTGTAAGGCTGTCTCATAGTCACCGGCAAAGGCGAAATACTGGCTCATTTCATCGTAAAAGCCCTTGTCGCCGTAGATCTTCCGGAATTTCTGCTCGTCGCGGAAAGCATGATAAAAGGGAAAAAGATAGTGGAAGTTCCCCTTGGGAGTCAGCATCAGCACATTCAGGTTAGGGCTATACCCGATGGGGGCCGTTAACTTGCAGTAGTCCTGCAGTCGCTGCACTGAGGGGAAAACTTCCTGGGAAAATACACCGGAAGTCGCCAGGATCAGCCCGGTGAAAAGCAAAATCTTCTTTAATACGCCCATTCTGGCCGCAATATTAGAATAAGTCTTGTTAGTAAAAGCCTAAAAATGGTCACGGGGCCGGCTAAACAGCCAACCGGGTCAGCTTTTTCTTTTCGGCAGCCAGGCGAACCCAGTAAATGATCCAGCAGGTCATCATTGTCAGGCCGACAGGTCCTTGTATCATTGGGAGCTGATGGGGTAAAGCCGACAGCGCCGTATCGATCAGCAGCAACGTGCAATAGATTATCCCCATGCCATAAGTAGGCCGTTTGCCCGCATCTTCCGCTGCAGTATAATCGGCGAGGCCGACGATAGAGTCTTCCCCGAAGGACATGCGTTGTTTGACTATGGAATCAGCTATCCGGGTAACCACCCAAAATTGCCAGATTTGACCGAATAGCGGGATCAACTGAAGCCAGACCAGACCCGGCTGCATCAACCGGTTTTCGGGCTTCACGGCCTTTAAGGTATTTTGCTGGGTGAGAAGGAATAAAACGGCAATGACGACAAATACCAATAAAAGGATAATTTGCAGATAGCCGGTGTCATGAGTGGGCATAGGGATATGTTTAGGTGTCTAAATGATTATAATAACAGGGCCAGCTTCTCCTGCAGCACCTTCACTCCCAGCGAAGCCGGCAGCTCGATCGTCGTCAGGTTGTGAATAGGCGAAGTGTACGGGATCTTTTTATCTACGATAAACTTATGCGCACCCGGCAACGCAAAATCCACCAATCCCGCCGCCGGGTATACCACCAGCGAAGTTCCCACCACGACAAAAATATCCGCCGACCGTACCAACGGCACCGCATGACCGATCATCGGCACCGGCTCTTCGAACCAAACGATATGCGGCCGCAGCTGTGCGCCGTCTTCCGCCTTATGTCCCGGGAGAATGTCTTCCCGGATATCATAGACCAGCGTCTCATCGGCTTCGCTGCGCATTTTGAAGATCTCGCCGTGCAGGTGCAATACTTTCGTACTGCCGGCCCGTTCGTGCAGGTCATCGATATTCTGCGTAATGATATGGACGTCGAAATCTTTTTCCAGCTCCGCCAGCCCCAGGTGGGCCGCATTCGGTTCGGCCTTCGCCACATCGCGCCGCCGCATATTGTAAAAATCCAGCACCAGGGAGGGGTTCTTGCGCCACGCCCTTGGAGTGGCCACCTCCGTTACTTCATACCCTTCCCACAATCCATCGGAATCCCGGAAGGTCTTCAGGCCGCTCTCGGCGCTGATGCCGGCGCCGGTTAAAACTACGAGTCTTTTCTTATCAGCGGTAGGTGCCATAGCATTGCAAAATAAATAAAACTCTCCGTTCCGTCGGCAATTTATTTCTCTCCTGCCAGCTGCAGCACAACATCCCATTCCTTCTCCGTCACAGGCTGTACCGAGAGACGGCTGATGCGGACGAGCGCCATATCGGCGAGCCGTTTGTCGGCCTTGATCTGAGACAGGCTAACGGGGTTCTTTAACCGCCGAACAGGAGCAAGATCGACGGCTACCCAGCGATCGTCGTCGGTAGTAGGGTCCTGATAGGCCTCCTTGATAATTTTTGCGATGCCGACGATGTCAGTGCCCTCGTTGCTATGATAATATAATACTTCATCGCCCTTCTTCATGCCGCGGAGGTGAAGGCGGGCAGCATAGTTTCGGACGCCGCTCCAGCATGTCGATTTATCTTTTATCAATTGATCGAAACTGTAAACAGAAGGTTCTGATTTAACGAGCCAATGCGCCATAAAGAAGATTATTTGAGTGATAGCAATCCATAATGAAACGAATTCCCGTATGTAATGCTGTTGGTTACATGTAGCAAGCGCAAATGAACAAAATTATCAATCGAGAAAAAAAATAAAATTTCTTTTTTATGCAACTATTGAAAAAAATGGGCATGCTGATGATTGCCGCCTTAGCAGTTAACACCACTTTTGCTCAGGAAATGACTGTCCAGGTAGGGGGCGCTCCTATGTATCCGTCGAAGAATATCGTTGAAAATGCCGTTAATTCAAAAGATCACACCACACTCGTAGCTGCCGTAAAAGCCGCCGGGCTGGTCGAGACGCTGGAAGGCGCAGGTCCCTTCACCGTCTTTGCACCTACCAACGAGGCCTTCAATAAACTGCCCGCAGGCACCGTAGAGACACTGGTAAAACCCGAAAATAAAGCTAAGCTGACCACCATCCTCACCTATCACGTTGTATCCGGCAAACTGGACTCGAAAGCGTTGATGGACATGATCACTGCAGGCAATGGAACGGCCGAACTGACGACTGTGCAGGGCGGCAAGCTGTGGGTCATGATGAAGGGCAAGCACTTTATCCTGAAGGACGAGAATGGTGGAATGGCGAAGATCACCATCAAGGATGTTTACCAGAGCAACGGCGTCATCCACGTGATCGATACGGTCCTGATGCCTAAATCCTAAGGGGCCGCGACCGGGCGACCATTAGGCGAAATCACGATAATACCTTGACAATCAATAAAAACCTACTTCATAAAAAAAGTAGGTTTTTTAAAATCCGGAAGTCATCATCCTACGTATATAATAGCGAGGCCTGGTTTTAACCCTATTTAACGCTTGCGACAGGTTGTTTTAAGGGTCAAGACCATCCGATAACTTAGGTTATATGGGTGGTCTTATTTTTTTGCGGTTGTTGATCTACCCTTGTATTAACTATCAGCTGTTCGCCAGCACGTCGGCGATATGCATGGTACGGATCGGATATTCCTTGCGGCGGATATACCCGTCCAGGTGCATGAGGCAGGAAAGGTCGGTGGAGATGATATAGTCCGCGCCTGTCTGCAGGGCATTATTGACTTTCTGGTCGGCCATGGCCACGGAAATGGATTCAAACTTGACGGCGAAACTGCCGCCAAAACCGCAACAGGTTTCCACATCATTCATTTCTACTAACTCCAGCCCCTTTACATGGGACAGCAGCTTTCGTGGCTCTTCCTTGATCTTACATTCCCGTAAGCCGGCGCAGGAATCATGATAGGTTGCCTTGCCATAGAGGGACGCCCCGACGTCTTCGACACCCAGCACATTCACCAAAAAAGAGGAGAATTCGAAGATCCGTTTTTGGAGGTCGCGAACATCATTGTGCAGGGAAGAATTATCGAATAGTGTAGAATAGTAATTCCGGACAAACCCCACACAACTCGCGCTCGGCGCGACGACGTAATCGGAACCAGAAAAATCTTTAAGGAATTTTGTGCAGACATCGCGTGCGTCGCCTCGGAACCCCGCGTTGAAAGCGGGCTGGCCGCAGCAGGTCTGATCGGTATTGTATTCCACTTCCACCCCAGCCTTCTCCAGCACTTTCACCATATTGAAAGCCGTCTGCGGATAGAGCTGGTCCACGAAGCATGGTATGAATAGTTGAATTTTCACATACTCTTTTGGAGGGCAATCATCTTCAATGCCGTTATAGCGGCTTCTTCCCCTTTATGTCCATGTTTGCCCCCGATCCGTTCGTCCGCCTGCTGCTGATTGTCTACCGTCAGCACGCCGAAGATGGTGGGAATGGGCAGGGTCATATTCAGCTGCAATACGCCATCGGTCACGGCCCCGGATACATACTCGAAATGGGGCGTATCGCCTCGCAGGACACAGCCCAGGGCGATAAAGGCCTTTGGACGATCATCCCTGTATTTGTGCGCGTCCCAGTAAGCCCTGACGCCGAAAGGGATCTCAAAAGCGCCGGGCACCGTGATCACTCTGCAAATGGCGCCCGCGTCCTCCAATGCCTGGCGGCATCCTTTTTCCAGCGCGCCCACTATAGCATCATTCCATTCCGTCCGGATGATGACCACCGTTACACCTTTTACCCCCGGTAAGCCCGCACCGGTTTGCAATAAATTGCTATTGGCAACCTCAGCCATAGGAATAATTTTATTGAACTACACCCAGTCTCGCCAGGTATTTATCGATATCAGCGCCCCGTTGGGAAGTCGGATATTTATCCTTGATCAGGCGATACATGGCGATAGCATCCTGTGTCTTGCCCATGCTCTCATACAAATAGCCCGAACGAAACAGGTACTCAGGTGAGAGTAATTCGTCCTTCTCGAAATAGGTGCCGGCTTTCTTGTATTGCTCAGCAGCCTCTTCCTTGTGGTCCAACTCGGAATATGCGTCGCCAAGCAGGCCATAATCCCTCTCCTGCAACTGCTGGACAGAAGTAGAGAAGTCCTTCAGGTATTTGACCGCATTGTTATAATCGCCCAGTTTCAGGTAACAGCTGCCTGCATAAAAAGAGGCGAGGTTGGCAGCCTTGGTACCCCCGTAACGGGCAATGACCTTGATAAAACCTGCGTTGATATTGTCTCCGTTCAGCGCCAGCCGGGCCGAATCCAGGCGATAATACTGCTCGGCCCTGAACATGGCTTCGGTAGCCTTTTTCTCGTTGGGCTCGCTGACCAGGTTATGATAGGCAAAAAAACCTGCGACGATCACGATGATCGCCAGCAGCACATAGCTAGCTATCTTACCATACCGCTCCCATACATTCTGGAGCTCAGCAATCGGATTTTTTTCATCTTCGAGGTGTGCAGGGTGTTTGATCTCTGACATCTTATTGTTTTGTTTGGCTTTTAGCTGGTCAATAATTCGTTGGGGGTTCCTGTCTAATCGACAATGAACGGGTAATTCTTATCGATATATACGTCCTTCAATACTTCGGAGTCATCCGGCCAGGGTGATTCTTCGGCGAATTTCACCGATTCGGTTATCGTCTGGCCGACCCGTTGGTTAATGGCGTCGATCTCTTCCTGGGTCGCATATTTCTTGGTGAGAATGGTTTGCAACACCATCTGGATGGGGTCTTTCGCCTTATACTCATCTACCTCTTCCTTGGTCCGGTATTTCTGCGGATCGGAAATGGAATGTCCTTTATACCGGTAGGTTTTGATTTCCAGTAAAGTCGGGCCATCTCCCTCCCGGGCCCTTTTCACGGCGCGGGCTACCGCTTCATGAACGGCTTCCGCACTCATCCCGTCGATGGAATCCGCCGGCATCTCATAGGCATCTGCCAGTTTGTAAATATCGACCACATTGGAGGTCCGCTCTATGGAGGTCCCCATGGCGTAGTTGTTGTTCTCACAGATGAATACGACGGGCAGCTTCCACAACATGGCCAGGTTGAATACTTCATGCAGCATTCCCTGACGCGCAGCCCCATCGCCGAAAAAAGTCAGCGACACATTGTCCGTTCCTTTATATTTCTCCGCAAAGGCAAGACCGGCGCCGGTGCCGATTTGCGCACCCACGATGCCATGGCCGCCGAAGAATTTTACGTCAACGCCGAAAAAGTGCATGCTTCCTCCTTTGCCCTTGGCCGCACCTGTTGCCTTACCATACAGTTCGGCCATGCATGCATTGGCGCTGACCCCTTTGGACAGGGCCAGCCCGTGATCCCGGTAGGCCGTGATAAAAGGATCGTCGGCTTTGGTCGCCGTCATACACCCTGCCGCAATCGCTTCTTGTCCGACATAGGCGTGGAAGAAGCCACGGATCTTGCCATCCATTTTATATTTTTCTTCTGCCATCAACTCGAACTGTCGAATGAGCTGCATTAATTCATACCAGTACAGGTATGTCTCTTTTGAAAACTTGGTAGCCACTTTTTTTAAACAGTTTTTAAAGTTTCACCGAATCATTAAACCGGCGCCGGCGGGCGCAGGCCAGCCCCCTGCGGGACCGGCGTAAAAATAACCCCGCTCGGGCGGGGGCAAATATACGGCGAAATCACGGAAAGATAATACTTTGCGGCCGAATTCATTTGCCGTTGCTCAGCGTAAAAGACATATCGGTCATTCAGTTCAAGAACTACAGCCAGGCTACCTTTCGGTTCCACGAAAGGATCGTCGGTATCTGTGGAAATAATGGTGTCGGCAAGACTAACCTGCTGGATGCACTCTATTACCTCTGCTTCACCAAAAGCTATTTTAGCCGCTCCGATCAGCAGAATGTACACAAGGGCGCATCCGGCTTTCGCATTGAAGGCCATTTTGAAAAGCAGGGTAAAGAGACTGACATTGTCTGTATCCTCCGGGAGACCGGGAAAAAGGAATTCCTGGCGGACGGGGAACCCTATGAAAAGTTTTCCCGCCATATCGGCCGGTTACCCTGCGTGATCATCGCCCCTGACGATATTCAGATCATCACCGGCGGCAGCGAAGAACGGCGGCGGTTCCTCGACGCCCTCCTTTCCCAGCTGGATCCCGAATACCTGCAAAATCTCATCGAATACAACAAAGTATTGCAGCAGCGGAACAGTTTCCTGAAATCGCTCACGGACAGAAGGCTGACCAACCGCAGCCTGCTCGAGGTATACGATTCGCAGCTGATCCGGCCCGGGACCCGGCTTTTCGACCGCCGGCACCGGTTCCTGGAGGACTTCCTACCCCTCGCCGAACGCTTCTATACCCTGATCGCCGGTTCGGAAGAGCCCCTGTCCCTTGCTTATGAAAGCCAACTGTTACAGACCCCCTTTCCGGACCTCCTGCGGGGAGGATTGGAAAAAGACTTATATCTCCAGCGCACCGGCAGCGGGATCCATAAAGACGATATCGCCATCCTATTCGGCGACCAGCCCTTCAAATCGATCGCTTCCCAGGGACAGCGAAAGAGTCTCCTCTTTGCGCTCAAACTGGCGGAATATGAGACCCTGAAGGCGGATAAAGGCTTCTCCCCCCTCCTCCTGCTGGATGACGTATTCGAAAAACTGGACGAGATCCGGATGCACAACCTGCTGGACAAAGTCTGCCTACAGGGTGACGGTCAGATCTTTATCACCGATACCCATGCCGGGCGCATCAGACAGCAGCTGGATAAACTGTCCGTCCGCTGCCAGATTATTGCACTCTGAACCGCATCCTCCTTTATTGGAATTACGTAGATTTTTTTAGCTATTTTGTAGGAATCAGTGATGAAAAAACCATATATTTATACCGAGTAAAACACCTGAAGAAAATTTGATTGCTATGTCATCCGACCTTGAATCTTCTATCCGACGTATAGAAGAAGCGAATAACCCCGACGACGCTTATTTTTCCTATTCCGTAGACGATACCGGAGAATATGGCCTCATTAAGGCCAACAAAGAAGGTTTGCGTTTATATGCCGCCGATCTGCTGAAAAGTTCCCTGCTGCTGGAAGGCGACAACCATAAGGAAGTAAAACCCATCTTTTTTACCCCTAAAGAATGGATGTTCAGCGAGACAGGTTATAATCTCATCGCCGGTATCCTTCCCCAATACGAGTCCCGCGAAAATATTCTGGCCGAAAAGGAGCAGCCCGTACAGCAGGCCAGGAGGGAGGAAAAGAAGAAACCCGTCCTGATGTTTGTCCTGATGTGCATAACAGGGGCGCTGATAATGCTGGCTACTCTCAAAGCTTTTCCTAACTTGCGCATATGGGTGAACATTCATTAGGAGACGCCTTAAAAAAATTCCTTTCCCAGAGTCGGTTAAAGGGTGACATACAAGCTTTGCAGATAGGCGATATCTGGGAGCAGATCATGGGAAAGACCGTTGCCCGTTATACCGATAAGATCAGCATCCACGGCCAGACGCTTTATATCAACACGTCGATTGCTCCGCTCCGCCAGGAGTTACTGTATCAAAAGGACAGGATCGTTCAGCTTGTCAATGAGGCTTTAGGCGAACAGGTCATCAGAGAGGTCGTTATCAAATGATCGGGCGCAGTTCCCACACCGGAGGCCCTGGTCAGGCATTCAGCCGCACCCTCGGATCGACTAGTCCATATAACAGATCCGACAGCAGCCCCACCACGATAAAAAAGCAGGAGGTCACCAGCACGGAGCCCATGACGACCGGAAAATCCAGTTTTTCCAGGGCATCAACCGTCACTTTTCCGATCCCTTTCCAACCGAATATCGTCTCTACAAAAAAAGCCCCCGCCAATAACTCGGCAAACCAGCCGGTAATGGCTGTGATCACCGGGTTCAGGGCATTTCGCAAGCCATGCCGCCAGATGACTACCCGGGCAGGCAGGCCTTTGGCATAGGCCGTACGGATATAGTCCTGGTCAAGGACATCCAGCAGCGCGCCACGCGTCAATTGAGCGATAATGGCCAGTGGCCTGATCCCCAGCGTAAGGGCAGGTAATATCAGGTTCTGCAGTTGCAGGTGCCTGCCGGTGAAGGGGTCGGTGTCAAAAAGGCTGCCCGTCATGTGCAAGCCCGTCCAGTTGCTGAGCACAAATCCGAATACGTAAGCGATCACGATCCCCATGAAGAAAGAGGGGGCCGAAATCCCGATCACGCTGGCGACAATGGCCGAGGTATCCATCCAGGTACCTTTCTTCACTGCTGCCAGCACCCCCAGCCCGATACCCGCGACCGTAGCCAACAGCATAGCCGCCGTCGCCAGCAACATCGTCCCGGGTAACGCTTCCATAAGTATGTCCCAGACTTCTTTTTTGGATTGGTACGACCTTCGCAGATAGGGCCATTTGATAGCCAGGCAGGTCTTCCCGCCGATGAATATCCCTCTCAGCCCTTTTTGCCGGATCTCTTCCCGGGTATGGATGGCGACCGGGGAAATATCATTAAGATAATAGACGAACTGCTTCCACCGGGGTTGATCGAGATAAAGCTCTTTCCGGATATTGTCCTGCGTTGCCGCATCCGCGCGCTGCCCTATGACAAGGCGGGATGGATCCCCGAACCCCTGGAACAGGAAAAATACGGCTACTACTACGCCCAGAAGGACCAGCAGTCCGTAAAAAGATCGTCTTATCAGATAGCGTAGCATATAGGCTTCATTGCTTTGCGGGTGGCGGTGCGGATTGCCCCGGCAGTTCGTTGACCGCGGGTATCGCCTTATCATAATCGGCATAGCTCCATTTGGCGAGGATCGTCCCGCCCTTGAGGAGATACAATGTGGGATTGGCCCTTGCCGCCGTCTTGATGGCGGTGGCATCGCATTTCAGGATCGTCACGTCGGCCGCTATCCCCATTTTTTGAATGCGCGCCACTATGTTGTCATAATCTCCTGTGATCAACACCACCGGAATGTGTTTGGACTTAGCCATCGTCAGGATGACGCTGAATGGGCGGTCCGCGGGATGCGCCTCGTCCAGCTCTTTTACGAATTCGACAATCTTGTATCCCCGGGCTGCCAGCACCTCCTGCGTGGTATCCGTCCCCTCTCCCGTGGTCAGTACGAAATCCTTGATCGCTGGCACCGCATTGCCTTCACGTACCACCTTGTCATACCGGCTGACGAAATGATAGGAGTCATCGAAATCCTTCGGGAAATGAGCGGCATCGAATTCCATCTTTTTCCCGCTCTTCTCATATACCATAGTAATAACCGTACTGTCCGGGAGGGCACCCGGCGGTATCTTCATTTTTTCAGGAATGTTATTGCCGACCTTATAAGGGAGGCAATCTACTACCGGCAGATGCACCAGCACATACCATTGAATGGCGAAGGAAGCCAGCGTTGCGAGGATGAGCACGGAGATGCTGCCGGCAGACGGCAGAACAGGCTGGATGCGGTCCCGGACAAGGAAAAGAAAAAAGACCAGTACCAGCAGCACCAGGTCCTTCGTAAAAGACACGCCCGCGGTGATCGGGATACAGTCCCCGAAGCAACCGCATTCCCTTACCTTGCCCGACAGGTAGGCATAAGCGGTGAGGAAAGTAAAAAAGATCATCAGCAGCAGGATCAGCCAGCTGAATAATTTCATCCGCCAGCCCAGCAGGATCGCTACCCCCGCCACGATCTCGAAGACGATCATGAGGAGGGAGAACGCCAGCGTGAAATGATCCAGCCAATGAAAATTCCAGACCTCGAAAAATTCCTGCATCTTGTAACTGAGCCCCAGCGGATCATCGGCTTTTACCAGGCCGGAGAAAATGAAGAGGATGCCAACCAGCGCGCGGATAATCGAGATAAGGATCTTCATGAACAAAAAGATTTATGAGGTATGCTTGCCTTCTCCGATCAGGATCAGGGCAAAAAGAGAATAATTGATGATATCGATGTAATTAGAATCAATGCCTTCGCTGATCAGGGTAGCCCCGTCGTTAGAGACGATTTGCCTGATCCGGAGGATCTTCATGAGTATCAGGTCTACAAAGCTTTCCTGGCTCATTTCCCGCCAGGCCTCACCATAATCATGGTTCTTATCAACCATGGTGGCCCGTGCGACCGCCAGCTTTTCATCGTATAACTGGCCGGCCATGCCGACAGTGAGTTCCTCAGGTGTGTCGGCGCCGAGAGACAACTGGATCAGACCGATAATCCCGTAGTTGACCATCGCCTTGAATTCCCCGGTCTTGTCTTCCTTCACCTTCGGGTCATCTGTTTCCTGGAGGGTCCGGATACGACGGGCTTTGATATACAACTGGTCGGCGATAGAGATCGTCCGCAGTACCCGCCAGGAAGTGCCGTAGTCGTTTGTTTTCAGGATAAAGATATCTTTACAGGCCGCGGCTGCCTCGTCATACTGCCGATTCGTACTTTTGTGATCCATCGCGTAAAAATAAAGATAATTGAAGTTATATGTTCACTTTGAATGCAAAAGGCCGTTTACTGACCCTTAGCAGGCCGCTGGTCATGGGGATTATCAACAGGGCGCCCGATAGTTTTTACAGCGGCAGCAGAGCGCCTGATAATGAAAGGCTGCTGCAACAGGCAGAAAAGATGATCGCGGATGGCGCCGACTGGCTGGACATCGGAGGCCAGAGTACCCGCCCGGGTGCGGAGCTGGTCAGCGAAGAGGAAGAATTGAGCCGGGTCGTCGACGCCATCGACCTGCTGCACCGGCAATGGCCGGAGGTCCCCCTGTCAGTCGATACCTGGTATGCCCGGGTGGCCGCCGAGGCGGCCGGGGCGGGGGCTGTTATCATCAATGACATCAGCGGTGGTATGCTGGATCCTGCCATGCTGGGGACTGTGGGCCGGCTGGGGGTGCCCTATATCTGTATGCACATGAAGGGGAGGCCGGCTACGATGAACCGGGAGGCGGTGTATGATGATGTGGTGAAGGACGTTCTGGACTTCTTTATCCGGCGGATCGAGGATTGCCGGATAGCCGGTATTCATGATGTCATTCTCGATCCGGGTTTTGGATTTTCCAAAACGTCAGTGCATAATTTTCAGCTGCTACGACGGCTGGATGTTTTCAAGATCTGTGGCAAGCCCGTGCTGCTGGGTGTCTCGCGCAAGTCGACGATTTATAAAACGCTGGGCGTTACACCGGAAGAAGCCCTCAATGGGACTACTGTGCTCCATACCGTGGGGTTGTTGAATGGGGCGAATATCCTGCGGGTGCATGATCCTAAGGAGGCCAGGGAGGCGATCCGCCTGCTGGAGGCTTATGAAAATGCCCAATAAAAAAGCGCCGACTAATGCCGGCGCTTTTTCGATATTATCGGTTGGATCATCAATTAATGCGAAGGCTGGGGTTGAGGTTGACCACCGGGCCTGATCATCGGCTGTCCCGGCCGCATGGGCATCTGCCCGGGGCGCATCGGCATCCGCTGCATGGGATTACCACCCATTCCCATAGGCGACTGTGGCGGCGTCGGCGGCGCATCCCTTACAGTGTCGACTACGATATCGAAGATCAGGTCTTCAAACTGTTTGCCACCTGGTCCTTTCTGGTCATTGTAGGCCAGGAATGCCGGGATATACAGCGTACCCTTTCCACCTTGTTTGAAATTGCGCAGTGCATCGTCCCATCCGGGGATGATCTGGTGTGCCCCTACAACAAATTTGAACGGTGTATTGCCGGGACCCGTCATGTTGGATTGGAAGACCTTTCCACTGGGAAACAGTTTGCCCGTATACCGGACAGAAACCTGCTTGCCTGAGTCAACCTTGGGGCCAGTGCCCGGATTTTCCACTACATAATAAGCGCCCAGAGCGGTCTTCTGCGCCTGGATATTATTTTTAGCCAGATAAGCTTCGACATCCTTTACCTCTTTGTCCTTTTCCTTTTGTAATTCCTGGGTCCTGTCAGCCATCAGCAGGTCCTGGGAGGCAAAGACGTCAGTTACCTTGAATGTCACGATGATCTTGTCCTTCTTCTTCATGAAAGGCGGCAACTGGCCTCCGGATTTGCGTTGTATCGTATCGGCCAGCAATACCACGACGGCACTGTCCCCCTTGCGGAGCATCGTGAAGATTTCCGTTGGGCTATACGTTGGTCCTGCACTGTCAACCCGGACATAGAAAGGCATCCCGCCGTAGGTGGCAAAAAGGACGGAGTCCCGCAATTTCTCGCTGACATTTGCCTTCATAAATTCGCCTTTTTTGATAGTCGGCCCTTTCCCGTCGGAATAGATTTTATACAGCAGGCCGCTTTTCGTTTTTTTGAAATCTGAGTTAGTGCAGGAAATGGCTCCCAGCAGGACCAGGCTAACCCATAAATACGACGAGATGGTTTTCATTCTTATTATAATTATTGTAATTGTGAAGAATTCTCTTTTAATGCATGAATAAATCTTTGTACGGTCAAATCCAGGGTTTCACTGCTCCTTCCCCCGGCGGCATTGACATGACCGCCGCCCTCGAAATACTTCCGGGCGAAGACATTGACATCGAAATCGCCTTTGCTGCGGAAAGAACATTTTACCTCCTCATCCCGGTCGATGATCAGGGCCGCCATCCTGATACCCTGTATGGACAAAGGATAGTTGACCAGCCCTTCGGTATCGCCCGTCTTGATCTCATACCGCACCAGGTCTTTCCACGGGATAGCGATCAGCGCCGCATTGTACTCATAAAAGATCTCCATTCGGTTCTGCAGCACAAAGCCGGTAAAGCGCAGGCGGTTCTCCAGGAAATTGTCGAACAGGTTTTCATGGATCTGCGTATGATTCAGGCCTGTATCCTTCAGCGCCGCCACCATCCGGTGTACGGCAGCCGACGCACCGGGAAAGCGGAATGACCCCGTATCGCTCATCACCCCGGCATATAAACAGGCGGCGATATCGATATCGATCAGTCCTGCATGGCCCGACCCGACAATAAAGTCATAGACCATTTCACAGGTAGAGCTCTTTTCGGTATTGCTCACTCCATAATCAAAGTATTCGGCTTCCGGCTGCTGGTGATGGTCGATGAGGATCTTCGTCGCGGACACTTTCCGCAACCGGGCAGCCATATGGCGCGTACGGGCCAGGGTATTGAAATCAAGACAGAACACCCACTGCGCCTGGTCCAGGACGGCTACCGCCTTGTCCGTGCTGTATTCATAGTCTATCACTCCGCCGCAGCCGGGCATCCACTTCAGCCAGTCCGCCCAATTGGTCGGCGAAATGACGACTGGCTCATGCCCCAGCCGTTTGAGAAAGTGAAACAGGCCCAGTGACGAGCCCATGGCATCGGCGTCAGGCTTCTGGTGCATGATAATAACCACTTTCCGGGGCTGATCCAATAAGGGGTATATGGCTTCTATGGGCTTCATTCAAAATGTTTGCAAAGTTGCAGAAATAAATGCCAAATGCCAACTTTTAGTTATTCCGTAACAATGTGCTACATTTGCCACCCAAAAAAGACAAGGAAATATGAGCAATCGAACCTTTACCATGATTAAACCGGATGCCTTTTCCAAGGGCCATTCCGGCGCCATCATCGACAAGATCCAGAAAAGCGGCTTTCGGCTGGTGGCTTTGAAACTCACCCAATTATCAAAGGAGAAAGCCGGCGAATTTTATGCCGTTCATAAGGCAAGGCCCTTCTATGGCGAACTGGTCGATTTCATGAGCAGCGGCCCCATTATCGCGGCTATCCTGGAAAAAGACAATGCCGTAGCTGATTTCCGCAAACTGATCGGGGCTACCGACCCTGCGAAGGCCGATGAAGGGACGATCCGTAAGTTGTATGCGGCTTCTGTAGGGGAAAATGCCGTCCATGGCAGCGACAGTGACGAAAATGCGGCTATCGAAGGAAGTTTCTTCTTCAGCGGATTGGAAAAAATTTAGCTTCCAGCGGCTCCTGATAGACATAGGTTTTGAATGGGAAACCCCGTTCAAAACCTATTGGTTTTTTATCGGGTCGATGGTATACCCTTCCCTTCTCAACAGTTCGATCACCCCTTCCTTTCCTGGCAGGTGCGCTGCTCCCACCGCAATCAGCAAAGATTTGCCGGGTAATAATGTGTCGAGTTCCCTGGCCCATTTCCGGTTGCGGTTATACAACAACAGGTCCATATACCCGCTCATCCCGGGATCGTCCTTATCGCTTAGCTGTCCGATACTATCGAGGTCCTGGTGGATATACAATTCCGCCAGCTGCCGGGTCGCTTTTTTGTTCTCGTCCGCGCTGTCGATATAGTTGACGAGCTCTTTCGCCTGTTGTTCATAAGGGATGCTATCGAACAGTCCCGCCTGGAACGAGGCCGTCTCCAGTCCGTTGACCGGTTTCTTTGCGGTTGTTGTGCGCAGTTCCTGCATGATCATCAATTCCATGCCGTCCGTCGTCTGACAGTCCAGTCCCTGTTCCTCGATCAGCCCGCTGATGAGCATGGGCTTGAACCGCTCCAGCATACTAAACGGCAGTAACGACGAATGCTTGGTGAAATAGTCCTTTACCCGCGTATATTCGTCCGGCTTCAGCAGGTCGGATAATTTTTTATCGTCGTTCATCCGCATATACTTAATAGAATTCAGCATATCGGACATATCACTGATATTGATCTCGAAGTAGACCTCGTCACAGGTGGCGATCGCAACCTTGAGGCTATCCGTCAGCGTGGCGTCACTGGCACACAGGACGTGCATCGTGCCGAAAAGATAGGAAGGCTTCGTGATCCCTTTTCCGGAGATCCGCCACAGGAGAGTATGCGGCGTCTGCGAAAAGGTAAGCGCGGCTGTCAGCAGGCCTGCCGCTAATAAAAGTGATTTTTTTCTCATGATACAACGGCCTCCGCGCCGTATGGTTGGTCATTGACGATAGCTTCTTCTCCATACACCTGGTGTTTGAATTTGAGCGAAGGAGAAGGCAGGAAGGTTCCGATACCGAGTTGCGCCCATTTTTCATCGACGGCACGGATCGTCGCATCATCTGCAATGATAATATTGGGCCAGTCGCGTTGAAAATTATCCAGCTGTTTTGTCTTACGGGTACCATCCAGCCCCAGGCAGGCCGTTTGTTTGGTCGGGTCCATCCGTGAGGGGTGCACCGTCAGTAAATGGTCGCGCCGGGGGTCGAGATTATTACAGAATCGCCAGAGCGCTACCGGCAGATCATTCGGATCGACAGTATGCTCGACATACAGGACCATTTTTATCCCTTCCATGTCGCCCAGTTCGCAGACAGCTTCGTGCAAGGCCCGGATGTGGCCGGGGCGGGCCTTTTTTACGGCCAGGACCAGACAGGGGATTTGTTCGGCGAGCAGGGAAAGGTTAACGGCGGTGATTTCCGGCCACTTCGACTGCAGCCCGGTCGCGGACAGGCGGTCATAGGCCACGGACGTCAGTTGCCAGGTCTCCGTATCGGTCTCTTCTTCCATTTTAGCTGTTCCGTCGATACACATCTTTCCGCCGAATCCGAGTTTGCTGCAGCTGTGGTCCAGTACATCCATCGGGCCCTGGGAAAAAGACACATCCGTTGCGGGGTTGAGGTGACGGAAGACATATTGAGCCAGCAGGCGGTAATCGCGGATCGCCGCCGGTTCATCGGTGATGACGAGTATTTTATTAAACATCATCTGGCCGGCGCCCCACATGGCGTTCATGACCTTCTGGCCCTGGCCGGCGTATTCCTTGCGGATCTGGGCGATCACGAGGTTGTGGAAGACGCCTTCTACCGGCATATCCATATCGACGATTTCGGGAACCAGTGTCATTTTAATGGGCGCCAGGAAGATCCTTTCCGTGGCTTTTCCCAGCCAGGCGTCTTCCTGCGGCGGGATGCCGACGATCGTGGCGGGATAGACAGCATTTTTCCGATGGGTAATGGCGGTGATGTGAAAGCGGGGATACCAGTCAGGGAGGGAATAGTAACCGGTATGATCACCGAACGGCCCTTCCCAGATCAGGTCATCGGCGGGATCGACATAGCCTTCGATAATGAAGTCTGCGTCGGCGGGCACTTCGATTTCCGGCTGCGTGATACATTTCACCAGTTCGACCTTCTTTTTCCGGAGGAAGCCCGCGAGCATGTATTCGTCGACGTTTTCGGGCAATGGGGCAGTCGCGCTATAGGCATATACAGGGTCGCCGCCGAGGGCGACTGCAATCGGCATCTTCTGACCGGCCTTTTTGTATTCGGCAAAATGCCGGGCGCTGACCTTATGTTTATGCCAGTGCATGCCTGTCAGGGTCGGTGCGAAGACCTGCATGCGGTACATGCCTACATTGCGGGTGCCGGTATGAAGATCTTTGGTGTGAATGATGGGTAAGGTAACGAAGGGGCCGCCATCTTTCGGCCAGCAGGTAATGACCGGCAGGCGGCTGATATCCGGATCTTTCATGATTACTTCCTGGCATTCGCCTCTGCCGCTGCGGACGGCGGGCATCCAGCCGGCAAACTGTCCTAATTTGGGGAGGAGCTTCAATTTGTCCAGCAGGCCTTCTTTCGGCGCCGACAACAGTTTGAAGAGGTTTTCAATCTCCCGGGTCGTATCATCCAGTTCGCGGACGCCCAGGGCCATGCACATTCTTTTTTCGCTGCCATAGGCATTCATGAGGACGGGGAATTCCGTGCCGGTATTTTCGAACAGGAGGGCCTTTCCGCCGTGGCCGCTCTTGCTGATACGGTCAGTGATTTCGGCTATTTCCAATTTCGGATCGACAAATGCCTTGATGCGCAGCAGTTCGCCTGCTGTTTCGAGGGCATGGATGAACTCCTGCTGGTTTTTATAGGCCATGAGGGGGAAGTTTCACTTTTACTGTTCGCCGGCACACGGCCGGGTAATGAGCAAAAGTAAAACAAGAAATGACCCGATAAGTTGAGGGGGGCAAGTATTATTAGTATACTTTTTCCGGGCAATCGAGAATGCCTTTGTGCCGCCGGTAGGCTGCCGAGCGATCGTTCAGCGCAATCGTCACCCGCAGTCCCGACATATAATACCAGTCAGTGTGATGGGGGCCGCCCCGGGGGGTGCCGGCTGCGGGATAAGCGGGGCCGTCTTTGAGCTCGTTGCCGCGGTAGGCCATTTCCACTGCTTCAGGTCCTTTGGCGGCCAGCAGGACCGATTCGCTGACATAGCTATTGCTGACATCATCAAGATGATCCGTGAACAATTTCCGCAGCCCGATTTCGTAGGCAAGCGTCACCCTGTCGGTTATGCGGAATTTGATACCGCCGCCGAAGGGGATCGCCATCTGGGTCAGCGCATATTCCTTTCTGCCGGGGTATTGCGCCAGGCCCTCGCCCTCGGTGCTTAGCGGCCGGAGATAAACTTTTTTGCCTGTTGTATCATAGGCGTAGGGATTGAAGTGATAGACCGCCACACCGGCAAAGACATAAGGGGTGACCTTATGGTCGCGCAGGTCCAGCAGGTTGTATTCGACCAGTACATTCCATTCCCCGATATTGGTCTCAAAACTCAGGTTGCGGGCCCTCAGGTCCGCGTAAGGAGAATAGCTGTCCGATGCTCCGACCTTTCCATAGGTCAGATTGGACAACAGGGAAAAATG
>Ga0302325_10000947_pt1 | contig 76308 bp, 62 predicted proteins | sample Palsa_T0_2_FD_201948 | JGI IMG/M metagenome (GOLD analysis project Ga0302325, IMG submission 201948) | Peat permafrost microbial communities from Stordalen Mire near Abisko, Sweden - Palsa_T0_2 | ecosystem: Environmental > Terrestrial > Soil > Palsa > Peat permafrost | place: Sweden: Abisko... | reverse complement strand
CGCGAACGAGCGTGAGCGTGCACATTGCCAGTCGCCACACAAGGCACGCGGAGCCGCTCCGCCACCCTTGCGAGCCGGCGGTTGCGAGCGCGGTCATCGCGCAGAAACGGTCGCTGGAGCTCGATCCGAAGCCGATCGCGCCCGAACACCTCACGCAGGCGTAGCAGCGTCGGCTCGTCGTGCACGCCACGCAGCGCGCATCCGCTGAGGCAGACCAGGCCGGCGGCATGTTTGAGCACCTCGCTGAGCGGTACGCATGCCTGCGAAGGCGCTCCAGGGCTTCCTCGCGTGTGCGAATGTGCCCGAACGAGGATCCGGCAAAGGCTGCTCCAGCCGATGGCGTCCTCAACCAACAGGGTGAGATGGCGACCGTCATCGAGGTCGACCTCCGCCCCATGAATCGCACGTAGGCCAAGTCCACGGGCCGCGACGGCGAACTCCATCGACCCCGAGACGGAGTTGTGATCGGTCAGCGCCAGCGTCTCATAGCCCAGCTCAAGCGCGGCCGGAACGAGCTCGTCAGGAAGTGAGGCACCGTCCAAGAAGGAGAACGCGGAGTGGCTGTGGAGCTCGACATACTGCATACGAACACATGTTCGCATATGGGGCGGTCGACGGAAGCCCGGCGGCCGTGGCGGCGTGTGCCCCCGGGCGCCAGGGCCAGGGCGCCTGGCGGGTGGACGCCCCCACCCGCCTCTGGCGCCCAAGCCCTAGCCGACGGACGCCTCCCACCCGCCAGGCGCGCGAGGCCGCCGGCGGGCCCCCCCACCGGCGGCCAGGGTCGAAACCGCAGCCCGTCTACAGAGCAGCCGCGAAAACCTTTGCGATCTCCTTGTAGCCGGCAACGGTGGCGTGGATGTTCGGACCGACCGGGGCCGCCGCGCACATCCATGTCAGCTTGCAGATGTTGGCGACTGCGGCCGGCTCCGTCCCGGTGCTCGTCGTCACCGTGGTCGTGAACGGCTCGTAGGTGCCGAATGCGGTGGCGACGTCGGCCACGCGCAATTTTTGCGCCATGAAGTCAGAGGCCAGCGTGCCGTTGACCGACTTGGCGAGTGACACCGACAGCGTCGCGTCTCCCTGCCCCGTGGAGCCCTGCAGGTAGAGGCCGAGGAACGGGTCGTAGTAGGTCATCGCGGCGATCTTGACCTTCGATCCGACTGCTTTGCGCAACTTCTGGACGATCGTCGGGACGTTGGCTTTGATCGTGTTCACACCGGCGGTGATGCACGCAAGATCGATCGTGCCGGTGGACGACACACAGCCGTCGATGTCGTTGGCGCCGATGTCGAGCGTCACGAACGCGATCTTGTGCTTGGCGATGAACTTGAGGGCGGCTTTCAGCTGGCTCCCCGCCGAGTAGGAGCAGAACTTGCCACCGCTGAGCATCGAGGTGGTTGTCTCCCCCAGACAGCCGAGCTGCTCGAGTTTCAGACCCTTGATCTTCTGCTTCTCGGACGCGTAGAGGAAGTTCGCGTAGCCCTGGTTCGTCGGCAAAGTGATGCCTTGGGCGTTTGGCTGTGCGCCGCGGGAGAGCGAGTCACCCAGCGCCAGGTAGTACGTGGTCGGCGTCTTCTTTGACGTCGGCTTGGCGAGCGCAGTTGCGGGCAAGAGACAGGCAATGGCACAGAACGCAACGCAGACGGATAACTTCGATCGCATAGGGGGAACCCTCTCCTTGAGTGGACACGTGAGTCCCTCCCGCGACTCACTTCACAATCTAGCGCTCAGGTGCAGCCGACTGGTGGCGGCTCAACGCTGCATCCACCACGCGCCACGCTCGAGGTCGTGGAAGACGACAACGTTTCGTCCACAGACCGTAACGACCTCCCAGTAGCGGCGACGGAGCGGTCGGTCGGTCCACCACCGGTCCTCGATCAACCACGACTCGCGTACCGACTCGACCGTGCGTCCGTCGACCTCGAGGGGTTGTCCGTCGGGAGCAGCGCCGACTGAGGCGCGTGTGGGGACGGCAAGACGGCGAGGCCCGGCCATAGCGCCACTCAACCCTCGAACGGCGCCAGCACAGCCCGGCGCTCCGGCACCCGGGAGTCCGGGTCGATCTCGAGCACGCGCATCGCCGCGTCTGGTCCGGCTGCGGCACGCGCCTGGCGAATCGCCTCGCGCAGTCGCGCGGTGCGCGCCGCGGCGGACTCGTCCAGCAAGCTTTGCTGGCCGCTCGCCGGTGGGCCGAACTGCTCCACCGCGAGCCTCAGCACTTCCGCGGGCGCCGGCACCAGCGTCAGGCGCGAAGCGAGGGCGAGACGCATCCGGATCGGGTCTGCGAGCGCCTCGCGGAATACGACGCGCTCGCGCCATGTCCCGCGCTCGACCAGGATCGCGGAGAGGACGACCGCGCGCAGGGTCCTGCCCTGCCGCTCACGGCGAGCAAGCAGACGATCGATCAGAAGTCCAAGCCCCCGTTCGAGCTGCATCCCAGAAGCCGCATCGGGCAGCTGGAGCGACTCGCGCAGGACCTCTGTCGGCTGGCGCGGGCACAGCGCCCCATCCCCCCCGCTCGCCAACTCATACGCAAGCAGCCCCACCGTACCGAAGCGATCGGCCAGCGCAGCGGGCGGTAGCGCCGCGAGCTCGCCGAGCGTCTGCACTCCGAGGCGCTCGAGGGTCTCGTGCAATCCGACCTCGGCCAGCGCGGCACGAGCCCGAAGCAGTGCGACTGGCAACGGCGCGAGGAAGGCGCGTGCCTGCGCCCGGCCACCGGACACGATCACCGGTCGGCGCACCCGCGCGCGTGTCGACGCCGCAACCGCGGCGAACCGCGACGGCGCGACCCCGAACCGCGCCGGCACACGCAGGGCGCGCCGCGCCGCAGCCAGCACCCCGTCGATACCTCCCTGGAGTCGCAGCAACCCTTGCGCATCGAAGCACGCAAGGCCCGGCCGCTCGGGCTCGACAGCCGCCCCTATCGACTCGAGTCGTACCAGCAGCCGCTCCCACAGGTCCGCGACGCCCGCCGGGTCAGGCGGAACCAGAACCAGCCGGGGACAACGCGCGAGCGACTCGCCCAGTTGCATCCCGGGATGGATGCCGAACGCCTCGGCGGCAAGCGATACCTCCCCCACCCGCTGCGCGCTCCCGGTCTCCGGCGCGAGCGCCGCCGGGGACTGCAGGAGCTCGGTTCGGTCACCAGCCGCGACGGTGAGCTGGAAACGGGGCAGTAGGACACAGACGATCACGAACATATGTTCCCATCCGTCCCGGACGGACCGTCGTCGACACTTCCGCTTCGATGGCATCATTGCGGCCGATCGCCGGCTGGAAGGAAGGACGTATGAGTGAGGATGGGATCGTCGTCGGAGAGGACCGGGTGGCGCGCTGCCGGTGGGCGGACTCCGCCCCGGAATACCGTGCGTATCACGACACCGAATGGGGCTTCCCGGTCTCCGAAGACGTGCGTTTGTTCGAGAAGCTCAGCTTGGAGGGGTTCCAGGCCGGCCTTTCGTGGCTGACGATCTTGCGCAAGCGAGAGGCGTTCAGACGCGCGTTCGCACGCTTCGAGTTCGAGCGGGTCGCGCGCTTCGACGAGGGTGACGTCGAGCGGCTCCTCGCCGACGCGGGAATCGTACGCCACCGCGGGAAGATCGAGGCGGTGATCAACAACGCCCGCCGTGCGGTCGAACTGGTGCAGGCCGAGGGGTCCCTCGCCCACTACGTTTGGCACTTCGAGCCTGAGGAGCGAACTGGGCGGATGGACCGCCCGCTCTCAGTCACCACCGAGTCAAAGGCACTCGCCAAGGACCTGAAACGCCGCGGGTGGCGGTTCGTCGGCCCTACCACTGCATACGCGTTCATGCAGGCGATGGGGCTCGTCAACGACCACCTCGACGGCTGTGACGCGCGGGCGAGCGCAGACCAAGCTCGGGAAGGCTTCAAACGGCCGTAGGGCAATGGGCGTACGTGCGAATCTGATAGCGGAAGTACCCCCGGTGTCCTCGGGTTCAAATCCTCCGACGCGTTGCTTCTCGACCACCCCCAACACCGGCAGGATCAGCGGCGTGTCACGTAACTTGGACATGGAGGTGTCGCAAAACCCTCTGGGGCTAAAACCAGGGTGATAACGGCCGGGAGCGCACGGCAACAGCCGCTGATAGCCTCGAAGGGTGCAGGAGATCGCACCAGGCCTGTGGCACTGGACCGCGCGCCACGACCACATCAAGAAGGGTGTCAGCTCCTACTACCTGTCAGGCGAGCGCGTGCTGATCGATCCGATCATGCCGGCGGAGGGTCTCGAGTGGTTCGAGCCGCACGGGTCGCCCGAGCACATCCTTCTCACCAATCGCCACCACGACCGTCACTCCTGGCTGCTGCGGGAGGAGTTCGGGTGCGTCGTGCACTGCGTTCGCAATGGCCTTCACGAGCTCGAAGGACGCGGGCCGGTCGAGGCGTTCGAATTCGGTGACGAGCTCCCCGGCGGCATCGTGGCCTACGAGGTGGATGCGATCTGCCCCGACGAGACGGCGCTGTTCATCCCCGCGCACAGTGCCCTGGCATGCGCGGACGGCGTCGTGCGGTGGTCGGGCCCGCAAGGGGATCTCGCGTTTGTCCCGGACCAGCTCATGGATGACCCGGACCGGACGAAGGCAGGGCTACGCGAGGCCTACCGCAGGCTGCTCGCGCTCGACTTCGATCTTCTGCTGCTGGCGCATGGCGACCCTGTCATCGGCGACGCCAAACGGGCTTTGCGCGCGTTTGTCAGCTGAGGGTGAGGTGCTACCGTCGGCGACGCCGATGGCTCCCAGCCTGACCGACCTCACCCGCGCGTCCCTTTCGACGCTGCGCGCATTCGGGCAGCGCATCCCCGGCGCGGGTGACGTGCTGGCGCACTCGCTCGAAGACGCCGTGAGCGACCGCATCGTGATGATCACCGGAGCTTCCTCTGGAATCGGGAAGGCGGCTGCGGTGAAGATCGGGGCCGCCGGCGGGACCGTCCTCCTCGTGGCGCGAACGCGGGAGAAGCTGGAGGAGGTCCAGCGCTTGATCGAGCAGCTCGGCGGGACCGCCTACATCCACCCTTGTGACCTCACCGACAGCGACGACATCGACAGGATGGCCGCCGAGGTGCTCGAGCAGCACGGCGCGGTCGACATCCTCGTCAACAATGCGGGTCGCTCGATCCGGCGCTCGGTGGCGCGCTCATACGACCGCTTCCACGACTACCAGCGCACGATGCAGCTGAACTACTTCGGCCCGGTCAAGCTGATCCTCGACTTCCTCCCCGGAATGCGTGAGCGACAGTCGGGCCACATCATCAATATCTCGACGATGGGGCTGCAGGTGAACACGCCAAGGTTCGCCGCCTACCTTGCCTCAAAGGCGGCGCTGGACGCGTTCTCACGCTCGATCGGGGCCGAGATCATCGGTGACGGAGTGCACATCACCACCGTCTACATGCCGCTCGTGCGCACGCCGATGATCGCGCCGACGAGGATGTACGACCACTTCCCGACGCTCAGCTCCGACGAGGCGGCGGGGATGATCTGCGACGCGATCCGCCGGCGTCCCAAGCGGGTCGCCACGACGCTCGGCAACCTCGGGCAGCTGACCTACGCGATCGCGCCCGGCGCCCAGGATCTGGTCGTGCATCGAGCGTTCAAGCTGTTCCCCGAGTCCGACGGTCCCAAGCACGTCGATGAGGGCGAAGCGGACGGCGAGTCCACACAGCAGCGCGCGTTCCGGCGCGCAACACGCGGCGTGCACTGGTAGCACGAGCTTGCGGCGCAGTGCCCACGCCGCCCACCGGGCTCAGGCCACGCCGCCCACCGGGCTCAGGCCACGCCGCCCACCGGGCTCCGGCCACGCCGCTCAGCCGGCCTCCGGTCCACGCCGCCCACCGAGCGGTAGTTGACTACACAATCATCGTTTGCTACGGTTGTCGCCAACATCCAACCGGGCTCACCCAAAGGAGCCGGCATGAAGCTCGAGGGCATTCATCACATCACAGCCATCACAGCTGACGCGCAGCGGAACGTCGATTTCTATGCGGGCGTGCTCGGCCTCCGGCTGGTCAAGAAGACCGTCAACCAGGACGCAACCTCGGTCTACCACCTCTTCTACGCCGACGAGCGCGGCGATCCCGGCTCGGACATCACCTTCTTCGAGTACCCCGGCGCCCAGCGGGGCCGGGCGGGCGCGGGCATGGTCCACCGCGTCGTCTGGCGGGTCGCCTCAGACGAGGCGCTCGACTTCTGGAGCAGGCGCCTGGCCGATGCCGGATACGACTCCGAACGCGACGGAGAGTCACTTCGCTTCGAGGACTTCGAGGGACTGACTCACGAGCTGCTCGTCGTGCGCACCGACGACGAGCCCCTGATCGCCAGCCATCCGGAGATCCCCTCGGAGCTGGCCCTCCAGGGCTTCCACGCCGTCCGCGCCTATGCCGAGGACCCTGACCGCAGCCGCGCACTGCTCGAGGACGCGCTCGGCTTCACCCCACAGGGCGACGGCTGGGAGGCACGTGGTGAGGTGCGCGGCGGGCTGTACCTGTACGACCCCGCCCCCGAGCTGCGCGGCCTCCAGAGCGCGGGCACAGTCCACCACGTCGCCTGGGCCTCCACACCGGCGGAGCACGACTCCTGGCGCGAGAAGGTGACCGCGGCGGGCGCTCATCCGACGCCGGTGATCGACCGCTTCTATTTCAAGTCCATCTACTTCCGCGAGCCTTCGGGCGTGCTGTTCGAGATCGCGACGATCGGCCCCGGTTTCGCGGTCGATGAGCCGCTTGAGCACCTCGGCGAGAAGCTCTCACTGCCACCCGCGTTCGAGCATCTGCGCGATCAGGTCGAGCCGACGCTGACTCCGATTCACAACCCGCGCGAGAGCTGGACGCGGGGGTAGTCCACCTCGCCCCAAAGCTAAGCCGAGCGCCCTACCAGCTCTCCCCGCGCCGCGTCGGTCAACGGCCGATAGACATCATCCGCGCGGTCGCGGTACCACGCCTGCCTGCCCTCTCCCGGCTGCGGGATCCCCGCCGCACGCAACGGTCCGGTAACCGGCCGGTACCAGGTCGTAACGGGGATCGCGTCGACGACGTGAACGATCCCCGGGCGCTCGGCCGGGTCGATTCCCATCAGCGTCTCGGTGATGTCCCGCTCGGTCAGCTCACCGCCGGCGCGCAGCGTCACGGCCGCCACGGCGATCTCGAATCCGCCGCGCGCACCGCCATCCCCGCGCGCACCGCCATCCCCGCGCGCACCGCCATCCCCTCGCGCACCGCCATCCCCTCGCGCACCGCCATCCGCTGCGCCCCCGGCACTGACGCCGTAGGCCACCGCGAGATCGACCGCCGGCAGGTCACCGAGCGCGTCGCGAATCGGAGCAGTAAAGACGATTCCGTCCGTGGTCGGGATCACGTCCGTAACCGCATCTACGCGCCAGTAATCCCCGTCCGGATCGATCCGGAACAGGTCGCCGGTACTGAGCCAGGCGTCGTCGCGCGCGAACACTCCCCGGAGCGGCGCGGTGCCGGTCGGGGCGCCCGGATCGATCCGGGCGAGGAGCATCCCGACCTCGCCCCGCGCACACTCGCTCGCGAAGCCGTCCGGGCCGAGCAGGAGCTGGCGCGACTCGACGTCGTAGGCAACGACCTTCACCTGCGCGCTCCCCGGTAGCGGGCGCCCGAGCGAGCCCGGTTTGGTGCCGCGGAGGTTCACCAGGATCGCTCCGGCCTCGGTCGAGGCATAGAACTCGAGCACGCGCGCCGGCTTGAACCGCTCCTGGACTCGCCGCCACAGCCCCCTCGGCATCCCGGACCCGATGAACAGGCGGACCGGATGGTGGCGCTCACCAGGGTGCGGCGGCGCCTCGACAATGTCATGCAGCAGCGTCCAAGTGTACGAGGCGACGGTTACGCCGTAGCGCCTCGCCTCGTCCCAGAATGTCGCCGGATCGAAGCTCGTTGCCATCGCGATCCTGGCGCCGCCGGCGATCGCTCCACCGATGCTCATCATCAGCCCCGAGGGGTGGTAGATCGGCGTGACGCTGTATACGGTGTCAGCCGAGGAGAGCGCGGCCGAGGACGCCGTGCCGAAAGCCGACATAGCCCAACGGCGGTTGGTGATCCGGCTCATCCGGGTGTTCGCACCGCTCCCGGTGAAGACGATGAACGCGACGTCGCTTGCCCGCCCGGCATTCGGGCGGTACCACTTTGGCAGGGCCACGGCGTGCGGGTCGATCTGCTCCATGTCGGTGCTGAGCGGCACACCGAGGTCGCGCGGCTCGCCACCCCCGCCGAGCACGAACGTGTGGACGGTGCCGAGCCCGGCTGCAAGCGGAGCGCGCTCGGGGTCGGCGATGATCCGCTCCACCTGGCCGAGCTCGAATTCGCGCTCGACGTCTCCGTCGGGTCGCAGCAGCACCGAGACCGCGCCGAGCCGGTTGAGCGCGACCGCGAGCGCGAGCGCGCTCGGGCGCGTCCCCATCAGCACGCCCACGTGCTCGCCTTGGCGCACGCCGATCGAGATCAGGCCACGGACGATGTTGTCGATCCGCTCGTTGACCTGCGCGGAGGTGTACGCGCGCCCTTCCCAGAGGAAGAAGACGCCGCTCGGAGCCTTGCGCGCCGACTCATCGACCAGCAGGCCGATCGAGATCCGGGTGCTCGGCTGGATCTGCTCGAGCCGGGCGAGCCGTGGCAACTGTCCGGCAGCCTCTCGCGTCAGCTCGCGCACGCTGCGCAACGTGCGAGTGGTCGTGTCGGCGACCGAGCGCGCGATCCCGGAGCCGACGCCGCCGACAAGCTCGAGCCCGTAGCCGACTCGGCTGCTGACGGCCGGAGCCAGCGCCGGCGTACCGTCGTCGGCAACGGGCTCGACATCGGCGGGCAGCTCCCCCTCGCCCGAACGCCAGTGCGCCCACGCCGCCACGGTCGGCCACGTCGTCCGGGTCGATGTCGAGCCGACCACGAGCCCGAAGTGGCCCGCCCGCAGCGCCACCTCGTAGATGTCCGCGCGCGGAGCTGCCTGTCGGATCGCGCGGACGCCCGCCGCGGGCGCGATCTCATCGACGGTGCCCACGAACGACAGGATCGGTGTCTCGATGTCGGCCAATGTCACGAGCCGGTCCTCGATCACGAACCCGCCGTCGAGCATGCGGTTGTGGGCGACGAACTGGCGCATGAAGTCCGCCAGCGCCGGACCGGGCCAGGCGACGAATCCCTCCCCGCCGAGGAAGCGCCGCTGGCGCTCGCGCGGCAGCAGCGCCTCGCGATCATGCAGCTGGCGGATGAAGTCGATCCGCGCGCGCAGCGATTTGACCGGATCGAGCAGCCGGAAGCCGACGCTGCTGGCCCATGCCGGCAGCGCCATGCCACCGAGGCCGTCCGCGAGGATCCCGGCCGCCCCCTCGACGACAGCCACGGGAATGCCGAACGGCACGCCGGCGCTGATGTCGACCGGGCTGCCGAAGGTGATCAGCGAGCCGAGGCCTTCGTTGCGCCGATACGCCGCGGTCTGGTAGACGAACATCCCGCCCTGCGAGTACCCGGCGAGGTGAACGTCGCGGCCGGCGGCCGCGCGGACGCGGTCGACCGCATCCGAGACCGCGAGCACGTGGTCGGTCAGATTGCGTTCAAGCCCTCCGGGCTCGTGCTCGGGCGAGCCGAAGTCGACCACCCACGGGTCGACGCCGGCCTCATGTAGGACTGCGACCGCGCTGGTGGCCGGCGAGACGTCGTAGACCTCGGCGGCGAGCATCAGGGGCGGGACGAGCAGCACCGGCGGGCCGTCGGCGGCGTCGGCGAAATAGCGCCGCAACCTGTATACGCGTTGCTCGCTGACGACCTCGTAGGGCGACTCCTCCTCGTCGGTCTCGAGCCCGCCGAATCGCGCCACCTCGAGTGCGTTCTGCGCGACCGCGCCGAGGCGCGTGACTGGTCTCGTGAGGCTCTTCGGCAGTAGGTCCATCCCGGGTCGTGTTACATCATCGCCGAAACGGGGCCCGCCGCGCCGGTGTCACGGCACAGTCGCTATTGTCCGTCCGCCGATGAGCCTCGCGATGGAGACGGTCCAGCTCAACATCACCGGCGGCGTCGCCTGGATCACGCTGAACCGGCCCGAGGCGCTGAACGCCTGGACCCGCGAGATGGGCGAGGATCTTCGCTCGGCGCTGGAGCACGCGGCCGAGAACCCGGAGGCGAGAGTGATTGCCCTCACCGGCGCCGGGCGCGCGTTCTCATCCGGCGCCGATCTGAAGGCGGGCTCAGAGCGGGGCCAGGACGGGAAGCCGGACGTGCTGACGCCCCTGCGCGAGACATACAACCCGCTGATCCTGCTCGTCCGCACGATCCCGAAACCGGTCGTGGCCGCGGTCAATGGCCCCGCTGTCGGGATCGGATGCTCGCTCGCGCTCGCAGCCGATCTGATCGTCGCGGCTGAATCGGCCTACTTCCTGCTCGCTTTCGTGAACATCGGGCTAGCCCTCGACGGAGGCTCATCGGCGTTCCTTCCGGCCCGGCTTGGGCACGCGCGGGCGTTCGAGCTGGCCTATCTGGGCGAGCGCCTCCCCGCGACTAAGGCGCTTGAGTGGGGACTCGTCAACCGCGTCGTGCCCGACGCCGAGCTCGAGTCCGAGGTCGCCACGCTCACCGCGAAGCTGGCGGCCGGACCTCCCGGCTCGTACGCGAGCATCAAGCGGTCGATCAACGACCAGCTCTACCCGCGGATCGAGCAGCAGCTCGACGACGAAGCATTGCTTCAGCAGGAGCGTGCCGGCTCCGACGACTTTGTCGAGGGGGTCCTTGCCTTCATGCAGAAGCGCTCACCCACCTTCACCGGGAACTGATGACCACCGAATTTCATGCCGGGGGCAACGGCGAGCCGCTGGTTCTGCTGCACGGACTGACCGACACCTGGCGGGCCTGGACGCCGGTCCTGCCGATGCTCGAGCGCCATCACGCCGTGTTCGCACCGACGCTGCCCGGGCATTACGGTGGCGAGCAGTATCCGAAGGGGATGCGACTGTCGATCGCGAGCACCGTCGACATGCTCGAACGTGAGCTCGACGCTCGTGAAATCGAGCGCGCCCACATCGCAGGGAACTCACTCGGCGGCTGGTTCAGCCTCGAGCTCGCCGCCCGTGGGCGAGCACTCAGCGTGGTCGCCCTCAACCCAGGCGGCTGCTGGGAGTACGGCATCCCCGCACCGCGATCGATCCGCCTCTATTTCCGCCGTAACTACCTACTGCTCAACGCCGGCCGGCTCCTGGGGCTGCTCGAAACGGTTGCGCGCAGGCCGAGGTCGCGCGCGCTTGCCCTGCGCGAGCTCGTCGCACGCCCGCAGGGCGTGAGCGCCGCTGCCGCGCACGCGATGTTCATCGGCTCCCTGGGATGCTCAGTTCTGAATGAAGCACTCCGGCTGGCCGCCTCCGGTGACATGTTCGGCGAGCTGGGCCCGATCGACTGCCCGGTCCGCATCGCACACGGGACCAAGGACCGGCTGATCCATTGGCCCGAGCACTACGCGGGGATCCGCCGGCGAATGCCCGACGCGGACTACCTCCCGCTCGAAGGCCTCGGCCACGTGGCGATGTGGGACGACCCCGAGCTCGTAGCGCACACGATCCTCGAGCTCAGCGCACCTGATCGAACGGTGCAGATGGCCGCCGCATAGCCACCCAGTCGCGGCCGTCTACTTCGCCTTGGCGGTGAACGGCTCGGTCTGGGTGCAGTTCGGCAGGCTCTTGATCTTCGACAGGTCGCTCACCTTGCCGGTCGCGTCGCGGCCGCTGAACGAGCCGCTGATGTGGAGCGCATCCGAGACCGTCTTGCCGAAGTGGTCCGTCGATTCGCCCGAGAACTTCCCATTCTTGATCGAGAGCGTGTTGTAGTGGAACTTCGGCGCCTCGTCGCCGGCGCCCGGGCTGCAGGTCTCGTCGTACGCCACCACGAGATCGTCCACGGCCTTGCCGTCCGCAGAGACCTTGAACGACATCGGATACCCGGGTCCGACGCTCCCGGAGTAGCGCGCGCCCTTGACCGGGCCGCCGCCGGCCGCGAGCGCGACAATCGGAAGGCTCGCCAGTGCGAGCAGAGCCACGGCGAGAGAAGCGAGTCGAGCGAGCCTCATTGGTTCCTTCCGTTGGCGGCGAAGCGTACGGCGCCAAGGTTAGCTCAGAGCCCGTGCGCTGAAAGCCAGAGCTCGAGTACCGCGATGTGCCACAGCTTCGAGCCCTCGAGCGTCGTCATGTGATCGTTCGGCGCGGCCAGCAGCCGGTTGACGTGCTCGGGGCGAAAGAGGCCACGGTCGCGTACGGCCGCCGGCGTCAAGGTCTCGCGCACCAGGTCGAGCGTGGCTCCCTCGAGCTTGTAGAACGCCGGCACCGGGAAGTACGCCTTCGGACGGTCGATCACCCTGTCCGGCACCACCCCGCGGGCGGCGGCCTTGAGGACGCTCTTGCCTCCATCCGCGAGCTTCAGCTCCGGTGGACACGCGGCGGCGAGCTCGACCAGCTCGTGGTCGAGGAACGGTGTGCGTGCCTCGAGCCCCCACGCCATCGTCATGTTGTCGAGGCGCTTGACGGGATGCTCGACGAGCATCACCTCGGTGTCGAGGCGGAGCGCGCGGTCGAGCGGCTCGTAGGCTCCCGGCTGCCCGAAATGGCGGTCGAGGAACGCGCGACTTGGATCCTCGTCGAGCAGGAACTGCGGCTGCAGGGTCTCCGCCATCTCCGCGTGGGATCTGTCGAAGAACGCCGCCTGGTAGGCGTCGGCACCGGTGCCGCCGGCGTCGGCGAGGGGCGGGTACCAGAAGTACCCGGCGAACACCTCGTCGGCGCCTTGCCCAGACTGCACCACCTTGTGCGAACGTGAGACCTCTTGGGCGAGGAGATAGAACGCGACCGTGTCGTGAGACACCATCGGCTCGCTCATCGCCGCGATCGCGCCGCCGAGCGACTCCAGCAAGCGGTCGACGGGTACATGGATCTGGTGGTGATCAGTCTCGAACTGCTTTGCGATCAGGTCCGAGAACTCGAACTCGTCGCCCTCGTGCTCGCCGACCTCGTCGAAGCCGATGCTGAACGTCGCAAGCTCGCGCTGGCCGCCCTCGGCCAGCAGTCCGACGATCAGGCTCGAGTCGAGTCCGCCCGACAGCAGCACCCCGACCGGCACGTCCGACACCATGCGCCGCGCTACGGCGGTGCGTAGCGCGTCGAGCACCGCCTCGGCCCAATCCTCGGGCTCCCAATCCGCGAACCGCGGGTGGCGCGAGTAGTCCGCGCGCCAGTAGTTCTCGCTGAAGCGGCGACCGTCGGGCGAGACGATCATCACGGTCGCGGGCGGCAGCTTCTGCACGCCCTCGAGGATCGTGCGTGGTGCGGGCACAGCGGCATGCCAGGTCAGGTAGTGGTGCAGTGCGATCGGATCGAGATCGGTGTCAACGCCGCCGCCGGCCAAGAGCGCAGGGAGCGTGGATGCGAAGCGCAACGCCCCGCCGACGTCGGCAAGGTAGAGCGGCTTGACGCCGAGCCGGTCGCGAGCGAGGAACAGGCGCCCCGAGTCGTGCTCGTAGAGCGCGAACGCGAACATTCCGGCGAAGAACTCGATGCAACGGTGCCCCCAGTGGTCGTGCCCCTTGAGGATCACCTCGGTATCGCTCGTCGACGCGAAGATGTAGCCCTCGCGCTCGAGCTCGCGGCGGAGCTCCCAGTAGTTGTAGATGCAGCCGTTGAAGACGACCGTCAACCCGAGCATGTGATCGACCATCGGCTGATCACCGGCGCTTGAGAGGTCGATTATCTTCAGGCGCCTGTGGGCGAGCGCCACTCGTCCCTGGGCCCAACTTCCGGCACCGTCAGGCCCGCGATCGTCCATCGTCGCGGCCATCCGCTCGACCGCCTCGCGGTCGGCCGGCCGATGCGCCGCGAACTCGCCTGCAAACCCGCACATGAAGGAACTATTACCCGATCACTTCACAAACGCGTCGGACAGCAGCTCCACCAGCCCGGGCAGCCGCCCTGGTTCGCGGGCGACCCTGCGCTGGCGGACGGCCCCCGGTTCCTCGCCAAGCCTGAGCAGTGCGTCGAGAGAGCTCTCGCAGCCGAGGTCGGCGGCATGCGGGCGAACTGCGTGCAGGAGCCTTGCGAGTAGCTTGCGCGCCGGCACGCGCCGCTCTGCGACCGCGTCGATGAGGCGAGCATCCATACCGTCGCGAGCGGCAAGGAAGCGGCTCTCGGCGAGCACCTCGGGTCGATCCGACTGGGGGTCGGTGTGGTAACCCTCCTCGAGCTCGAGGCGCGCGATCGACTGCGTGAGGGCCACAAGCGCGGTCGTCTCGGCCGCGGTTATCTGGGCGTCCATGATCCTCACCTCGACGGTGCCGAAGCGCGGCTGGGGCCGGACATCCCACCACAGGAACGTCGGATCGGGGATCGCGTCGCAGCGGATCAGCAGGTCAACGGTTTCGACGTAGTCGTCGTATGACGCGAATGCGCGGGGGATCCCAACGCGGGGGAAGGCCTGGAACAGAGGTGTTCGCGCCGAGGCAAGCCCCGTGTCGCGCCCCTGCCAGAACGGCGAGTTGACCGACAGCGCCAAGAGCAGCGGAAGGTGCGCGCGCATCCGGTTGTGGAGCAAGATCGCATCCTCTGGGTCTGTGACCCCGACGTGCACGTGGAGCGCGAACGTCGGCTCCCGGCGGGCAAGCTCGCGCATCGATTCGTAGACGAGCTGGTAGCGCGCGCCGCTCGAGACCTCGGTGTCGCTCCAGACGGCGAACGGATGCGTTCCCGCGCTCCCGGCGCGCAAGCCGGTAGCGGACAGCTCGCGCGCGAGCGCGGCGCGCAGGCCCGTGATCTCCTGCGCGGCGTCGCCGACACGATCGTGCGGATGGCTGGCCAGCTCGATCGCCGCGCCGTGGGTCTCCGCGGTCGCTCGCGATGCCAGCTCGTGCGAAAGCCGTGGCAGGACGTCGTCGATCCGCTGAGCGAGCGCCCAGTCCTCGGGATCGAGCAGCATCACCTCTTCCTCGATGCCAACGCTATAGGGCGTCGAAGGATTCCACCCCGCCCACTCGGCGAGCGTCGGCGCGCCGAACTCAGCTCTGAATCGTCCCTTGATGGGTCTCAGTCTTCCCTCATGCGACCTCGGCGAACCGCGCCGTGGCCTGGTCGAACTGACCGGCGGCATCCACGAAGGCACTGAACAGCGCCGCCTGACCGACGTGCTCGACGAGGCATTCGGCGTGCCATTGCACGCCCACCACGAAGTCCCGGTCGACGGCCTCCACGCTTTCGACCGTACCGTCGCTCGCCCGGCTCGTTACGGCCAAGCCCGCGCCGAGCGTCGCGACCGCCTGGTGATGGAAAGAGTTCACCTTCGCCCGCTTTCGCCCGAGGATCTCGCTAAGCCGGCTCGAAGCGGCGAGCGTCACCCAATGAGTCGGTCGCTCTCCCGCCTCGCGCTGACGATGCACGATGCGGTCCCCGACGACGTCGGGAAGATGCTGATGGAGCGTTCCTCCACGAGCTACGTTCAGGAGCTGCATTCCACGGCAGACCGCGAGGATCGGCAGTCGCCGTGCGTCGGCCGCCTTCGCCAGCGCCAGCTCGAACGTGTCGAGCTGACGTTCCGTCGGCCCGGTGCGCCGATGCCTGCGCTCACCGTAGGAATCGGGGTCCAGGTCGGGGCCACCGGACAGGCAGACCCCGGCGACCCGCGTCAGCAACGACTCCAGGCAATCCACCTGCAGAGGAGGGATTACCACAGGAACGCCGCCGGCGGACTCGATCGCCTGGAGGTACCGCAGCCCGAGCGCCATCTCGAGCTGGGGTGGCTCTCCATGCCGCGTCGGCGTCACCGCCGTGCCTTCGCGGACCTCTGACGTCGTCACCGCGATCAGCGGACGCCGATCGGGGAGGCGGCTCGGGCGCTGCAGCTCCGTTGACTCGACCAGCATGGACACCTACATGCTTCTAGCAGAGGGCGGCAAGGCGGCCTTTGGCCATATGGCCAAGGTTTCCATCGCGGTCCTCGCGGTGACCGCGCCGGGCGCCGCTACGTCATGGGCAGCGCCACCGGGCGCCGCTACGTCATGGGCAGCGCCACCGGGCGCCGCTACGTCATGGGCAGCGCCACCGGGCGCCGCTACGTCGTGGGCAGTGGTGCCGGGCACCGCTACGTCGTGGGCAACGCCACGCCCGCGATCCGCACCACGCGCAGCTCGGTCTTCTCGATCTCCGTGACCGCCATCGCCATCGCGCGGGCGAGCGTGGGGGCCTTGCGGTAGAACTGGGCGAACGGCTCCCCTTCGTCGGAGACCCGGAACAGCGCGTCGCCGCAGCCGGCCGCCTTCAGGTCCTCGAGGAACGGCTCGGGATCCTGGTCGAGGATGAGGGTGAACTTGTGGCGCACCATCTCAGGCCGTGATTGTCTCAGGAGCGACGCCAGCGTGCAGCACTCCCAGTGGAGGCGGCGCCAGCCGAACCCCTACCAACCGAGCGTGCCGGCCGGCCCTTTGAATGGACCGACGAGGTCGGCCGTCACCCAGCCGCCGTAGAAGTCACCCTCCTGGGCTGTGACGAGCTCATCGTCCATCCACGCGCGGTCCACGCGCCCGGGGTAGAAGGCGATGTGGTCGCGCAGCTCCTCGTACCCGGGCGATGGCACCAGGTACATCCACGCGACCGCGGGGACCCGCCCGACGCCGGGGGTCGCATCGAGATAGTGCGCGGCCCCTTTGAACTCGCACCACGTCGGTCTCGCATCGCTTGCCACGAGCAGGTCCACGCGGACATCGCCGGCCGGCACATAGACCGTCGGCGGGTGGCTCGTCTCGAGCACGCGCAGCGCCCGGACCGAGTCGGCCAGAACCTGGTCGCCGACCTCGACGCGGACACGCCGCTCACACGGCACGACGGCCGGCGGGCGGGGATACTCCCAGACGTTCTCCATGGCAGTAATACGCCGGTTGGCGCGAAGCAGGTCAACTATCGAAAGGACGGACAGGTGGTCTCGTGAGCGTCTGGCGTGAAGTTCTCGACACGCTGCATCCACCGAGCGAGACCCGTGACGGCCCGCTGCCACCGCTGATGCTCGTCCTCACGGTCGTCACCGGGCTTGTCGACGCGACGAGCTACCTGCGGCTCGGGCACGTGTTCGTCGCGAACATGACCGGGAACGTCGTCTTCCTCGGCTTCGCCCTCGCGGGCGCGCGGGGCCTCTCGGCCGCGGCGTCGCTGGCCGCACTCGCCGCGTTTCTGATCGGCGGGCTGATCGGCGGCAGGCTGGGGATACGGATCGGCGGCCATCGCGGGCTCCACCTCCGCGCCGCTCTGACCTTCCAGCTCGCCTTCGTTGCGGCCGCGGTCGCGGTCGCCGCCGCCACCGGCGCCGGCGCGCACGTCGGGTCCGGGACCCGTTACGGCCTTATCGTCCTGCTCGGTGTCGGCATGGGGATCCAGAACGCGACCGTCCGCCGGCTGGGCGTCCGCGACCTGGTGACCACGGTGCTGACGATGACGCTGACCGGGATCGCCTCGGATGCCTCTGTGATCGGCGGCCCGGGGTCCCAGCTCGCACGGCGGACCCTGTCGATTGCCGCGATGGCGCTCGGCGCGCTCGTCGGCGCGCTGCTCGCCCTGCGCGTCAGCGACGCTGCACCGCTCGCCACCGCGGCGGCCCTGATCGCGCTCACGGCGGTTGCGGCCCACGCCATTTCGCTCAAGCCGGGACCGTGGACGAAGCCTTGAGCTAACCGCGCCGGCGGCGCGCTCGCCAGCCGGCGAGGACCGCCACGGCGAGAACCGCCACGCCGATCGCCGGTCCGTTCCGCCGGAGCGTTCCCTTCAGCGTGGTGACGATCAGGGTTGTACCGCTGATCGTGTTGGGCGCCGGCTGCGCTTCGGTTGAGGCAGCGCCGGCGGACGCAGGCGAGTCGCCGGATGCATCCGTTTGAGCTGGAGCGCCCCCGTCGTCGGCCGTGGGACCGTCGCCGGCTGCCCCGGCGGGCTCGGCCAGCTTCGCCTGCAGGCAGCTCGCAAAGTCCGAGAGCAGCCGGTTCGAGATGTCCTCGATCATCCCGCCACGACCGAAGCGCGCGAGCTTGCCGGTGATCAGCAGGTCGGTGTCGACGGTGACGTTGCTGACGGGCCCGTTCTCGGCGACCGTGGTGATCATCGTGGCGGTTGCCCCACCCTGACCGCGCTTGTCCTGGCCCGAAGCATGCATCACCGCCCGGCGAGCTTCGTCGTCGCGTTCCTGGAAGTGGATGCGACCGCGATAGGAGGCGGTGGTGGGTCCCAGCTTGACCGTGAACGTACCCTCGTAGCTGCCGTCCTCCCCATGGTCGGTCAGCTGCGCACCGGGCAGGCACGGCGCAACGCTCGCGAGGTCCGTCAGCATCGACCAGACTCGGTCGGCGGGCGCTTGCACTTCGAAGGTCTGCTCGAGCTTCATCTCTTTTCCTTTCGCGGTTCGTCGGCGGGCGGTGATCCGCTCAGCGCGGTCAGGTCGCCGACGACGTCCACGTCGGTGGGGACAGCGACATCGTCACAGGGGACGAAATAGGTGTTCGCAGACTTGAAGACGCTGCGCGCACCTTCGTCGCCGCTCAGCTCGAGTAAGTCGTCGAACAGCTCGCCTTCGAGCAATGTGGGATGACCGGGAACACCGGAGTAGCTCGCGCGTATCGCATTGCTGGTCCCATCGGGACCGCCGCGGGCGGCGAGGACGCGCGCAATCGCCTCTGCGCCCACCCGCGGCTGGTCGCCGAGCGTGATCAGGATCGCGTCGGCACCGGCGGACTGCGCTGCCGTCACCCCGGCGCGCAAGGACGCGGCGAGCCCCTCTCTCCAGCCCATGCACAAGACCACCTCGTGGCCGGACAAATCAACCGCGTTGATGATCTGCTCCGCGTTCGCTCCGAGCACCACGAGCCGCAGGTCGAGCCCGCTCGCCGCCGCCGCCGCCGCGAGCGCATGCTCGAGCAGCGGACGACCGTCGAGCGACGCAAGCTGCTTACCGCCGCCGAAGCGCCGGCCTTCGCCGGCGGCGAGCACCACGCCGGCGATCATTTCGGCCGCCCGTTCACTGTTCCACGCGCTCGAGCAGATCCGCCAGCGCTCCGAGTGACCGCAGGCTGTTTCCCGGGAGGATCTGGTCGAGATGCGGCGATGCCGCCACCATCCCGCGCGTCAGCGGCTCCCACCGAGGATCGGCTGCAAGTGGGTTGAGCCAGATCAACGCTCTCGCACAGCGACGCAGCCGCGCGAGCTCGTGGCCAAGCAGCTCGGGATCGCCGCGGTCCCATCCGTCGGACAGCAGGATGACGACGCTGCCACGGCCGATCAGGCGGCCGTACTCACGATTGAGCGCCCCGACCGCCTCGCCGATGCGGGTACCACCGCGCGCGTCGGCCAGCGCCGCGTCGGCGCGGCGCAGCGCCGCCTCCGGGTCGCGGCCGCGTAGCTCGTGCGTGATCCGGGTCAGACGGGTCGCGAACGCGAACGCCTCGACACGACGCCTGGCCGTCACAGTCGCCTGCATGTAGGCGAGCAGCATCAACGCGTACGGCGCCATCGAACCGGACATGTCGGCGACGAGCACAAGCGGGCGGGGCTCGAGCGGATGCCCTGAGCGGCGTAGCTCAAACGGCTCACCGCCGGTCCGCCACGACGCTCGCATCGTGGCGCGGAGGTCGATCCGCCGGCCGCGCCGCGATGGGACCACGCGGCGCGTGCGACGCTGCGGACCGCGTGTGGCGCTCCGGCGCAGCAGCGCGAGCGCGGCGGCCCGGTCGCGCTCGTCGTAAGAAGCGAAGTCCCGATCGAGCAGGATCTCGGCGTCGCTCCATGCCGCCGCGACCGGCTCGGATTCCTCGAGATCCGGCGCGGACGCCGCCGAGGGCACGAGTGTGCGCGGCAGCAGAGAACGGATCGCTTCGTCGAGCTCGGGTGGCACAGTGGCGCCGTCGAGGCCCACTTCGGCGCCATGCTGCCACTGCAGCCACGCGTCGTCGAACGCCTCCAGGTGCTCGCGCGACGAACACAACGTAGACCGCAACGCAAGCCGGGCGAGCGTCGCATCGCCCGGATCGGGAAGTACCTGCAGCGCCCGGTGAGCCGCGAGCAGCTCACCGGTACCGACGCGGACCCCCCGCGCACGCAGCAGCTCGCACAGCGCGCCGAGCCGCTCGGTGAGCGCCGCGCCCGTGCCGGGGCGCGAGCGAGCAGCCGATTCCTCGTCCTCAGACACCCTCGAGCACACCCTGCTCGCGCACGCGCTCGATGTCCTCGCGGACCTTCAGGGCCGCGCCCAATGTCTCCTGGAGCGACTGCGGGCCGAGCGCGCGCAGCGCCCGCGCCCAGGTCACGGTCTCACCGACGCCCGGCACCTTGTAGAGGCCGGCCTCGCGTAGCCGGCCGACCGCCGCGACCACGCGAGTGGCGATCTCGTCGCTGACGCCCGGCAGGCGAGTCAGAACGATCTCGCGCTCTCGGTCAGGGTCCGGGTAGTCGATCCAGTGGTACAGGCAGCGTCGCTTCAGCGCGTCGTGAAGCTCACGTGTGCGGTTCGACGTCAGCACGACCAGCGGGCGGCCCACTGCCGCGATCGTTCCGAGCTCGGGGATCGTGACCTGGAAGTCGGCCAGTAGCTCGAGCAGGAACGCCTCGAACGCGTCGTCGGCACGGTCGACCTCGTCGATCAGAAGCACGACGGGGCCATCGTGCTCGAGGGCCTCGAGCAGAGGTCTGCGGACCAGGAACTCACGTGAGTACAGCTCCGGCGCGCTGGCGCCTCGCTCCGAGGCGCGGAGCGAGAGCAGCTGCCTGGCGTGATCCCAGTCGTACAGCGCCTGGTGCACATCGATCCCCTCGTGGCATTGCAGGCGGACGAGCCGGGCGTCGGTCGCCGACGCCCAGGCACGAGCAAGCTCGGTCTTGCCGACCCCAGCCTCGCCCTCGAGCAGGAGCGGCTGCTCGAGCGCGATCGCTAGGTGCAGGATGGTCGCCACCTCGCGCCCGGCGAGATAGCCCTCCCCGGCGAGTGCGGCCGCTACCGCATGGACTTTGTCGCCGCTGTTCGCCGCGCTCACTCCTCGATCCCGGCTGCCCGCGTCAGCGCTCGACGCGTCAGCACGCGCGCCAGGTGCCGCTTGTACACGTCGGTCGCGTTCAGGTCGGATGGTGGATCGGTGCTTTCGTCCGCTCGCTCGGCGGCGGCAGCGATCGACGCCGCATCGAGCGGCCGTCCGCGCAGCGCGTCCTCGGCGGCGCTCGCACGCAGCGGCGTCGAGCCCATGTTGGTCATGCCGATCCGGACGTCGGAGACCACACCGTCGCGCTCCTGCACGACCGCGCAAACGCCGACCATCGCCCAGTCCTCGGAGCGGCGCGTGAACTTCTCGTAGGCGCCGCCGTAACCGTCGAGCGCAGGTAGCCGCACCTCCGTGATGATCTCACCCTGAGCCACCGTGGTCGAGAGGTAGTCCTCGAACAGGTCGGCGGCTTCGATCACGCGCTGCCCGCCGGCCCCCTGCACGGTGACGGTTCCTTCGAGGGTGACCAGCAGCGTCGGTAGGTCCGACGCCGGATCGCCGTGTGCCAGCGACCCGCCAATCGTGCCTCTGTTGCGCACCTGCTGGTCGGCGATCTTGTGGGCGGTCTCGCTGATCACGCCCAGACCGGCGTCCTGGAGGGTCGCGTGGCGCGTCAACGCCCCGATCCGCAGGGTCCCGTTCTCACGCTGGACGCCGGACAGCCCCGGCAGTCCCTGGAGGTCGACGAGCAGCGTGGGTACGGCGAGGCGCAGCTTCATCAGCGGCAGCAGCGAGTGGCCGCCGGCGAGCGGCTTGGCGTCCTCGCCGCCGTCGGCCAGCGCATGAATCGCCGCTTCCAGCGACTCGGGCCGAACATAGTCGAAGCTTTCCGAGATCATGGCCTCGCCTCCTGGATCGCAGTCCACACCCTCATTGGTGTGCACGGCATGTCGATATAGCCGACGCCGAGCGGTCGCAGCGCGTCGATCACCGCATTCAGCACTGCCGCGGAGCTCGCGATCGTGCCTGCCTCGCCGATCCCCTTGACCCCCAGCGAGTTGACGGGCGACGGCGTCACCGTCCGATCCGTCTCGAACGAGGGCAGCTCGGCCGCCGTGGGAAGCGAGTAGTCGACCAGCGTGCCCGTCACAAGCTGCCCGTTCTCGTCGTAGGTGATCTTCTCGTACAGCGCCTGTCCGATCCCGTGCGCGATCCCACCGTGGACCTGGCCGTCGATCAGCAGTGGATTCAGCGGGTTGCCGCAGTCATCGACCGCGAGGTAGCGGATCACCTCCACCTTGCCCGTCTCGACGTCCACCTCGACCTCGCACGCGTGCGCGCCGAACGGGAAGACGAAGTTCTCGGGGTCATAGAAGGCGTGCTCCTCGAGCGCCGGCTCCAGCCCCTCGGGCAGCAGCTCCGGTCGGACGTGGGCGATGCCGGAGATTTCGGCGAGCGCCATTCCCTTTTCTGTGCCGCGCACGCGGAACATGCCGTCGGCGACTTCGATGTCCTCGGGCGCCGCCTCGAGCTGGTGGGCGACGATCCGCTTGCACTTCTCGGCCACCCGCTCCGCGGCGCGGGCCAGCGACTCGCCGCCGACGGCCATCGACCGCGAGCCGTACGTTCCGAGACCCATCGGTCCTGTGCCGGTGTCGCCGTGGACGACCTCGACGACCTCGGGCGAGACGCCGAGCCGATCGGCAGCGATCTGGGCGAACACGGTGTCATGGCCCTGCCCGTGCCCGGAGGTTCCGGTGAACACCGTTACCGCACCGGTTGGATGCACGCGCACTACCGCCGACTCCCACAGCCCCGTCTGCAGACCGAACCCCGCGGGCCCGGTCACACGGGAGGGGGCGAGGCCGCAGATCTCCGTGTAGGTCGAGAATCCGATCCCGCGGTAGACACCTCGCTCCCGCAGCTCTGCCTGCTCGTCCCGGAAGGCCCCGTAGTCGAGGTGCTCGAGCATGCGCGCGAGCGTGCCCTGGTAGTTGCCGCTGTCATAGACGATCCCGTAGGCGACCTCGTGGGGGAAGGATTCGGCGGCGATGAAGTTGCGTCGCCGCAGCTCGAGCGGATCGATGTCCAGCTCGGCAGCGAGCTGATCGACGCAGACCTCGATCATGTGTGTCGCCTCCGGGCGACCGGCACCACGAATCGCGTCCGTCATGCACTTGTTCGTGAAGACTCCGACGATGTCGGTCTTGACCGCCGGAATGTCGTACACCCCGCTCATCACGAACGCGCCCAGGGAGGGGATCGTGGGCGTGAGCATGCCGAAGTAGGCACCGAAGTCGGCGATGATCTTCGCGTGCAGTGCGGTGATCTTGCCCTCACGTGTCGCGCCCATGCGGACGTATGCGATCTGGTCGCGACCGTGATGGCACGTTGCCATGTGCTCCGAACGCGTCTCGGTCCACTTGACCGGGTGCCCGAGCTTGCGTGAGGCCCAGCTCACCATCACCTCTTCGGCGCAGAACTGGAGCTTGGCGCCGAAGCCGCCGCCGACGTCCGGCGCGACGACTCGCACCTTGTCTTCGCTGGTGCCGAGAACGATCGCCATGAACAGGCGCACGAAGTGCGGGACCTGGGTCGAGGTCCAGAGCGTCAGCTCGCCGGCACGGAAGTCGGCGATCGCGCTGCGTGGCTCGATCGGCGCACCGGAGGTCCGGTGGTTGACGATCCGCCGCTCGACCACGACATCTGCCGCGGCGAGCCCGGCTTCGACGTCGCCACCGCCCAGCGACCAATCGTGCGAGCGGTTGGTGCCGAGCTCCTGGTGCACGAGCGGGCTCCCCGGCTCGAGCGCGGCTTCCGGATCCGTCACGGCCGGGAGCGGGTCATAGTCGACGATCACGTCGTCGACGGCGTCGGCTACCTCTGCGCGGCTACGCCCGACCACGAGGGCGATCGCATCGCCGACATGGTTGACCTCGCCCTTTGACAGAGGCCACCGCTCCGGTGTCTTCACCTCGATCCCGGGCGGCACCCATGCCATCGGCATCGGCGCCACGACGTCGGCGAGATCCTCGCCGGTGAACACGCCGATGATGCCCGCTCGCTCGCTCGCGGCCGTCGCGTCGATGGCCGTGATCCGGGCGTGCGCCTCGGAGGAGCGCACGAACGCCGCGTGCAGCATCCCCGGCAGCGTCATGTCGTCCGTGTAGTTACCGCGGCCGGTGATCAGACGCGGGTCTTCCTTACGTTTCAGCGAAGTGCCGACGGAGCTCATGCCGTCACCTCCGCGGGCGCCTGGACGGCGGCTGCGTGCTGCACGGCTTTGACGATGTTGTGGTAGCCGGTGCAGCGGCAGAGGTTGCCCTCGAGACCGTGGCGAATCTCCTCCTCGGTCGGGTTCGGGTTGCGGGCAAGCAGGTCAGCCGCAGCCATGATCATCCCGGGGGTACAGAATCCGCACTGCAGGCCGTGCTTCTCCCAAAAACCCTCCTGCAGGGGATGGAGCTTTCCATCCTCGCCCGCGAGGCCCTCGATCGTCACCACTTCGTGTCCGTCCGCCTGGACGCTCAGCACTGTGCAGCTCTTGACGGCCTCGCCGTCGAGATGGACGGTGCAAGCTCCGCAGCTCGATGTATCGCAGCCTACGTGGGTGCCGGTAAGGCCCAGCTGATCGCGCAATGTGTGCACGAGCAAGTCGCGCGGCTCTACCTCAGCCGCGCGTTCTTCGCCGTTGACCGTTACCCGAATCTTGACACGCATTCCCTCTCCTCAGGGTCGGGTGTTGAAGCAACGATCTAAGCACCGGGAGCCACTCGGCGCAAGGAGACGAGCAGCCGAAGGTATAGTGAGTCATCAACCGCGTCAGCAAACCCGTGCACCGGAAAACGTCGTGACCGACCGGATCCAGAGCAGCGCCACGAACGGCGCCCGAAGCGACATCGACGCAGTCGAGACCGGCGAGTGGCTCGAGGCGCTCGACGCGGTTCTCGCCCACGACGGGCCGGCGCGAGCGCGACATCTACTCAGCCAGGTTGTCGAGCGCGCACACGGCGCCGGCGCAGGCCCGACCGCGGACCTCAACACCCCCTATGTGAACACGATCGCAGCCGAGCGGGAGCCGCCGTTCCCGGGCGACCCCGCGGTCGAGCGGCGGCTTCGCTCGCTGGTTCGCTGGAACGCGATCGCGATCGTCGTTCGTGCCAACAAGGTCACGTCCGAGCTCGGTGGTCACATCGCCAGCTACCAGTCGGCCGCCACCCTGTACGAGGTCGGCTTCAACCACTTCTGGCACGCAGCCGGACCCGATCACGGAGGCGACCTCGTCTACTTCCAAGGCCACTCCTCGCCGGGAATCTATGCGCGGTCCTACCTCGAGGGCCGGCTGAGCGAGGACGAGCTGGTCCGCTTCCGCCAGGACGTCGGCGGTGGCGGGCTGTCGAGCTACCCCCATCCGTGGCTGATGCCCGACTTCTGGCAGTTCCCAACCGTCTCACTCGGGATCGGACCGATCACCTCGATCTATCAGGCGCGGTTCATGAAATATCTACACGCGCGAGGGATCGCGGACACCGACGGGCGCAAGGTGTGGGCGTTCCTCGGCGACGGCGAGATGGATGAGCCCGAGTCGATGGGCTCGATCGGTCTCGCCGGACGGGAGCACCTCGACAACCTGATCTTCGTCATCAACTGCAATCTCCAGCGACTCGACGGCCCCGTCCGCGGCAACGGCAAGATCATCCAGGAGCTCGAATCGGACTTCCGTGGCGCCGGCTGGAACGTGATCAAGGTGGTTTGGGGCGGCCGCTGGGACCCGCTGCTCGCCGCTGATCCCGACGGTGCGCTCGTGCGGGTGATGGACGAGTGCGTGGACGGCGACTACCAGACGTTCAAGTCCCGTGACGGCGCCTACGTTCGCGAACACTTCTTCGGGCGCGACCCGCGGCTGCTCGAACTGGTCAAGGACATGAGCGACGAGGAGGTCTGGCTGCTCAACCGTGGCGGCCACGATCAGCAGAAGGTCTACGCCGCCTACAAGGCGGCGGTAGAGCACACCGGTCAGCCTACGGTGATCCTGGCCAAGACGGTCAAGGGCTACGGGATGGGCGTCTCCGGTGAGGGACAGATGATCACCCACCAGGCGAAGAAGATGACCGAGGACGCGCTGCTGGCCTTCCGCGATCGGTTCGAGCTGCCGCTGACCGACGAGCAGGTGCGCGCGGCCGAGTTCTACAAGCCTCCTCCTGACAGTCCCGAGATGGAGTTCCTGCGTGAGCGCCGTGCTGCGCTGGGTGGCCACGTGCCGATACGACGGCGGCGCGCCGAGCCCCTCGAGGTCCCCGGCCTGGAGATCTTCCAGAGCCAGCTCGATGGCACCGGCGAGCGCGAGATCTCGACCACGATGGCGTTCGTGCGCATCCTTGCGGCCCTCCTGCGAGACAAGGCGATCGGGCGCCGAATCGTGCCGATCATCCCCGATGAGTCGCGCACGTTCGGGATGGAGGGCATGTTCCGGCAGATCGGCATCTACGCCCCCGGCGGGCAGCTCTACCAGCCCCAGGACTCCGAGCAACTGATGTTCTACAAGGAGGACGCGCACGGGCAGATCCTCGAGGAGGGGATCACCGAGGCCGGGTCGGTCTCGTCGTGGATCGCCGCCGGCACCTCTTACAGCGCCCACGGCGAGCAGATGATCCCGTTCTACATCTACTACTCGATGTTCGGCTATCAGCGCGTCGGCGACCTGATCTGGGCCGCCGGCGACAGTCGCACGCGGGGCTTCCTGCTCGGCGGCACCGCCGGCCGCACGACGCTTAACGGCGAGGGCCTGCAGCACGCAGACGGCCACAGTCACGTGCTGTTCTCGGCGGTCCCCAACTGTCGCTCGTATGACCCGGCTTTCGGCTACGAGGTCGCGGTCATCGTCCAGGCGGGGTTGCGCGAAATGGTCGCCGAGCAGCAGGACGTCTTCTACTACCTGACGTTGATGAACGAGAACTACCCGCACCCGGCGATGCAGGACGGCATCGAGGACGGGATCCTGCGCGGTATGTACCTTCTGCGCCCGGGCGCATCGGCGCGCTCCCGCCGTCCTCGTGTGCAGCTGCTCGGCTCGGGGACGATCCTGCGCGAGGTGGTGGCGGCCGCCGAGCTGCTCGAGACGGACTTCGGCGTCGCCGCCGACGTCTGGAGCGTGACCTCGTTCACCGAGCTGCGCCGCGACGGGATCGATGTCGAGCGCTGGAACACGCTCCACCCGACGAAGAAGCCGAAGCAGAGCTACGTCGAGAAGTGCCTCGCGGCCCACCGCGGCCCGGTGATCGCCTCGACCGACTACATGCGCACGTTCGCCGACCAGATCCGCCAGTGGGTACCGCGCGATTACCGTGTGCTCGGCACCGACGGCTACGGTCGCAGCGACTACCGGCGCAACCTTCGGAGCTTCTTCGAGGTCGACCGCCACTACGTCGCCGTCGCCGCGCTGAAGTCCCTCGCCGACCAGGGCGATCTCGAGCCGGCACGCGTGCAGGAGGCGATCGACCGCTATGAGATCGATCCCGAAGCCCCGATCCCGACCTCGACATGACCGCGACCGGCGTGATCGACGTCGCGGTGCCCGACATCGGTGACTTCACCGACATTCCGGTGATTGAGATCCTCGTCGCTCCCGGTGACACCGTTGCCATCGAGGACCCCCTCCTGACGCTCGAGTCCGACAAGGCCACCATGGACGTCCCCGCCCCCGTAGCGGGCAAGGTGAAGCAACTGCTGGTGAAGGTCGGCGACAAGGTGTCCGAGGGCACGGTTGTACTGACGCTGGAGGCGACGGAGGGGAAGCCGGAGGAGGAGTCGGAGCCACCAGCAAGCTCAAGCCCCCGGGCGGCGTCCGGAGCGCCCACCGAGCCATCGGAGCGAGACGGAGCACCGGGGCCATCTACCGGGTCACCGGCGGCGGTCGGGGCGTTTCCCCGCGGCCAATTGCGTGAACCCAGCGAGACGCACGAGCCCAGCACCGAACGCGAGCCCTGGCCGGGGGGGGACGCCGCGACCGCCGGCGCGCCCCCCTACGCGAGCCCCAGCGTGCGCCGGATCGCCCGAGAGCAAGGCGTGAAGCTCGCGAACCTGTCCGGAACCGGCCGCAAGGGTCGCATCACGAAGGACGACGTCGAGCGCTTCCTGGCCTCACCGCCACCGCCCGCAACCGGCCTCGACCTGGCCCCATGGCCCACGATCGACTTCGAGAAGTACGGCCCGATCGAGCGCCGGCCGCTGTCGCGGATCCAGAAGATCGCGGCCCGGAACCTGGCTCGCAACTGGGCGATGATCCCTCACGTCACCCAGAACGACGACGCGGACGTGACCGAGCTCGAGGCGTTCCGCAAGCAGCTCAATGAGGAGCACGCGCGCGACGGGGTGAAGCTGACGATGGTCGGATTTCTCGTCGTCGCGTCGGTCGCCACGTTGAAGGCGTTCCCCGACTTCAACGCCTCGCTCGACGGCGACGAGCTGGTGTTGAAGCGCTACTACAACATCGGCTTCGCGGCCGACACGCCGCAGGGCCTGGTCGTGCCGGTGATCAAGAACGCCGACGAGAAGGGCATTCTCGACATCGCGCGCGAGCTCACCACGCTGTCGGGCAAGGCACGCGAGGGCAAGCTCGGCCCGGTCGACATGCAGGGCGCGACGTTCACGATCTCGAGTCTCGGCGGCATCGGCGGCACCGGCTTCACGCCGATCATCAACGCCCCCGAGGTCGCGATCCTCGGCGTCAGCCGCGCCGCGATGAAACCGGTCTGGAACGGAAAGGAGTTCACGCCGCGCCTGATCGTGCCCCTCTCGCTGTCATACGATCACCGCGTGATCGATGGCGCCGCCGCCGCACGCTTCACCGTTCACCTCGCCAAGGTTCTGAGCGACCTGCGGCGGGCGCTGCTGTGAGCGGCAAGGACTTCGTCCTTGCTTGCGAGTTCGCCTGGCGGCGAACTCGTGGGATTGATCAATGACGAGCGCTACCGAGGTCAGGGTCCCCGACATCGGGGACTTCACCGACGTTCCCGTGATCGAGATCCTCGTCGCGCCGGGCGACACCGTCGGCGTCGAGGACCCGCTCGTCACGCTCGAATCCGACAAGGCGACGATGGAGATCCCCTCGCCGACGGCCGGAATCATCAAACAGCTCCGCGTCGCGCTCGGAGACCGCGTATCTGAGGGAAGCGTCCTGCTGCTGATCGACCCCGACGGCGCCGGCCCGGCACCGGCGGCCCCGCCGCCCCCTGCCGCTGCCGCGGCCCCGGCACCCCCGGCCCCAGCGCCTCCCGCCCCGCCGCCCCCTGCCGCTGCCGCGGCCCCGCCACCCCCCGCCCCAGCCCGGGCCGCGGGTGACCACCACGCTGACGTCGTCGTGCTCGGCGCCGGCCCCGGCGGCTACACGGCCGCATTCCGAGCCGCCGATCTGGGCCTGAACACAATCCTCGTCGAGCGCTACCCAATCCTCGGAGGTGTCTGCCTGAACGTCGGCTGCATCCCCTCCAAGACGCTCCTGCATGCCGCGCGCGTGGTCGCCGAGGCAGAGGAGATGGCCGCGCATGGCATCTCGTTCGGTAAGCCGGCGGTCGACATCGACGCGCTGCGCGCCTGGAAGGAGTCTGTCGTCGCCAAGCTGACCGGCGGCCTGTCGGCCCTGGCGAAACAGCGCAAGGTGCAGGTGCTGACCGGTGTCGGGCGCTTCACCGGCCCGAACCTGCTCGTCGTCGGCGAGGAGACAGTGTCCTTCGACCATTGCATCATCGCCGCCGGCTCCGAGGCGGCGACGCTCCCAGGGCTCCCCGAGGACCCAAGGATCGTTGACTCGACCGGCGCGCTCGAGCTGTCGGAGATCCCGAAGCGCATGCTCGTGATCGGCGGCGGGATCATCGGGCTGGAGATGGCGACGGTGTACGACGCCCTCGGCTCTAAGGTCACTGTGGTCGAGGTCCTCGACAGGCTGATCCCGGGCTGCGACCCGGACCTCGTTCGGCCGCTGCAGAAGCGGATCACCGCACGCTACGAGGCGATCATGCTCGGCACGAAGGTCACCGCCGCCACAGCGCAGAAGAAGGGCCTGAAGGTCGAGTTCGACGGCGCGCAGAACAGCGTCTTCGATCGGGTGCTCGTCGCGATCGGCCGACGCCCCAACGGCGCCTCGATCGGCGCCGACGCCGCCGGGGTGCGCGTCGATGAGCGTGGCTTCATCCCGGTCGATGCCCAGATGCGCACGAACGTCCCGCACATCCATGCGATCGGCGACATCGTCGGCAACCCGATGCTCGCCCACAAGGCCAGCCACGAGGGCAAGGTCGCCGCCGAGGTGATCGCCGGCATCCCGGGCGCGGCGTTCGACCCACGGGCCATCCCGTCGGTCGCTTATACGGACCCCGAGGTGGCGTGGATGGGGTTGACCGAGATCGAAGCGAAGGCTCAGGGAGTGAAGGTGGAGAAGGCGGTCTTTCCTTGGGCGGCGTCCGGCAGAGCGCTCTCGCTCGGCCGCGACGAGGGCCTGACGAAGCTGCTGTTCGAGCCGGGCTCACGCCGGCTCCTCGGCGCCGGCATGGTCGGCGTGAACGCCGGCGAGCTGATCGCCGAGACCGTACACGCGATCGAGCTCGGCTCCGACGCCGAGGACCTCGGCCTCACGATCCACCCCCACCCCACGCTGTCGGAGACGGTCGGCTTCGCGGCCGAGCTCGCCGAGGGCACGATCACCGACCTGATCGCGCCGCGCAAGCGCTGAGGGAGGCCTCGACGTCGCTCGCCACGGCGGCCGCTGCTTCCTCGATCTCCGTATCCATCACCCTCAACACCTCGCACCCAGCCTTACGGAGCACCCGCTGCTTGCGGCGATCCTCAGCCCGGTCCGCCGGGGTGTGGTGATACGTGTAGGAGTCGACCTCGACGACGAGCTGCTGCTGCGGCCAATAGAAGTCGACCACAATCCCGGCAACAACCACATTCACCGACGGCTCCGGCACTCGGGCCTCACGGATCAGCTCCAGGAACCGCCGCTCGTTGCGGGAGCGCGTGTCGGCCGCGCCACGGTACGCCGCAGTCAGCGCGAGCAGCAGCTTGATCCCATGGCGCCCGGGGTTCCGGGCGATCAGGGCGTTGAGCTTGCGCATGTCGAGCAGGTCCTGGCGGTCGTACGCCTCGAACGCCCATCTGAGCTCCTGGGGCCGCGCGATCTCCGCATAATCGAGCAGGGTTCGGTGCACCGAGGTAACAGGGATCCCGTCAACGACGGTGCGATCCTTGGGGTGGAGGCGGCGGACGTTGTGGACGATGATGCCCTTCTGACCTCGCCGGGTCCGGCCGGGTACGGTGACGTGCACCGCGGCGCGGCTCCCACTCGGCCGCAGCCCATGCAGGGCTGCCGCGTCGCGATGGCTCAGCACAGCCTCAGGTCCACAAGCCAGCACCGCCGCCATCCACCGCCCGCGCTGGGTCAGCTTGCGCCGCCCGACCGCGTATACGCCGCGGTGCCTGACGTGGAGGCGGCCAGCCTTGATGCCGCGCTGGATTGAACTCGCGCTGTACCCAAGCGCCACCAACTGCCGATGCGCAACGACTCCTTGCTGCCGATCCGCGAGCGCAGCGATGACCACGTCACGTGGACGACTTTGAGGTCGAATAGCGACCTTAAAGTCGTCCACGTCGTCGCCTCCACCCACCTGAGCGTCGAAATCCTCCACGCGCCCGAGCCTCGACATTCATCACGCCCCCCACGATCCCACCATCCGCGTGACTCATGGGTAACGCGCCGCAACATCTCTCCCCCAAACCGAGCACCGTTACTGTCACCCGCACCATGGATGAGGCACACATCGCGTATGCGGGCGTAAGCGGCCAGGCCGAGCTGATCCGCCGCAAAGCGATCTCCGCCACGGAGCTGACGCAAACCCTGCTCAAACGGATCGAGCGCCTCGACCCCACCCTCAATGCGTTCCGAATCGTCCTCCACGACGAAGCGCTCAAAGAGGCGGCGGCCCGCGACGCGGGCCCGACACCGCCCGCCGACCGCGGCCCGCTCTACGGCGTCCCGATCGCGATCAAGGACGAGCTCGACGTGGCGGGACAGCTCACGACGTTCGGCGGCGCCGCGCGCACCAAGCCCGCCCGAACCGATAGCGAGTCGGTGCGGCGGCTGCGCGCCGCCGGCGCGGTGATCATCGGCAAGACGCGGATGCCGGAGTTCGGTCAGTGGCCGTTCACCGAGTCCGCCGCAGGCGGCTATACCCGCAACCCGTGGGACACGGCCCGCACTCCAGGTGGGTCGAGCGGCGGAACCGCCGTGGCGGTGGCAGCCGGGATGGCAGCGGCGGGGATGGGCGGCGACGGCGGCGGTTCGATCCGCATTCCGGCCGCCTGCTGCGGACTGTTCGGACTGAAGCCCCAGCGTGGTCGGGTCTCCACAGCCCCCGCGCCCGACCTTTGGCACGCGCTCGGAACGGTAGGCCCGCTCACCCGGTCCGTCCGGGACTCCGCCGTGATCTACGACGTGATCAGGGGCAACCTGCCGTCGGACCGCTACCGCGCCCGTGAACCCGCCACCACCTTCACCGACGCCGCGACAACCGAGCCGCGGCGCCTGCGGATCGCCGTCTGCTCGCGAGCCGCCACGCCGGGCGTCCGGCTCGGGCCCGAGCAGGCAGGCGCGCTCGAGCGGACGGCCGACACGCTGCGCGAGCTGGGCCACGACGTCCGCGACTTCGACCTGCGCTACCCGCAGCTCCCGCCCGCGTTCGTGCCCCAGTTCTACGGCGGGGTGCGTGACGAGGCGGCGCTGGTAGAGCGGCCCGACCTGTTCGAGCGCCGCACCAGGCAGACGCTTGCGCTGGCGCGGCTGTTCCCAACCCCCGCGGTCACATGGGCGATCGGCCACGGCGAGCGACTCGCCAAGAGGATCAACCGCATCTTCGACGATTACGACCTGCTGCTGACCGCGACGATCCCTTCCGTGCCCCGTTCGCTGGGCGCCCTCGACGGGATCGGGAGCCTGCACGCCAGCCTCCGCGCACTTCCCTACGTCGCGTACACCGCGGTCTGGAACGTGTGCGGCAACCCCGCTGCATCAATACCGGCCGGCCTTACACCTTTCGGCCTGCCGCTGGCGGTCCAGCTCGTCGCCCCGCTGCACGACGAGACCACGATCCTCGCGGTGGCGGCGCAGCTCGAGCGCGCAAGGCCGTGGGCACAAGAGCACCCGCTGCTGCAGTAGCCCCTACCGACCGCGGCGACGCAGGATCAGGCCGATGATGAGCAGCCCGACCGCGCCGAGGACAAAGGCGCCCCGGCGTCCCGCGCGCCTCGGCGATCCAGCGATGGGACCACCCGGATGCGGCGGCGAAGCGGGCAGCGCGAACTCCTCGGCGGCGAGCACGTCATGAGGCTCTGCGATTCCGGAGGGGTCTTCTGGCAGTACCACGGGGTGGCCGATGCTCGGATCGGGCGCCGGGACAGCGAATTCCTCGGCCGCGAGCACGTCGTGAGCCTCGGTATCGCTCGGATGTTCCCCAATCGGAGCCTTGCCCATTCATGCATTTTCACAGATCCTGAGGGGAGCGGTTTGCGAACCCACCCATGCGGGCATGAACAGGTGAGCCAGTGCGACCCAGCCTTGCCATATCCGCCGAGCACGACCCCCCAGGCGGCCCCGATATAGCCCTATACGAGCAGCGTCAGCGGCGTGCGGCTGCGATCCTGGACCTCGACCCGGATCTTGCGCAAGACATGACTCCGGAGCGCGCGACGGCCGCGCGGGCACACGCGATCGCCGCAGTCGACACCCTGACCCCTGGGGACTGGCCCGCACTTGCGCGCGACATCGCGGACCCGCGTGGAGCGCTCGGACTGCTGGTGATCGACGGCATCCTGTCGCGTGAGGTGAAGCTGGGTGGCATGTCGTTCACCGAACTGGTCGGCGAAGGTGAGATCCTCCGGCCTTGGGAGAGTCGCAACCGCCCGGCGAGCGCTGCTTCCGTCGGCTGGACGGTGCTTGACACGGCGCGAATCGCGGTCCTCGACGGCCACTTCGCCGCGCGCACGGCCCGATGGCCCGAGCTGACAACGGCTCTGTTCACGCGCGCGTTGAACCGCTCGCGCTCGCTTTCGGTCCAGCTCGCGATCCGTAGCGTCCAGCGGGTGGAGACGAGACTGCTGCTGGAGTTCTGGCATCTCGCCGAGCGCTGGGGCCGAGTCTCGCCAGAGGGGATCGTGCTGCCGCTGCAGCTCACGCACAGGCTGCTCGCATGCCTTGTCGGAGCCCGCCGCCCCACGGTGACGACGGCTCTCAAGGAGCTCACCCGCCAGGGCCTCGTCTCCCGCCGCGACGACGGGACGTGGGTACTACTCGGCGAGGCGCCACCCGAGCTCGACGAGATCGGCGCAATGCTTCACTGACCCCCAACCCGCCCGACCCCCCAACCCGCCCGAACCCGCCCGACCCCCCAACCCGCCCGACCCCCCGGCCCGCCCGACCCCCAACCCGCCCGACCCCCCAACCCGCCCGACCCCCCAACCCGCCCGACCCCCAACCCGCCCGACCCCCCAGACCCGGGGCCCCCAAGCTCAGCCGTCCGCCTCGGATGGGTCGTCGATCACGTCGAGCCTGGCGTCGAGGCTGGTGAGCTCGAGCACGCGCTGAACGGCGGCCGGGCCACGGACGATCGCCAGCCGATATTCGCCGTTGCGGGCACGGGCGTCGGCCGAGACGAGCAGCCTCAGTCCCGTCGAGTCCATGAACGTGAGGCCGCGCAGATCGAGCACGATCACGCGGGCGCCACCATTCTCGACACCCTTCTCGACACGCCGCAGCTCGGCGTCGGCGCTCGGTGTCGTCGCGATATCAAGCTCCCCCTCGAGCTCGATGCTCACCTTTTCCCCCGATTCCTCGAGTCGGATCGCGAACGGTTTCACCGCGCCGCCATCTTATGTGAAGCACTCCAAATGTGAAGCGTACGAGCCACCGCGCCGGCGCCAGGCCGCGTCCGCCCGGCGCCACCGCCCCTACCGGCCCCCTGAGCCCGTCCGGGACGCGATACCAACCGGCTAAGATCTGAGCGAGGACGGCTTAGATCATGTTTGTCGATCAAGCTCGCGGGTGATATGATTCCACTTACAAGTCGTAAGCAACTAGCGAAAGTGAACATTCAATGAGCCGACTTCTTTTGGTCCCGCTCGACGACACGGTCGTCTTCCCGGGCATGTCGCTGACGCTCGCCGTGGATGCAGGCGAGGAGGAGCGCGTGCTGGTGGTGCCGCGTCACGGGCAGGAGTTCGCCTCGGTCGGCACTGTCGCCGAGGCCAGCGGAAGCGTCCGCCTGCCCGGCGGCGCTAAGGCCGTCGCTCTGACGGGCCTGCACCGTGGGATCGCGGGTGCCGCGCATACGCTTCCCGACGGCCGCCTGTTCGTCGAGGTCGATGAGCGACCCGACGAGTCACCCGTCGACGGCAAGACCCGCGAGCTCGAGCGCGAGTACCGCGCAGTGGTAGAGGAGATCCTCGAGATACGAGGCGACGACGGGCGCATCTCCGCGTTCGTCCGTTCGATCACCGAGCCGGGCGCGCTCGCCGACACGAGCGGTTACCCACCCGAGATCACCTACGCAGAGAAGGTCCGACTGCTCGAGACGCTCGACGTCACCGAGCGGCTCGAGCTGGCGGTCGGGTACCAGCGCGAGCGCCTGGCAGAGCTACAGGTGCGCAAGCGGATCCGCGACGACGTCCAGGACGGCGCCGAAAAGCAGCAGCGCGACTACTTCCTGCGCAAGCAGATGGAGTCGATCCGCAAGGAGCTGGGCGAGGACGACGCGTCCGTCGTCGAGGAGTACCGGACCAAGATCGCCGAGGCCGGGATGCCCGACCACGCGCGGGAGCAGGCCGAGAAGGAGCTCGGGCGGCTCGAGCGTATGGGCGAGCAGAGCGGCGAGTCGAGCGTGATCCGGACCTACCTCGACTGGTTGATCGCGGTGCCGTGGAGCAAGCGCTCCGACGAGCGCCTGGACCCCGTGCACGCTCGCGAGGTTCTGGACGCCGACCACGCCGGCCTCGATGACGTCAAGGATCGGATCGTCGAGTACATCGCGGTCAAGAAGCTGCGCGTCGAGCGCGGGATCACAGAGGACCGGCGCTCCGGCGCGATCCTCACCCTGATCGGCCCGCCCGGCACCGGCAAGACCTCGATCGGCGAGTCGATCGCGCGTGCCACCGGCCGGGAGTTCGTGAGGATGTCGCTGGGCGGAGTCCGCGACGAGGCTGAGATCCGCGGCCACCGCCGCACCTACATCGGCGCCCTTCCGGGCCGGCTCGTGCGGGCGCTAAGAGACGCCGACACGATGAACCCGGTGATCATGCTCGACGAGGTGGATAAGGTCGGCGCCGACTGGCGTGGCGATCCTAGCTCGGCGCTGCTCGAGGTCCTCGACCCCGCGCAGAACCACAGCTTCCGCGATCACTACCTCGACGTCGAGCTTGATCTCAGTGGCGTGATGTTCATCGCGACCGCGAACGTCGCGGACACGATCCCAGGCCCGCTGCTCGACCGCATGGAGGTGATCCGCTTCGACGGGTACACCACCTCAGAGAAGGTCGCGATCGCGCGCGGATACCTATGGCCACGGCAGGTCGAACGCAATGGCCTGCGGCCGGAGGAGGTCGAGATCTCCGACGAGCTGCTGAGCACGGTGACCACCGAGTACACGCGAGAGGCGGGCGTACGCCAGCTCGAGCGTGACCTCGGCACGCTGCTGCGCAAGACCGCGACGGGGATCGCATCGGGCGCCACGACGGCGCCGGTAACGATCGATCTCGACGTGATTCGGGACGCGCTCGGCCGGCAGCGTCACTTCCAGGAGTCCGCGATTCGCACCGCGGTCCCGGGAGTCGCGACCGGGCTGGCCGTCACCGGAGCAGGCGGCGACGTGTTGTTCATCGAGGCCACGGCGATGCCCGGCAAGCCCGGACTCACGCTGACCGGTCAGCTCGGTGACGTGATGAAGGAGTCCGCTCAGATCGCGCTGTCCTACGTCCGCGGCCATGCCGCCGAGCTCGGCATCGAGCCCTCGGCGTTCGAGGACCGTACGTTCCACGTCCATGTCCCGGCCGGAGCGATCCCCAAGGACGGGCCGAGCGCGGGCGTCACGATGGTGACTGCGCTGACCTCGCTGCTCAGTGAGCGGCCGGTCCGCCACACCGTCGGGATGACCGGCGAGGTGACGCTCCAGGGTCGCGTGCTGCCGATCGGCGGCGTGAAGCAGAAGGTGCTGGCCGCGCACGCGGCGGGACTGACCGACGTCGTGCTCCCCGAGCGCAACCGCGGCGATCTCGACGACGTTCCGGAAGAGGTCCGGGAGGCGATGACCTTCCACTTCGCGATGACCGTCGACGAGGTCCTGGGCGTGGCGCTCGAGACAAACGCAGTGCCTGCAGCGGCGTAACGATCGCAACTCTGAACCAGCGCCCGCGGCATCCTCACCGGAGCCGCGGGCGCTGCTATGTCCGCGTAGAAGATTCGGAACGAGCCGGACGCGCTGCCGCCACCGTGAGGATGACCCCCAGCGCGGGAAGTAATGTAGAACGAAGCTTCACCGTCGGCGCCACCCTAGCCCGCTTGTGGCTCCCTCAACAAGGACTAATTTCAAGATATGACCACAATCACCCCGACAGACGAGCAGCAGGTAATCGACAACGTCCCCAAGCAGCTCTACATCGGCGGCGAGTGGCGCGACGGCGGGGATGGCACCCTCTCCGTGGAGGATCCCGCGACCGGCGAGCCTTTGTGCGAAGTCGCCGACGCGTCCGTGGAGGACGCCAAGGCGGCGCTCGATGCAGCCGTCGAGGCGGGCCCCGGGTTCGCCGCGACGCCGCCCCGTGAGCGCGGCGAGATCCTCCGTCGCGCCTACGAATCGATCATCGCGCGCCAGGACGAGCTTGCGCTCCTGATGACCCTTGAGATGGGCAAGCCGATCAGCGAGTCGAGGGCTGAGATCGTCTACGCGGCGGACTTCCTGCGGTGGTTCGCCGAGGAGGCGGTACGTATCGACGGCCGCTTCTCCGTCGCACCGAACGGCCAGAGCCGCCTGCTGACCATGAAGCAGCCGGTGGGGCCGTGCCTGCTCATCACGCCATGGAACTTCCCCATGGCCATGGGGACCCGCAAAATCGGCCCTGCGATCGCGGCCGGATGCACGATGGTCGTCAAGCCTGCACAGCAGACGCCGCTCTCGATGCTGATGCTCGCGCGCATCCTCGAGCAGGCCGGACTCCCAGAAGGCGTCCTGAACCTGATCACGGCATCCTCCTCGGGCCGCACGATGGCGCCCCTGATCGACGACTCGAGACTGCGCAAGCTCTCGTTCACGGGCTCGACCGAGGTCGGGCGCACGCTGATGGGTCAAGCCTCGCAGAACCTCCTGCGGCTGTCGATGGAGCTGGGCGGAAACGCCCCGTTCATCGTCTTCGAGGATGCCGACCTCGACGCCGCCGTCGACGGGGCGGTGATCGCCAAGATGCGCAACAACGGCGAGGCGTGCACGGCCGCGAACCGCTTCCACATCCACGAGTCGATCGCAGACCGGTTCTCCGCGGCGCTCGCCGAGCGGATCGGCGCAATGAAGGTCGGTCGCGGCACCGAGGAAGGCGTCCAGGTCGGTCCGCTGATCGACGGCCAGCAGCGCCGCAAGGTCGCCGCGCTCGTCGAGGACGCCGTGCACCGCGGTGCCCGCGTCCTGGTCGGCGGCGAAGCCCGTGACGGCGGCGGCTACTTCTATGACCCCACCGTCCTCGCCGACATCCCCGACGGCGCGGCGCTGCTTCGCGAGGAGATCTTCGGCCCGGTCGCCCCGATCAAGCCGTTCGCCACCGAGGCCGAGGCGGTCGCGGCGGCCAACGACACCGAGTTCGGCCTCGTCGCCTACCTCTTCACGCGCGATATCGGCCGCGCTCTCCGCGTCACCGAAGCCCTCGACACGGGCATGATCGGCCTCAACCAGGGCATCGTCTCGAACGCGGCCGCTCCCTTCGGCGGCGTCAAGCACTCAGGCTTCGGTCGCGAAGGCGGCTACGAGGGAATCGAGGAGTACCTCACGACGAAGTACGTCGCGGTGAACCTGTGAGAACCTGACGCGAACTGCCGTGCCGTCGGTGATCGCCGCCGCTTGGCAGATCTGCCGCAGTGAGGGTCTGGACGTGGTAGGTTGATTGCAGGGTTGTTTCGGGACTTAGCAGCGGGGTGGTTTGACACATGAGGGCACGACGGGCGGCGCGTTTCGGCGCGGTTTTTGCAGTGATCGCGACTAGCCTCGCGGCGACGAGCTTTGCCGTGACGGCCGCCGTCGCCAGGGGTGGCTCGAGTGGCGGTGGCTCGAGTGGCGGTGGCTCGAGTGGCGGTGGCTCGGGCAAAGGTGGCGGTGGCGGTGGCTCGGGCAGCGGGCACCACAACCCGGCGCCGGCGATCACGTCGTTTGCCGCCGCCCCTTCTTCCGTCACTGCCGGTCAGTCCAGCACCCTGAGCTGGGGCAGCACGAACGCAACGTCGTGCGTGCTCTCCGGCGCCTTGAAAGGCAATGAGTCAGCCTCCGGAAGCCTCTCGACCGGAGCTCTCAGCGCCACCTCGTCGTACACCCTGACCTGCAGCGGTTCCGGTGGCACTGCTTCTGCTAGCGTCACCGTAACGGTGACACCGGTATCCACTGGAACGGGCGCGGCCTGCCAGTCGGTCGCGATCCCAGCGTATTTTTATCCAAGTGCCGGCAGCAGTCCATGGACCACCGCAGCGGCTGCAGAACCGGGTGTCGGGATCATGGTGGCCAACGTCGATAGCGGTCCTGGCACCAGCGCAGACCCCAACTACGCCACGGCTATCGCCCAGGCGCGCGCGGCCGGCTCTGCGGTATATGGATACGTCTACACCAACTACGGCGCAAACAGCCTCGCGAGCGTCGAGGCGAACATAAGCCTGTGGAAGAGTCTGTATGGCGTTACGAACATCTTCATCGACGAAGCTTCGATCAACACTTCCACACTGCAGTACTACGAGGCGTTGTCGAGCTACGTACACCAAACCCCGGGCGCGTTGACGATCCTCAACTTCGGCACGATGCCTCCCGAGAGCTTCATGAGTGCCGGGGACATCATGCTTACGTTTGAGGGTTCCTACTCGACCTACGAGTCGACGACGTTCCCTTCATGGGTCACCGGCTATGCGGCGGACCGCTTCTACAACATTGTCTACGACGTGCCCAATCAAACCTCGATGACACAGGTCCTCGGGCAGGCAGAGAACTACAACGTCGGTTACATCTACGTGACCAACGAGACGCTGCCAAATCCTTACGACTCGGTGCCGCCGTACCTGTCGAGCGAGGCGAGCGAAGCGCACAGCAACTGCTCGTTGTGACGCTCCCGCCTGGTGCCGGCACACCTCGACGGTACGATCAGGCCCCAGTCAGAGCGCCTGCTCCGCGGCTCCGCCGACGACGGCGATCGACTACCGTAAGGGGCCGTAGCCGCGCGCTTCCACAGCGCATCGAGTTTTAAAGGTCACGTGTCCTCATGAGTACGTCCGAGTCAGAAGCCAAGGCGATCACGCCCCAGGGCCTGGTCGCACTCGAGGCCGAGCTCGCGGAGCTCGAGGGCCCCGCGCGCCGCGCGATGGCCGCCCGGATCCTCGCCGCGCGCGAGCTAGGGGACCTGAAGGAGAACGCCGAGTACCACATCGCCAAGGAGGATCAGGCGCATCTGGAGACGCGGATCCAGCGACTGCAACAGCGCCGGCGGGAAGCCGTCGTCGTCGAAGCCAAGGCCGATGACGCCACATTCGGCTTCGGCCGTACAGCCGAGGTTCTCGATGAGGCGAGCGGCAAGGTCCATCGCTGGACGATCGTAGGCTCGACCGAGGCGGACCTCGCTCATGGCAAGCTGTCCGCCGAATCGCCGGTCGCCAAGGCTCTGATAGGCCATGCTCCCGGCGATTCGATCGAGGTGCAGACGCCCCGCGGCCCGCGTAGATACCGGGTCCAGGGGCTCGTCTCCTGATTCGAAGCCGGGCGGTGGATCTCGACCTGAGGGCAATCCTCGAGGACACCGGGCGGCTATTCGCCCGCTTCGGGGACGAGGCGTACTACATCGTGCTGTGCGTCCGCAGCGGGCTGATCGGTGTCGAGCTTCCGCATCGGGTGGCGCTGATGCTGCGGGCATTCGACCGCTTCGGGACGCTCGGAGGCGCGGTATCGGTCGCGTCGATCCGTGGCGGCGGGCGGATCGGGCTCGTCGACGAGCTCGGCTCGCTTACGTTCAGAGAACTCGACCGACGCTCGAACGCGCTCGCGAACGCGTGGCGTGAGCATGGCCTCGAGCCCGGCGAAGGCGTGACGATCCTGGCCCGGAACCACCGTGGCTTCCTCGACGCCGTGTTCGCTGCGGCCAAGTGCGGAGCTCGCATCGTGCTCTTGAACGCGGACTTCACCGGCCCGCAGATCCGCCGGATCGCGGCCCGCGAAGGTACTGACTTGCTTGTCTACGATGACGAGTACGCGAAGCTGCTGAAAGGCGTCGAGCCGCGCCGCGGGCGCTGGCGTGCATGGGCAGAGCGCGGCGGGGAGGAAACCATTGAGGGGCTGATCGGATCCCAACCGACGTCCGCGCCTCCGAAGCCTGGGGTCAGCCCACGGATCGTGATCCCGGCCAGCCGCGACGCGGGCAGAACGAGGAGCTCGACCGACCGGTCCGAGCGACGACGCTGGCACGATCTCGGCGGCCTGCTGAGCAGAGTGCCGTTGCGGGGACACGAAGTGACCGAATGCTGCCTGCCGATGTGTGACCCGCTTGGGTTCGCACACGCAATGCTCGCCGTCGGCCTGGGCTCGACGCTCGTGCTCCGCCGCCGCTTCGACCCGGCGGCGACGCTCGAGAGCCTCGATCGCAACCAGGCCACGGCACTGATCGTCGTGCCGGTGATGCTTCGGCGGATGCTCGACCTCGGCGAAGAGGCCAGGTCCGATCTCGATCTTGGAGCCCTCCGGATCGTCCTCGTCGCCGGCTCCCAGCTCGGCGCGGAGCTGTGCCGGCGCACCGTGGAGGCGGTCGGTCCGGTGCTCTACAACCTGTACGGGTCGACGGAGGCCACATGTGCGACGATCGCGACGCCCGCAGATCTCGCTGCCGAACCGGCATGCGTCGGCACGGTCGTCCGCGGATCCGCGGTCAAGGTCCTGGACGAGCGCGGTGAGGAACTGCTGCCCGGCCACACCGGTCGTATCTTCGTCGGCAGCTCCGCGCAGCTCGAGGCCAACCCGAGCGGCGCCACCAACGGCACCGGTCGCTCGCCCGGCGGCTTGATCGCAAGCGGCGACGTCGGGCACTTCGACGCGGAGGGGCGGCTGTTCGTCGACGGCCGCGCGGACGAGACGATCGTCAGCGGAGAGATGAGCGTTTTCCCGGCGGAAATCGAGGAGCTGCTGGCGGGTCATGCGGCGATCGAGGAGGCAGCCGCGATCGGCGTCCCGGATCATGAGCTCGGCCAGCGGTTACGGGCGTTTGTCGTGGTACGCGAAGGCTCGTCGATGACCGAGCAAGAGGTCAAACAGTACGTGGGCGAGAAGCTCGCCGACTACAAGTGTCCGCGCGACGTCATATTCCTCGCCGAGCTCCCTCGAGGCCCCGCTGGGAAGGTGCTCAGGCGCGAGCTCGAGCGGCTGCCGGTGGGGTGAGGGGGCGCTTCGCGCCCACAAGGGCCCGGATGGCCCCGAGTTCGCCTGGCGGCGAACATCCCCCGCCCGACCGTCTGCTACGTTGGACGTGTGCGGTCGACGCCGTCGGCCGCGAGGCAGCTTGCTTGGGTCCCGCGCAAACCGGCGCGGTTCGGGTCAGCGACAGCCTCCCGAATCGTACCGTCCGCGGCCCTCACTGCCGCCGAATTGGAGTAAAAGATGTCATTACAGTCGTGCGCCGAAACCGGCGCATCATTCGCCGATCTGGGCGTATCGCGAGCCGTCACCGACGCGCTCGCCGCCCGCGGCATCAACGATCCTTTCCCCGTCCAGCAGCTGGTGATCGGCGACGTGCTCGCCGGGCGCGACGTGCTCGTGCGCTCGCCGACCGGATCCGGCAAGACGCTCGCGTTCGCCGTGCCGATGGTCGACCGGATCGAGGCGCACCATGGCCGCCCCGCTGCGTTGATCCTCGCACCAACCCGCGAGCTCGTGTCGCAGATCGCAGACGAGATGCACTCTGTCGCGCATGCGCGCGCTCTCCGCGTGGCCACCGTCTACGGAGGTGTGGGGCTACAACGGCAGGCCAAGGAGGCCGCCCGCTCGCACATCATCGTCGCGACGCCGGGGCGCCTCGAGGACCTGCTCGAGCGCGGAGCGTTCAGCCTCGGTCAGGTTCGCATGCTCGTGCTTGACGAGGCCGACCGGATGCTCGACATGGGCTTCCTCCCGGCTGTCGAGCGGATCGTTCGCCAATGTCCCGAGGACCGGCAGACGCTGTTCTTCTCCGCCACTCTCGACGGCCAGGCCGGCCGCGCCGCGGCGGCATTCACGCGCGACCCCGTCAGGCGTGAGCACACCGACCAGACGACCGATTCCGCGCCCGAGATCGAGCATCGCTTCCTTGAGGTCGAGCACTCCTTCCGGCTCGAAGCGCTCGTGCGAGAGCTCCGAGCCGACCGCGATCTGGCGCTCGTGTTCGTGCGGACCAAGCGCGGCGCCGACCGGCTCGTCAAGCGTCTCGGCCATCACGGCGTCGACGCTGTCGCGATGCACGGCAACAAGTCCCAGAGCCAGCGCGAGCGGGCACTAGCCCGCTTCGAGTCCGGGCACGTCGCGACGCTCGTCGCCACGGACGTTGCCGCACGCGGGATCGACGTCGATCGGATCTCGCACGTGATCAACTACGACGCTCCCGATGACCGCGATGCCTATGTCCATCGCGTAGGGCGCACCGGCCGTGCCGGACGCGGCGGAGTCGGGATCACGTTCCTGTCCGCGGAAGAGCGCGGCGACATCGTCCGGCTCGCCGGCGACCTAGGGATCGAGCACGGCCTGGCGAACGTGGTGGGCACGCCGCGTCCGGGCAAGAACTCGTCTCGTGCGGGCAGGCACTCGACCAGCGCCGGCAAGAACTCGACCAGCGCCGGCAGGAACTCGACCAGCGCCGGCAGACATTCGGCCAGCGTCGGCAAGAGCTCTAACGGCGCGGGCACACCGTCGGCCGGCAGGCCGACGGACCGCGATCCCGTCAGCGGGCAGCCGGGCCGCGCCCGAAATCGCCGGCGTCGCCCAGACTCGCGACGAGCACCCGCCCGCTGAGCCGCCCGACCGCGCGCCCGACGGGGCTGATCCCGTCGGCGGCGTCGGCGTCGAGGACGCGCGGGTCGATCAGGTCGTAGGTGCGTCCGGCGCGCACCACCCGTCCACCCCCGGCGAGTACGTTGCGCACCCAGTCTGACTCCTCGCCGTAGAGCACCACGACCGCCAGCTTGCGACCGCGCTTGAAGGCGAGCACGGGAGTGCGGTACGCGCGCCCCGACCGCCGTCCTCGGTGGCAGATCACGGCCCATGGCGGCAGCAGCCACGCCCACTGACCCTGAACCGGGTTGGTGATAACGCGGTTGAAGCGCGCCATCCGGCGCGGGAGCTTCACGGACACCTAGCGAGCTTAACGGACCCAAGCGCCACAACAACGCCCCGCGCACCTGTACCCTCACGTAGAGCGCATGGCCTACGCCGAGCAGAGCCCGAGGCCCAGGGGTCCGATCAACGAGCACGCACCGGCACTCGCGCGTGAGTGGCGGGGGCTGACGCGCGCCGCGACCGCGGTCGCGCTGCTGACCAGCCCGGCGTTCTTCCTCGTCCTGTACGACTCCGACCACGCCAGCCTAGCCGTCTCGCTGGTCGTCACCGCACTAGCCGTCGTCGTCTTCCGGGGCCTCGTCGAGGTGGTTGCGAGGAAGTTCATCCCGTCTCCAAGCTTGTATGGGGCCGACGAAAGCCTGCGTCAGGACGATCTCGTCGCGAGGCGGCGCTACTGGTACTGGCGGACGAAGTTCCGGCGTCTCCCGATCCTGATCGTGATCGTGCTCGCGATTCTCGGGGCGTGCCAGGCGCTGTTCGCGTTCTCTGGCGTTTCCGCGCCGTTCTTCAACCCCCTCCCCGCGCTCCGCCAGCTGTTCCCGGCCGGAGAGCTCCCGCAGCTCGGGCTCGTGTTCGTGCAGCTCCCGATGCTGCTGTTCATCAATTTCTTCATCTTCTTCGGCCCCTTCCTGTTCATGGCGATCCGCCAGATCCACAGTTATGAGCCCGGCGACGCGACCTGGGGAGTGAAGATCGACGATGTCCGCGGCCAGGCCGAGGCCAAGGACGAGATCACGCGCGTGATCACCCTTTGGCAATCGGGCGAGGAGTTCGAGAAGGCGGGTGGCAAGCGCGAGCGCGGGCTGCTGTTCCTGGGTGCTCCGGGAACGGGCAAGACGATGATCTCAAAGGCGATCGCGACCAACTTCAACTGCCCGTTCGTGACTATCCCCGGCTCTGGCTTCGCCGGCATGTTCATTGGTATGGACGCGATCACAGTCCAGTACCTCGCGCACAAGGCGCGTAGGCTGGCGAAGAAATGGGGCGGCCAGTGCATCGTCTTCATCGACGAGATCGATGCGGTCGGGATGCGCCGCCAAGCGCTCCAGGGCGCGCCATCGAGCACTTTGCCGAGCTCGGTCAACGACGTTGGCTTCTTCGGCGAGAACGGTTCCGTGACGCCGTCCGGTGACCTCGTGATCGAGTCACGCGCCTGGCGCGAGCAGCTCTTCACGCAGCGCGCAGAGACGCCAAGGACCGGCTACGGCGCGGTCGCGGAGCGGATGGGCGACCGCATCAACCGCTACTTCCCCGGCTTTGGCATGGGGGGCATGGGCGGCCAGGCACTCAATCAGCTTCTGGTCGTGATGGACGGGATCGACGAACCGCCGATGATGAAGAAGTTCTTCACGAACCGCATCAACACGTTCCTGGATGCGATGTTCGTGGTGCCGTCGAAGGTCGGCAAGCTGCGGCTCAGGCTCAGCCCACCGCCGCCGCGGCCCGAGCAGATCTACTTCATCGGCGCCTGCAACGTACCGATCAGCGTGCTCGATCCGGCCCTGACCCGACCGGGACGGATGGGCCGTCACATATGGTTCCGCACCCCGACCAAGGACGACAGGCTGGACATCTTCGATCTGTACCTGGCCAAGGTCGACCACGAGCCCGACCTCGACACCGAGCATCGGCGAGACGAGCTCGCGCGCATCACCAACGGTTACTCGCCCTCGATGATCGAGCAGTGCTGCTCGATGGCGCTGACGCTCGCCCATTCGGAGGGGCGGCGCAGGTTCGGCTGGTACGACATCGTCGAGGCGATGACCACGGTCGAGACGGGCACCGCCCAGAACATCGACTACATCCAGGAGGAGACCCGCGCAGTCGCGATCCACGAGGCCGGCCACGCCGCCGCCGGTCACGTGTACCTGGAGAAGGAACTGCTCTCGACGCGCCTCTCGATCCGCAAACGCGGCGGCTCGCTCGGGCACTACCAGAGCATGGAGAAGGACGAGCGCTTCTCGCACTTCCGCGGTTACGTGATGGGCAGGCTGATCATGACGCTCGGAGCGATGGCGGCCGAGCAGGTGTTCTACGGCGAGAACTCGCAGGGCGTCAGTGGCGACGTCTACTCCGCCACGACGACGGCATCGCTGATGGTAGGCGTCTGGGCGATGGGCCCCGACGCGGTCACGATCGAAGAGAGCTTCGACGTCGACGCGGAGGCCGAGGAGGCCGTCAAGCGACTCGAGCGGATCGGAAACACAATCATGAACCGCGCCAGCGGCGGCGGCCCCTTCGACAGCGATCCCCTCGGCGGCGTCCTCAGAGATCCGGGCAAGCGCCGCGGGGCCGCGCAGATCCTCGGCCAAGCGTACGTCACCGCCTACGCGCTGATGGCCAGCAACAAGGACGCGATCGAGCAGATCGCCGCGACGCTGGCCGAACGCAAGGAGCTCTACGGGGACGAGGTGACCGACCTGCTCAACAGCGTCGGCCTGCAGCGCCCCGAGATCGATTTGCACGACCACACGACCTGGGTGCAGGCCGCGGCGTGAGCGAACCACCGCCTCATCAGCCGCTCGCCGCGGCCGAGGAGCACGCCGCCAAGCCGGGTTTGCGCTCGAGCGCTCGCGTGCGGCGCCGCGGAGCGCCCTCGGCGCCCTCCTCTCCGTACGCTCACAAGTTCCGCCTTGCCGCCGGCGTGCTCGCGATCCTCGCGATCGGCGCGATCGCGATCGCGATCATCGCCGCTTCGGCGGGGCGGGTGACGACCAAGGCCTGGTCGGCGTGGAAGCCACAGTTCAACGGCATCGCCGGGGCGCGCCAGATCGCAGGCTACGTCTCGCCCGGCTACCGGATCTCGGCCGAGCAGCAGCTTGCGGTAGTGACCGTGTCAACCAACCTGGACGGTTCGACGCTGATTTTGCAGGAGGGCCCTTCGAGCTCGGACACCGGCGTGCTGACCGGCGGCACAATCGTCTACACATTCTGCGGGCTCGGGCCTGACTGCTCGATCCCCGGCAAGCCCTCGGTGAACCGGCTCCTGCTTGTTCGGCTCGAGGCGTTCGAGCTCGCGCTGTACAGCTTCCGCTACCTGAGCGACGTGCAGAACGTTGTGTCGATCCTGCCGCCGGCGGTCCAGCAGGGAACGGCGGCGGCGAAGGGCACCACTCCGTCTCTCTCACCCACGCCGCCCGCCACGCTGGGAAAGACGATCGTCGCGGTCGAGTTCAACCGTCACGAGCTCCAGCCGATCCTAAGCGACCCGCTGTCGGACTTCTTCCCCAGCAAGCCGCTCGCGCTGGGCGGTGTGCCGACCTCCCAGGCGATCGCGACGATGGACTTCATCACCGCCAACCAGCTTTTCACGCCGAGCACCGAGACGGGCCAGGACGGCACCCAGTACCTGGTGCTGAGCCAGCTGCCGGCACAGTGACACCCGCGCGGGCCGCCCTCGCACAGGCAAAGGCGCGACTCGACCCGCTCAACCTCTACCCCCGCGCCGTCCGGATCGACCACGTGCTCGTCGCGACGGTTCCGTGGCTGTTCCGGCTGCCGTGGTTTCGCCGCTTCGACGCGTACGCGTCGTGGAACCTTGTGCTGCTGCGCTCCCCGAAGCTGGTGGAGGACGGGGATCTGATCTGTCACGAGCTCTGTCACGTCTGGCAGATGCAGCACCACCCGCTGCGGATGCCGCTGTCCTACCTGCGCGTCGGTTACGCCGCGAACCCCTACGAGGAGGAGGCCCGGCTCGCCGCGTCCGCATCCTCGGCCCTCGCCTCATAGCCCGAGCACTCGCGCACCGGCAGGCGCGGGTAGCGCGGGAACCGATCGGGCTCGGTCCGCGAACGGCGGCAGAGCGAGAAGACCGAGCCGCGGGTGTTGGGCACGAGCTGTTGGTGAGCGCAGCTGTCACAGAGCCCGCGGCCCATGGGCTCGGGCCGCGAGCTGGGCTCAGGCATGCCGTCGGCCCATCACGCTACTTGGGCGCAGCAGTGACGTGCGGGTAGTACTGCGTCAGGCCGTTGTAGGTGAAGCCCGGCTGCACCCTGCACGGAGAGGTGTTGTTGCCGAGCACCGAGGTGATGATGGTCGTGAGCGACGCGTTGCTGGTGTTGCGGCAGTCGGATGACTCGAGGCCACCCTCGCCTATCTCCGCCAGTTCGCCTGGCGCATGGTAGGCGTTGTGGCGGTTGCTCGGCGGGCGCTGGCTCAGGCCGAACAGCGTCTCCGGCGTAAGCGTCAGGGTCGCGCGCAGGTAGTGGGCGTCAGCTCCCCCCACCTCCCCGACGGCCGGAGCGGTCGCCTCGAGGTCGGCGCCGAGGTTGGCCATCGCCGAGGTCACGTCCGTGGGGTAGAGCGAGATGAAGTTCATCATCGGGATGACCTGCTGCTCGGCCGGCACGAGGCTGTCGACGGCGGGCTTGAACGCCGTCAGGAAGCGCGTGATCGCCGGCAGCGCCGCGTTCGCCGCGTTGATCAGTCCGGGAGCCTGGTGGAGGAGCTTTACCGCCGGGCCGGAGAGCGTGATCACGTTGCTCAGCGCCGGCTTCAGCAACGGAGCGACCGGCCGCAGCGCGATCAGCGTGGGGTTCGCAAGCCCGAGCGTCGTGTTGAGCCTGACGAGCGTCGTGCGCAGCTGCGAGAGGAACGGCGGCAGCGCCTTCACGGTCGCGGTGAGCTGGGCGTTCCGCTCCGCCGTCGCGGACAGGACCCGGTCGCCGGAGGTGATCATGTTCTCGAGCTCGGCGCCACGATCGCCGACCGTTCCGAGCACGGTGGCGCTGTTGCTGATCAGGCTCTTGACATTGCTCTGCTGGGCGTTGAGAACCTGCACCAGCGCATTCAGCGTGCTGAACGTGGGATCGAGGTTCCCGATCGCGTTATTGAGGTCCGCGCCCTCACCCGCAAGCGCATCGTAGGTGCCGTACAGGAAGCTCTGGAGGTTCTGCTGCGTCTGCGTGTTGAATGACCCGAGCACCTGGTCGAGCGCCTGGGTGTGCTGTACCTGGCTTTCGCGAAGCGTTCCCCCGTCGGGCAGCTTCGGCGCGGTCGCAGTGCCGCTGCTGAGCTCGATGAACGCCTCGCCGAGCAGCGTCTTCTGGCGCAGGATCGCCTCCGTGTCGTCGGGGATCGGGGCGAACTTCTGCTGCATATCGATCGTCGCGATCGAGGCGATGCCGCTGTGGCTGACGGCGCTCACCTTGCCGACGTTGACGCCCGCGATCCGCACGTCGGCGTTCGGGACGAGCAGGCTCGTATCGGTGAACCTGACATTGAAGTGGTATCCCTCTGGAGCGAACGGAATCGAGCCGCCGAACTCGGTCCACACGAAGATGATCAACCCAACGCAGGAAAGCGTGAACAGCAGCGCGGCGGCGACGGCGGATCGCTTCGGTGCCTGCGTGACCATTTACCGTGCCGTCCCGATCATGTGCATCCGAGCTCCGAGCTGAGGTTCGAGCCGAGCAGCTCCGGCAGCAGCGTGTCGACCAGCCCGTCGCTGGTCAGGTCAGAGCACGAGAGCATCGTCAGCAGCCTCCACGCGGAGCCGTCGGCGTCCTGGTTGGACACGAACGAGTCGACGTTGTGCACAGCCCATGGCAGCCAGTACAGGAAGCCGGGGTTGCCGTCACCTGGGTTGTAGGCGATCTCGTTCGTCACCGCGCCGAGCACCTTGAACGCGCTCAGCAACGAGGGAAGGGCCTGGCCGAGGTCGCTGATCAGTGGCGGTAGCTGGGTGGCGAGCGGCAGCGTGACCTTCACGAACGGCGGGATCTGCTTGAGCGGCAGCAGCACCGCGCCCTGGAACAGGGTTTGTGAGTCGCGGAGCGTGCTCGGGAGCCTGCGCGCTGTCGGCACCAGCGCCGTCGCCGTCGGGCCGAGCGCGTTCGCGAGGCTGGTGACGTTCACGAGCGTCGTGCGCGTCGTGTCGAGGGTGCCCGGGAGCCGCTCGATCGCCTGCCTCAGGGCGACGTCCTGACTTGCGAGCGCGTGCAGCGTCGAGTCTCCGGCGTCCACGACCTCCTGCAGCTGCGCATCCTTGACACTGGTCGCCTCGGTCACGACGCCGAGGTTGTGAATAAGCGATGCAAGCTCGTGCCGGCGGGCGGCGAGCAGATCTCCGATCTGGCGCAGCTGGGTGGCCGTCGGGCCGAGTGCGACCAGCACCTGGTGCAGGTCGGTCCCGCGGCCCTTCAGTCCCCGGCCGAGATCCGCGACCAGGCTCCCGAACCATTGGCGGGTGTCCGCGTCAAGCGAGTCGAGCAGATCGTCGGAGTCGATCGGCGAGGTCGTCTGGGAGACCGGAATCGTGCCGCCGGTCGGGAGCACGCCGGCGGACGGCGTGCCGGGGCTCATGTCGACCTCCATGTCCTTGAGCGGGCTGTTCGGGATCAGGTTGGCCGAGGCGTTCCTGTACAGGTGTGGCAGGTCGCTTGGGAAGATCGCCATGTGGATGACGCCGAGCCCGTTCTCGAGCGATGTGCCGGTGATCTCGCCGACGCGTACCCCGGCAACCTGAACGGGCTCGCCGAGGCCAGGCTGGACCGCGTCGACGGTCGGGAACTCGGCGTTGATCGTGTACACGGTCTGGAACGGGTTCGGAAGCCGCTGCTGCAGCAGGATCCAGAATCCCGCAGCCGTGCCGACGATCATCAGCACGATCAGGATCATTAAGTAGCGGCCATAGCGGCTGACCTGAAGCTTCAATCTCCCGCTCATTGGCCGCTCGCCCCCTTTGCGTGTGCGATCGCGCTGCTGATCGCGGCCTTGAGGTGCGCGAAACTGGACAAGCCGGGGCTGCTCGAGACCGCCATGCGGCGGAAGTCGGGCGCGGCCGTCGCGGAGCTCAGGCTTGGGATCGGCTGGCTCGAACACGAGACGCCGGGCTGGAAGTCCGAAGGGACGAGATCACCGACCCACACGGGGCGGGCGCCGCTGACTCCGTCGGCGCTGGTCGAGCTGCTGCCCAGCAGCGAGCCGACGACGGGGAGCTTGCCGATGTCGACTCCGTTCGAGCCTGCCACTTGGAGCACGCGGAGCCAGTAGCCGTTGGCGTCGAAGTCCTGGTCGGCGCTGGCCACGTTGGTCAGCAGATGATCGAATTCCTGCCACGACGGCTGGCCGGTCGACAGCGAGCCGTCGGGCACCGTCTCGTTCAGCACCGGCACGACGTGCGTGCGCAGGCAGTCGCTGACCGATTTCGTGACCGGGAACACCTTGCCGAGCTCCGTCAGCACGTCCGGTAGCTGCTCGAAGGTAGCGTGGAGCGTCGTGAGGAGCTTCGTGCGCTCCACGGGCCTTACTACCTGGGCGAGCTCGCCGACCGCGTTCGAAAGGTCGGTGAGCAGGCCGGGCGCGACCTTCAGCGACGGTTCGAGCGCGGTACCGAGGTGGACGAGCGGCGGCAGCGAGTGGTCGAGCGCCGTGAGCGCTGCGGGCGCGACCTGCAGAGTCTGGTCGAGACCCGACACCGAACGCGCGAGCGATCCGTCGTCCGCGGCGAGCGCGCCGGAGACTCCGTCGAGGCTTGTGACGAGGTCGGTCAGCTGCGCCGAGTTGCGCGCCAGCGTCCCGGTGACCTCGGATGCGGATGCAAGGAGGTTCTCGACGTCGTTCGGCTGCGTGCCGCGCAGAGACTGCGCGTTGATGGCGAGGTCCTTCAACGCCGGCGTGAGCTGTGGCAGCGCGGTCTTCAAGCCCGCCGCGCCGCTGTCAGCCGTCGGGGTACCGCCGGCCCCGGTGTCGGCGGAGTAAGGGCCGAACGCCGTGTACAGCTGCGACAGGAGCACAGTCAGGCTGGCGCGCGTGGGCTCGTCGAACGTGCTCAGCAGGTTGTAGAACTGGACGTAGCTCTGCGTGTTCGGAAGCGGGATCGTGCCGCCCGCCCTGATGATCGGCGCGCTCGGGCTGCCCGGCTCGAGGTCGAGGTAGTAGGCCCCTTCCAGGAACACGCGTGGGCGGATCCTGACGGTCGCGTCGGTGTGGATCGGGAGCCCGTCGCTCTGGAGCGAGAAGGTGATCTTGGTCTCGTCAGTCTTGTACGGCGCCGTGGCCGTGACCTCGCCGACGGTGACGCCGGCGATCCGCACAGGGTCTTTCGCCTGCACGAACACGGCGTTCGAGACGATCGCGTTGGCTGTGAAGGGGTGCTGGAACGGCAGCCCGCCGTTGAACGCGTAGTAGATGATGAAGACCGTCACGGCGATCACGATCAGAGCGATCGCAATCGCAGGCATGCCCTTCTTGCGCCCCGACGAGCGCCGGCGCCTGGGTATCACCGGGCTCATAGGTCCCCCCGAGTTCGCCGCCAGGCGGGATGTTCGGCGCCAGCCGAACTCCCAAGGGCGCGCAGCGCCCCGACGTCGCCGCTCATGGCGTTCCTCCGAGCAGTCCTGCACGCGCGGCCCTCGCGAGGACTCCGGTGGGCGGTGCGGTGTTGTCGACCTTCGTCGACTGGTTGCCCGGCGGGTTCCCGATCAGCTGGCCGGCCGAGTACGGCTCGTTGCCGGCCTCGCACTCATGGGAGTCCTCGTGCGGGTAGTAGTTCACGTGCAGGTCAGAGGCGGGGGACGAGGACTCGAACAGCTGCTGCTCGTCGACGACCAGCGCCGCCCGCAGCCACGCCCCGGTGGAGTCGCCGGCGCTGATCGAGTTGGCGAAGTTGCGCGCCCAGATCCCGATCGTGTTGCACGCAAACTGGGCCGGCGCGGCATCGCGCAGGATCGCGCCGAGGCCGACGAACGTCGATGCGCCGAAGGTGGCGAGGTCGTTGTTCCCGAGGAGCTTGAACGCCTCGATGCTGTCCGGGTCGTGGGCGAGGTTGCCGATCGCGGCGACCGCGGGCGCGAGCGTTGCCGCGAGCCGTGGGACGCGCTTGAACACCGGGGTGGCCGATGTCACGATCGCATCGAGCCGGTCCGCGGCCTGCGGCAGCAGCGCGGCGGCCGGCTTGAAGGCCTGGGCGATCGCAGCGGCGTTGGCGAGCACGGGCTCGGCGTTCGTCAGCACCGTGGTCGCGATCGACTCGGTCTCGGGGAGCTGGTCGATTGTCGCCCCGAGCGCTGTGCCGGCATCGTTGAGCGCGGCGAACGTCGTCGAGCCGTCGGTCAGAACCGAGTCAAGCGCCGGCGCCACGTCCGCGAGCGCGCTCGTCGTCGCGGCGGCTCCGGAGACAAATCCTGCCAGGTTCGTGCTCTTGGCCGCGAGCAGGCGCAGCAGTTGCTCGAGCGGGCCGATCAGCTGAGCCAGCGAGTACGTCGCATCGTTGAAAGCGGTCCCGCGGCCTGCGGTCGCGTCGCCGAGCTCCTTGATCACGCTACGCAAGCCCTGCTGGGTCTTCGGTCCGAACGTGTCGAACGCGGTGTCGAGGTCGACGAACGGGATGTTGTCCTTCAGGTCCAGCGTGCCGCCGTCGGGCATCGTCCCGCTCTTCGGGTTCCCAGGGACGATCGACACGTACTTGCCGCCGAGCACGGATCCGAGCCTGACCTCATAGCGGCTGTCGAGCGGCAGCGGTCCGACGCTCTGCTCGAGCGCGAGCCCGAGCCGTGCGAACGGCTGCTTGCTGGTGTCCGTGGGATCCTGCGACGCAAGCTCCGGCGTGATCGTCAGCACCTGGCCGACCTCGTCTGAGCCGATCCGGACCGGGGCGTTCTTGGTCAGCTCGGCGGCGCTTGCGACGTCGACGTTGACGTTGTACGTGGGCACGAACGGAAGGCCGTTCTCGGCGATGTACGAGAGGTACACCGCCACGATCACGACCAGGATCGTGAGCGTCCCGACCAGGATCGGGTTGTCGAAGACCTCGAGTGCCGTTCTTCCCCTGGATCTCATCTGATCAAGTAGTTCAGGAGGCTCTGTAGCGTCGTTGGGCTCTGGCCGGCGCTCGAGCTGGGCGCGGGACTCGGCGTGGAGCTCGGGACGTTCTGCGGCGTGGCCACGGTCTTCTGCGTGGTTGAGGAGCTGGGCGCGCTCGGTGCGGTCCCCCGCGCCGTGCTCGGCGTCCCCGTCCGACCGCTCGACGGCCTCGCGTTCGCGCCGGCGCCGGCGCTCCCGCCCGCGATCGACGGCGCCGGCGCACCGCCGAAGTTCGAGCTGCAGCCGGTGACCGGAGTTGTCGCGTAGCTCGTGCACATGCCGTTGTTGGGCGCCAGCAGCGCGAACCCGAGCATGTGCGAGGTCGCGTCGAAGCGCGACATCGACGCGGCGAGGTAGTAGAAGATGCTGAGGAAGTTCTCGACGAAGCCCTTCTGCTGAAGGTTCGTGAACAGCTCCCCGGTCAGCTTCGTGCTGGGGAGCGAGTTGCGGGCGTAGTTCCTGACGACCTTGATCAGCGGCGTCGCGTCGCGGATCGCGGGGATCGCCTTCGCGAGCGTCGCTCCGAGCTTCGCAAGGCCCGGCTTCGCGGCGGTCACGAACGGCCCAAGATCGGTCGCGACGCGGTTCAAGGCAGGCACGGATGCGTGGATCTGCTGCACCAGTGGGGTGCCGTCGACGGCGACCGTGTTGAGCTCCTCGAGCGAGGGCTGCGCGACGGCGAGCAGGCCCGGCAGTCGGTTGATCGTTAGCGCGAGGTTGCTGTGATGCGCCGCCGTCGTCTCGGTCAGGGTCGCGGCATTGTCGAGGAAGCCCTGCAGGCCGGCGGTGTTGTGCGACAGGTTCGCGGCAACGGTGCTCGTCGCGTCGACGGCGGTCGCGAGCTGGGCACGCTGTCGGTTGAGGATCCCAATCACTTGGCGGGCGAGCGCCAGCGCCGGGTTTGCACGCAGGATGATGTTGTTGATGTTCTGCCCCTCGCCGGCTGTGCCGATCCCGAGCTCGTTGACGAGCACGGTGAAGCGCTCGCGTGTTGGCAGGTTGAAGATGTCGAACAGGTCGAGCAGGCTGACGGGCTCGGTCGTGTTGCTGACGGGCACCGTCGGCGGAAAGCCGCCGGAGGACCGCAGCGGCGGGCTGTCGGCGCTGCCCGGATCGCACTCGACGTAGTTCTCCGAGATCAACCCCTCCGCCAGGATCGTGCAGTTCGCGTCCTGCTTGAAGGGCATGAACCGGCTATCGACGGTCATCTCGATCCGGGCCTTGTAGCCCTTTGTCAGCACGACGTTGTCGATCGTCCCCGCCTGCGCGCCTGCGATCTTCAGCACCTGGCCTCCGACGAGGCCCTTCGCATCGTCGAAGATCGCGTCGATCTGAGAGGTGGAGCTCCCCTGGGCGCTCGAGCCGACCACGAGTGCGAACAGCGCACCGGCGGTGGCGAGCAACACCGCGATCGCGAGCAGGCGTCTCATGGCAGGTCGTCCGCCGGTTTGCACACGCTGACGTCGCTGTCGGGCGTCGTCCACGGGTTCGAGCCGTCGGCCGCCGGCTCGGTCGCGCCGCCGGGGCAGGCTGCCGTGACGCCGGAACGTACGCCGTTGAGCGTCGGCAGCGCGCTGAGGACCGTGTTCAGCAGCGAGGCCAGACCGGAGAGGCTGCCGGCGCCGAGCTCGAGGCTCGTGCGCAGATAGTGGCCGTTGGCGTCGTAGGCCTGGCCGGCCTCGCCGCCGATGCCACCGAAGAAGCCGCTGATCACGTCCGGGACGTATGGGCGCAGCCCCGCAAGAATCGGGGTGATGGCCGGGAGCGCCTCGGCAAGCGAGGTCACCGCCGGCGTCGCGACCTTTTCGACCGGTGGGAATCCAAGCAGCGCCTTCTTCGCACCGGGCACGAGCTTCTCTATCCCGGCGAGCGTCGGGCTCAAGTTGCGCGTCGCGGGCACGAGCACCTTGAGCAGCGTTGCCACCTTCGGCGCCACCGGCTGCAGATCGCGCAACACGGGGTTCAGTACCCCGAGCGCGTAATCCGTGTCCCGCAGCACGGCCGTACCCTGGTCGAGCACCGCAGGCGCGCGCGAGATCGCGTCGGCCAGCGCCGAGCGCTGGCTCGCAACCTCGTTCAGCGCGGTGGCCGTGTTGGTGATCGCGCCACCGAGAGCCGCGCTGTGCGCGGCGAGCGCGCCCGACACCTGCGCCGTCGTCGCGATCAGTCGATCGAGTGCGAACTTGTCCGCCACCAGCTCGCGGCCGAGGTCGGCCGTCTGGCTGAGCGCCGGGTTCAGGTAGTCGAATGCCTTGTTCGCCTCCTGCGGGGTCGGAGCGGAGAACACGTACGCGCCTGTCTTGAAAAGCTGCTGCAGGTCGGCGCGAACCGGCGGTGTCAGGGAGTCGAGCAGGATGTCGAGATCGACGATCCCGCGCGTCTGCGTGCTTGGGAGCACAGCCCCGCTTGGCAGGCTCGGCCCACTCACGCCGAGCGTCAGCCCAACGAACCGGTTCGCGACACCGGTCAGGCTAACCTGACCGATCTGCGCGATCGTCGACGCTCGAATCGGCGTGACGCTCGAATCGGAGATGTCGAGCTCGACATCCGCGAGCCCGTTGCTCGTAAGCGTGATACCCCCGACCGATCCGACCGTGTGACCGCCCACGGTCACCAGATCGCCGTTTACGAGCTGCCCGGCATCCTGGAAGTGGGCGTTGATCACGTATGTGCTGCCACCGGTGGTGAGCACCACGATCACCGCGATCACGGCGATCGTGATCGCGACCAGCGCGGCTCCGCGCGCGAGCTGTTGTCTGGATGCGGCGCCCATCTAGCTGCGTTTTTCGCCGTCCGCGCGCATCAGCCTCCGATCGGCGAGCGCGGGTTGCTGCCCCAGAAGAGTTGCGTTCCGACCATCCCTATCAGGTGGATGCCGATGATGTTCGCCACCATCGACTGCGCAGTGGCCTTGCCCACCCCGACAGGCCCACCGGTGACGTTGTATCCGTAGTAGACGCAGACGAGCACGATGAACGTCGCCATCGCGAGCGCCTTGATCCCCGAGAAGACGAAGTCGAGCGGCTGTTGGAACTGCCAGAAGATCTGCAGGTAACCGGCGGGCGACACCTGGCCGATCTGGATCACGACCGCGAAGTACGAGGCGAGGAAGCCGACCCCGACGGCGAGCATGTAGATGAACGGCAGCACCATCCAGGTGCCCAGCAGCCTTGTCGACCCGAGGTAGAGGATCGAATCGAACCCCATCACCTCGAGCGCGTCGATCTCGTCCGAGATCCGCATCGACCCGATCTCGGCCACGAACCCGGTCCCCACCTTTGCGGCCATCATGTACCCGAACGCGTACGGCGTCACCTCCCGCAGGTCGCACAGCGCGGTCACCGCCCCGGCGTAGGAGACGGCACCGAGCGTCTGCGCCGCGTAGGCGCCCTCGATGCCGCACACAAGGCCCAGGATGAAGACCATCCCGAGGACGATCACCATCGATCCGACGATCAGGATCCCCGCTTGCCGGATCGCCTCGCCGATGAACGCGAGCACCCGTCCGTTGAAGATCTTGATCATGATCTTCCCGGCGAAGCGACACATCTCGCCGAACGTCGTCAGCGCGGCGAGTGGACCGGCGAAAACGTTCATCGCGGCGTGTTCAGTACGGGGTGAGTCGCCAGCAGTGTCTGCGTGAACACGTAGTCGGTCGCGCCGAAGGCGAGGAATGAGAGCACCACCGCCTGGTTGACAGCGCGCCCAACCCCCTCGGCGCCGCCCGAGGCAGTGAGGCCCTTGTAGCAGCAGATGATCGAGATCAGTGCCCCGAAGATCACGCACTTGATCAGCGAGGCCGAGAACTCGAGCGTCGTCGCCTGCGCGAAGAAGGTGGTGAAGAACGGTCCGACCGGAGCTCCGTCGGAGATCGTCACGAGCACGCCTCCGAGGGTTCCGAACAGAATCGCGTATACGTCGAATAGAGCCGTCAGCAGCATCAGGGACAGGAAGCGAGGGACGACCAGGCTCTTGATCGGGTCGACGCCGAGCACCATCAGCGCGTCCAGTTCCTCGCGGATCTTCCGCGCGCCGAGGTCGGCGGTCATCGCGGTGCCGGCGACACCGGCCATCACGAGAGCACAGATCAGCGGCGCGAGCTCGCGGACCACGATCAGGACGAAGACCGAGCCGAGCCGGTCGATCGCGCCGAAGATGTTGAGGAAGTTGCCGACCTCGATTCCGGCCGGGCCGTACGTGAACGCGAGCGAGGCGACCATCATCGGGAAGAACGCCAGCCGCATCGCGAACAGGAACTGATCCACGAGCTCCGGACCGTAGTTGTACGGCGGCACAAGCGTGGCAATGATGGTGCGGCGGAAGAGGAGGACCATCGAGCCGACGGTCTCGATGAAACCGCGGGCGGGCTCGTATAAGAACCGTAGGATGCTGTCCATGCCGGTTCTTCGTTCCTCCTTTCCCGATGCCGAACCCGGCTGCGCTTGAGATCATATGCACTAGCTCCGTGGGACGGCAATGTGCAACCGTTGTCCCACCTGCCTGAATGTCTATGAGCTCTGGCGTCGACGCCCTCTTCGCCGCGGTCACTATACTTTATGAAGTATGGTTACGTTCCGGCGCCTGCTCGGCTTCCTGACGCCCTATCGAAGGGCCGTGTATTGGTCGTTCGCGCTTGCGTTCGGGGCGACGGGCGCGACTGTCCTGATCCCGTACCTGACCGGCCGCGCGATCAACGCGATCACTGCGCATCAGCACCACGAGCTGACCGTGCTGGCGATCGCCATCGTCGCCGCCGCGCTCGGGCGCCTCGTACTGAGCGTCTTCCGCCGTCTGGTCGCCGGTCGACTCTCGCTCGCGGTCGAGTACGACCTCAGAGGCGCGCTGTACGGGCACCTCCAGCGCCTCGAGCTCGGCTTTTTCGACCACCAGCAGACAGGGCAGCTGATGTCGCGCGCGACCGTAGATCTACAAGCCGTTCGGTTCTTTCTCGGATACGGCCTCGTCTTCATCGGCCAGGCGGCGCTGACGATCCTGCTCGCTGCGGTCGCGATGTTTCTGCTCAAGCCAGGCCTCGCCGCGATCTCGCTCGCTCCGGTGCCGTTCGTCATCCTGATCGCGGACCGCTACGGGCGGCGCTCGCGGCCCGCACTCCAGGAGGTGCAACAGCGGATCGGAGAGCTCACCGCCGAGGCCGAGGAGAACGTCTCGGGGGTGCGCGTCGTGAAGGCGTTCGCGCGCGAGGATCGCCAGCTCGAGCGCTTCCGCGCCTCCGTCACGCGCGTTTTTGATCAGGCTGTCTACGCGACCCGGCTGGAGGCCCGGTACACGCCGATGATCAGCTTCCTGCCCAATCTGGGCCTCGCGGCGATCCTGCTCGTCGGCGGGCGCGAGGTGATCGACGGCTCGCTCAGCCTCGGTACCTTCACCGCCTTCTATGGCTACCTGTTGATGCTGATCAGCCCGATGCAGACGCTCGGCTACATGCTGAGCGCGACCCAGCGGGCGACGGCTTCCGGCGCGCGCATGTTCGAGGTGCTCGACCGCGCGCCGAGGATCACCGTGCCCGATGGGGCACCCGACCTCCCGCCGGGCGACGGGAGGGTGGAGCTCGTGCACGCCGGGCTGACCTACGAGGGCGCGACGCACCCGGCGCTGAGCGACGCCAACCTCGTCGTGGAGGCGGGATCGACGGTCGCGCTCGTGGGTGCGACCGGCTCGGGCAAGACGACGCTCGTGTCGTTGCTGAGCCGCCTGTACGACGCGACGACCGGCTTCGTCCGGATCGACGGCGCCGACGTCAGGAGCGTCCGGCTAGAGAGCCTGCGAGCGGCCATCGCGACCGTCAACGACGACCCGTTCCTGTTCTCGGCTACGGTGCACGACAACATTGCCTACGCGCGACCGGACGCCACGCGCGAGGCTGTCGAGGAGGCTGCTCGCAGGGCTAGCGCAGACGAGTTCATCCGCGAGCTGCCGAACGGCTACGACACGCTCGTCGGTGAGCGCGGGCTAACACTCTCGGGCGGCCAGCGCCAGCGGGTTGCGATCGCCCGCGCGATCCTCGCCGACCCCAGGATCCTGATCCTCGACGACGCCACCTCGTCGGTCGACGCCTCCACCGAGCAGCAGATCAAGCTTGCGCTGCGCGAGGTGATGGCCGGCCGGACGACGTTCGTGATCGCCCACCGACTCTCGACGATCACCCTCGCCGACGAGATCGTCGTGCTCGAGAGCGGCCGGATCACGGATGTGGGCACCCACGACGAGCTGCTCGAGCGCTCGCCGCTGTACCAGGAGATCGTCGCGAAGGGAATGCCGGACCAGGTGTTTATGACTCGTAAACCGCTGGAAGCCGGGGTGGCGGAACTATGAGCACCTCGCCCCTCGACAGCGTGTCGCCCCCCACCACCGGGCCCTCGCCCCGGCTCGCCGAGCTCCGTCGCCGTCTGCAGGCGACCGGCGGGCGCCGGCGTAAGCTGCGCGGCCTGGCGTTGCTGCTGAGGCCCTATCGCTGGCGCGTGCTGGCGATGCTCGTCTCTCTCGTCGCTGCCACGTGTGCCGCGCTCGCGCCGGCGCCGCTTGCCAAGCTCGCAATCGACGACGGCATCAACCGCCACGACGTGGGAGCGCTCAACCTGATCGTGTTGGCGTTCCTCGCCTCTGCGGCCGTCTACTGGATCGCCACCTACTGGCAGACCTACCTCGTCGGCTGGGTGGGACAGCGCGCGCTGCAGGATCTAAGGATCCAGCTGTTCGAGCACCTGCAGTCACTGTCGATCAGCTTCTACTCGCGCAATCGCGCCGGGGTGATCATCTCGCGGTTGACCAACGACGTCGAGGCGCTCGACCAGCTGATCTCGGACGGCATGGCGACGCTGTTCCAGTCGACGCTGATGCTGCTCGGCGTGATCGTGATCCTGTTCGTGATGGACCCCCACTTGGCGCTGCTGACGTTTGCATGGTTGCCGGTGCTGGGGCTGGGAGCGTTCGGTTTCCGGATCGCCTCCGCCGACGCGTATCGGCTCACACGCGAGAAGATCGCCTCGATCACGGGCTATCTGCAGGAGTCGCTGTCGGGTGTCCGTGTCGTGCGCGCGTTCGGGCAGGAGCCCCGTCACATCGCCCGCTTCGCGCAGCTGAACGAAGAGAACAAGCGCGCGAACATGACCACCGTCTACCTCAACGCCGCCTATTTCCCGCTCGTAGAGCTTCTCTCAGGGCTTGTTACGGTCGAGATCCTGGTGATCGGCGGGATCGAGGCGATCAACGGACACACCTCGACGGGAGTCGTGTTCGCTTTCATCGCCGCGCTGAACAACTTCTTCAACCCGATCCAGCAGCTCTCCCAGCTCTACACGACGTACCAGTCAGGGATGGCGGCACTCGACAAGATCTTCAATCTGCTCGACGAGCAGCCGGACCTGCGAGACGCCGCGAACGCCATCGAACTCCCGCGGCTGCGCGGCGAGCTGCGCTTCGACCACGTCTCGCTCAGGTACGGACCTGATGTCGAGGACGCTGCCTGGGCGCTCCGTGACGTCGACCTCACGGTCGAGCCAGGCCAGACCGTCGCGTTGGTCGGGTCCACGGGCGCAGGCAAGTCCTCACTCGCCAAGCTCGCGGCGCGCTTCTACGACCCCACTCTCGGACGCGTGCTCGTCGACGGCCACGACATTCGCGACGTGACGGCAGGATCGCTGCGCTCACAGATGGGCATCGTGCCCCAGGAGGGCTTCCTGTTCAGCGGCACCGTGCGCGAGAACATCGCGTTCGGGCGACCGGACGCATCCGACGCCGAGGTCATCGCCGCAGCCCGGGCGGTCGGTGCGGACGCGTTCATCGTCGCGCTCGACCACGGCTACGACACCCAGGTCGGCGAGCGCGGCGTGCAGCTCTCGGCGGGCCAGCGCCAGCTGATCGCCTTCGCCCGCGCCCTCGCAGCCGACCAGCGTCTCCTGATTCTCGACGAGGCTACCTCGAACGTGGATGTCCAAACCGAGACAAGGATCGAGCAGGGCATGCGACGCCTGCTCGCCGGCCGCACCGCGATCGTGATCGCCCATCGCCTCTCGACGATCCGCCACGCGGACCGCATCGTCGTACTCGAGCACGGCGCGATCGTCGAGCAGGGAACCCACGAGGAGCTGATCGAGGCCGGCGGCCGCTACTGGCAGCTCTACCGGGATTGGGCGGAGCAGGCGGCGGCTTGAGGGATGGCGGGAGCGGCGGGTGCGGGTTCAAGCGACCGCCCGGCGCGCCTTGTTGCGCCCTCCCCAAGTGTCGGTCTGGCTGTGGCAGTTTGGACATAGCAACAGCAGGTTCGACAGCCGGTTATCCAGGCCGTCACCGTTGATATGGTGAAGCTCCAGCGAGAGCGGCTGCCCACGCCACTCCGTCAACCCGCACCGCTCGCAGCACTTCTTCTTAGCGCCGGAAGCCAGCAGTCGCAGCTTCAAGTGTTCACGGGGCAGACACGAACATATGTTCCCATTGCAGTCGGACGGAACGTCGTGACATCAGCGACCTCGGAAACCCAGCACTCAAGCTGCCGCCCGGGGCGCCGACAGTATGCTTGGACGCCCAATGCGGGGTCGTCTAATGGCAAGACGCCAGCCTCTGGAGCTGGTTATCAAGGTTCGAGTCCTTGCCCCGCAGTCAGGCAGCGCTTAGTGGCCTGCCCACGCCAGCGCCGCCAGCGTCGCTGCGCAGAGCCCGGCGGCGATCGTGGTCGGGAGTGCGTCGCCGGCGATCTTTGCGATCGCGCCGCCGCCGCCCGAGCCGAGGATCTGGCCCGCCGCCCACGCGATGTTCATGAGCGCAGCAGCGAGGCCCTGGTCCAGGCGATGGGCCTCCGCGGCGTCTGAGAGCATCGCCATCGCCGGCGCCCAGAACAGGCCGAGCGATGTGGCCGTCAGGACGAGCACCCCGGCCAGTAGAGCGACGTCGCCGGGAAGCGTGAAGCAGCACAGCGCGACCGCGGCAGCAGCGAGCCCGTAGCGCAGCGGCGTGAGCCTTCCGCGCCGGTCGGAGAGGCTGCCGACGAGCGGCGCGATCACGGTCTCGATTGCCGACCCGAGGAGGAAGGTGCCTCCGATCACAGCGGCCGGGGCGCCGAACCGGTGCAGACGCAGCGGGCCGAGCACATTGAGCATCCCGGAAGCGATCGCCGGCAGCGCCACGAGCCAAATCCCAGCGGTTACACGCGGCCTGCCGAGGACGCGTGCCAGGGTCCCGAGGCCCTGTTCGGAGGAGACGTGACGAGCCGGAAGGCCTCGGGTCTGGGCGATCAGTACGACCGCCACGACCGCCACCCCGCTGAACGACGCCGGTCTGCCGATCGCGGTCGCGATCGTCCCGATCACCGGGCCGAACAACGCGCCTCCAACAGCGGCACCGACCGCGCGCCCCATCATTGCGCCGCGACGGTCCACTGGCGTCTCGGCGGCGATCCACGCAATCCCTCCCGCCCACGAGCACGCCCCGCCGACGCCCTCGACGAAACGGGCCGCGTCGAGCGCCACGGCGGTGTCCAGAAATCCGAATGCGATCGTCGAGCACGCGAGCAGCGCCAGGCCGGTGCAGACCGTGAACCGCGGACCGGCACGGACGGCGAGCACCCCGCCCGGGAGCGACCCGAGCAGCATCCCGATCGGATAGCTCGCCGTCATCATGCCCGCGGATAGCTTCGAGAGCCGCAGCTCGTGCGCCAGACCGGGCAGCAGCGGCGCAATGACCGCGTAGAACATTGTGTCGACGAACATCACGGCGCTGATGACGAGCACCAGGCGGCGCTCCGCGGCGCCACCGGGTGAGCGGCCTTCGGGAGCGGTGGTGCCGAGACGACGCATGCCGGAGATACCGTAAAGGGTCCCGGGCCGCGTGCCCGTATACGTTCCTGGGATGCCCGAGGGCAAGATCTCGATCGACGATCCGCGCGCAGACGACGTCCGGGGCTTGCTCGAGCGCCACCTCGCATTCGCCAATCTGCACAGCCCACCGGAGGACGTCCATGCACTCGACGTAGACGCTCTCCTCGATCCGGCGGTGACGTTCTTCAGCTTCCGCCGCGGTGGCGACCTACTCGGCGTCGCCGCGCTGAAGCGGCTCGACCCACGGCACGCGGAGGTTAAGTCGATGCACGTCGCCGAGGCGGCGCGAGGTCGTGGCATCGCCCGGGTCATGCTCGACCATCTCCTCGGCGTGGCTCGCGATCGTGGCTTTCGCCGGGTGAGCCTCGAGACGGGATCGATGTCGGCGTTCGCCCCCGCGCGGTCGCTGTACGCGAGCGCGGGGTTCACTCCCTGCGCCCCGTTCGGCGATTACAGGCCGAGCCGGAACAGCACCTTCATGACGCTGTCACTGACCGACCGGGACCCCACCGGACCTACAGGCTAGGGACGGACCACCAGTGCAACACCGACATTGTCACCGCGAGCTACTGTGACTGTGTTGCGCCTGCTCGGCCTCCCAATCGACTCGCCCCAAGCGATCGTCAACCGGGTGCTGTCGGACCTCGGTGCGATCGCGCGCGCCGCGCGCGAGGCGCCGGCTCAGCTCGACCGGATGCTCGAGCTCGGTGAGGAGATCACGGCGATCGGGCGATCGGTCCTCGAGATAGCCGAGCGGCTCGACGACCGCGCCGGGGCGATCCTCGACCTCGGCGCCCAGCTCGACGACCGCGCCGGGGCGATCCTCGACCTCGGCGCCCAGCTCGACCGCCGCGCCGGGACGATCATCGACCTCGGCGCCCAGCTCGAAGACCGCTCGAGCGAGCTGATCGACCTCGGGACCAGGATGCACGACCTCGGCGACCGCGTCGACGCGACGGGCACAGAGGTCGCCAGTCAGGCCGGCAGCGTGGTCGAGACGGCGACCGAGCTGATCGCCGTGCTGCCCACGCTTGAACGCGCACTCCAGATGGCTACACCACTCGAGGGCGCGATCGACCGCTTCGGGCGCCTCGTCGACAGATTGCCCGGCGGTAGGCGGCCGGATCCCGGGGCGTCGGCGGCGACGGTGCCCCGCGCGCTCGGGCAGCCGCGGGAGCCGTAAACGCGGGCGGTCCGACAGGCCCTACGTTCGGTACGCTTCTGTTCATACGACGGTAGGCCCGGGTGGGGACATGGCTTCTGTTGAGACGGTCACGATTCTGTTTACCGACCTGGTCGGTAAGACGGACCTTGCGCTGCGCATTGGGCAAGAGCCGGCGGACAAGCTTCACCTCGAGCATCTCGCGTTGCTGCGCGAGGCGATCGTGGCCGCCAACGGCCGAGAGGTGAAGAGTGTTGGCGACGGTCTGATGGTCGCGTTCTCCTCGGCCGCGGCAGCGGTTGGGTGCGCAGCGGTCGTACAGCAGCGGACCGAGCTTCGCAATCGCCGCGGCGAGCACGAGCTGGGAGTACGCATCGGAGTCAGCCTGGGCGACGCGATGCGTGAGGACGGCGACTATTTCGGCCGGGCGGTCGTCGAGGCCGCCCGGCTGTGCGCGCTTGCGCGGGGTGGCCAGGTGCTGTTGGCCGATGTGATCCGGGTCATGGTGGGACGTCGCGGCGATCATCTCTTCCTGCCGGTTGGCGAGCTGGAACTCAAGGGCATTCCGGAGCCCGTCGCGGCGTGTGAGCTGGTGTGGAACCCCTTGCCGACGGCCGGACTGCCGCTCCCACCAAGGTTGCGGATCGTTCCTGAGACGGCATATGTGGGTCGCGAGCGACTCCGAGCGCGGCTCTCGGAACTGTGGGAGCTCGCCCGTTCGGGTGCCCGCCAGGTCGCCTTGCTGGCGGGAGAGCCCGGCATCGGGAAGACCCGCTTGGCGACTCATGTTGCGCTCAGCGCCCATGCAGAGGGTGCAACGGTGCTCTATGGGCGCTGCGACGAAGAGCTCGGGGCTGCTTATCAGCCATGGGTCGATGCTTTACGGGGGCTCGTCGAGCATTGTCCGGTGGAAGTACTGGCGGAACATGTCCGCGAGCACGGCGGCGAGCTGAGCACGCTCGTGCCGGAGCTTTCGAGGCGCTTGCCGGAGGTGCCGGAGCCGCGGTCGACCGATCCGGAGACCGAGCGCTACTTGCTTTTCGGCGCCATCGCGGGCCTGTTGGAGCGCGCCGCCGCGGAGGCGCCGCTGGTGTTCTTGCTGGACGATCTGCATTGGGCGGATAAGCCGTCGCTGGCGTTGCTCAAGCACGTCGCCGCTCATACGGTCGAGGCTCGGCTGCTGCTGCTGGGCACCTACCGGGACTCGGACGTGACGGCGGCTGATCCGCTTAGCGCACTGCTCGCCGACATGCGTCGAATGCAGGGAGTCGACTGGCTCGAGCTGTCCGGCCTCGACTATGACGAGGTGCGCTCACTGATCGAGGCCGCCGCCGGTCATGATCTCGACGCGGACGGGGTAAGGCTGGCGGAGGCGATCGAGCGTGAGACCGACGGCAATCCGTTCTTCGTCTCGGAGATGCTGCGCCACCTGGTCGAGTCCGGCGGCGTCGTCCAGGGGAGCGACGGTCGTTACACGGTCGCGGCACGCGTCGGTGAGCTCGGCTTGCCGCGCAGTGTGCGCGACGTCGTCGGCCAGCGGGTGATGCGTCTCGGCGGGAAGGCTGTGCGAGCGCTGAGCATCGGGGCGGTGATCGGCCGCGAATTCGACTTCGAGCTGCTTGTGCTCGTCGCCGACTTTGCCGAGGACGACCTGCTCGAGGTGCTCGAGGCCGCTGTCCAGGGGTCGGTTCTCCGAGAGAGCTCACAGTCGCCCGGTCGGTTCGTGTTCGCCCACGCGCTGATCAACCACACCTTGTACGAGAACCTGAGCCGGACGCGTCGCGGGCGGCTGCATCGTCGCGTCGCCGAGGCGATCGAGAGCCTCTGCGGCGATGATCCGGCTGAGCGGCTTGGTGAGCTCGCCAACCATTGGTCGGCCGCGACGCAAGCGGTTGACTCCGCGAAGGCGGTGACCTACGCGCGGCGAGCCGGTGAGCGTGCGCTGCAGAAGCTGGCCCCTGACGAGGCGCTGCGCTGGTTCGACCAGGCACTCGAGCAGCTCGCGACAGTGCCGGACATGTCTGAATCGGAGCGTTGTGAGCTGCTGATCCTGCGCGGTTACGCCCAGCGACAAGCAGGCGAGCCCGGCTACCGCGAGACGCTGCTCGAAGCTGGCGAGATCGCGGAGCGCCTCGCCGACTCGAACCGGATGGCGAGGGCCGCGATCGCGAACAGCCACGGGTGGTACAGCGGTGCCGGGGAGATCGATGAGGACCGCGTGAACGCTCTGGAGGCAGCACTCGCTGCCGCTCCCGAAGACTCAGGCTATCGGCCACGCCTACTCGCGCAGCTCGCTTCCGAGATCGCCTACGGGCGGAACTTCACCGAGGTGCGGCGGCTGATCGACGAGTCGCTCGAGGTCGCGAGACGGAGTGATGACTCCCAGACTCTCGCACCCGTGCTCAGCTTCGTCTCGTCTGCCCTGATCGTGCAGCCTGACCTACTCGAAGAGCGCCGCCGGGTCGCCGGCGAGCTCTCGCGCCTCGCTGACGCGCTGGGGGATCCCCATTGGCGGTTCATGGGGGGCTTGTGGCAGTTCTTCGCGGCCGTCGACGCTGCGGACATCCGTCAGGTGCGCATTGCCACTGAGCGGATGCGCGAGGTCTACGACGCCACCGGTCAACCATGGATGCGGTGGATGACTCTGCTGGTGTCAGCGAGCGAGGCGCAGTTGAGCGGAGACCTGGAGCAGGCGGAGGCGCTCGCGACACAGGCGGTCGTCACCGGCACCGAGATTGGTGAACATCAGGCGCTCACTTACTTCGGGGCCCAGCTCGGTGCCGTGCGCTTCGAGCAGCGTCGGCTCGAGGAGATCGTCGACATCATCGCGCAGCGAGCCGACGAGAACCCGGGCCTCCCGTTGCTACAGGCCCTGGTGACGTTCTACTACTCCGAGATCGGGCGGATGCAGGAGGCGGCCGAACGACTCGACGCGGTGGCCGGCGAGGGCTTCGCCGGCGTCCCTTACGACGACTTCTATCTGCAGACACTGACTCGCTACGGTCACGTTTCGGTGCGCGCCTCCATGCCGGAGGTTTCCCGTGACCTGTACGAGCGACTGCTGCCATATCGAGAGCGGCTCGTCAACTCGCACGTGACGGTGCTCGGCTCCACCGAGATGATCCTCGGCCGCCTCGCGGGAGCGATCGCCCGCTACGACGTCGCCGAGCAGCATTTCGCTGCCGCCGCCGACCTCCACGAGCGCATCGGAGGCCGTCTCCTGCTCGCTCGCACCCGGCTGCATTGGGGCGAGATGCTCGTGTCGCGGGGGGGCCGGGGGGACGCCGAACGGGCCCGAGCGCTCCTCGACGACGCGATCGCAGGCGCGGTCGCGCTTGACGGCGCAGCAATCGAGCACGACGCGAGGGCACTGATCGCTCGGACGCACGCGTCTGCCTAGCGCGGAGCGCCCGCGAGTCCGGGAGCTCAGCCGGCGCTCGAGCCAAGCTCAGGCGGAGCGCCCGCGAGTCCGGGAGCTCAGCCGGCGCTCGAGCCAAGCTCCGGCGGAGCGCCCGCGAGTCCGGGAGCTCAGCCGGCGCTCGAGCCAAGCTCCGCGTCCGCCCACACCACCCGCCCGCCCACGATCGTCGCCGCGACGAGCGGGACGCCCGGCCTGTAGACAAGGTGCGTGTAGCTCGGGGCGGCGAGGATCACCACGTCGGCCCGCGCCCCGGTCCCGAGGTGCCCGAGGTCAGAGCGCCTGAGCGCCTTCGCGCCGCCCAGCGTTGCCGCCCACAATGCCTCGTCCGCGCTCATCCGCAGCTCGCGCACCGCGAGCGCGATGCAAAAGCTGATCGAGGTGGTGTAGCTCGAGCCCGGATTGCAGTTCGTGGCCAGCGCGACGGTAGCGCCGGCATCGAGCAGCCGGCGGGCGTCCGGGTATGACTGCCGGGTCGAGAAGTCGGTCGCCGGCAGCAGCGTGGCGACGGTGTCGCAGCCGGCGAGTGCGTCGAAATCAGCGTCGGACAGGTAGGTGCAGTGGTCCACCGAGGCGGCCCCCATCTCGACGGCGAGCCGCACCCCCGGGCCTGTGCCGAGCTGATTGCCGTGGACGCGTAGACCGAGCCCCGCATCGCGGCCGGCGGTCAGGACCTGCCGCGACTGTTCGGCGTCGAAGGCGCCCCGCTCGCAGAAGACATCGATCCAGCGCGCATGCGGCGCGCACGCCTCCAGCATCGCGCCGCACACGAGATCCACGTAGTCATCGGGTCGCTCCGCGTACTCCGGCGGCACGAGGTGCGCCCCGAGGAATGTGACGTCGTCGGTGAGCTCGCCCGCAAGTGCACACAGGCGCTGCTCGCCGCCGACATCGAGGGCGTAGCCCGACTTCACCTCCAGATGCGTGACCCCTGCGCGCAAGGCCTCGAGGCGGCGAGCCCGGGCGAGCTCGCGCAGCTCCTGTTCGCTCGCCGCCCGGGTGCTCGCGACCGTGGAGGCGATCCCGCCCGCCGCGTAAGGGGCTCCCGCCATCCGGGCGACGAACTCCGCCGCGCGGTCACCCGCGAACACAAGGTGGGTGTGGCTGTCGACGAACCCCGGGATCACGCACCTGCCCCCGGCGTCGAGGCGCTCATCGGCGAGCGCGCCTTCGCCCTCGACCGCGAGCACGCGTCCGCCACCGAGCACGAGCGAAGCGTCCCGGACGATGCCCAAGGGACCGTCGCCGAGTCCCGGATCGTTGGTCACGAGCAGGCCGATGTTGTCGATCGCGATGGTGCTCACCGGGCGCCACCCGCAAGCGAACCTACCCCGGCGACCGCGGCGGCGAGCTCGCGCGGAACGTCGAGCGCGACGTGCGCGCCGCCCCGCACGATGAAGCGCCCCCCGACGATCACATCGCGGACGTCGGCGGCAGCACCGGCGAACACGACCGCGTCGAGCAGACCGTCGTCCGCGACACCAGCCAGGCGAACACCGTCCCGGTCGACCACGACGAGGTCTGCGAGCGCCCCCGGGCGGATCTCGCCGCCCTCGGGCCAGCCGAGGCTCGCGTACCCGCCGGCGGATGCGGCGCCCAGCAGCTCCGCCCCGGCATGGTGCCCCCGGACTCCAGTCGCGAGGCGCTCGTCGAGCTCGACCGCGCGCGCCTCCTCGAACGGCTCGATTATTGCGTTCGAGTCACTGCCGAGCGCGAGGCGGACGCCGGCGTCCGCCAGCCGCCGGGTCGGCCCGATCCCGTCTGCGAGGTCCCGCTCGGTCGTCGGGCAAAGGCAGCACGATGCACCGACGGCCCCGAGCAGCGCAATATCGCCATCGGAGACGTGCGTCGCGTGCACGGCGGTGAACCGCTCGCTCAGAGCACCGGACTCCGCGAGGACCGCGGTCGGCGTCGCGCCGTACGCGAGCAGCGACGCCTCGTTCTCGGCCGGCTGCTCGGAGACGTGGGCGTGCAAGGGTGCCGAGCGATCGCGCGCCCACGCGGCCACCACCGATGCGGCGCCGGGATCGACCGCGCGGACGCTGTGGATCGCCGCGCCGATCCGCGCGCCGGCAGCGCCGGCAGCGCCGGCAGCGCCGGCAGCGTCGGCGCCGCCCGCGAGCCCGTCGACACGCGCGGCCCAAGCATCGGCGTCCGGATCGCAGAACCGCCGCTGTACCTCGTCAGGCTCGACCCCGATCGCGCCGTGGAGATAGCAGGCATCCAGCAGCGTGATCCGGACGCCTGCCCCGGCTGCCGCCTCGAGGACGGCCGCGCCGATCGCGTTCTGATCGGCGTAGGGCTTCCCGCCGGGACCGTGGTGCAGGTAGTGGAACTCGCCGACGAGCGTCACCCCGGCGAGGGCCATCTCGCCGAACGTCGCTCGCGCTATCTGAAGCACCGAGTCGGGATCGAGTGCGCCGGCGAGCGCGTACATCTGCTCGCGCCAGGTCCAGAACGAGCCGCGGCCGCGATGCGTCCGGCCCCGCAGCGCCCGCTGGAAGGCGTGCGAATGCGCGTTTGCAAGTCCGGGCAGGACGAGCCCGCCGAGCCGCTCGCAGCCCGGCGGCGGGCTCGCCACACCGGCCTGCACAGAAGAGATCCGCTCGCCGTCGACGTCGATGAGAACCCCCGCCGAGAGCCCGGCCCCGCCGAGCCACGCGAGCTCGGCCCAGAACGCGGTCACGGCGGCGCGTCCCCCTCGCGCATCGGGATCCTCACGCCGCGGTCAACGGCGACCTCCTCAGCGCGCGGGTAGCCCGCGTCGGCGTGTCGGATCACGCCCATCCCCGGGTCGGCTGTCAGAACGCGCTCGAGCTTCGACGCCGCGAGCTGGGTCCCATCTGCGACACACACCATCCCGGCATGGATAGACCGCCCAATGCCGACCCCGCCGCCGTGATGGATCGACACCCAAGTCGCCCCCGCGGAGGTATTGACGAGCGCGTTCAGCAGCGGCCAGTCGGCGATCGCATCGGACTCGTCCGCCATCCCCTCGGTCTCGCGGTACGGCGAGGCGACCGAGCCCGAGTCGAGATGGTCACGGCCGATCACGATCGGGGCGCGCAACTCCCCCGTGCGGACCATCTCATTGAAGCGCAACCCGAGCCGCGAGCGCTCCCCGTAGCCGAGCCAGCAGATCCGCGCCGGCAGGCCCTGGAATGCGATCCGCTCCGAGGCGTGGTGCATCCACCGCGCCAGCGGCTCGTCGCCGGGGAACTCGTCGAGCACTGCACGATCGGTCGCCGCGATGTCGGCCGGATCGCCGGAGAGGGCCACCCACCGGAACGGCCCTCGCCCCTCGCAGAACTGCGGGCGGATGTACGCCGGCACGAACCCCGGGTAGGCGAAGGCCCGCTCGAAGCCGCCGAGCCGCGCCTCGGCACGCAGGCTGTTGCCGTAGTCGAACACCTCGCTGCCGGCATCGAGGAAGCCGACCATCGCCGCGCAGTGGGAGGCGATCGCGGCCCGCGAGCGGCGCAGGTACTCGGTGGGGTCGGCAGCTCGGAGCTCGTCGGCCTCCTGCAGCGTCATCCGGTTTGGTACATAGCCGACCAGTGGGTCGTGGGCGCTCGTCTGGTCGGTGACGATGTCGGCCTCGAAGCCGCGGGCAAGCAGCGCCGGTAGGACGTCGGCGGCGTTGGCTTCGAGCCCGATGCTGACGGCGCGGCGCTCCGCCTTCGCCGCCTCGCACCGCGCGATCGCATCGTCGAGCGAGTCGGCGACCTCGTCGAGATAGCGGGTCTCCAGCCGGCGCTCGATCCGGTGGCGGTCGACCTCGACGCAGAGTGCGACGCCGCCGTTCATCGTCACCGCGAGCGGTTGCGCACCGCCCATGCCGCCGAGCCCCGCGGTCACCGTGATCGTGCCCGCGAGGGAGCCGGCGTGGCGGCGGCGGGCGATCTCGGCGAAGCATTCATAGGTTCCCTGCACGATCCCCTGGCTGCCGATGTAGATCCACGACCCTGCCGTCATCTGCCCGTACATCGTCAGCCCGAGCGCCTCGAGCCGGCGGAACTCGTCCCAGGTCGCCCACTCGGGGACCAGGTTCGAGTTTGCGATCAGCACCCGCGGCGCCCATTCGCTGGTCGTGAACACACCCACCGGCTTGCCCGACTGCACGAGCAGCGTCTCGTCCGCGGCCAAGGTCCGCAGCGTGCGCACGATCGCGTCGAAGGCCTCCCAGGAGCGGGCCGCCTTGCCTGTCCCTCCGTAGACGACAAGCTCGTCGGGGTTCTCGGCGACATCGGGATCGAGGTTGTTCATCAGCATCCGCATCGCCGCCTCCTGCGGCCAGCCGAGGCAGGAGAGCTCGGTTCCCCGGGGGGCGCGTACCGTCACTGCAGCTCTCCGATCCGCGCCTGCACGGCGTCGATCAGACCCCCGGAGCCGACGAGCGCTTCTGCTGCCGCAAGCTCAGGAGAGACGTGCCGGTCCGCTCCGGGTCCTTCGATCCGCTCCCTGACCACCGCCAGGGCCGCCGCCGTTCCGGGACCGGGACGTAGCGGCGCGCGCAGATCGAGCGCACGCGCCGCGCACGTGAGCTCGATCGCGAGAATCCGGCCGAGGTTCGCCACGGCGGTGCGAAGCTTCCGCGCCGCGCCCCAGCCCATCGAGACGTGATCCTCCTGCATCGCGCTCGTGGGCAGCGAATCGACGCTCGCCGGTGCGGCGAGCCGGCGGTTCTCGGCGACCATGGCCGCCTGTGCGTAGTGCGCGAGCATCATCCCCGAGTCGACGCCGGCGTCGCCCGCCAGGAAGGGCGGCAGCCCGTGCGAACGCGTTTCGTCGAGCAGGCGGTCGGTGCGACGCTCGGCGATCGCGCCGACCTCCGCCGCTGCGATCGCGAGGAAGTCGCAGGCGAAGCCGAGCGGCGCGCCGTGGAAGTTCCCGCACGACTCGACGCGCCCGTCCGGGAGCACCATCGGGTTGTCGATCGCCGAGCGCAGCTCCGCGGCTGCGACGCGCTGGGCGTGCTCGAGCGTGTCGCGTGCGGCCCCCGTCACCTGCGGCGCGCAGCGCAGCGAGTAGGCGTCCTGGACGCGGGGGTCACCTTCGCGGTGGCTGGCGACGATCTCGGACTCCGCCAGCAACGCCCGCAGGTTGGCGGCGCTAGCCGCCTGACCGGGCTGGGGCCGAAGCGCCACGAGGTCGGCGGCGAACACGCGGTCGGTGCCGAGCAGCGCCTCGACCGACATCGCTGCTGTGACGTCCGCGACCCGCAGCAGCCGCCCTAGGTCTTCGCACGCCAGCACCAGCATTCCGAGCATCCCGTCCGTGCCATTGATCAGCGCGAGCCCTTCTTTCGCGCCGAGCACGATCGGCTCGATTTCCGCGGCGGCGAGCGCTTCCCCGGTCGCGCGGCGGGCCCCGTCCGGGCAGTCGACCTCGCCCTCGCCGATCAGCGCCAGCGCACAGTGTGCGAGCGGAGCGAGATCACCGCTCGCACCCAGCGAGCCGTGCTCGGGCACCACAGGGATCAGGCCGGCGTTCAACAGCGACAGGATCGCCTCCGCCACGACCGGCCGCACGCCGGAGCGGCCCATCGCGAGTGTGCGCGCTCGCAGCAGCATCATCGCCCGCACCACCTCCGGCTCGACTGCCGGGCCCATTCCCGCCGCATGCGAGCGCACAAGCGCCCGCTGGAGCTCCTCGCGGCGGGCCGGGGGAATCCGGACGGCCGCGAGCGATCCAAACCCGGTCGACACGCCGTAAGCGGGCTCTTGCGAGGAGGCGAGCCTCGCGAGCACCGCTGCGCTGCGCTCCATCGCCGTGCGCGCGCCCTCGCCTAGTACCACCTGCGCGTCGTGGCGCGCCACCGCAACGACGTCGGCCGGTGCGACGCCGGCTGAGGTCAGCTCAACGGTGTGGGTCTCGGTGGCCCGTACCGCTCCGTGGTCGGCGCTTCCCATCTGCGCGTCACGATACGTCGTCGCGACGCAGCGCGTCGGTGAAACGCTTGGGTACCTCCGCCTCGTCGCCCTCCTCCCACAGGGTCACGACGACGAGCTCACTGCCCTCGGGCCGACAAACGTAGATGAGGCGACGCCGCTCGATATCGCGGACGAGCATCGCGCCCCGCGAATCCTGCTCTACGCGGCCGGCCGCGTGGGCGAGCGCCACGCGCGACGCGACCTCGGTCTTCGGGTCGAGCGTGCCACGAACGCGCTGACGAAACCGCTCGGCCGCGTGGTCGGTCACCGCGACAAGCATTCATGGAGCATAGGATCTGCCCAAGATGCTCCGTGCGTCAGCTGATCGTCGGCACCGCGTCGGCGTCGATGCTCTCGGAGCTGCCGAGAACCAGTTGTACCGAGTCGGGCTCCGGCGGCGGGCTGGCAGCACGCCGCTTGTCTGAGTACATCGCATGATCGGCCTGTGCGAGGACGGCCTCTTCGCTTACCGTTTCCCCGTCTATCTCGACGAGACCGATGCTTACCGACAGCCGCAGCCCCGGATAGTCACCGACCTCCTTGCCGCATTCGCTGATCAGCTGTCGGAGATCTGTTGCGACGGCGACGCCCTGCGATGAGTCCGCATAGGGCAGCAGGACCGCGAACTCGTCGCCGCCGAGGCGCGCGACCACGTCCGTCTCACGCAGCCGCCGCTTGAGCGCCGCGGCGATGACCTTCAACGCGCGGTCACCGGCGCGGTGCCCGTACTTGTCGTTGATCTGCTTGAAGCCGTCGACGTCGATGACCAGTAGCGCGGCCTGCTCTCCGTAGCGGCGGGCCCGCCCGACCTGGTCGCCGACATCACGCTCGAAGCGGCGCCTGTTGCGCGCGCCCGTCAACGCGTCATGCTCGGCGAGAAACTGGAGCTGCTGCTGGTAGCGCAGCCGCACGCTGATGTCGCGCGCGATCGTCGAAGCCCCGATCACCCGTCCGTCGCGATCGCGGATGGGCGAAACCGTCAGGGAGACGTCGACGTGGGTGCCGTCCTTACGGGCACGAACCGTCTCGTAGTCATCGACCTGCTCACCGGTGCGCACGCGTCGGAGAACTTCGGTCAGCTCGTCGTCGTGCCCGGCGGGCACGAGGATCGAGATCGATCGCCCGCGAACCTCGGTCGCCTGATACCCGTACAGCCGCTCAGCGCCCGTATTCCAGCTCATGATCACACCATCGAGGTCCTTTCCGATGATCGCGTCGTGCGAGGACTCGACCACCGCCCGGAAATGGGACGCGTCACGCTCGGCGCGCCGGCGGTCGGTGATGTCGCGGATCGCGCTCGACACGAGCGTTCCGTCCTCGGTCTCGAGCGGGCTCAGCGAGATCTCGACCGGGAACTCGCTGCCGTCCTTGCGCCGGCCGTAAAGCTCGAGCCCCGCCCCCATCGAGCGCGTATGCGGGTCCCCGGAATACCTCACCCGGTGAGGAGGATGACGGTCGCGGAAGCGTTCGGGAACCAGCAGCTCGACCCGCTCCCCGAGGAGCTCCTCGCGCACGTAACCGAACAGCCGCTCCGTCTGCGCGTTCACAAGCAC
>Ga0302325_10000946_pt1 | contig 76320 bp, 76 predicted proteins | sample Palsa_T0_2_FD_201948 | JGI IMG/M metagenome (GOLD analysis project Ga0302325, IMG submission 201948) | Peat permafrost microbial communities from Stordalen Mire near Abisko, Sweden - Palsa_T0_2 | ecosystem: Environmental > Terrestrial > Soil > Palsa > Peat permafrost | place: Sweden: Abisko... | reverse complement strand
CTCGGCATCGCATACGCTGATCTACCAACAGGCGACCGGGGCCAGAACTTCGCCAACGCAATTGCGGCATACGAGGCGGCCTTGACAGTCCGAACCAAAGAGACTGACCCGGCTGACTGGGCGACGTCCCACGTCGCCTTGTCGATGCCTCCGGCCAGCCCAAGACGCTCGGCACCCTGCCCGCGCCATTGGCCGAGCAGTTCCTGGCCCTCGCTGTAATAGTCCGCCGTGCTGTAATAGCTCATGGCCCCGGCGGCGGAATTGTTTTGGATGATGCGTAGCATTTGCCAGTGTAACCCAGGATTGCTTTACAAATCGTTAAAGTGGGCGCGTGCAACGGCGCGCGCGATCCGCCCATCCCTTATTGCCTTGGGACAGCAGATTCTTTCATGGAATGCCTAACGATCTGTGGCGTGGTAACACCGTGGCCGGACTCGTAAACGCATCACTCAGTAACCCCCAGGCGATTGCGGAAGTGCTATTCAGAAAGTTGCATATGTTCGACAGACATCTTCCCTTAGCACTGCTAAGGAGGAATTTCCCCGGGAAACTCCTGTAAATCGTAAATCTGCAATTCTGTATTTGCGCACTTCCGCAATTCGTGATAACCGTGAAATCGCAATTCTGCCCAATCGGAAATTTCACGGTGAAAATATCATCTTCGGACTCCTGAATCAGAAGGGCGGCGTCGGCAAAACGACGCTGGCCGTTCACATCGCCGATGCACTAGCCCGACGCAAGAAAAAGGTGCTCCTGGTCGATGCCGACCCGCAGGGTTCGGCACTCGATTGGGCGGCATCCCGTAACAGCGATCCGCTCTTTCCCGTTGCCGGGTTGCCCCGGTCATCCATCCACAAGGAATTGCCCGCCTTGGCCCAGGGCTATGAGCATGTTCTGATTGACGGTCCGCCACGGGTGTACGAAGTCGCCCGGTCGGCCATCATGGCCAGTGATGTTGTGTTGATTCCCGTGCAGCCGTCGCCGTATGACGTGTGGGCCGCGAAAGAAATCGTGGACCTGTTGCAAGAGGCGATGGTATTCAAGCCCGGCCTCAAATCGGCGTTTGTAATTAATCGTAAAATCGTAAATACGGCGTTAGGCCGTGACGTGGTGGATGCGTTGGCTGAATATCTAGTGCCGGTGTTGAGAACGGCGATCTGCCAGCGAGTGGCATTTGCCGAGTCGGCAGGGCATGGCCAGAGCGTTTTCGAGACTTCGCCCGACAGCCAGGCCGGGGATGAGTTAACCGCGCTCGTAAACGAGGTTTTGGAGTTTGGAGCATGAAGAAAGTCAGCTTCCGCGCCAAGCCAGCCGGATCGCCCGCACGTCTATCGCCGGATGAATGGATTAACGACAAGAACGCTGGCCAGCCCATGAAGCGGCTCACCATCGACGTGCCGCTGGGATTGCACAAGCGAATCAAACGCCAATGTGCGGAAAGAGGTACCAAGATGGCGGACGCGGTGCGGGAGCTTCTTGAAAAGCAATTCCCGGAGGAATCGGCCACTATGCCGATTGATGCCACGCCCAACACAAATCCAACCTGAAATACGATTTTGCGATTTTCCGCAATTACGACGACGCGGCGATCAGTTGCCGGTAGGTTCCCGGAGCGATGGGGCGGGCAACGCCGGAGCATCGCCCAAGGGCAATTCCTGTTGACGGCTCGCACCTTTCAAATGATACGTCCGCACAAAGGCGAGCCGGTCGCCGTTGAACATGAACCGGATGTTGATGAAGAAAACGCCGTCGCTGGTGCTGCGGTACAAGAATTCCTTTTCGAGCAATTCCCGCAGGCCCCGGCGAAAGGTGCGTTCATTCAGGCCGCGATCCTGTGCCATGTATTGGCTCAGTTCAATCTTGTCATTGCCGGGGTTTTCCCTGATCTGGTGGTACACCAGTTCAAAAACCGCCATGCCGGATTTGGAAAGCCCGCAGGCTTGCTTGATGCCGTCCAGAAACAGTTTGACGAACCGGCTGGCGTCCACTTCCTCTTGCCACCAGAATCCCATGCCGCCGATGCCCTTGATTTCGCCGGTGCCGTTATCCACGATGACAGCCGCTTTGCCGCCGGGCACTTCGAAACGCTTCTGTCGTGTCGCCAAGCCATTCGACGGCGGTATGCTGGGATTCACCCGGTAAACTGGAAGCCCCCGCTTCGTGGCGACACGATTAGTTTCCGGTCGCGACGTTTGTCCGTTTTCGGCCATTTTACCCCCGATTTTTTGGTCGTGATCTACCAGCACCTTGTCACTATTCGGCCAACTTTGCAACAGTTTTCTGGCCGTCAAAAACCACAAATTGTCCGTTCTCGGACAGAAACTGTCCGTCGCGGTTTATATAAATCAAAGCCTTAAGCCATTCCTCTTTCTTATACTTAAAAGGTCTATCAAAACTCCGCCGACGGAGCGCGCCCAAAACGCTGGCGACGGCGGCGGCCTAATCTGTCATCGAGAACCAACAGGCAAATGTGGATAACTTTTCTCGGATCAGAATGGAATTGCCCAACCGATTATTCTGAGCCAGCCGCGCTTCCCCAAGTGGCATTCAAAGGGCACTAAAATTATCGCATCAGATGTTGCGCTATGTCACTGCCTTGACCATTGCGACAATGCCTGCCCTGATTGGTTCAGGCAATTTCGTCCAAACCGCAATGAGCGTCGCCAGTTCCGAATCGATTTCAGCCGATGGATGGCAATTCGCGCCGCTTGGTGGGCTTGCCGTGTCCACCACGTGTCCACCGTGACACGAATCGCCCTGTTTTTCCGAGGGATTCTCGCACTCATTTTGATCAACTGAGCTACGCGGGCGCTTCAATGCCGGCAAAACGCGATCAATCCGTTCCATTGTCTCAATGCGCGGCAGATGCTTGGCCGATTCAAGGCGGCTAATCGTTTCCGGCCGCACGCCAACTCGCCTGGCGAGTTCCTGCTGCGTCATTCCAGCGGCGATGCGCCTCCGCACCACCTCTCGCGCGATATCCGCAATTGCGAACTCAACCGCCGGCATCGACCCATCCTTTGCCGCCTTAGGCAAGCGCGGCATCACACCCGCCTTCTCCATCAACTGGTCAAAATCCGACCGGCTCAGAATCACCAGTTCCTTGCCTTCAATTTTCACTACGCGGGCGGTCATATTCAATCTCCGTAAACATCGCGGCGGTTGTCGATCCGCACGATCCACATAATTTCGCCGGCCGGTCTGACGATAACCCGCCAGTAACCGGTGCAGAGGCGGAAATATCCCTTCCATTTTTTCCGTAGCGGCTTGGCTCCGCTGACGTTCGGCCACTCGGCCAATCTACGCAGCAGCTCGACGACGCGTGTTTTAATGGACAACGGCAGCCTTCGGAAGTCCGCTTGGGCATCTTCCGTCATCCTCACTTCCATTGATTAAAGATATCATGTTTGTCATCTTTATCAAGCCAAAGTATTTGTCCTCATTGGCGCGAAAATGTCCGTCGCGATCCGGATAAATCAAAGAGTTAAGCGGTTCCTCTTTCTTATACTTAAAAGGTTTCTCGAAACTCCGCCGCCGAACGCGCCCAAAACGCTGGCGACGGCGGCGGAAAATTGACGGTCGAGAACCAGCTATCGAAGTAAGGATATATCTTGGCACTGGCAACAGGTATTGCCCCAACCCGTATTCAAAGTCATCCCGACTTCTCCTAGTCGCACCCAGAAATGAAGGTATCAATTGTTTCGAAACGCCTCGTCATTATTTACTGCATCCAGACCTTCCCATACCTTTTCGTCCACGCACAGCCTGTCGAATAATGAGATAAGAATCGACCCCTCAGTGCTACTAACCGCTACGGACCATCTACCGATCTGGAAAGTATCCGACCAATCGTAAGGCGTTTCGATTGTCGTCCCAGCTGTAGGATTTATTGGAATCACATTAATCGCAATGAGCTCGGTAGAACTCTTTTGCCCTAAGGAATGAATCGCCGTAATAATTCCGTCGGCTTCGTTCGGAGCGACAAGACGGATGCATCCTACTGACCAAGTTGGAAGCTGAGATAGTCGTCTCTTTAGGTATTCGATTTCGTAGTTTTGATACTCCCCATACTGGCCCGACGGCTGGTGCAGATACCGATCCCATTCGTAGTTGCTGTCATCTTTTGCCAAGGCCATATTCACGTTGAGGAACAGACGACCTGCGTCATCTGCCTCCATGCCAATCGACGGTGCCACGTATTCGGGTCTTGGCCCATCCCAACTATGGTGAATTACATTTGCGCATAACTCCGGTTCATTCCAGTGAATGTTCGGAACGGAGCCGTTAGGAAAGTGCTGAACATCAAGTGCGGGCATCCCATTTGCCGCCGCAAACGCACGTAGGCTCTCAAAATCGACAGGTAAGGGTTGCGCCGCTTTAAGCAGAATCGACGTCGTGATATCCTTGTGGAGTTCTGTTTTAAGGTATGAAAAATCATCCTCGATTTGGTCCCAAGGCGGACCGCTTTTGTTCATATCGACGTTCAATGCTTCCCAAGCCTTCGGCTGCCACTTAGCAGTAATTGGGGCTAACGCATCGTGGATTGCGATTAAGCGATCGGTATCCCGCACAATCGAGAGTGGTTCAATCACCTCCCACTCCCGATAATCGGAGTCGGCTTTCAGTGCTTCAAGTGTCGTCTGGCGCAACAGCTCCTTGGGGTCCGCAGGAGTATGATTCGCGTTCGCGGGCTGAGCCGCCGGAGTAGTCGGAGCGGCCGCATCATCACCATCGGCCGATCCGGAGATGAGATTGGACGGCGGAGAGGACATGCACGACTTCACTGTCATGCCAGCAAAGGCCAGAAAAGGATAGGGGAAAAGGATAGGGGGGAAAAGGATAGGGGGACATCACTGATTAGCACTGTAAAGATCGATCAAGTTAAATGGTGACGTGAAAATATAGATGACGCCGCAAAAGATTTTCACTCCTGTTCAATGTTCAATAAACCTCGCCCCATCTCCTAAAACACGCCTAAAACCTTCACCCAAAACGCAAAAAGCGCCTCATTGCGCCTCATCCTTCTAAACCCAACCGCCCAAACCGCCGATTTCGGTTTGGGTCAATCCAATGCCACGCGATATCCATGTCACCGCCGATGAGCGCAAGCTGCTGATGGAGCTTGCGATCCGCGACACCAGGCCGCTGCTGGCTCCGGAAGGGGTGGTCATGTCGCTGGTGAAAAAAGGCCTGATCGGTTTCGGCCTCACCAACCGCGGCGATCAGGTGACCAAAGACCTGAAGAATCGCGACCTCCGCCGCTGATCCCGCTGAAAGACATTCAGAGTTTTAACCGCCCGCTTCGCTCAAGGCGCGAAGGATAAGAATCAGAGGTCGTTATCCGATTTTTAATTCAAAAAAAATCTCAGCGAAGAGATCGGTGTTGTACCGTTCGATCTCAACAAAACCATATTTCCTGAATAATGAAATCGCGGACGCGGATTTATGGGTTGTGTCCAGCCGGATCGCCGACCACGGCTTCGATCTGGTGTGATCGATCAATTTTTCCAGCAGTCTCGCACCGATTCCCTGCCGCTGAAATTCCGGCAGCACGTAAAATCGCTTCAGCTCACAGACGCCTTCCTTGAGGGGTCGAAGCGCAATGGTGCCGACCAGATTTAGCTGACGCCTGGCAATCAGAAACATTCCGCCGTCGGACTGATAGTGGGCGGGAATATCCGAAAGATCCTTGTCTTTCGATGTCAAATCGAATTCATGCCCCAGGTTATCAAACATCTTGCCGAAGAAATCGATCACGCTTTGAAAATCGGATGGGCTGTAATCGGTAATTCCAAATCGAGCACCCGTCATCTGAGCGGGCAAGTTATCCGATCGATTCGGGACGGACCAGCGGGGCAGTCAAGCAAATCGGCACTACGCCGCCAGCCGCTTATGTTCGCGCGGTGACCCGGCGTTAATGGCGATCGCGTCGCTCAATCCCGGCAACGAATCCAAAAACGCCGCCCCGCATCCGCTGAACCAGGCCAATCCGCCATGCACGCGCCTCGGCCGAAGCGTCGGGCGGATCATCCAGAAACTCGCCAGCAGCGGCAGGGGGGCGGCGGCGGCGAAAAAATCCACAACCGGCGGCATATGAATTCCCGTCCTGAACACCGTGAATAGCAGCATATTCGCCGCTGAAAACCCAGCGATCAGCGACAAACGCGCGTATTGCTCCAGACGATGCCGCAGGCAAAGGCTGAAGGGGATATCAATCGGAAGGTCATCGGCACAGTGCGCGTTCCAGCCCGCCGAAGCGAAAAGCGGATACCACGCGCTGAGCGTGGAGATTCGCCGCACCGCCGGAAACGTGCAGCAATCGTTATTACAGATCACGCATCGACTCACCGCGACGGTGTCGGGCGACACCACCAGGAAACGGCCATCGCGATACGGATGTGTCATCTCCACATGCTCCGCATTCAACATCCAATACATTCGAATCAACTGCAAATGAAATCATGTCTGACCGGCAGTCGAGATTCGACCGCAATCGAAAATGATTTAACCGCCCGCTCCGCTCGAGTACGCAGAGGACGCAGAGAAGAATGGAAATTCGATGATAACGCGATTCTTATCTCTGCGTTCTCCGCGATCTCTGCGGTAAAAACTCCGAATTTAATTACCAATCCCGCTTCACCGTTTCGATCGCGTGCAGAATATCCGCCGTTACTTCTTCCATCGGGCGCGTGGCGTTCACCCGGAAAATCTTGTTTCGCGGATATAGATTCAGCAGCGGGCGGGTTTGCTCATCGTACACATCGATGCGGTGGCGGATGACTTCGATGTCCGTGTCGTCCGGCCGGTTTTCGATGGCCGCGCGCTTGCTCAGGCGAGCGACGATCTGGGCGATGTCGTTGCAATACAAATTGATGGCCGCGCGCACATCCAGATCATCGGCCATGAGCTGCGCCTGCTCCACCGTGCGCGGGATGCCGTCGAGCAGCAGGTATTGATCTTTCGGCCGGTATTTTCCCGACGCGGCCATTCGCTCGATGGAGATTCGCCACAACCGGACGGTCAACTCATCGGGCACCAGCGAGCCGCCCTTGGAATATTTGGCGAATTCCATTCCCATCTCGCTGGCCGGGTCGAGCGAGCGAAACACGTCGCCGCAGGCGCAGTGGAAATACGCGGGCATGGCCCCGAGGATTTTTCCCTGGGTTCCTTTCCCGCTGCCGGGTGGGCCGAAGAGTAGAACGGTTCGATAAGACATCGGGCGGATATATTACCGCCAAGAGCCCGCGACGCAGAGATGGCGCCTCAGGAGCGAGACGCCCGGGCGACGAACCAGCCCAGTTCCGTCCACGTCTGAAACCACTCACGGATTTGCGCCGGGTCGGGCTGATCGTCGAATGCGGATTGGATCGCGTTGCCGACGTTGTCGCCGCGCTGAAGGCTGGTGAGAAGCCGATATTGGCGGGAGTCAATTCGCTTGTAATACAGCGAATTGTCCAATCGGTGCACGACGATAAACGTCTCGGCCGGCCGGGGCACGGGGGGCTTGCGCGGCGGCTTTCGGCGGCCGGTTTCCTCCATCGCGTTGCTCGCATCGCCGCGAAGACCCGTTTTCTTCAACCGCATGATGTAATGATCCAGCGGATACCGCAGATGCAGCACGGTGATATACGGCTGAAGCGCCAGTCGGATTTTCGCCGGGTCTTTTCGCTTGCCCAGAAGATCATCCACCGTTACCGGCGTCAACGCCCGGCCGTCGAATGCCTCGACCTGCGCCCATTCAAATCGCACCATGTCCTGCGCCAGCGCAAGTCGCGGCGCAACCAGCCGGGGATTGGCATCGATAAACTCAATCAGATGCCGCCCGAGATTTCGCATCGTGAACGATTTGGATGGATGCGCGGCAAGGTACCGGGTGGCCAGCCGGTTGAACGGCAATCGTCCCAGGATCGCCCGCAGCCCCGGAAAATCATCGTAAAACGAATCGATCAGGCGAAACCAATACTGGCGATTGTAGATTTCGATCCGCTCAAAGCTGGTGAGCCGATCGTTGGGCTTGATGAACCGGGCGGTGACCTCCCGCATGTCTCGGTTGTCGATCCATTTCGACTGCATGCGCCACTGGTGCGACAACGGGCGCATGATGACCGATCCGGCCAGACGCTGCAGTTCTCGAAGCTCTTCAAGGGTTTGTCGAGGCATCGTTCAGCCCACCGCCGCTGCCGGCTCGGCGATTTTTTTCGGGCGATATGCATCCAGAAATTTCCGGGCCTTCAGCGCTTCGCGGTGCACTTCCTCAAACGACGGGATATGCGCATCCCACTCCAGCAGCGTGGAGGTCGGCCCGCATTTCTGAATCGCATGGGCGTACATTTTCCACACCGGATCGAGGACCGGATGATCGTGCGTGTCCAGAATATATTTTTCATACTTGCTGTGCCCCGCGATGTGCATCTGTCCCACGCGGTGGTGGGGGATGTCGTTCAGATAATCATACGGATCGAACCCGTGATTCTTGCTGGAGACGTAAATGTTGTTGACGTCCAGAAGAATCCCGCAGTCGGCCCGCTCGACGACCTCGGTGAGGAACTGCCATTCGGTCATTTCCGATACGTGAAATTCCGCGTAGCTGCTGACGTTTTCGACGATCACGGGAATTTCCAGAAAGTCCTGCACCTCGCGCACCCGCCGGGCCGTGTTCTTCGCCGCGGCGAAGGTGTAGGGCATCGGCAGCAGGTCGTGCGTGTACGTTCCATCAACGCTTCCCCAGCACAGGTGATCCGACAGGAATTTCGTCCCCGTGCGCTTCACGAGGGTTTTCAATCGTTTGAGCTGCTCGCGGTCCATGTGATCGGTCGAGCCGAAATAAAGGGCCACGCCGTGCTGCACCACCTGGTATTGCTCCAGGATATCATCGAGCACCTCCAGCGGGCGCCCCGCATCGCACATGTAGTTTTCGGAAATGATCTCGAACCAGTCGACGGTCGGCTTCTTGCTGAGGATGTGCGCGTAGTGCGGAATCCGAAGCCCGATCCCGATGCCAAGCTCCGTGTAACCGTTAAACCTGTTGGCGGGCATGATTCAATCTCCGCGAGTTCGCTCAGAATTCAGAAAGAGGATCCGGTCCATTTCGAACCGGATCCCCTGATTATCTCACGATGTTTCGTGGAGACAAATTAGAAATTGAGGGCAGACCCGCTGGTCTTGCAGCCGCCATTGCCTTTGCAGCTGTTCTTGCCTTTGCAGCCCTGGTCGCCGGTCTTGCAACCGCCCTGGCCTTTACAATCGTTCTTGCCTTTGCAGTCGTGGGTGGCTGTTGAGCCGTCCATCGCGCGGGCCTTCACACCGGCGTTGCTGATCACGGTCTTGACCGCGCTGGCCTTGGAAATTCCCGTGGCTGCGGCGGCGTGATTCGAGGCTCCGCCGATCAGGCCCGCAAAAGCGGCCGCGGCGAGCAAACCGGTCGATCCACCCAAAATCTTTGTGCTACGCTTCATAATCTGTCCTTTCAAAGAGAGATAAGATTGATTAAACACTCGCGGCCGGATTCACCTGAATCAGCCGCAAACCAAGCGTCAAAAACGGAGAACACTACAAACATGCAGCAAACGCCTCTCGCGTTGCGGTGCACCTCCTTTGTGAGTTCCCGTCCCGTCGTTTCCCCTCCGCCACCGGATCAAATTGATCGGTCCATTATACGTAGAGCGGGCATTCAGCAAACGATTATTTTCATTCACCACACCGAAAGCATACGGACAATGCCGTGAATTGGATGGATGATTCAAAAAAGACCGGCCGTCATTTTGCGGTCTGATCGCCCTGTCCCGGGAGTTGCGCTCGAAGTTGCTTCATCTCCTCCTCGAGCTTCCGCACCTGGATCACCAGGTCGGGAAGCCGTCGCATGGCGGCGTTTTCGCGCAAGCTCTGGCGGTGGGGGAGGGCGGGCATCCCGCTGACAATTTCCCCGGGGGGGACATCCGCGGCCACCGCGGCGCATGCCGCCACCATTGCCCCATCCCCGATATGGACGTGATCCCGCACCGCCGTCTGCCCGCCGAGAATCACCCGCGCCCCCAGCGATGCGCTTCCCGCCAGCCCGGCCTGCCCAACCACCACGCAGTGCGGGCCGATTTTCACGTTGTGCGCCACCTGCACCAGGTTATCGATCTTGGTTCCCCGGCCGATCACCGTTGCGCTGAACTTCGCCCGGTCGATACAGACGCACGAGCCGATTTCCACATCGTCTTCGATGATGACGGTTCCGATCTGCGGAATCTTCACCTGTTTGGCGCCATCCCAGCGATATCCAAACCCATCGGTCCCCAGCACGCTGCCGGCATGAATGATGACGCGCGACCCTATGGTGATGCGCTCGCGGATCGTGACGCTGGGAAATATCTGGCAATCGTCGCCGATCTCCACATCGCTGCCCACGTGAACCAGCGGATAAATCACCGTTCCCCGCCCGATGCGCACTCCCGCGGAAATCACCGAAAACGCGCCGATGGAAACATCCGCACCGATGACCGCATCCGGATCAATCCGCGCCTGCGGATCGATTCCCGGCGCCGGTCGCACCGGCTGGGGGCTGAAGGCCTCCAGCACCCGCGCCATCGCCAGGTCCGCATCCTCCACCCGCAGAACCAGCGTGTGATTCGTTTCGGGGATTCGCAGTTTTTTCTGCACAAGCACCGCAGCCGCAGTGGTGGCGGTGAACTGCGGGACGTACGACTCCGCGTTGAGAAATGAAAGATCGCCCGGCCCGGCATCGGTGAGCGAGGCGACGCCCGTGATGAGCGCATCGGTCGACGGGGGAGGGCATCCCACCATCGCAGCGATTTCCCGCAAGGCGATCCCTCGAGAACTGCTTTTCATCGGCTCAAGTCCGTCTGAGTCCGCCCTGCCACAGTGTTAATGGCCACCGGAACCGGCGCCGTTGCTGCCGCTGTAGTCCTTATCCATGGAGATTGTCACCTGCGTGGTGATGTCCAACGCCGTGGGCCCCGAAAACAGCACCTGGTGCATCACGATGGTCTGCAGAAACGAGTTGTCCTCCATGTTCGTCAGGTCCGCGGGGAAATCAGGATGGGCGCTGTTCAGAACCACGTTGATGTTCTGCGCGCCGGCGACATCGCCAATCTTCTTGAAGATCTTCTGGATCAGCGCCACTTCTTCCTGCCGTTGTTCGCGGACCAGATTGACCTGGTCCGACTTGATTTTCGCCTGGCCGGAAAGCTCGTCGACCGTGAGCTTCTCAACCGCCTTGGCATAATCGTCGGAAGTCTTGTTCATCACGCTGAGGCTTTCCGCCTCGCTCTTGAGCGAGCTGTCCATCGCGGAGGCCTGCGTTTTGAGGGTGTCGCCTTCCTGCTGCCAGCGGGCGGCATCGTCTTTGCCTTCCATGCAGTCCTTGAACACCTCCAGGGGATTGCAGACGGCGATTTTCGCGGTGGTGGGGACAGCGTCATCCGCCGGCGCGGCGCCGCTCCACATCCACAGCACACAAGTCGCCAAAAGAATTCCCACCACCGCCGAAATTCTAAAATTCATAGCCGTTTCCTTATGCTAAAAAACCCTGTTTAATGCCTCGATATTAATGGAAATATTTTGCGGACGATACAAGAAGCGCCCTTTTTTTCACGATTCTGCCCTGGCCGGCACTCCTACCGCACGAATCCGAACGAAAAGCTGACAACCTGCGTATTATCCTGACGACTCTGCGTTATCGGGAAGCCGAAGTCAAGCGCCAGCGGCTGGCGATCAAGTCCGGGGATCGGCAGGACAATTCTGAACCCAAAACCCACCGACGTGCGGATGATGCCGTAATGCCAGGTGGGTTCGTAATCGCCGGCATCGACGAACAGCACCCCGCGCAGAAAATCCTCCGCCAGCGGGAAATTGTACTCGACTCCGCCGGTCATGAAAAAGTCGCCGCCGATCGCGTCGTTGGCGATGCCCGACCTGGGGCTGATCCCCCAGTATTGAAATCCGCGCACGCTACCGATGCCGCCCCCGTAAAACCGATCGAAGAAGGGCGCCTTCCGCGGATCGTCGCCCCCTTCCATATGAAATTCAATCACCGTTCGCCGTCCAAGGAGATCCTCCCTCACCTGCTGATAATCGGCAATCGACCATTGGACACGGTCATAGTCCACGGTCCCGCCCAGAGCGCCGGCATCGGTGAAGCTGATCTTCGCGTCGTCGCCGCGATAAATAACGGAACCGGAATGCAGCGTGCTGTCCCGCTCCAGCGTGCCGGTCACGTCTGTTTCCGTGTGGTGGCCCGCTCCATAATCGATCTCCGGGGCGCGAACGTTGTACGGCAGGGCGATGGCGCGGATATCCACGTCCGCCGCGCTGAGGCTCACCTGCGCTGAATAGATGTAATTAAACCGCCGCGCCAGCCCGATCTCGCCGCCCACCCGCTGATCGTTGAACACGGGCCGGATGTGTGTCTCGTAAAACCCACTGGCCGAGAAGCTGTACGGCTGATCGAAAAGATACGGCTCGACAAAGCTGACGACCGCATCCGACGCCTCGGTGCCCGGATCATACCTGACCTGGAAATCCTGCCCCGCGCCCGTGAATGCGCGGTCGCTGAACGCTTCTCCCCAGGTTGAGGGGAAATTGGTGATGTCGAAGTTCTGCTGCTCGTAACCAAGCTGCCCGCCGAATCCGCCGTTGCTGTTGATCCCCACGCCCAGGTTGATCTGCGCCGTCCGCCGCTCGGTTACGTCCACCACCACGTCGCGCGTGTTCGGATCGTCCCCGGTGGGGGTGATCGTCACCGTCTGAAACTCCGGCAACCCGCTGAGCCGGTCCTGCGCGTCCTGAAGTTCCGCCGAGTTATACTGCTGCCCCGGCCGGACGTGCATTTCCCGCAAAATCACCTTGTCCTGCGTTTTGCCGTTTCCCCGGATCAGAATGCGTCCAAGCTGGAACTGCCTTCCCTCGCTGATCTCATACACCAGCCGGACTTTCCCCGGTTCGTTTTCGAAATAATGTTCCGGTTCGATGTGCAGGTATTCCGGCTTGGGGTTGACGCCCGGTTCCTCCTGGTAGATGAAACCACCCGCCTTGCTGTACGCCTTGACCATCCCGCGGACGTCGTTGGTGATCACATCCTGGTCGAACGGAACCCCCTCCACATCCTTGATTGCGCCCCGCAGCGTCTCATCCGACACGGTCGCATTCCCCTCGAAACTCACCTGGTCGATCACATACCGCATCCCCTCGTCAATCACGAAGGTGATCTGCATCGACTTCATATCCGGCGACCGCGTGATCTTCCGCCCCACCCGGGCGTTGAAAAACCCGTGATCCATGTAGAATTTTGAAATGCTCCGCACGTCATCGTCCAGCATTTCCGGATCGTATTTCCCGGGACTGAAGATGAAGATGTAAATCGCCGTCTTGATCTGGTCCTTCAGCTTCCACGCGCCGAAGCTGTTGTTGCCGATGAAATCGATCTTCCGCACGCGCACCTGCGGCCCTTCCACGATATGAAACACCAGCACGCCCGTGCTTTGCAGCTCTTGAGGCGACCACTGCACGTGCGCGTAGGCATAATTCTTGTCCCGGTACATCCGCTCGATCGACTGCTGCGCCAGGTTAATGCGGAACTGATCAATCGCTTCGTGCTTGCTCAGGTCTGCCGCGTCTTCCAGCTCCTTGGTCTTGACCTGAATGTTCCCGTCGTAGCGTATGTCCTGGATGAGCCGCTGCTCGGTGACGACGAAGATGACAATCACCCCCGTAGCCGTCGGCTGGACCCGCGCCTCCACATCCGCGAATTTTTGCATTTTGTCGTAGATGCGCTGGTAATCCCCCACGACGGTCGCGGGATCGAACTTGTCCCCCTCGCGGGTGCGCACCAGTTGCAGAATCACCGAAGTGCTGATCTGCGTGTTGCCCATCACGCGCACCCCCTCGACGGTGCGTCCCGCAAGCTGGGCGGCGGCGGAGATGTCACGCGGCACGAATTCGTCCGAAGCATCGCCCGATGACGGCTCCGTCGCGGTCGGATTCGTCGTGTTAGGATTTGTGGGGGCGCTCTGGGCATCCGCAATCGAGTCCCGGCAGCCGATCCATCCGAAGATCAGCATCCCAAGACAAAGCCACACCGCGGGTTGTATTGCCAATCCGTTAAATCGCACGAGCCGCCCGATCGCAATCAAAATATCCACCGGCAGCCACCCCTGCCGGCTTTGGGCGGAGTGTAACGGTCGCATTAGCGATGTCAAAAGGGGGACGAGCAGGTTTGATATGTTTATTCCACGCCGGCCTCCCCGCATCCTTTTGAAAAAATTGCCAACCTTCCGGCAGAGCGCTTTGCGATTGGCCGCCAGACGATATCATTATCCCGAACCATGCGCTTGTTAGTCGTTGAAGATTTCCAGCCTCTCCGCGAATCGATCGTTCAGGGCCTTCGTGAAGCCGGGTTTGCGGTGGACGAAGCCGGCGACGGTCAAACCGCGCTCTGGCACGCCAGCGGCGGGGCGCACGACGTCATCGTGCTCGACATCATGCTTCCCAAGATCGACGGGCTTTCCGTCCTGCGCGAGCTGCGCGAAAAACATTGCCCTTCGATGGTCCTGTTCCTCACCGCCAAGGACACCACCGATGACCGCATCAGGGGTCTGGAACTGGGCGCTGATGATTATCTCGTCAAGCCTTTTGTCTTCGCCGAACTGCTGGCCCGCGTCCGGGCGATGGTCCGCCGCAAATATGACGCCAAGTCGTCTCTCCTGCGCATCGCCGACCTGGAGATCGACACCGCCCAGCGCACCGTTCGCCGCGGTGGCAAAACGCTGGACCTCAGCGGACGTGAATTTGCCCTGCTCGAATATCTGGCGATGAACATGGGCAGAATCGTTTCCCGATCCGATATCTGGCAGCATGTCTACGATTTCAATGCCTCGCCGGAAAGCAATGTGGTCGATGTGTACATCGGAATGCTCCGCAAAAAAGTCGAGCGGCCCGATAGTCCGCGACTCATTCACACCCGCCGCGGGCAGGGATATCTTCTGGCCGAACTGCGAGACTGATGATCCGATCGCTGCGATTTCGATTGCTGCTGCAAACGTCCCTCGCGGCCGTGATTGTCCTGGGGTCGCTCGGCTTTGCTCTCTATTTCTTCGTGCAGCGATCGGTCAATGCGAATTTCAACCAGGCCCTTCTCACCGAGGCCCGGGGCGTCGCCGCCACCGCCGAGCAGCACGGAGACAAAATCGTCTTCGATTACGCCCCGGATGAACTCCCAAAATTCACCACCGACGATCATCCCGATTATTTCGAGGCATGGATCGACCCGGATGTCATTATCCGTTCCCCATCACTGCGCACCGGTAATTTGCTCCGGCCCATCCACGTCGATGACATCGCCTATCGCGATATCCCGCTTCCCGATGGGCGCCCGGGGCGGATGCTGACCATGTCCTTCACCACCACCATCGAACCCAACGCGGAGGGAAATTCCTCCAACGCCGACAGCTCGCGGCTGATCCTTCTCACCGTCGCCACCGACACTCTCCTACTTCACAGCAGCCTGACCAGCTTTTTCTGGCTTGTGACCGGCTTGTGCGGACTGGCCATCGTGGTGTCGGGGGCGATTCTTTTCTGGGTGGTCGGCAGGGGGGTCCGGCCCGTGGAACGACTCGCGGCCGATATCGACCAGTTGCGCGAAAACGATCTCTCCATTCGTCTACAGGCCCCCGAGGTTCCCACCGAATTGCAGCCGGTTGTCGAAAAACTCAACGGGCTTCTCCAGCGGCTGGACGATGCGTTCCAGCGCGAAAAGGCGTTCACTGCCGATGTCGCCCACGAGCTTCGCAGCCCGCTGGCGGCGCTGCTCGCCACGTTCGACGTCTGCCGCTCGCGCCCGCGGGATGAGCCGGCCTACATCGCCGCCATCGACAAGTCCCGCGAAGTCGCCCGCCAGATGCAGGCCATGGTCGAAACCCTGCTGATTCTCGCCCGGGTCGATGCCGGGCAGCTTACGCTCTCGGTCAAGAGCCTCGACTTCGCCGATCTTCTGGAGGATTGCTGGGCGCTGTTTCTCCCCCGGGCGCAAAACCGCGGTCTGGCCATTCAGTGGAACGTCCCCGCGTCGATCCCGATCGACTCCGATCCGGAAAAATTGCGCATCGTTCTCCACAACGTCTTCGACAACGCCGTCTCCTACGCCGACGACGGCGGCGCCATCCGCGTCACCGCCCAGGCCCGGCCCGGCGAGCTGCTCCTGGAGGTAGCCAACAGCGGCAGCACAATCGCGCCGGAGAAAACCGGGCAGCTCTTCGATCGGTTTTGGCGCGGCGATCAGGCGAGAACGCAAACCGGCCTGCACTGCGGTCTGGGACTTTCCCTCTGCCAGCGCCTTTCGCGCCTGCTCCATGGACAAATCGAAATTGAATCCACGCCGCAGAAATGGTTCATCGTGCGATTACGCGTCGCCCTGCCAGCCGCGCAAAAGCCAATCCCCGCCCAGCCAAATATTCCCGTCTCGGAGCCTATTTCCGCAGCGAAGCCGTCGCCTGGGGCAGACCCTCGGGCGCAGCATATCGAGCCTTCGACGCGATCATCTTGATTCCCAGGACATCCCGCGCATACGTCCGCAGCAGCTCCGCCGTCCCCAGCGCCGAGGCAATTGCTCCGCCCGTTGTCTGCGGCATGTCACCGCTGAACAATTCACAAATCTGGCCCAGGCCATCCCCCTCCATGTAGTGAAGGCACGGCTCGATCCACTGGGCAATCTTTTCCGTGGTCTGACTCGAAACGCCGCCGGACTTCTGATACGCCCTGGCCAGCGGTCCAAGCAGCCACGGATAGACCGATCCCTCATGCTGGGCCCGGTCGCGCGACACCACGTTGCCGCTGTATTTCCCCTGATAACCCGCATCCCGCCGGCTCAGGCTTCGCACGCCCATTGGCGTCAGCAGCTCGTCGATGACGCGCGTCATCACGGACCGATGCCGCTCCGGCGAAAGGACCGCAAACGGAAGGCTGATCGCAAAAATCTGGTTGGGCCGCAGCGACGCATCGGTGAATTCATCGTCCACCAGGTCGTAACAGCAATCCAGTTTCGGATTCCAGAACCGCCGGTTAAATGTCTCTTTCACGTTCCGGGCTGATTCCTCCCACTGCTCGGCGAGGGTGGACTTTCCAACCTTCCCCGCAAGCCGGCTTGCCGTCATCAGCGCGTTGTACCACAGCGCGTTCAGCTCCACCGTTCGGCCCCAGCGCGGCGTGACGATCCAGTCGTTGATCTGCGCGTCCATCCACGAGCGCGACCTCCCAAAACGCCGCACGCCGATCAGGCCCTCATCGTCGCGAAACAGCGCATCGCTTGCGGCGCTCAAATACGCCTCGATGATCTCCTGCACCGCGGCGCTCAGCGGCTGCCGGCTCGCCTCATCCTCCACCGTGGCAAAATATTCGCCCACGGCATTGACGAACCACAGCGAAATATCCGCTCCCTGATATGTCGCACCGTCGCCGTTTTCGGGATATTCCGTCGGGACCATCCCCGTGCGAATTTGCGAAGCCAGGTCCATGAGCATCGCCCGGGCTTCGGTAAATCGGCCGGTGGTCAGAAACAAGCCGTCAAATCCCATCAGCGCCGCACGCGTCCCCGCGGGAGACCACAGATACTGGTTGATCACCCGCACCGTCGGCGCCGCCGCCGCGGCCTGGTCCGGCGAGTTCAACTCGGGAATGCTCAGCACGAATGAATCGGCAGCGCGCACCAGCATCTCCAGCCGGCGGTCGCTGTCGGTGCTGATTACCGCTGTCTGGCGATCCAGATTTTCCCGCGCCCGGTCAAGTTCGCTCAATACCCGCTCCAGCGCTACCGGCTCGGTCGAGCAGGCCAAATGCACGGTCTGCCCCGGCGAAAGCGTCCAGCGGAATGTCCCCGGCTTCCACAGATCTTCCAGCCCGCTGTACCCGCGCTCATCTTCCCGGCGATAAATCGCGTTCAGATGCCAATGCGGCTCGGCGCGGAATTCACCATCGTGCGCGAAAAACAATTCCGGCGTCCGCGAACTCGCGGGAATTTTCACCAGGCCGCCGCGCATCGGCTCGGCCGCAAGCCGGCTGTTCCACTGGTACATCAGCTCATGAATCCCACGCAGCGCCAGCAGCGCGCGGATTTCCAGCGTCACCGGCTTGTCCCCCGTGAGCAGCGAATACGAGACGCACAGCGTGTTCTCCCCATGGAGTAGACGCAGCGATTTCTCCAGCGTGAATCCATCCCCCTGGTACGCCCAGCGCGGAAACGGCTCGACGTTGAACGCCCGCAGGTGCTCGAACCCCCGCGGAAAAATCGTTCCCGGATATTCGTTGCTCGAGAGCGCGAAATCTCCATGCGGCGTGAAGATCGTCTCTTCAAGGTGCGAGAGCAGCACCATCCGCCGCGCCGGCGGCGACATCGCCGCCACCAGCAACCCGTGATATTTCCGCGTGTTCAGGCCGCAGAGCGTCGAGCTGGCATAACCGCCGATTCCATTGACGACGATCCATTCCCGCTCGATCAGATTTTCAAAACTCATACTGGAGATGCTTACCTGGCGCATAGCGCGATCCTTCCTGGATCTGTCTCCCCGATTCAATATCCCGTTGAATCTTCCCTTCCGATTCGCCAGTATTATTCCAACCCTCGCTGGAACTGGCAACCGGCTATTCCGACAATCTGCGCGCTAATCCCTGAATTTCACGGCCGATCCGCCGCATCCTTCAGCAGCGGGGCGGTCGCATCGCGTTTTGACACCGATGGCTCCGGTCCGCCGTACCATTCCTTGGGAAGCTGAAGCGCCGGATCGTTCCACCGGATGCCAAATTCATCCCTCCCCGTATATTCCACATCCACCAGGTACATGATCGTTGCATCCTTGCTGATTTTATATCCATGCAAAACGCCCGGCGGTATGTAAATCCCCTGCGGTTCATCGGCATTGAGAGTCAGACATTTGGCCACCTTGTACGTCGGCGACCTGGGCCGCAAATCCACCAGCGCCACCTGCAGGCTGCCCGCGACGACATGCCAGTAATCCGTCTGCAATTTATGAAAATGCAGCCCGCGCACGACGCACCCGGTTGATCGCGACACATTCCACTGCACCCACCGCTGCCGCTGCTCGGCAAACCACGACGCCCGAAACGCCTCGAAAAACGACCCGCGCTCATCCTGCCACACGGTCAATTTCGTTAATTTAGCCCCGTCGATGCCGATCGGATCGATGCTGATATTGGTCATGACCCGATTCTAAAACCCCGAGCCCCATTTGTCATGCGCCCCACGTTTAGCGGCCGCACTTGTGCGGCGTTTCACCCCCGCCGTATTCTCCCACCCATGCGCTGCTACTTCGCCCTGGCATTCCTCCTCACCACCCCGCAAATCTTCGCGGACACCTGGCATCTTCCGCTCACCGCCCCCGTTCATCGCAAACACCCCCTGTTGGTCAACTACTGCCAAATCCTCGGCCCGGACACCAACATCCCCGATCTCCCCCAGCGGCTGGCCCAATGGGATGTTCTTATTCTCGCCCCCGATGTCGTGCTGTCCCACCCTCTCTCGCTGAGCGACATCCGCAAAATAAATCCAAATATCAAGATTCTCGCCTGGGTGCCAATGCAATCCCCCAGCGATCCGCGTCTGAAGGCGATGATCCCAGCCGATGCCGCAAACCTCTGGGGCTGCCGCGATGCCGCGGGAAAACTGATCATCGCCTCCTGGGGCGATCCCATTTTTAACCCCTGGGTTGACCATTTCGCCTGGCCCCGGGCCGTGAATACGTACATCGAAAAATACTGTCTTTCCCCCACGGCCGGCTACGACGGCGTCATGCTCGATTGCCTCGCGGAAACCCCCTGGGGCGGCACCGTCGATGTCGATGGCGATGGAAAGGCGATGACCCTCGCCGACACGCTCACCTGGCAAGCCGGCATGAGCGATCTCCTGTCCAATCTGCGCCGCGAATTTCCTGCCGCAATTCTCACCGGCAACGGCGGAAATCCCTGGTCTTCCCGCTGCCCCTATTTCCACTGGGCCAGCGGCGTCATGAATGAAAATGTCCTCGGCAACGAGTGGCAGGATCAAACCTGGCAATATTGCTGGGACGGAATTGACGCGACATTAAGCGAAGTCAAAAATCGCCCGCCGTTTCACTTCATTCAGGTCGATATTCGCCGAGATCGCTCGCAGGCCGAGTGCGCGACGGCCCAATCGCTCACACCCGATGATCTGCGCCGCTTCCGTCTCGGTCTCACAACGTCGCTCTTGCGCGATCACACCTATTTCGGCTTCGACCGCGGCGATTGCCTCCACGGCCAGCTCTGGTGGTTCGATGAATATGACGCCGATCTCGGTGATCCCATTGCCCCATTCGATCAAAATAAATTCGGCAAAAACACTTTCTCCCGCGAGTTCCAAAACGGCATCGTGATCTGCAACCCCAGCAGCACTGCAGCCACAGTGAATTTGAAACAATCCGCCAGGGATATTTCCACGAAGCAATCCGGACAGGTTTTCACTGTTCCCCCATCCGATGGCCGAATTTTCGTTTACACGGCAAGAAATTAGGGCCTAGGGCAGCGTTTCCTTCAAAATCTTCTGCGTCTGCTCCAGCCGATATTTCTTCAACTGCTCTCTCAACTGCGGATGCGTCCCCGCCAGGATCGCGATCGCCAGCAGCGCCGCGTTGATCGCCCCGGCTTTGCCGATCGCCAGCGTTCCCACCGGAATCCCCGCCGGCATCTGCACCGTCGACAGCAGCGAATCCAATCCCTGCAATGCCTGGCTCTGCATCGGAACGCCCAGAACCGGCAGCAGCGTGTGCGCCGCCGCCACACCCGCCAGGTGCGCCGCTCCACCCGCCGCCGCGATAATCACCCCAATCCCCCGTCCCTCGGCCGATGAAATAAACTCCGCCGCCGCCTGCGGTGTACGGTGCGCCGACAGCACCCGGCATTCGTGCGCCACCCCAAACTGCGACAGCGTTTGCGATGCGTGCTGCATCACCTCCCAATCCGATTTGCTACCCATGATGACGCCGACCAGCGGCTTTGAATCTTCGCGCTTTTGTTCGCTCATAATGTCTCGTGGTTTTTTATTTTTTGCCGCGCCGATCCTAACATGGTTGATCGCATGTCCCAAATCGAAGGCATTCTCGACCAGCAGATCCAATTCGATCCCGCCGCCGATCTGGAAACATTTCTCCAAAATGTTCCCGCGAAGTGGGCCGTCTATCTCTTCGCCGACGCCCAGGACCGCCCCTTGCAGCTCCTGTGCGTGAAAAATCTGCGCTACAGCCTCAAGCGCCGCCTCGGCGGCGAAACCATTTCCCTCTCCAAACGGATCGACTACCGCGAGATCGTCCGCAACATCCATTGGCGGCGCGTCTCCAGTGCTTTCGAGGCCGACTGGATTTACCACGATGTCGCCCGGCGGATATTCCCCGAGAGTTATCAGGGCATGGTCGGCTTTCGCCCCACATGGTTCATTCACGTTGATCCCGACGCCGATTTCCCCCGCTACACCAAGACGATCAAGCTGACCGACAAACCCGGCGAATATTTCGGCCCCCTCGAAGACAAACACGCCGCCGCCCGTCTGATCGAGCTGATCGAAGATGCGTTCGATCTGTGCCGCTACTACAACATCCTGCTGGAAGCCCCGCATGGCCGCGCCTGCGCCTACAAGGAAATGGGCAAATGCCCCGCTCCGTGCGACGGATCGATCTCGATGGAGCAGTACCACCTGATGATTCGCTGGAGCGCGGACACCCTTGCCGATCCGTCGGAAATGATCCATCAGCAGAAAGATCGCATGAACGCCGCCGCCGCCGACTTGCACTTCGAGACGGCCGGCAGGATCAAAACCTTCATCGATCAGCTCTCGCAAATCCGCAAAGGCGCCTATCGCCACGCGCGTCGGCTCACGGATTTCGGCTTTATCTCCCTGCAACCGGGGCCCGTGCGAGGATCGGTCAAATTGTTTCTCATCCTGCCCGGCGCGATCGAAGAAATCGCCGATATCTTCGCCGAGCCGGCGCGGCCTTCGGACTTTCTCCAAACGATTTTCGCCCGCGCCGCGGAGTCGGCCGGCGCTTCCCTCGACACCGCCGGCGTCGAGCGAATGGGAATCGTTGCCCACCACCTCTTCTCACCCAAAAAATCGCAGGGATTGTTCGTTCCCCTCGCCGATCTGGCCGACCCCGCGGCAAAACCCCTCGTCAGGGGCTACCGCGCCGTTGCCAAAATTGAGGTCCCCGAGGAAGTCGAAGCCGAAGGCGTCGTGAAAGAACTTCAGGCGATGAAAGCGGAAAATGAATTGGATATAAAGCCCGACTGATGACCGTGGATGCCCTGCGAAAAATTCACACCGCCCGGCCGTTTCAGCCGTTCTTCCTTCGCCTCGGCGACGGCCAGCGCCTCCCCGTTGCGCACCCCGAAATGCTCTCCTATTCTCCCAACAGCCGTCTGGCGACCGTCTATTTGGATGATGGTTCTTTCGAAATAGTCGATCTACTGCTTGTCACCGGCCTGGAAGTAGGCGCCAACGGACGCCGGCGGCGGCGCAAATGACGGTTCATGCCCGCGGGTGAAACTTCTTGTGCACCGATTTCAACCGGTCCTGATCCACGTGCGTATAAATCTGCGTCGTGCTGATGTCGCTGTGCCCCAGCAGTTCCTGCACGACGCGTAAATCCGCGCCGCCGCTGATCAGATGTGTCGCGAAGCAGTGCCGCAGCGTGTGCGGCGACACTTCGCGCATGATACCGCTCGATCGTCCATATTTCTCCACCAGCATCCAAAGCGAAATCCGATCGAACGGCTTGCCGCTGCGCGACAGGAACAATCGCTCATCATCCGAGCGCAAAAGTTTCGGCCGGCACTGCTCGAGATATCTCGCGATCGCCGCGCACGCCGCCTCGCCAACGGGCACGATCCGCTCCTTCGATCCTTTGCCCACCACGCGGATCACGCCCACCGATGAATTGAAATCCCGCAATTTCACCGAGCATAATTCACTGGCCCGCAGGCCGCTGGCATAGAGCAGTTCCAAAATCGCCACATCCCGGAAATATAATTTCTTCTTCGGATCGGGTGCCGCGATCAACTGGTTTACCTGCGCTCGGCTCAGAATTTTCGGCAACGATTGCTCGGGCTTGGGGCGGTCAAGCTGCTGGAGAATCTTCGCCGATTTACCGTCGTCCCCGGCAAAAAACCGCAGCATGACGCGGATCGCCGCCAGCCGCCGCGCCACCGTGCGCGTCGATTTTCCCGATCGGCTCTGATGATGCAGATACTCGCGATAGTCGCGTTCCCCCGCGTTTTGAAGGTTCAGCTTTCGCTCGGCCAGAAACCCGCAGAAATTTTCCAGATCGCGCCGGTAGGCGTGCAGCGAATTTTCTGCCAGCCCCCGTTCAGTCGCAAGATGCCCAAGCAACTCCCGCAGCCGCGGCTCGGCGAGGCGGGTGTCCATCGGGGACCGTGCACTGGACGAACTGCCTTTGGTCATAGGGCGCCGCGCTTTCTATCCGTCGCATCCGGCTTTCAACCTGCAGTTCCAGGTACGTCGGGCACGCACGGTATCTTCCGAAGCAAAACTTGAACGCATGGTTCAGTTGCTCCAGCCGGAAACAATTAGAACACCGTTGGTCTGCTCCATCCAGAAAGGGGCACTGACGGACAGATTTGGACATAACACGCCTTTCCCGGGCGACGAACCGCTTGGTCATCGGCGTTATCCCAAGACCGGCGTGAGGCGTCGAATTATGGGACGGATGAGCGGGCGATCGGAAATGGTTATCACGCCACCGCGGCGGGATTCTTGCCCGGGCCGTGCGGCATCTGCCGCGATTGCAGGCAGACGGCGACGAACAGATGCCGCAGACGTTCCAGCGGCTGGCGATCCAGAAAATCAGGCGTGAAATCGACCGGAAACGTGGCCGGATAATCGCGGAACTGACGCAGCAGCGCGGGTTTGTCCAGGCTCGATACCAGTATGATCAACTCTTCGACCTGCTGGGATTGAATCATTGTTCTGCCTTCCGCGTGACGGATGCTTCAAAGGAACAAGTCGATCAGCGTTCCTTTTGTCACGATATCGGGCGGCCGGACGATCATCTTTATTACGTCCGCCGGTGGCCGCGGTTCCTGCCACGGTTGCATTTTCCACGGCGGCTGCGGGCCGGCGATAATATGGGGAACGCATGCCTTGGGACAAGGCGGCGCCACCGTCGCCGGCGACGATTCCACCCGCGGCGTCGGATGCAGCACCGGACGCGGAAGATACCGCGGCGTCGGATGAATCACCTGCCGGGGCAAATAACACAGCTCGGAGCCAATCGCCTCGCGCCGCAATCCGTATCCATCCACCTCCAGCGGAACCGGATTGCTCGGCAAGCTGGCCGCCGTCTGCGCGTCGGCCGTATGAATCGCGCGCAGGATCGACTGCACCTCCTGGAGGCCAATATCCGCGACGAAAATGCCCACGCTGGAAATGCCCGACACGCAGTTCCAGCAGAGCAAAATATGCGCACCCCGCGCCGCCGATTCTGCGCCGGCAATAAAAACCCCCGCAAATATTGCGGCAAACAAATTTTTATGCGATCAATCCCCGCGCGTGAAACTGGTCCGTTTATGACGGATGTTGCCCGGAAGCGACACCGCTGTTTCTCCGGGCAACCGCTCCCCCTATATTTTCCATGCGAACCGACGACCTGAATTTCGAACTCCCTTCCGATCTGATCGCACAAACTCCGCCCGCTCATCGCCAGGACTCGCGTCTCCTCCACTATCGCCGCGACGATGAATCCATTCACCATCGCACGTTCTCGGACCTGCCGGACCTTCTTCGCCCCGGCGACCTGCTGGTGCTGAACGATTCCAAGGTCATCCCCGCCCGGATCGCGCTGCGAAAATCCACCGGCGGGCTGATCGAAGGTCTATTCCTCCGAGAACAATCACCGGGAATGTGGCGAATGCTTCTTCGCGATCTGGGATCGCCTCCCAGCGGAACCAGCCTGACATTCGACGCCGATCCCCAGGTCCACGCCGACGTCCGCGAAAATCTCGGCGGCGGCGAATTTCTGCTGGAAATATCTGATAAATCCCCCGCGATCGATCTGCTCTCCCGGCTTGGCCGCATGCCGCTGCCGCCGTATATCAAACGTGACAAACTCCACGATGCCCGCGATGAGCTGGACCGCGCGCGATATCAGACGGTTTACGCCCAAAACCCCGGCTCCATCGCCGCGCCCACGGCTGGGCTGCATTTCACCCCCGATCTTCTCAATCGCCTGGATGCCCGGGGTATTGAACGCATCATGGTCACACTGCACGTTGGCGTCGGCACGTTCAAGCCCGTCACGGCCGAAACGCTCGACGCCCATGTCATGCACCGGGAAAATTATTCGATCGATTCCGCGGCCGCCGAAGCGCTCAATCGCGCGAAAACAGCCGGCCGGCGCATTATCGCCGTGGGAACCACATCCGCCCGCGTTCTGGAAACCCAGCCCGATAACCAGCCGTTCTCCCCTGGCATCGGCGCAACCGATCTTTTCATTTATCCCCCATATCGCTGGAAGCACGTCGATGCCTTGATCACCAATTTCCATCTCCCCCGCAGCACGCTGATCGCGCTCGTCGCCGCGATGACCGGCTTGCCCCAGCAGCGGCGGATTTATCAGGAAGCCATCGACGCCAGATACCGCTTTTTCAGCTACGGCGACGCGATGTTTATTGATTAGAAGTCGATGCCTCGGGCGAGCTGTCGTCCGATTCCTTCAGCGCCCCCACGTTGCGATCGGTGTAATCCTTCTCCGAGTAATCGTAAAGCACGTTCGCGACCTGCGGCGGCGGCAGCGGGAGATCGGGTGACGGCGGCACATCCATGTACGACAGCGCACGCTCCATGAATTTCACCACCACCGGCGCGGCCACCTTGCCGCCGTAGTGCGCAATCGACCGGTCCGGATCGTGAACCACGCACACCACGACCAGCCGCGGATTCTCATACGGCGCGCACGCCATGAAACTGCTGTTGAACCGCGTCGCGCTGTATCCATGCCCCTCGGCAATTCGCGCGGTGCCCGTCTTTCCCGAGATATTCCAGATTTTGCTGCGCGTCCCCTCGGCTGTTCCGCGAATCAAAACATCGCACAAAATCCGCCGCATCTCCGCGGCCGTCCCCGCATCAATCACCTGCGGCAACGAATCGAAATCCACAGGCTTGGTCCGCGAAACCACCTTCCCATCCTGGTCCACCGTCCCCAGCAAAAGATGCGGCGTCACCAATCTTCCACCGTTGGCATAGGCCCCAAACGCCCGCGCCAACTGCAGCGGCGTCACCATCACCTCGTAACCCTGCGCCACCGATTCCGTGCTTTTGTGCGTCCATTTTTTCAGCGGATAAACCACCCCCGTGCTTTCGCCCGGAAGATCGATCCCCGTCCGCTGTCCAAATCCGAAATTGATCAGCGCCTGGTGCAGCCGTGCATTTCCCATCCGCTCGCTGAGCTGCGACATGAGAATGTTGCTGGAATGCACCAGCCCGTCCCACGTGCACAGGTCTCCGTAATGCTCCACATCCGTAATCGCCCGGCCATACGGCGTAAACCACGTCAGCCCCGGAATCGGCCAAACCTCCCACGGCGTCGTCACGTTCCACATGAACGCCGGGCCAACGATGAACGGCTTGAACGTCGATCCCGGCTCATACGGCGCCACCAGCGCGCTGTTTCGCCGAAGATCCTTGGTCGAATCGCTCATCGTCTGCGGGTTGAACGTCGGATAATTCGCCAGCGCCAGCACTTCGCCCGTTCGCGGGTCCATCGCCACGAACTCCGCCCGCGAGCCGTGAACATATTCAACCTCATCGCGCAATTCCTGCTCCGCGATCATCTGCAGATTGGCGTCAATCGTCAGCACCAGGTGCTGCCCATGCTGTGGGGGAAGATAATCCTGTGCGTCCACACCGATCGGCCGGCGCTGTGCATCCTTCGTCTCGCGTGCAAATCCGGGCCGGCCCGACAGCAGGGCGTTGTATTTCAATTCAAGACCATCCAGCCCGTTCCCATCGGAGCCCGTCCCGCCCAGAATATGCGCGGCCAGCGATCCCATCGGATAGCACCGCGCGCTGCTCGATTGAATCCCCACGCCCGGCAGATTCATCGCCTGAACCTCCTGCACCGTTTCATCATCGAGGTTCTCGGCGACCTTTACGAAACGGCTCGTCGCCCGGTCCCCCAGCATCTGCGACAGCTTGAACGAATCCTGCCCGATGAGCCCCGCGAGGCTGTCGATCGCCTGGTCCATCTCCACGAGGCTGTGCCCATCTTCCTGGTAGCAATCCTGCATGAACTTGGGATCGATGAACAGATCGTGCGTCTCGATCGACCCGGCCATGATCAGCCCATTGCGGTCATAGATGACGCCGCGCCGGGCCGGCAGGTTCAGCAGGAGATGCTGCTGCCGATCCGCCCGGGCGATGGTCGTTTCCCGCCCATAAGTCTGCAGATACGCCACGCGCCCGATCAGGCAGGCAAACAAGCCGACGATCACCACGATCACAGCTTTGGCGGCGTTGGTAGAAAATGCGCGCATGGAAAGTCCGATAATTCATCGGCAAACGGGCTCCCATCGCAACACTATTCCCATCCCCACGTTTAGCGGCCGCACTTGTGCGGCGTTTCCTCACACCCCCCAAAATAACCACCACCGCTGGTATTTTATTGCACAGTCCCTTTCCCCTTGTGCCGACACAATAATGGCTCGATTCACCAAAGGAAAAGATGATTTCGCGAATAACCCCAGCCGCGCTGGTTCCGGCGGCTCTGTTAACAGCCCTCGTTGCCCTGGCATTTGCGCCGCAGCGCGCCGGCGCCAGCATCATCATCTTCGACACCAGCCTCGATTCCCCCTGGACCGTCAGCGGCGGCGGGGCGGTCTCGGCGCCGGCCTACTATCTGGCCTCCCCGGAAGTCTCCATCACCAGCAATGCCGAAGAATCCGGCCAATTTGCCGCGGGCGGATCGCTCGCTCAGTTTACCGGCGCGTGGAACGCCGATTTCCTGTTCACGCTTCCCGCCAATGCCTCGGACATCAGCCTGAGTTTTACGAATTTGCTTGGCGATTCCCGCGTCGTGCTTCAGCTCAACGGCGCGGACATCGGCGATTATTTCATGGATGGCAGCTTCTCCAACCCGCCCCTGACCGGCGCCGGTGAAATGGGAGTCGTGTCGCAAAGCTCCGATCAGCCCTACACATTCACCGGAATTACCTCGGGAACGATCACCACCGGTTTCATCCTCGGCGGAACCAACGACATCCGCCTCGCCGTTGACAACATCAGCACGGCCAGCCTCGGCGCAAGCACCGCGACATTCCAAAACTCCGTCGACAGCACCGACGCCGGCGTTCTTGGAGTCGTCTCCTACTCAGTTCCAGACCCCGCGGGAGTGATGTCCCCCTTCATCACCGCCGCCTTCGCCCTGGCCACCCGCCGCCGCAGGCGCCCAGCCGTTCCCTCTAACTAACCGCCCCATTCCCAGGAAAAAATGCAAAAAGGGGTCATTCATAATTAATAATTATGAATGACCCCTTTTAACTTTTTTTACCTGCGACCATTCATTTCAGCGATATCTCCAAGGTGCGGCCTTCGGCGGGCAATGAGAGGTTCACCGTGTGCGATTGTCCCCCGGCGGTGACGGTCAGCTCGTAGTCTCCCAGAAAAGCGCGCGTCGAAAAAACTCCATCGCCGCCGCTCTTGCCGATGGCATTGGTCCGCCATTTCCGCAGCACCAGGTCTTTCCACACTTGCCCGTTTGGTTTTATGCTCCAATTCTTGTGGAAAAGCGCCGCATCCGGCAGCCAATCCTGTGCTTCCCAGAATCCCCACAGCATGATGCCGTTGATTTCCGGGTCACTGTACGCAGCGATCAGGAAATCCCGGAAATAGTCCGCTTGCAATTGCTCGTCGCTCGTGTCGATATCCAGTTCCGTGACCCGAATGGGAATGCCCAGAGTCGCGAATCGATTGTAGATGGCCAAAAGATCCACCGGAGCGATGAGATTGTCCCCGAAATGCGACTGCATGCCGATCCCGCCGATTGGCGCGCCCTCGCTCTGCAGCGTTCGCACCTCGTCATACAGCGCATCGTAACGATGGTCTGCCGGCGGTGAAGTGGGCACGTTGGTTTCGTTCAGATACAGCCGCGCATCGGGGTCAGCCTGCCGCGCGATTTTAAACCAGTTCGCCATCGCCTTGTTGCCAAGGACGTGCATCAGATCATTGTTCAGATAGGGTTCATTGATCACATCCCATTCGGTGACCTTCCCCGCCAGCGCTCCCACCTCGTCGCGGATATGGTCGTCAATCCGCTGCTCGAGCCCCGCCGGATCGCCAGCCATTGCCCGCAAATCCGCCGGAAGGCGTTTCCATCCCGGCCACACCAGGTTATGCCCGCGCACCGCAATCCCATGATCGCGCATCCACGCCAGCGCGCGCAGCGCCGCCTGCTGTTTGGCGGGGTCTTCCCAGCCCGGCCATTTCATCCCCGCCTCGTCCACACCGGTATTGAACAGTTGTGTGAAATGCCGCTGGTACGCAAGATCATCCCCGGACGGGGTTCCCCCCGCGGGAAAGCGGCCGTCGTTGTAAACGCATCCAAACGTAAACGCCTGCCGCAGCATATGGACCTGGACGTCCGCCCCGCTGACCGGATTGCCCGCGCCATCGGTGACGCGCACCGTCAGCATTGATTTGCGCAGCGAATCGATGCGCTGCTCCGCCTCCCGCCGCCACGCGGCGCCCGGCTCGCGTCCCCGATAGGTCATCGGCGTTTGCGGCAAATCCGCCAGCGGCACCGAGGGATCAAACTCGCGCAATTCCACGCCGCCGATTTCCATCGTCTGCTGGAAATATCCCAATCGCAGCACCGCCTGCATTGGAGTGTGCGAGAAATTTGGCGAGATCTTCGCCGCGACATCCAACCGCTGCCAATCCGAGCCAATCGTAAACCGTCTGGAGAAAACCTTGTCGTACGGGTCGGCCGACTGCTCGACCACCAGCCCCACGCATCCCTGACCCTCCGGGCCGAAACTCGCCGAAGATCGCGCCCACACGGTCAGGAGTACGCTGTCGCCCGCGTGCAATTTTTCGTCCATCCGCGCGGCCATCTGAATCTGGTATTCCGCTGGCGGCTGTTTCCGCACCGCGATTTGCCAGGCCCGGTCGAATCCCGGCCCGCTGACCGAAACAATCTTCGCCTGCGCCTGCCCAGCCGCGTCCCCGGTAAGTCGAAACGATTCCGGCGCGGAATCCAGCAGCACCTGGCCCGGAGGTAAAGGAGGATTCGCCGCCGCAGCGTCAGCCGCGGCAAGGGAAGAAAAAACCGCCCAAAAAGCCGGCAGGAGCAACCAACATCCCAATGCCGCTAAAGTTTTTTGGCTACGGACCATTGGACGTCAAAATGAATCGAAAACCACTCTGATAGGTTTTCAGGTAGGAGCCCACGCCGCTCGTGAACATATTGGGGGCGCTGCCGGGGGGATTGAACTGGGTTGTTGTGATTCTGTTGCTGGCGATGCCGCCCGTCAGGTCCGTGAGATTAATCGTCTGCGCATGGCCATCGGCCATCAAAAGGTTCGTCTCCGTCAACCGGTTATGGCGGCAGTTCACGTTCTCCGCATCCTGTTGGGCCCAGTAGTATCCATCGAACACAAGCACCAGCTCGGAGCTGTTGTGAAAATCCGTCATTCGGTGCAGCTTTTGCACAAGGTTGACGCCCGGAGCAGGAATATCGGTGAAGGGCCAGCGGGCAAACGCATTTACCTCGGAAGCAGTGGTCGTCGCCGTCCAGCCGTTGATGCCATACCAGGTGTCGACCCGCACACCCGTGGAAGCGGATTGCAATCGCGTGAACAGCTCGCCGAGCTGATCGATCGGCGTCTGGGGTGTCGGCATTCCCGCGATGTCGCCCCGGTTATTCAGTCCCGCCGGACAACGAAACACCGATGTCCCGTACGAGGTATCCGCCCAGGCCGTGTTCAGCGACGGCACCTGGGGCGGTGTGGGAAGATATCCGCCGTTCACCAGCAGCGTCGCCCAGTTTTCCGACTCAGCGACGGAGGTGCTGGCCGGATAGGTTGGGGCATCATATCGCCCCGGTACGAGCCATCCCTGGTAATCTGACGCATAGTTAGTGATTGCCGCCCCGATCTGCCGCAGGTTCGACAGGCACTGCGTGGTGTTCGCCTGCTCCTGGGCGCGGTTGAGCGCCGGCAGCAGAATCGCAATGAGAATGGCGATGATGCCGATCACCACCAAAAGCTCAACCAGCGTAAATCCGTTTGAGCGGTTTCGCTTTCGGTTTGTACCGGGAAATTCCTGAATCATGGAAATCCTCCGCGCTCGATCCGTGCTCATACCAACCGCCGATGCCTCCGTGCACCGAAGGCAATTATCCCGGCAAGTCCCGCCAGCCCGAACGTTTCGGGCTCGGGAACCGCGACAACCGTTCCATCCAGTTCCAGCGTGCCCAGATCGATGTTCTTGCTGGTGTTGCCCTCCGTATCAAAGTAGGCGCGTACAATGAAACTGCTGGTCAGATTCACATCACCGGAGGGGAAACTGGCGACCTGGATCTCGTTCATGGCCGGGGGGCCCGCGGCGCCGCGAACGGCCGTAAAATTGCCGCTGGCCAACTCATCACCCCCGGTGATCGTAGGCCCGCTGCTGCCGTTGGTCGCCAGGTTTGTGGGGAATCCGTCGACGTTATCAAAGATATACGTGCTGCGGACGGCGCTGCTGCCACCGGCGCCGCCGTAAAGCTCAAAACTTGCCGGGTCCAGCGCGTACCCAGCCGCTGGAGTGATCACCATCTCAACCCAGTAGCCGTTGTCGGTCGTGCTTCCGTTGCTTTCAACCGACAGGTAATTCCCGCCTGAATTGTTCGTATACCAGCCGCTGGTGCCGCCGACGCCGTTGTCCTGGGTAAAGACGTCGTTGGTTCCGAAATCACCGGCGCTGTTGATCCCGCTGGCGCTCACGTTGGCGGCAAGCGTCGTCGCCGCGTAAGTGAAGCTGGTGCCGTTGGGCCCGAAGTTATACGCCGCAATGACCGAGCCGAAGCTCTTCAGCGGCAGAACCAGACCCACTAAGCCTGCCAGCGCTAATCCGTATTTCACTCTCATACTTTCTTTTCCGAACCGCATAAATTCTCCTCTCGCATGAAATGAATAAGTTCACTGATTGTTCTTCACACTCGCCCGGCGACGGCGACCCAGCACGCCGATCGTAGCCACCACTAAAAGCCCAAGCGAAGCCGGCTCCGGCACACTTGTCAGGCTGATGCCGTTGGCGGCGGCGAACGCATTCAGCGCCGCCAGGTCGGCCGCATCCACGGACGACTGCGAGGCAAACTGATTGAAATTCTCCGCCAGCAGCACGAAGTCATCGCCGTTGACTGTGCCGCTGTAATTGAAATCGCCCTTGTCCCAGCCGTTCGTCACCGAATCGTTGAAATTGGCCGCCATCAGGGTGAAGTCGGAACCGTTCACCTTGCCGTCGAGATTCGCATCGCCCAGCAGCGTGTACTTGATTTCGATCTGACCGGAGGCAAGTCCCGCCGGATTACCCAGATCGGCCGCATCGGCGTAACCGATGCCGTAGCTGGAATTGGTCTGAGCGTTGGTGGACGTAATTCCCGCTCCAGTCCACGAGCCGCCCGCGTATCCGCTCTTGATCTCCGCGGCGATCGATGAAATCGGATCGGCCCCGCTGCCGTAGTTGATGATGACCTCGTTGTTCTCAAGATTCAGCGTGCCGAGATTGGAAAGGTTATCCACTTCCAGCACCGGTGCCGCCACCGTCGCGGTGGCGTTGGTGGCCAGACTGAGCGTGTTGGCATGGGTTGAGTCAGCAATGTCGACGCTGGCGTTGCTTTGCACGGTGATGATGGAGTTGAACGTCACCGTTCCGTTGCCTGTGGTCGTGAGCGAAACGCCTGAATTGATCGTGACGGGGTTGGCAATCACCAGGCTCGCGGTGGAGTTGTCTGTCTGGAAAGTGGTGTTGCTGGCAAGTATCAGGGGAAGATTGATCTCATGCGTCCCGTTCTGCACATCCACCAGGGCAGACCCGGAGGAAGTTTGCAGTGTCAAATTGGCGCCCACCGCGCCGGTCAAGGCGTATGAAGCGTTGCTGTTGTTGAAAATGATCGAGCCAAGAGTGATTGAGGTAGTCGTGTAAACCACCTGATTGGAAGTAATTGCATTCAGGAACTCAGCTTCGTTGCCAATGCCATTGGGGATGCCGTTGGCCCAGTTGCCGCCGGTGTTGTAGTTCCCTGAGCCGTTGGTGATCCATATAGACTGGCCCGATGGCGGGGCAGCCACAACCGACCCGTCCAGCTCAAGATCTCCCACATCAATGTTCTTTTGTACGTTGCCCTCGGTATCGAAGTAGACTCGAACGGTGAAACCGGTAAGGTCGACATCGTCAGAGGGAAAACTGCCCACCTGAATTTCGTTCATGGCCGGTGGCCCGGCGCTTCCACGCACGGCGGTGAAAGTTCCGCTGGCCAGTTGGTCACCGTTGGTGAACGTCGGCGCGCCGCTGTTGTTGGTCGCGATATTCGTGGGGTATCCGTCGACATTGTCGTAAATATAAGCGCTTCGCACGGCGCTGCTTCCGCCGGCCCCGCCGTACAACTCGAAGCTGGTGGGATCGATGACATAACCCGCGTTGGCGGTGACGATCATCTCGATCCAAAACCCATTGTCGGTGGTGCTCCCGCTGCTCTCGACGGAAAGGTAATTCCCGCCGGGATTGTTCGTGTACCAGCCGCTGGTCCCCCCGACGCCGGAGTCGGGCGTGAGGGTGTCGTTGGACCCGAAGTCGCTGGTGCTGTTAATGCCGCTGGCGGTCACGTTGGAATTAAGCGTTGTCGCCGCGTACGTGAAACTGGTGTTGTTGGGTCCGAAGTTATAAGCCGCAATGATCTGACCCTTGGTTATTGCCGGCACCGCCAATGCCGCCGCGCCCGCCAGCGCCAATCGGGATCTGAATCGCATCGGTCCTCCTCTGAATTCTTCCTCGCGCCAATGAAATGCATCCCGGACGGATACGCCCGCCGGGTGATCGGTCAATCTTTTTTTAATCTTGCAGTGCTCTCGCGAACCACAAGGCCTTCCTGAAGCACAATCGTCTCGGGCGGCGTCTCTGGTCGCTCGATGCGCTCCAGCAGAAGCCGCACCGCGTGCTCCGCCATCTGCCCCGCCGGAAGTGACACCGTCGTCAGAGGCGGAATCACCTCCGCCACCGGATAAGTATTGTTGAATGTCGCAACGCTGATATCGTCGGGAACGCGCAGCCCCTTGCGCCAAAGCGCCTGCAGAAGAGTCACGGCACACCAGTGGTCAAATGCCAAAACCGCTGTCGGTGGATCGGATAATTTGAAAATCTGCTCGACGAAACGGTCGGTCGGCCCGACGAACGGCCCCTGCGGCTGTAATCCCGCTTCCAGCATGCAGCGCTGGTATGTGCTGGAGCGAATCTCCACGCTGCCGTGCGGCGGTGGAATCGATCCCGAATAGTAAACCACCCGCTTGTGCCCCAGAGACAGAAGATGCTGCATCACGAGCCGGGTGCCGGCCACATCGTTCACGCAGATCCGCGTCCAGCTTTCATCAGCATCGGAATTGATCAGAACCGTCGGGACTCGGTTCTCGCGCAAAATATCCAGGACCTCGGAGGACAAAACACCCAGGGAAAGACACCCATCAAACCGGGCATCGCCCATGAGCCGGTCAAACCGCTCCGAATGATCTTTGATGTGAACGAAAGTCGGGCAAAGGTCCACCTTGCCGAGCTGCATTTCGATATGATCGACGATCTCCAGATACACGCCCCGCGGCACCGCGCCCAGTGGGGCCGAATACACCACCGCCACCGCCTGGCTTCGCTGTTTGGCCAGCACCTGCCCGCGCCAACTGGGGCGATATCCCATCTCTTCAACCACCCGCATGATTCGCTTTCGCGTCTCTTCCTTGATGGTGGTGGCGCGACCCGGTTCCCAATTGACTGTCTGGCTGACCGCAGACTTGGAAACGCCCACCCGCCGGGCGACATCTGCCAAGGTGGGCCGCAAAATTGTAAGGCTGTTAGGCTTCATAAACCGATTCATTTACTAAATAAACCGATTTATATAATAATTCGCCTCTTCGAAATAGCAAGGGAAAACTTAGCCGCTTTTGCGCAATCGGGCCACGCAAATGCGTCGCCGATTAGCAAATAGCCATCGCTTCAGGAGTTAACTTAATTTACCGCTGAGAATTTTCCGCCGGGTTGTTTCCATCCACCCATGACCGGTCAATCCCCGTTTTCCCCGCCGACAGCTTGAGATCCTTTTCCTTGGCCGCCTCCGCCAGGGCATCGGGGGCGGTGGCCACCGCGATTGCCAGTTGCTGGTTCCACAGTTCCCCCTGGCTGGCTTCGATCTGGTTGTGCAGCTTGTTGGTTTCGAACGTGAGATTGAGCCGCTGCTCCCGAAGCTCCAGCAGCGCCACCGCCGTGGCAGATCCGCACAGCAGGCACAAAAGCAGTTTGAGCATTCGAAGCAAAAAGGGGACATTCATAATTTTAAATTATGAATGTCCCCTTTTCCTTAATTCGTGGTGGAGTCGGCCACGGGCTTGGCCGGCAGGCGGAGCTTCATGCCGGGGATCACCACATCGTGCTGCTCGCCCTTGAGAACGCCGGCATTCAATTCCTTGATCGCGTCGACGGCCGAGGGATCGTCCAGCTCGTCGTTGGCGATCTGCCAGAGACTGTCCCCTTCCTTTACCGTGTAGAAATACGCGCCCGTTGCGGAGGCCGTGGTTTTCGACATCGTCGAATTATCCGGCGACGGCGCGTTCGAAGCCTGCGAATCGCTGTCGGCCGAGCCGGGGATCACATAGCTTTTTCCGACGATCACACGATTGGGATCATCGCGCAGCGAAGGGTTCGCATCGATGATCGCCTGGCGGTTCTCCTTGTTGTTTTCACCGAGGAACTTGGCCGCCATGCGGGAAACCGAATCTCCCTCCTGGGCGATATATTCCCGCTGACTCGAAGCCGGCGCGGGCGGTTGCGCCTGCGGCTCGGTATCGTCCCCACTCCTGGAAGAGCCATCCATATTCGCCGGCTCCACCGGTTCGCCGTTTTTCTGCGCGACATCGCCCAGTGGATTTGACTGCTGCTTCTGATCGTCCGTCGCCGCCGGCGCGCCTGAATTACCTGAATTATTCGCTGTTGATTCATTGCCGTAATCTTTCGATGGAATCACCGGGCTGGGCGGCGGGGTCAGCTCATCGCGCGTGGGAACGGCCTGTTTTGGCTGCGTTTCGGGCGGCTGGACGAACTGAATCGCCGGGTTGCTCGACTGCGGCCCATCCGTCGCCTGGTGCACGGATGACGTCACTTCGTTCAGCTCCGCCCGGGGCAATTCCTGCGTCGAGCGGAAGTGATCGGACAGCAGAATCCCGATCACGATAATAAACGCCAGCCCGACCAGCAGGCTGATTTTGGTTTCACGCGTCATGAGCAACTCCCTGAAGTTGCGAGTCGCGTGTTGCGAGTTGCGAGTTAAAACCAACTCGCAACTCGCAACTCGTAACTCGCTACTCAATTTTCCCGATCACACGCATTTTCGCCGATCGCGACCGTGGATTTCGCGCCGCTTCGCCGGCCGTGGGGGAGAGGGGTTTTTTGGTGTTGATCTTCATGAACCCGGTCTGCTCCAACGACCGAAACGCCTGCTTGACCCGGCGATCTTCCATCGACTGGAAACTGATCACCGCCATGCGGCCCCCGGCGGCGAGAAATGCCGGCGCCTGTTTCAGCAGATCGCCGAGATTTTCCATCTCCCGGTTCACCACCATCCGCAGCGCCAGAAACGTCCGCGTCGCCGGATCAATCCGCATCGGAGGTCCACCCCGTCGCGGAATCGCCGAGCGAACCAGCTCGGCCAATGCTTCGGTATCTTTGATCGGCGTAACCCGGCGCCTTTCGACAATCTTTCTGGCAATTTGCCGCGAATAACGCTCCTGCGCCAGTTCATATAGGACGTTCGCCAGCGCTTCTTCGGGCAGTCTGTTCACCAGGTCTGCCGCATTTTCGGGCAGATCAGGATCGATCCGCATGTCCAGCGGACCCCCGCGGTCGAAGCTCATTCCATACTGCGGATCGAAAAGCTGATTGGTGCTCACGCCAAGATCGGCGAGGATGGCATTCACCGGCGGATTTCCCGCTTCCGCCAATACCGTCCCCAGTTTCGAAAAGTTGGCATGAAACAGGCGAACGCGGCATTTCGTGCTCTTGAGTTTCTCGGCAGCGAACTGGAGATTTCTCGGATCCGCGTCGATGCCGATAAGCAACCCCGTCTCCCCCAGCCTCTGCGCGATCGCCGCCGCATGTCCCGCCCGCCCCAGCGTACAATCCACCACTGTTTGGCCAGCCGCCGGCGCCAGATACTCCATCACCTCCGCGAGCATCACCGGCTCATGCCCGCCGGGCGGCAGGGGCGCATCGGTTTCCAATTTCGGTTCATCCATCGGTCGTGTGTTATAACTAATGTGCAATGAATCCCCATTCCCATGCTCCAAGCTGCCCATAATCTGCTGATGGCCCTGTTCATCGTGTTACCGATGGCGATGCTGGCCGCCTTGGTCGTTCGCCCGCGCGCCCGTTCGCTGGCGCGGGTTCCCAGCGCCACGGTCGCCATCGCAAGCTCGCTGCTTTTGGGAATCTCCGCTTCGGTGATATACGACCTTTGGCTCGGCGGAATCTCCTCCCCCGGGCAAATGCTCCTTACCTGTTACTGGGCGGCGGGTCTGATCGGCATCCTCAAGCTGTTGGACCTGTGCTTTGACAGACTGACCCGAATGATCCTCCGCCGCGCGCGCTCCTGGCCGCGCGCCCGGCGGCAAAGCATCGCCCAGCTCGCGCGGGTGATCCTTCTCTTTTCAATCGGCCTTCCGTTCATGATCGTGGCGGCGGCGACGTACCGGCCGCGCGTGACTCAGAAAAATTCCGCGCCGTGGTTTGATATGGGAGCCGCCTCGATCTCCTTCGAATCCACCGATGGCGTTCATTTGTCCGGATTCTTCACGACACCACCACCGGCGACGGATGGCATCCGTGGCCGGCTTTGGGGGCGGCAAACGGTGATTATCTGCCCTGGTGCGCGCGGCGGGAAATCGGCCTATCTCAACGCCGCCGGCGAGTTCCTCAGTCACGGATACAACGTCCTGACGTTCGATTTCCGCGCTCATGGCCAAAGCGACGGACAGCTTGATTCCTTCGGCGACCACGAGCGCCGCGATGTCCTTGGCGCGGTGCGGTGGCTGCAATCCAATCACCCGCGACAGTGTCGCCGCATCGTCGGTTTTGGCATCGACACCGGCGCGGCCGCGCTGCTCGCGGCGGCGGATGATCCTTCCCGCGAAGGCCGCGCGATCGACGCCATCGCCGTCCTCGGCTGCTACGACCGCTTCGACTCACTCGTTTCCACGACCGCGCTTCCACCCATCATGGGCTGGCTCATCGAGCCGATCGCATTACCCCTGGCATGCGTGCAAACCGGCGCGGATTTGTGGAATTTCTCCCCGGCCCGCGCCGCGGCCGACATCGCCCCCCGGCCGATTCTTTTCGTGCAATCCGAGCACGATCCGGTGATCACCTTCGAGCGCGGGCAGGAACTTTTCGACGCCGCCAGCGAGCCCAAGGAACATATCTGGCTGGAAAACCTGACCGATGAGGAGGCGGCCGACGATCCAGATCTCATCAGCCGCGTCCGCCATTTTCTCGACACGGCCATCGCAATCCTATGAACCTGAGCGATTGGCTCCGCCGCAAATTTCCCACCGCCAAGCAACAAACGCTCAAGCGCATGGTGCAGAACCGTCGCGTGCGAATTGGTGGCGCGATCGCCACGCGCCTTGATCAGCCGGTGCAGAATCAGGATGACGTGATGATCGATGCCGCCCGAAAAAATTCGCCGGCGCCCGCGAAATTGCCCTTCACGATCATCTTTGAAGACCGCGATATCCTTGTGATCGACAAACCGCCCGGCCTTCTGACCAGCACCGTCCCGCGCGAGCCGCGCGCCACCGCCATCGCGGCAGTTGCGGAATATCTCGCACGCTCGGATTCCCGATCCAAGCCCGGCCTGATCCACCGGCTGGATCGCGAAGCGTCCGGCCTGCTGATCTTTTCCAAAAACACCCGCGCTTTCCAATCGCTTAAGAAGCAATTCTTCCATCACACCGTCGAGCGGGTTTATCACGCGATCGTGTCGCCGGCTCCCAAAACCGATTCCGGCCGGATCGAAAGCAATCTCGTCGAGCGGGCCGATGGATCGGTGCATTCGGTCGCAAATCGCGCCCGCGGACAAACAGCCGTGACGATGTTCGACGTGGCAAATCGTCGCGGGGCATTCGCGCTGCTGCGAATTAAATTGCACACCGGCCGCAAGCATCAGATCCGCGTGCATCTCTCCGAATCGGGATCACCCATCGTGGGAGACGCGATATATGGCGGAAAATCCTGCAAAAAAGGCCTGATGCTCGCCGCGGTGAAATTAGCGGTCGATCATCACCGCACCGGTCGGCGTATGATTTTCACAATCCCGCAAAATCGCGATCGCATCCTTGTCGCGTTTGTAGGCATTGGTCCCGAATCCGAATCGGTATAGAATGCCAAAGTCGATCCACATGATTTCCCCCAGCGACTCGATTTCGTCGCGGCTGTTTCTCCCCGCGGGCTCCCTCTGCTGGCGGGAGATGATCCGCTTTGTCCGCCAGCGAAGCCGGATCATTGGCGCCCTCGCCACGCCGATTTTATTCTGGGTCGTCATCGGCGCCGGCATGGGCCGCAGCTTTCAGGCCGATGTGCCGGGCGGCGGGAATTTCATCGAATATTTCTTTCCCGGCACTTTGGTGATGATCCTGCTCTTCACCGCGATATTTTCGGAAATCTCCATCATCGAAGATCGCCGAGAGGGATTTCTGCAGTCGGTGCTGGTCGCGCCCGTTTCGCGCATGGCAATTGTGCTGGGCAAAGTGCTGGGGGGAACTGTCCTCGCCAGCGCGCAGGGAATTCTGTTCCTGCTGCTGGCCCCGCTGGTGGGAATCAAGCTGCAACTGCCCGCGATCCTGGCGGCGATCGCCGTGACGCTCATCGTCAGCTTCGCGCTTTCGGGGCTGGGGTTCTGCATCGCCTGGCGGATGAGTTCCACGCAGGGATTTCACGTCATCATGAACCTGTTTCTGATTCCCATGTGGTTCCTGTCCGGCGCGATGTTCCCCGCCAGCGGCGCTCGCGGGGCGCTGCGGTGGCTGATGAACGTCAACCCCCTCACCTACGGCGTCAGCGCCCTGCGCCGTGCGCTCTATTTGAGCGATCCCACGAGCCTCCGCCTGCCGGGTTGGCCGGTCTGTATAGGCGTAAGCCTGGTATTCGCCGCGGTGATGTTCGCGCTGGCGAGCACGATCGTCGGCCGGCGGGTCGCGGGAGATTTGCAGTAACGTGATGAGCAAGCCCCAGAAAATCCTCACGATCGTGCTCTGGACCCTGGCCGTGGGGGGAATGGTCGGGCTCGTGGCGATGAAGACCATTCCCGCCGGCACGCAGATGCCCACCACCGACCCCTCGCCGGCGGCAGCGCAGGTCATTACCGATCCCGTCAATTCCACCGATGTCGAACTCCCCGTGCTATACCCCGCGCCATCGTTCACGCTGCTCGATCAGGACGGAAAAAATACCAGCGAGACGCAGCTCATTGGCCATCCCTGGATCGCGGATTTTATTTTCACCACCTGCGCCTCGCTGTGCCCCAGAATGTCCGGCGAGATGGAACATCTGCAGGATGAGCTGCCGCCCGATGTGAAACTGGTCTCATTCTCGGTCGATCCGAAGAATGATACGTCACCCGTCCTGAAGGCCTATGCGGATGAACATCACGCGCAGCCTCATCGCTGGATATTTCTCACCGGCGACGAAAAAATCCAGGAGCGCGTCGTGCGCGCGATGAAGCTCGGTTTCGCCCCCGCGTCGGCGGGAATCCCCATCCAGCACGATGAGCATTTCGTCCTGATCGATTCGCACGGGCAAATCCGGGGGTTTTACGATTCGTTTGTCCCCGATCAGATGGATGAGCTGGTGCGCGATGCGACATCGCTCAGCGAAAATCCAAACGGGGCGGGGCAATGAGCGTCCTCCCCGCGGTCGATGGCACGCTGAACGCCATCAGTTGCCTCCTCCTTTGCCTGGGATATTTCTTCATCAAGACCGGCCGATGGCGCGCTCACGGCTACACGATGGTCACCGCAACCGCCGTCTCCACGGCATTTCTGGTCTGCTATCTCACCAACCATTATCTCCACGGCGTTCACACCACCGTGCATTCCCACGCGCCGCACTGGCTGAGATACACCTACCTGGCAATTCTCTTTCCGCACCTGATTCTGGCGATCGTGATGTTGCCGATGATTTACCTGACCCTGCTGCGGGCCTACCGGCGCGATTGGATCAACCACCCGAAAATCGCCAGGCCGACGTTCTGGATCTGGCTGTACGTGTCGGTGACGGGCGTGGTGATTTATTTCATGCTCTATCACACATCGCTGGCTACGTAGAGAATTCTACATGTATTTGGTGGGTAAGGATCAACTAGGGGTAAGCATCCGAAATCTACAACCTCCATACGGTCAATGTTTCTCTCTTGGTTCTTTGGCGGGGTTCCCTGCCATGTTAGTGGAGATTGGTGTGGCACTCTCTGCCCAACCCATTCACCATTGTTGAATTTGACGACATTGCATAAATAAACCTTGCAATTATGCAATGAAACCATCGCCAAATTTTCGACATTCAAATGAAAATAAATATCCGCTTGGTGTGTGGTGTTGTCACCCATTAAATCGGGAAGCGAAATACGCAGCTTGGGAGTTTCATATTTTAGAACCCTCTTATGCTCGATCCACCACACTACGATTGACGAAGCAATGAAAGAAACAATCGCCGCCCATCTATAAAACGGAGCGCTGGCCGTGTGGCCTAATTGGGTGGAGATGGTCGCTATCATAGATGCGACCCACCAAAAGAACTTGAAGGCAACCAACAATCTGTCGGCGAGTTCTTTAATTCCCGCGAGATGGGATTTAAGCATGTCCGACAATTTGACGTTACTGTGATTGAGTTGTCAAATATATTGATACCAACATTTTGGACAGTTCAGGGAGTCAGATGTACTCCCAAGTTTACGGGGGCGATGTCATAGAAGTTAGTGATACATTGGCAAATGTTCCCACTGCGTCTTCTTACACGTTGGAATTCATCCAAAATCAAAGTGCCAACGTCGCGAGTGGGGTGCGTGCACTTGAGTTTGAAGCCTCCGCCGTGCCCGTTCCGGAACCCGCCAATTTCGGAGCAGTTGGCTTGGGTCTTGGGACAATTATTTTGCGGTGTCGGAGATTCCGGGCACCTTTCACCGCCCGAACGCGTCGCATTTTCCATCCCGGCTGACCGACCAGAAAATCCACAGCATCGTGCAGATCGCAATCGTGAGCCACGGCGCGATCGGCGCGACCAGCGTGGCAAGCAGATAGAGCGGGAGCCCCACGACGAAGCAGTCGCGCAATCGCTGCTTGATCTCCGGTCCGGCATTTGGCGCCAGCAAGCGACCGCCGTTACGCCGCGCCGCCATCAGAAGCAGCGCGTACGCCAGGTCAATGATGACGAACGTCCCCGCGTACACCGCGCACGCAGTCGAGGCGGCGGGGGTGCGCAGGAACCGGGCGACCAGCGCCGTGGGAAACGGCACGAACGTCACCAGCAGCAGCACAAATCCGTTGGTAATCAGCAGCGTCGAATCCGTCCGGCGAACCAGGCGGAATATCCCATGGTGATTCACCCACATGATCAGCACCGTGGCGAAGCTGGTGACAAACGCGAGATAGCTCGGCCACTGGGCCATCAGCGCGCCCAGCAGCGCCTCCGATGAAATCGTGCCCGTCACCACCGGCACGGTCAGCTCCAGGATCAACAGCGTCATCGCGATGGAGAAGACGCCGTCGCTGAACGATTCGAGCCGGCCGGTTTCTTTCTCGGCGACTTTTTCGGATGAGTGCGAATCGCTCATAGATGTGGCTGCGTCAGGACCGAATCTGCGCGAAATTCGCCAGGACTTTCAGCCCCGCCTTCTGGCTCTTTTCCGGGTGGAATTGCGTGGCCATGATATTGTCGCGCCGGATGCTGCTCACAAACGGACGCCCGTAATCCGTTTCGGTCGCGATCACCGAAGAATCCTTGGGAACCACGTGATATCCATGCACGAAGTAAAACCCGCTGCCCGGAACCATCCCCGCAAACAGCGGCGAGGGATTGCGCACCATCAACTGGTTCCACCCCATGTGCGGCACCTTCAGCTTCAGCGTGGAATCAACATCAAACCGCACGCATTTGCCGGCAATGATCCCCAGCCCGCGGTGCTCGCCATCCTCGTACCCGACATCCATCAGCAACTGCAATCCCAGGCAAATTCCCAAAAACAGTTTCCCCTTTTCCACATGCCGCAGGATCGCCTCGTCGAGTTTCTTTTCGCGCAGCGTGGCAATCGCATCCTTGAACGCTCCGACGCCGGGTAACACCAGTTTCTCGGCCCGGTCGATCTCCTCCGGCCGCGAGATAATCGTCGCCTCCGCACCGGCGCAGGCGAACGCCTTCTGCACCGAACGCAGATTGGCCATGCCGTAATCGACGATTGCAATGCCCATGACGAAGGTAAGTATAGGGCGTAATCGCGTGAGTTGGCAGTTCAGCGTCTTTACCCCTTCTAGCGGTGTGCTAATCCACTCGCTCTCGCTTCAAAATACCAATTCAAATCGCCGAGCGCGCCGAGGACGCCGAAATCGCCGAGCATTTCTCGGCGTCCTCGGCGCTTGAATTTCTTTGATATGAAAGAGCTACACGAAAGTTCGAAAATGCTGGGTTCGCCGGACGAGGGTTGGAGTGAGGAGGTTCAAGTTATCTGAACTACGGATGCGTGCAATCCGGCACATCCGCCTTCGGGAAAATTCGAAGGGGTCGAAAATTCCGCTGCGGGCGAATCTGGTAAAATCGGCGCGGCGATGGCCATGGTGCAGCGTGGCCAAACGGGACAAGAAACGGGGACGCAGCTAGATTTTCCTACCCCGTTCCCCTTCCGTCCTAAAACTAGCTGCGTCCCCGTTCCATGTCCCTTCCGTCCTAAAACTAGCTGCGTCCCCGTTCCATGTCCCTACGAATTTCTCTTTGGTTCATCCGACGAATTTTCTGAGTCCCTTGTTCTTTGCCAATATATCCTCTTTCCTACCGCTGCACCCACGGCAAGTCCGACCAAGGCTCCCAACGCAAGTAACGGTTCGAATGTCCAGTCTATATCGCTCTTTCCGCTACCTGTCTTCCGAAATCCAATGCCAAATCGACAAAGTATAAACGCCGTTAACGCCAGCATAAATAAGGCCGACAAAAATCCAATGACGAGGGGGAGCAAGTAGATTAGTATCGGATGCTTATTTGAAGGAGTGCCCATGTGTTCTCACGGATCATTACGAACCGCCCTGAGAATTAAGTTTATGTACAAGGTGCCCAACCCAGAATAGGGAATGAAACGGGGGGAATGAAACGGGGACGCAGCTAGTTATTCCTCGACCCATCTTTTTTTGGTCGTTCCTCTATCGAATCCAAGAGCCGCCTACATATGCGTCCCATCCTGCAAATCCAACGGCGTCACAACCGGCTTGGTCTGCAACATATCCGCCTTTGCCTTGATCTCGGACATATCGCGCTGCATCCGCATCGCGGCGTTGCGGTCGCGAAGCTGGCGGATCTGGCCCACCGCCCGCACCGCCATGCGCACCGCAAAGGTGACGATCACGCCGGCCAGCAGCGAGATCAAAATCAGCTCCAGCGCCGAAGTTTGAAACACGCGCCCGAACCACCACCAGATCGTCAATTCCTGGTCCGAATTCTTGAAGACGAACAGCAGCAGGTAGATGACCAGGATCGACAGCAATCCGATCTTCGTCCAGATTTTGAATTTCAACCAGAGGTTTTCCATAAGCCACCTAGAATCTGCAGAAACCCGATCACGCCCGGCCGAAGGTAATCGGCAATGGGCGAATAAAATAGCATGACCACTGCCGCCGCCAAACTCAAATACGGCCCATAGGGAAGCTGCCGGCGCGAGCGGGTGATCAGCAGATACAGCCCCGCGACGATCCCCGCAAACGGGGCGAGGAAAAATGTGATCGTCGCCATCCCCGCCCCCAGGACCGCGCCGATGCCCAGCATCAGGTGCACATCGCCCAGACCCATCGCTTCCTTGCCGAGAATGTACGATCCCAGAACGCGCGTGAGCCAGATGAGAAACGCGCCGATCAGGCCTCCGAGGATCGACCCCATCGCGGCGCTGAGCCAGTCGATATTCGCCGCCGCGATCCACAGATGCCGCGCCGCCGGCACGCGCATTTCCAGCAGCACCGAGATCGCCCCCAGCGCCATCGGCGACATCAGAAAGAGCATCTCCTTGCGGATCTCGCTTCGCACCTGCTGCGGTGTAAATTCCGGTGGAATCTCAGGAAACTGCTCGCCCGCCTTCGCCGCCTCTTCCGCTTTTTCCTCAAGCCGCTGCCGTTCCGATTCCAGCAGATCGGTCGTCGGAAAGCTCAGTGGAATGATTTTCGTCTGCAGAAGAATGATGCTGATGATCAGCCCGATCGCCGCGCCGCCGCACAGCGCCAGAGCAAACGGCGGATCGATCAGCGAGCCGGCGCTGGTGGGCTGATCCCCAATCGCATGAACGACAACCCCCGCAACAGCCAGCCACCAGGGGATGCCCACGGGAATGATGAACAGCTCCCCGTCGATCAGGCTCGCCGCCAGCAAACCGGCGATTAGTGCCATGTACAATCCATAAATCGGCCAGGTCATTTCCCCCGCGGGCGCCACGCCGGCGATGAAAAACATCACGTAATAAAACACGAACAGCAACCCGGTGATCGCCTCGACTATTGGATATCTCGACGAGATCGGCTGATGGCAATACCGGCATTTGCCGCCGAGAAATATCCACCCCAGCACCGGAATGTTGTCATACCACGCCAGCGGCGTCTTGCAATTGGGGCACCGCGACGGGGGCGTGATCAGCGACATCTCCCTTGGCACCCTGTACACCACCACGTTCAGAAAACTCCCCACGCACGCGCCCACGGCAAAGAGAAATGGAATGAAAAACCAGTGCGGCATGAATGGCGGCTCAGCGGATAGGTTTGGGAATCATCTCGGCAATCCTCTCGGCAACTTGCTGCGGGGAAAGCTCGGTCACGTCCAGCTCCGCGTTCATCGCCGCTCTATAGATCGGCTCGCGCTGCCCCAAAAGTGCTTCGATTTCTTCAATCCCGCCGCCCAGCGAGGTTAGATTCGGCCGATTATCGGAACTGCCGGGATCGCTCTGAATCCGCTTGAGCAGCGCCCTTGGCTCAGCGCGAAGATAAACGATGAAATGATTCGCCAGCGCCTCGCGGTTTTCCTTCCGCGAAATCGCACCGCCCCCCACGGCGATAATGTGATCCGCTTTCCCCGCCAATTCAGCAATCGCCGCCGCTTCCAACCTGCGAAACGCTTCCTCACCGCCGTCGGCAAAAATTTCCCGGATCGATTTCCCATGCCGCGCGACGATCACCTCATCGCAATCGACAAACGTCCGGCCCAGGCGCGCCGCCAGCAGCCGTCCGACGGTCGTTTTCCCGCTTCCGCGATAACCGATCAATACCACAGCCGCCATTGAGCTAACTATAGGGCGTTCGCATGTTCTCATCAAAACAGCATATAACGAGGGCGTCTCGCCCATGTCTTGGATTTTTTATTGCAAGACGAAATTAGAAGACATGGGCAAGATGCCCATGCTACAATTTCTTCGCGCCCCTTCGCGCCTTCGCGGTTCAGATCGTTTTTCTTCCATCGCGCCAACTGCTATAATCCCCCCATGCCCCTGCAAACCTCGGTTGCCGATGCCACTCCCGCCGCTTATTCGCGCGTTCTCCTGAAAATCAGTGGGGAGGGATTCTGTCACGAGGGCTCGTTCGGCATCGAAGCGTCCGAACTGGAGAATATCGCCCGTCAATGCGTCGAGGTCGCCCAGATGGGCGTGCAGCTTGCCATCGTTGTGGGCGGGGGGAATTTCATCCGCGGGTCGACGTTTGCCGAGGATGGGAATATTCCCCGCGCCACAGCCGACTACATGGGCATGCTGGCGACCGTGATCAACGCCGTCGCGCTCCAGGAAACCATGGAGAGCATGGGCCAGCCCACGCGCGTGCAATCCGCCATCAGCATCTACAGCGTCTGCGAGCCGTTCATTCGCCGCCGCGCGATCCGGCATCTTGAAAAAGGCCGCGTGCTGATCCTGGCCGCGGGGACGGGCAACCCGTTTTTCACCACGGACACCTGCGCCGCGCTCCGGGCCACCGAAATCGGCGCGGATGTGCTGCTCAAGGCCACCAAGGTCGATGGGATTTATTCCGCCGATCCCAAAAAAGACCCCAATGCCAAACTGCTCCAGAATCTTTCCTACGAGGAAATTCTCAGCGGCAAGCTGCGGGTCATGGACCTCACCGCCATCACCCTCTGCATGGAGCGCAAGATTCCGCTGGTGGTCTTCAACCTCAAAACCCCGGGAAATGTGGTTCGCGTGATCCGCGGCGAGACCATCGGCACCAAAATCTATCCGAAATAGTGCGCGGCGATCATTCCCGCCCGCACCACGTTTTCCACATCTGCCTAAACGCAGATTCGACATTCCTCGCAAATCGCGATGCATCGGTCAGCGGGCTGGCCATCATGCGATCTCGAAGCGTGCGGTGCAGTTCAACCATCCGCGGCAAATCTCCCGCCAGACGCGCGGCGATCTCGACAAATTCATCCGGCGTCTGCGCGATCAGCTCCGTCAACTTGAGATTGGTCAGTTGCGACGCCCCGGCGCGGCCCACGACCGTTGAGCCACGCAACGTGACGACGGGCACGCCCATCCACATCGCATCCATGCTGGTGGTGTGACCGTTGTAGGGAAATGTGTCCAGCCCGATATCGATCTGGTAATGGGACTGAAGATATTCGGCACGTGGGCAGCGCGGCATCATCTCCACGCGCTGCGGATCGACGCCCTCGCTCTGGAAAACATCGAGCATCGCCTGGCGATGATTCCCCTCGGCCGACAGCATTAAAAGATGTGAATTCTCAACCCGCCGCAGCACGCGCGCCCAGAGCCGCAGCACCTGCTCGTTCACTTTGCCGAGATTATTCAGGCAGCCGAACGTGACATATCCCAGACGTTCCGCCGGCGCATCACCCGGCGGGTGCGCTCCGGAGTATGGATAATAACACCAGAATGTATCGCCAAGCCTGACGGTTTTCTCGGTATAAATCGCATCGTTCTGGCCCGGTGGATCGAGCCAGGGATCGGTGAGACGGTAATCGATCGTCGGCAGCCCCGTCGTGCCCGGATACGCCAGCCAAGCCACCTGAATTGGCGCCGGCTTTCGCGCAAACACCAGCGGCCGCCCGCCGGCCATGTGCATTGTCAGATCGACCAGAATATCGATCTTGTCCTCGCGAATTATCCGGGCGACTTTCTCATCGGCCATGCCGGCGGTGGACTGCCATGCGTCCACCAGATTGCGAATTCGCTCCGTCACCGCATCGGGATTCGCCACATCCGAATAGCAGAACACTTCAAATTCAACTCGATTTCGGCTGGAAAAAAGCGGAATGGTAAAGAATGACTGGCAATGATCGCGGAAATATGGCGAGACATACCCGATGCGCAGCCGGCGATTGGGATCGCGATCGCTCGTAAATTCGCCGATCGACGCCGCCAGCGCCCGGGCGTGCCTTTCGTACCACCTCTGATGCTCCTCGAGGATCATGGCCGGGTCATATCCCGTATGATACTGAAGGAAAAACAGCAGGGCGCTGTGGGCGTCGGCGCTGTGGGGGCGCAGCTCGACGCCGCGGCGGCAGGCCGCGATGCACTCGTCAATCTGTCCGTTGGCCCACAGGATATTTCCCAGGTTGGTGTGGGCCTCGCCAAAACCGGGATCGATCAAAATCGCCCGCCGCGCCGCGGCGATCGCTCGCTCAACGTCGCCGATTTCCTTGAGCACAATCGCCAGATTGCTGTAGGGGCCCGCGTGATTTGGATTCAGCTCGATCGCCTGCCGATAAGCGTCAATCGCCTCCTCAAATTGCAAATTGTCATTCAGCGCGTTGCCGAGATTGTTAAAGCCATGAGCCAAATTCGGGTTGATCTCAATGGCCCGCTTGCACTCGCTGATCGCCTCCTTGATCTCCCCTCGATGCCGCAGCGCATTTCCAAGATTGCTGTGCGCTGCCGCAAAACCCGGACGAATCCGGACCGCCTCCCGGCAGGCGGCGATCGCATCGTCGAACGATCCCATCTCCGCCAGCGCATTGCCGAGATTATTCAGTGCTTCGGGGAATTCCGATTGGATCGAAATGGCCGCGCGGTAGGCGGCGATGGCGCCCGGCAGATCGCCGCGCGATTGCAGCGCGCTCCCCAGATTATTGTGCGCCTCGGCAAGATCGGCTTTCAGTTCGATGGCCCGCCGGCATGCGGTAATTGCTTCGTCGAATCTGCTTGCCATGAGTAGGGCGTTTCCCAGATTGCTTTGGGCCTCGGCGGAGTCGGGGCTTATCCGCGCAATGTGCTGGAAGCAGGCAATCGCGTCGGAAAGCTGATTGGCCTGGACCAGCAGCAGGGCGAGGTTGTTGTACGCCAGGGCATAATCCGGATGGAGTTGAATCGCCTGCCGGTACGCGCCGACCGCAAGCTCGCGCTTGCCCAGATTCTGAAGGCACACCCCCAGATTGAAATGCCCGTCGGCAAACCCCGGCCGATGCCGCACGAGCAGGCGCAGCAATTCCACCGCCTCCTCTGTTCGTCCGCGCTGCGCCGCCAGCGTGCCCAGAAAATAGAGCGCATCGGCATCGTCGGGCCTTTTTTCCAGAATCCGGCGATAAACCTTCTCCGCCTCGTCAAATCGCCCGGCGCGATGATGCTCAAGGCCAGTCTGGATGGATGGCTCATTCGCATCGTCCGTCATGGTCGGCCCTAGTATATCCGACACGATCGTTTTCAAGCCGTCATCGCTGCTGGTCAACCAGCGCGTTGTATTTACTCGCCAGATCGTTGAATTTCGCGATCGCGTCGTTTCGATCGGCGGCGAGCTTCTGGATCAGATCGCCATATTGCTTCAGCGCCGCGTCCCGCTGTTTGACGGCCGCCATCCACTGGTCCAGCGCCGATTTCAGCGCATTGTCTTCAGCGGCGAAACGGTTGCGCTCATCCAGAGCTGTTTTCAGATCCGATTCCGACATGGCAAGCCGCTGCCGTAGATCGTCCAGATCCGCATCGTTTTGCGCGATCGTTTTCCGCTGCTGAGCGATGCTCGCGGTTTGGTCGATACGCAATTGATCGAGCTGTCGTACCGACGCTTCCAGCCGGCTGTTGGTTTGCCATTGAACGGCCGACAGCGCGCAAAGCACAACAACGCCGACGAAATTCGCGATGGAAAAAAATCGGTTCATCGCCCCTCCGGTTTATCCGAGGGCTGGATTTCAAACGCGACTTTGTCGATGCCCGCCAGGCGCACCAGGTCCAGCACATGAATCACATCGCCGTGACGGGCTTCCGCATCGCCGCTGATGATGATGCGGGCGTCGGGATTCGATTGCCGCAATGCGATCAGCTCCGCGATCAGCCGGTTGTCATCGGAGATCTGGTGCTTATTCAGAAAAACCGAGCCCGCCCGGTCGACGGAGATATCGACAAAATCGCGCCGGGGCTCATTGGTCGCGCTGGTGGCCGTGGGCAGATTCACCTTTACCGTTTTCAGGTTCACCATGCTCAGGCTCACGAGCATGAACGACGCGAGCAGAAAGAACATGATGTCGATGAGCGGGATGATTTCGATCCGCGCCTCGGCATGATCGGAGGGAAGCCTCTGGTCGAGCTTAACCGGCATGGGTGGCCTCCCCCGAAGTAACTTTTGAATTCTCCATGCCCTGATCGGCGTGCCGCCCGGCGAATTGCTCGAGATCGTGTCCATGATGCCGGGCCGATTCGACCAGCAGCTCGACGTGATTGATCGTCCGCTCCAGATGCGAGCGAAAATGCGCCAGCCGGCGGTTGAAATAGTTGTAGGGGATCAGACACAGGATCGCGATCGCCAGCCCGCACGCGGTGGCGATCAGGGCCTCGGCAATTCCGCCGCTGACTTTCGTCGGCGCAAGCTGCTCTTCGCCGACGAAGTGAAACGACCGCATGATCCCGGTGATGGTGCCTAAAAGCCCCAGCAGCGGCGCGAGTGTGATCAGCGTCCCCAGCACCCATTGCCGGCGCTCGCCCGCTTCCAATTCCCTCGACGCGCGAAGCTGCATCGCGCCCAGCATTGAGCTGTGCGCGTGCAGCAACCCTTCGTGGATCGTCTGCAGATACGGATCGTTGGGGTCGTCCGTCAGGCGCATCGCCTTTTCAAAATCTCCGCGGGCGATGGCCTCGAAACTCTCCTCCATGACGGCCGAGCGGATGCGCCGCCGCAGCGCCCACCACCACAGGACGCGCTCGATGATGATGGTCATCGCCACCAGAAACGCCAGAAGAATGGGCCACATGATCGGCCCTCCCTCCTGAAAATAATCCACGATGATATTGGCCGGTGAAATGCTCATAACCACAAATCCTTATTCATGTCGATTCAGTTGAAATTGAATTGAAACTTCGTAGCTGCGAACCGCGCCCGGGCGAAAACGCCAGGTGTCGCGCACCGCCCGCACCGCGGCGCTGTTGAGCAGCGGCCACGGACTCGGCGATATCGCGACGGCATCCGTGACATGGCCGGATGGATCGACGTCCATCCGCACGACCACGGTGCCTTCCTCCCCGGCCTGCACCGCTTCCAGCGGATACTGCGGCGCGGGCTGCTCGCCCTCGCCTTCGCCAAAGTTGAGATGAATCACCGCCGGCAGCGCCGGGGCGGGCGCGGCGATACGGAGCGCAGTTTTCTCTGGCTCTGCGAACGCGATCGCCGGATTCAGCGCTACCGGCGGCGGCATCGCCGGTGGCGACATCGCCTGGGGCGCGGGCGTTTGCTCACTGCGCGAAATGGAGTTGACGACCGGAACCTCGCTGGTCGTCTCCACCGTCAGCAACAGCGCATCCACCGGCGGTGGGGGCGCAATCTGCAACGGACGAGCGATGCGGATCATTCCGATCAATCCCGCCCCGGCGCAGGCCGACCACAAAACCAGCGTGCCCACCGGCAAAATACCCGGTTCGTCGCGTTGAATGTGCGCCAGCGAATCCAATTGTTTTTTCATGGGTTTCTCCGTCAGAATTGATAAGCCATGCCCACGTAAAACGTCCGTCGCTGGCCGTATTGCGGGGCCGCCACGCCGATCCCAGTGCCGCTGCGGATTTGGTACACCTCGTCGAACAGGTTGACGATGTCGAAGCGAAGCTGCAGCGCGTTGTGCCGCGAGGGGTGGAACGTGTGGATGTAGCCGATGTTCACGGGGTAATACGATTGCTCCGCGATCAGATTCGCAAACCCCGTTCGCAGGCCCGATCCGAACAGCCAGTCCAGATAAACTTCATCGTCCTTCCAGTCGTAGGAAACTCCCGCCGACGCGGTGTATTCGGATTCATGATCGAGCGGGATGAAGTTCGACTGGATGTAGGACAGCTCAGCCGGGTCGATCGTGAATTGCTGGGTGTCGATGTCCTTTCCCTGGGCGGAAACCCATGCGAAGTTCGCATAGGTGGAGAAGCCGCCCTGTTTGTAGGTGGTGCTGACATCCGCCCCGTAGACACGGCCGTAGCGGTAGTTGAACGGGGTGAAAATGACCGCATCGCCGAACTGGCCGAGATCGACCAGGTTCTGCGCCTGTTTATAGAAACCGTCGAAATTGATCGTCCAGGGCTTGGTGATCTGCTGTGACAGGCCGACGTCGTAGTAGTTGGATTTCTCAACTTTCGGTGGATCATCCTGGGTATTGGCCGGCGCGTTGGTGGTCCCGGCGAATTTGCCGATCGTGCCCGGCGGCACATACTGCACCGGCGGCGGTACGAAATAGCGCGCGTAGCCGAAGTGAATCGTGGTCTTGTCAGTCGCCTTCCACACAAGATTGACGCGCGGGCTGAGCTGCCCCTCGTTGTCGAAATTGGCCGCGAATTCGTCCAGACGCGCGCCGTAATTCAGCGTCAGGGTCTTCGTCAGCTTCCATTCATCCTGTAGATAGATGCCGGCTTCCACGGCATTATTGCGCGTATCGTCCACGATTAACTGGGGCGTGGTGGAGCTTTGCAGCCCCGTGATCGGATCGATAGGAAATACGTTGGTGTTAGTGTCGTTGCGCTCGACCGTGTAATCCGTAATCAACCCGGCCCGAAGCGTGTGCTGCTCATTCAGATCGTACGAACCATCAATCTGCAGCCCGCTCGTGGAATAGGAATTGAGAATTTCCCCGGCGACGCCCTGCATGATCAGGTCACCAACCGGATCGGGCGTGAAATGAATCTGCCCATAGCGATAGAACGCCGAGGCCAGCACCGAATATTCGTCCGTGCTCTTCTGGTAGGAGACGACGCCGTAATATTCCTGCTCGTTCTGGTTCTCATTCAAATCAGCCGAGTTGAAAAGCGAATCGCTTCCCAATGTGAAAGCGGGGGGAACGTTGGGAATGTTGGGGATTTGGAAATCAGCATTGGCGCCATTGACGAAGAAGCTCAGTCGGCTCGTGTCGTCGATGTGATAGGTCGCGTACACGAATAATCTCTGCTGATCCGTCTCGTCGTGGATCGCCCGCTCGTTTGGCGTTGGATTTTCAATTCCCAGGTCGTTTTCTTTGACCGAGCCGGCGACAAAGAAATCCCACTTCCCGCTGTTCCAGCCGAGCTGCGCAGAGGGCTCGAACGTATTGAACGTCCCGCCATAAAGGGAGACTTCGCCCCCCTGAAGCTGGCTGCCGGTTTTCGTGGTGATATCGATGATCCCCGCGGTGTGAAATCCAAACTGGGCCGGCAGCGAGCCGTCGATGAGAGTGACAGATTCGACCATGTGCGTATCGATTTCCTGGCCGAATGTGTTGATGGGCTGAGGGAGCAGCACCCCATCCACGCTGTAGGTGGCGTTGGCGTGCTCGCCGCGGATGTGAAACTGCCCGAACGAGTCCGTGACCACATCGGGCGCGCGGACGAGAACCTGTTGAAAAGTGGTGTTTTCCCCGCCGGGGATGGCTTCGATCTGGTTGGGGCCTTCCGTGTAGGTCGCGGCCCCCAGAGGCGGGGAGATCTGATCCCGGTAAAGATCCAGATCGGAAGTGACCACGACCTTGGCGAGTTTTCCCCCGCTCGGCGGTGGAGCGGCCACCGTCGGCATTGTCGCGGGCGAAGCCGCCGCCGTGGGCGACGGCATCGTTGCCGGCGCTGTCGCCACGGCCTGCATCGGTGGCGGCGGAGCAATCTCCGGAATGCTGGGAATGGTGGACGGACTTACATTGGTCGATGCTGGAATTTGTGCGCACCAGCTCCGCGCGGCGCCGAGTGCGATTGCCGCCGCGGCGCAAAGCAAGATAAGTCGCATGGGAATGCGCCTCCGAAAGGGGTCAGAGGAATCTCTTCAGATTAATTGGATGTAATGGAATTGAGCATTAAGTAGCATGGGCGTCCCGCCCATAATGGGCGATCAGCGCAGACAAACTGCCCGCGCAGCACACACACTCAAACTCAAATTCCCAGAAATGAAACCACCGGCGGCGCGCGAGCGGGAATGAAGACAACGAAATAAAGCACCGGAACCCCCCGGTGCGGCATGTAAAACTTTTCAACACTCGGCAGCGACGGCTCAGGCGCCTTGGGCGCATCCGGCGATCGAGCCTTCATCGCCTTCAGCGTCTGGCATGTTGGGCAGTCGTCGTGATCGTCCGCCTCCTGAAGCGGTTTTGCCCCATTTTTCGCGGGTTTTTGAGCGATTTCATCCTGATCGGGATGCCAGTGCTCGTACTTTTCGTGCAGGCACTGCCCCAGCCCCGATGTCCAGTAAAGGAACAGCGGCAGCAGAAAGAAGTTCAGAGTTCGACGTCGCATTTCAGAAGGGCGGAGATGCGGTTTCCCGGCATTATATCCACGACCCGGCCAAAAGATGCAGAGAACATTTCAAATTGTCGCCGCGCGCTGTTAAAATATTGGCCATGCCCCTCGACGATATCCTGATCGATGCCGAAATGCACATGGAGAAGGCGAACGATCATCTGCTCCACGAGCTGCGCGGCATCCGCACCGGTCGCGCCACCCCGGCGCTGGTGGAGCATATAAAAGTGGATTACTACGGCTCGCCGACGGACCTGCGGTCCATCGCGTCGATCTCGGTGCCGGAGGCGACCCAGATTCTCATCAAGCCGTTCAGCCCCGGTGATCTCAAGGCGATCGAGCGGGCGATTAGCGACAGCAAGATCGGCCTGACGCCGCACAGCGATGGAAAGCAACTGCGCTTGATGCTCCCGCCCCTGTCGCAGGAGCGTCGCCAGCAGTTGGCAGGTCAGTGCAAGCAGATGGCCGAAACCGCCAAGATCGCCATCCGCAACGCCCGCCGCGACGCCAACAAAATCCTGGAAACCGAGCAGCACGGCGGTCTGGTCACCGAAGACGAAGCCGCCCACGGAAAAGAGCAGATCCAGGAACTCACCAAATCCTACGAAGGCAAGGTAGACGAGCACATCGAAAAGAAACGCGCCGAGATTATGCAGATATAAGTAGCATGGGCGTCCCGCCCATCGCTTTTCTTCACCCCCAAAAAACCCCAACAAATTGACCCTCGCTTTTCCCAACACTTGTTGATATATTGAGGTTGTTGGATTCGAGACTTGGGGTTTCTAACAGCAGAGGAGTCGAATATGCGTAAGATTCTGTTGCTTATTCTGGTGGGGTGTCTCGGCGCGATGATGTTGCCCGCAGCTTCCGCCAAGGCGTCGGCGACGCAACTGACCGGTAAGGGACATCATCATCACCACAGGCACCACAAGAAGCACATCCATCGAACCTGATCGATCGCATGTGAATGAATTAACGTTTTGAAATCAGCGGCCGGCAATCGGCCGCTTTTTGTTAGAAGCTGTTTCAAAACCTAGTCGCCGCTAAATTCGCGCGGCGCATTACTTTATGGTTTACTTGGCAGGCGAAAGGATTCGCCATAACCAAGAGGGAACTGACCGACTCACAATGGGAAAAGATTCGTCCACTTCTGCCCCAACCCAAACGCTCGCGACGCGGCGGACGTCCGCCGGCAGACAATCGAGCGTGTTTGGAGGGGATTCTCTGGGTACTCCGCAGTGGCGCCCGATGGAAGGATTTACCGAAGGATTTCCCTTCTTCCAGCACCTGCTGGCGTCGGCTGCGCGATTGGGAAGAAGAAGATTTATGGCTCACGATCTGGCGAGCATTCCTGGGCGAACTGGACGCCGCGGGCAAGCTCGATTGGGAAGAGACCTTTGCCGACGGCTCTTTCGCCTCGGCAAAAAAAGGGGCGCGTGCGTCGGAAAAACCAAACGCGGCAAGGGTACGAAGTGGATGGTGGTGGTCGACGGCCAAGGTGTTCCTCTTGGAAAACACCTGGACTCGGCTTCCCCCAACGAAGTCACGCTCATCGAGAAAACGCTGAGTTGCGTGGCCGTCCCGCGAAATGGCCCTGGACGCCCCCGCGGCAAACCGACGCGATTGATTTACGACAAGGCTGCCGACTCCGATCCGCTGCGAAATCGCCTGAAAAAGCGGGGGATCGATCTGATCTGCCCGCACCGCGCCAATCGCGTCAAACCCATTTTGCAGGACGGGCGGAAACTGCGGCGATACCGAAAACGCTGGAAGGTCGAGCGAACCTTCGCCTGGCTCGGCAACTTCCGTCGGCTTCTGGTCCGTCATGATCGCAACATCAAAATGTACAGTGCGTTTTTCCACGTGGCTTGCCTCATGATTACATTGAGGCAGTTTTGAAACCGGTTCTAGAGTCTCCAGGCAGGATTTCCACCCGCCCGCCTTCCAGCCGCAGCCGCTTCTCCTGAAACAGCCGGATCGCCTCCGGATACGCGACTTTTTCTTCTTCGAAAACCCGCCGCCCCAGCGTCTCCGCCGTATCCCCCTCCAGCACCGGGCATTCGCGCTGTAAAATAATTGGTCCCGTATCGTACGTCTGGTCCACGAAATGCACCGTGCACCCGCTCCGCTTGCATCCGCGATCCAGCACCGCCTGGTGCACCCGCCGCCCGTACATTCCCTTCCCCCCAAACTCCGGCAGCAGCGCCGGATGAATATTGATGACCTTCCCGTGATATCTCGCCGGCACTTCCAGCAACGACAGCCATCCCGCCATGCAAACCAAATCTACTTTCGCCTCATCACAGATGCGGAACACCTCCCGGCTCAGATCATCACTGCGGCCCACAACCTCGCATCGCAACCCCGCCGACTTCGCCCGCTCGATCCCGAGTATCCCGCCGCGCGAAGCGATCACCACCGCTATGCGCGCATCCAGCGATCCATCGCCAATCCGATCAATCAAATTCTGCAGCGTCGTCCCAGACCCGCTGATCAAAATCCCGAGTTGGATCGCTTGTTTGGTCATCAGAGCCAAAAAAGAAAATGCCAATTTGCCACAGATAAAAATCAGATGCACACAGATATTTTTTCTTCTCCGCGATCTCTGCGCTCTCCGCGGTTAAAAAGAATTTTCACCGCGGAGAGCGCAGAGATCGCAGAGTGGATATTCGGTCTCTATCTGCGTGAACCTGATTTCATCTGACTTCGGCGAGCTCAGTCGAGCCGTGGCAAAAATTCCTGTTTTATTTTCTCAATCCCGCCCGCATCGCCTCCGCGTCGCGCAGGCAAAGATCGGGATACCCCGCATCTTCCCCCACATCCGGCCGCCGCTTCCAGCTTCGCGCGCACGCCTTGTATTTCTCGCGGCGGTCCACCACTTCCACCTTCACCGCCGGACCGCCCACCCCTTTCTCGGCGAAGCTGTGGCAGCCCGCGCCCACCATATCCTCCAGATCGGGCCCATACCCCTGCAACTGCCGCCGAAGCTCATCATCGTCGATCCTGAAAATCAACTCCGCATCCAGCGCCTTGTTCATACCCACCGATTTCTTCAGCACATCAAGCTGCGACAGCGCCTGTTCGCGCAGCTCCATCAGCAGCGACCACTGACGCTTCTGATCCTCGCTCGCCTCATCGGCCATCTGTTTCGGAAACAGCAGCAGATGCACAAACGGCAGCGACGATTCCTCGGCCGTCTTGTGCGGCAGATGCTCCCACGCCTCGTCCGCCGTGAATACCAGCATCGGCGCCAGCAGGCGGATCAGGCAATCCGCCATCCGCCGCATCACCGTCTGGCTCCGCCTTCGCAGCGGTGAATCCGGCTTTTCGCAATAAAGCCGGTCCTTCATCGCGTTGCCGTACACCGCGCTGATCTGCACCGCGCAGAAATCGTGCAGCAATCGAAACACGCGGTGAAGCTGATACGCCTCATACGCCCCCAGCACCTCGGCGATCAGTTGATCCACCTCCGCCATCGCCCAACCATCGAGGCTCGCAGGCTCGATGGTTTGCGTATCTTTTTGCGGATCGAAATCATAAAGATTCGACAGCAGATACCGCAGCGTGTTGCGGATCTTGCGGTATTTGTCGCCGAATTCCTGGATCATCGTCGCACTTGCGGGGATATCGTGCTGGTAATCGACGCTGCAGCACCAGAGCCGCAGCAAATCCGCTCCGTGCTTGTTGATCTCCTGCGTCGCGGTGACATATTCCTTGTCCGATTTGCTCACCTTCGTCCCGTCCGGCTTCACCACGAACCCGTGCGTCAACACCTGCCGAAACGGCGGCTCCCCCGTCACCCCCAAGCTCGGCAGCAGCGAAAGCTGAAACCAGCCGCGATGCTGGTCCGATCCCTCCAGGTAAAGATCAGCCGGAAATTTCAAGCTCGGCCGCGCCTGCAACACCGCGTGCCAGGAACTTCCCGATTCAAACCAGACGTCAAAAATATCCTTCTCTTTCCGCAGCGTTTCCTTCGGAAAATCCGGCCCCGGATCGTAATCAGCCAGAAGCTGCGCCGGTGATTCCGCGAACCACGCCGCGCTTCCTTTCTCTGCAAAACGCCTCGCAACTGCGCGCACCGAATCCGCCGTCAGCAGCGCATCCCCTTTCTCATTATAAAACACCGGGATGGGCAATCCCCACGCCCGCTGCCGCGATACGCACCAGTCCGGCCGCGATTCGATCATCCCCGCGAACCGCGCCTGTCCCCACTTGGGGACGAAGTCGATCTTTCCATCGACAAACTGCATCGCCCGCTCGCGCAGCGTGCCATCGCCGCCAAACGGCTTGCTCACATCGATAAACCACTGCTCGGTGGCGCGGAAGATGATCGGCTTTTTACTCCGCCAGTCATGCGGATAGCTGTGGCTGATTTTCCGCTCGTGATACAGCAATCCCAATTCCTTCAGACGCTGAGTGATGAGCGGGTTCGCCTCCCACACCTTTTTTCCCACCAGCCAATCCGGCGCGGTATCGTCGAACCGGCCATCGGCCAGCACGGGGCTGTACACATCCAGCCGCTCGCGCATGCCGGTCTGGTAATCGTCCTCCCCATGCCCCGGCGCGGTGTGAACCAGCCCAGTCCCGTCTTCCATCGTGACATAATCCGCAACCACCACGCGCCCCGAGCGCTTGGCAAACGGATGGCGATAGACCAATCCCTCCAAATCGCGGCCCGCGCATGTGTGCCCGGTCGCATCGAGATGCGCCGCCTGCATCTGTTTCACTTCCGCTTCAACTTTTTGTGCCCCCTCAAGATTAGCCGCGCCAAGCTGCCTGATTTTCGCCGATAGCTCGCGTGCCACGATCGCCGAGATTTGCCTGCCATCCACCGTGAACGCATACAGCCCGTATTCCGACTGCGGATTCACCGCCACCGCCAAGTTCGCCAGCAGCGTCCAGGGCGTGGTTGTCCAGACCATCAGATAGACCGGCAAACTCTCCGGCCGCGCCAAGGGCGCCGGCAGCTTCGCCACGTCTTCCACCTCCAGCAGCACGTAAATGCTCTGATCCTCCCGGTCCTGATATTCCAGCTCCGCATCCGCCAGCGCCGTCTGGTTTTCGATCGACCACGGCACCGGCTTGAGCTTCTTGTACACCAGCCCGTTCTCGACGAAGCGCGCAAACACCTCCAGCGTGCTCGCCTCGTACGATGGGCTCATTGTCAGATACGGATCGCTCCAGTCCCCCAGGATCCCCAGCCGCTGAAACTGCTCCCCCTGCACTTTCACATATTTCGCCGCGTAATCGAAGCAAAGCTGCCGCACCTCCGGCACGCTCATCTGCCGCAATTTCGGCCCCAGATCCTGCTGGATCTTGTGCTCGATCGGCAAGCCGTGGCAATCCCACCCCGGCACATACGGCGCCTGAAATCCCTGCATCGAGCGGAACCGCACCACCACATCCTTCAGCGTCTTGTTGATCACATGCCCGAGATGAATATCCCCATTGGCAAACGGCGGCCCATCATGCAAAACCCACCTGTCTCCTCCCGCGCGCAGCGACATGAGTTGCTCGTACAACTTCGCCTCATTCCACCGCTTAAGCCGCGCCGGCTCATTGGCCGTCAACTTCGCCTCCATCGCAAAGGCCGTCTGCGGCAGATTCAGTGTGGTCTTATAGTTTTTCTTCTCTTCCATAGATTGACTCGCCAGTCTAAACAACCAACCAAGATTCTGCGACCTCTCCCGTTTAGCCGCCTCGCTTGCGAGGCGCGTCTCCGCCTTCCCCAAACAAAAAAACCCCGCCATCCGGCAGGGCATATCGCATTCAAAAAGTAAACGATTCGGCCCTACCCGGTTTTTCGCGGGCTAATAATTATCCGGCCGATGATGATGGCGCTTGTTCGCATTGTTGCCTAATTGTATCGGAAAGAAGGGACGGGTCAATTGAGTGATTTTCTTTGTAGTGGATCAACTGAAATAATTGGGTAAATTTTCTGGATGGCAACCGCACGGTGTCTTTTTGTTGTTTCTGATACGGTTCTTATCGAGGGTCGTGGCCTAGTCTTGTTGCCCGGTATAAAGCCCGAGGGTGATGAGCGATTTCGTCTGGATGATGTTGTTGAACTTCGCAGACCTGATAAAAGCACCATTCGTGTGAAAATTTCCGGAATTGAAATGCTCAATCCGACTCCACCAAATGGAGGGTTCGCGATAATTCTAAAAGATTTAGTCAGAAAGGAAGATGCGCCAATCGCGACAGAAGTATGGTCGATTCCTAATATACTAGATTATTCGGCAAAAGGTGTGACGCGCTCCCCCCTTCGGGAGAATCCCGCATTAGTCCTTTTGCTTTGCTGTGCCTTTCCAATAGAGATAGTGGTTTCACTCTGTGGCGCTATAATTAATCTCTATTCCCCTTCCATTTGGTGGATATTGCTGACACGTATTAAGGTATTTGCTGGCCTCCAATTTTACTGCGGACTAGCGTCAGCCGTAATTTCGATCGGCCTATATTGGCGCAGGACATTTCAGCCCAAACCTTGGTATCTCACTCTAAATCTCGTGATTAATTTTTCTATCGTGATTTGTGCGATTATTTGGTTCATTGCAAACCTTTGAGAGGTAATTTAGTTCTGATGGCGAGGGAGTTTCGTAGCTTCAATTGCTCTGGCAACCACTGACTGAGAGTCATTGGGGATAACGTACGCGTGCGCCCCTCACTTCAACGCCAAATAAAAAAACAAAACCACCGCCTCCTTCACCAGATCGTGATTCGACCGGTAATGCGTATCCAGCCCCGCCGGCTCAAACCCCAGCTTCCCCAGCAGTTCCATCGCGGGAAAATCATCGGCCGATGCTTCCGCAACCACCGCGCGCAATTCCTGATCGCGCGCATGCTGAATCATCTGGAAGATCAGCGCCGATGCCAACCCCTGCCGGCGATAATCAAAATCCACCCGCACATCCAGCAGCCGAAACACACCCAGAGCCGGCGTTGCCATCCCCATCGCCGCCGCCACGGGGCGGCCATCGTGCTCGGCCACCAGCGCGATCCCCTCGTCCGCTCCCGTGACGATCTGCTTGAGCAGAAACGCCCGCTCATCGTCCATCGCATGTCGATGCACCCGCTTTTCCCGCAGCGGGCGAATCTGCATCTTCCACGAAACCGCCAGCCCCTCGCCGCTTTTGTCGATATGCAGATAGTGGGATGATTCGCTGGTGGCGTCGATATCCCGCACCGCATCCAGATCAGCCGGCGTCATCGGGCGAAGGTGCATGATAAAAGGATAGCGGGACTTGAGGCTTGAGACTAGAAAATGGAAACTAAGCCGCTTGGAAACACAAATTCTAATCGCCGAGCATGCCGATATCGCCCAGAATTGTGCGCATTTCTCGGCGGTCTCAGCATCCTCGGCGATCTCGGCGCTTCAATTTGATGCTGGGCACTCCGGGCGGGGGGAATAAACGAACCGCATGGCCCAGTTCACTCTCCAGCAGGCGATCGATCATGCCGAGCAGCTTCGCTCGCGGGGCGACTTCATCGAAGCGGAAAAAATCTATCGGCAAATCCTCGCGCAAAAACCGAACCAGCCTTTTATTCTCAATCGCCTGGGAATCTGCCTCGGCGAAGCCACGCGATATGCCGAGGCCATCGAGCTTTTCCTACAGGCGATCGCGCTCGATCCGAAATATGCCGACGCCTGGGCGAATCTCAGCCTCGCCAGGGAGCGATCGGACGATCTCGACGGCGCCATCGACGCCCGGTTGAAAGCGATCGAGTTTAGCGGCGACAGCGCCGATGCGCATCATCGCCTCGGCACCTGCCTGGGAAAAAAAGGCGATTTCAAATTGGCCATCGAGCATCTCCGCAGGGCGATCCAGCTTAACCCGCGCATCGGCGGCGCATATCACGATCTGCAGCTCGCGCTGGTTCGTGATGGCCAGCTCGAAGCGGCCGAGGAAGCGGTTTTCCAGCAAATCCGCAATGTGTCAAAAGTAAATGCCGATTCGATCCGTCCCCTCGCCGACCGCATGAAATCAATCGGCCAGTTCGATCGGGCGACCGACCTCTGGGAAAAAATCGTCGCCGCCGATCCGCTCTGCCACGAGGCCCGCGGCGACCTGGCCATGTGCCTGATCACGCTGGGCGATTACGAGAACGGCTGGCGGCTTTATGAAACCCGCTGGGATTGCGACACGTTCAGCGAAAACACCCGCCGAGATCCCAATCGCCAGTGGGGGCGTGACCCCATCGGCAAACCCGATCTCGCCGGCAGGACGATCCTGATCTATTCCGAGCAGGGCATCGGCGACATGATCATGTTCGCGCGTTACGCCGCTCTATTGGAGCAGCGCGGCGCGCGCGTGATCGTCGAATGTCGCTGGCCCATCAAGGCGCTTTTGGAAGGATGCACCGGCGTCAGGCTTGTGTACGCCAGCGGTGAAACGCTTCCCAAATATGACTGGCATATTCCCATGCTCAGCCTGCCGCTGGCGTTTGAGACACGCCTGGATACGGTCCCCGCGAATATTCCATATCTGAAGGCCGAGCCGATGCGGCGCGAACGCTGGGGCCGCCGAATCGCCGCCGCGCCGCCGAGCCATCCGAGCCTGCGCATCGGCCTGACATGGGCGGGAAACCCCAAACATAAGAACGATGCCCGGCGGTCGATCCACCCTGATTTGCTCACGCCGCTGGCCGAGGTTCAGGGCGTCACGTTCTTCAGCCTTCAGAAGGCCAACGAAAACGAAAAAGCGGCGCAGCAACCCGATCGCCTGGAATTGATAGACTTCACCGCGTCCTTCTACGATTTCGCCGACACGGCTGCCCTGATCGACCATCTGGACCTGGTGATTTGCGCCGACACCGCGGTGGCCCACCTCGCCGGCGCCATGGGCAAGGAAGTCTGGACGCTGCTGCCCTATGTTCCCGATTTTCGCTGGGGGCTGAGCGGCGACCGCACGCCGTGGTATCCCACGATGCGGTTATTCCGCCAATCCAGGGCGGATGATTGGGAAGAGGTGATTCACAAAGTTGCGCAAGAACTGAAAACTCGCGCGCCCGCTCAGGATTGATCGCCGCTTCCCGGCTCCTTCATCTGAATCGCCGCCAGCGCCGTCGGCACGTCTTCCCCAAACTCGAAAATCTTATCCAGCCCTGTAATCAGAAATGTCGACCAGATCGACTTGGCGATATTGCACAGAATCAATTTTCCATCCCCCTCGGCGATCCGGTGCCGCAACCGCAGCAGCTCGGCAATGTTGGATGAATTAACAAAGTGCACCGCCGCGAAATCCAGAACCGCGCTGGTCGAGGGCGGAATCATCGACATGATCGAATCAATTTCATCCGAAAACTGCGGATCGCTTCCGAGATGAGCCAGCACGATTGTTTTCGACCACTTCTCGACCGCCATGGTGGGGAAGGGTAATCGGAGGTGCGGGAATTGGCAAAAGTCGAATTGCCGATTGCCTATTTCCTATTGCCTATTGGAAAAAGGCACATCGCGATCGCATTTCAATTGGCAATAGGCAATTGGCAGTAGGCAATTGGAAATCCCCTCATTCATGCGGAAATTTTTGGGCCACTTCGAACGTCGTATCACCCGATTTGGTCTTGATCTTCCCCATGGTTTTAGCGGCCAGTTCGATGAAAATGCGACCGCCGCGGTTATTGATTTCGCCGCCGATGACGCCGCTGTGGATGACCTTCGCGCCGCGCTTGACGATCAGGTTTCCCTGGAGATTGCCGAAGACGTGCACTCGGCCGCCGTATTCGACGGTGAGATCGCCGTAGATGCTTCCGCGCAGATAGAGTTTTCCGTCTTCGACGACGGTGACATTGCCGACGATCATTCCCCAGAGGGTGTACAGCTCGTCGATGACGCAATCGCCGCTGAGTTTCCCGCGCTCTTCCCGCATGAGAGATTAACAGACTCTAATCAATTGTCCCCGGCGGCTGCCTGATCGTAACCATGGGCGCGGTGCTTTTGACGCCGGCCCCTTTAAGACCCGCGCCCAGCCCTTTGCTGCTGTCCAGATGTATTTTCAGAACGATCACGATCGCCACCACAGGCCAGCCGACGAAACGCGCCCAGTACAAAAGCTGCAGCCGCGACCCCTCCGGCTGCACCCGCACGCGCAGCAGAAGTTCAGCCCAGCTATACAAAGCGCCGGGGACCCGAAACTGATCGGAACTGAAGCTCTGATTCATCAGAAACGCCTGCCAGGGAAACAGCAGAACCGCCAGAACCAGGCTGGCGACGAACGCGCTCACCAGATGCGAAACCCCCAGCACCCGGCCCAGCAGCATGATCGTGACGATCAGCCAAAGCGTCATCGCCAGCACGATCGGCAGCACAACCCCGAGAAATTCCGACAGACCCACCAGATATTTCAACTCGTCCAGCCACCACGAAGTGCCATCCAGTTGTATTTTATAACGCCCGGCAAAGAACAGCCCGAGCTGAAAGAAAAGGACCAGCATCAGCAGAAGAATCAAAACACTGCGCGCCTTCCGGGCGGTCAATAACGCATCGGCATAGTCTGCGGAGTTGGCGGGGGCTGGATCGATCATCGACTCTATATTGTCCGCGCTCCCCGCTTATTGTCCATTGCCAATCGTCCCGGCGATCTCTTCCAGCAGCGAATCATTGGCCGGTGGAAATTCGTAATCGCAAAACCGCCCGACCTCCACCCATTCCAACCGCTCGCATTCCAGCGCCGCCGGCTCCCCCGAAACATGCCGGCACAAAAACGGATGCAGCGTCACGCGGGCGTGTTTGTAGTCGTGCTGAACCGGTGTAAGTTCCCGCAGGATCGCGATCTCAATCCCCACCTCCTCCATCAGCTCGCGGGCCAGGCAATCCCGGAGCGTTTCCCCCGGCTCGCGCTTGCCGCCGGGAAATTCCCAGTATCCCCCCAGTACACCGCCCGATTTTCGCCGGCAAATCAGCACTTTTCGCTGATTTACCACCACCGCAATGGCCACGTCGATACAGTGCATAAGATCATTTACCCACGGCGCGCGCCCGGCAGAATACAACCGATAGCGGCAAAAATAAAACTTTCTACAAGATGTTGTCAAAGCACCGTTTATGAGCAGAAATTCAATCGCCGAAACGGGTTTCTTTGAATTGACAGCTTCCGGGGAGAGGGTTATATTCGCCCCCAATCGCCCAACTGGGCGGTCCAACCATTGTGAACAAGCGGCTTAGGCCGTGGCAAACTTCCGGAGGTGGATAGGAGCCACCCCTCCGGAAGTCTTTTTTTTGGCGGTCCTTTTTCTCCCCGAACGTTGAGATTATTTTCCATTGAATCAGAATCCCACCCCAATGAAGCGGACGGGCGCGAATCAGTTTGCCGCCAGGGTCGTGGGCAATTTCAAAATCTGCCAGGACCATTACCGCCTGGTGCTCAGCTCCCCGGAATTTCCACCTACCAGGCCCGGGCAGTTCATTCAAATCGCCTGCCAGGCGATGCCGGATGAAAATTGGCAGCCCGTCGAATTCGACTGGCTGCCCGGATCACCCGTTACACCATCCGATGCTCAGTTCGCCGGCCCGGTGGCTATGCTGCGCCGGCCGTTCTCCCTGGCGGGCAGACGCGGGGACCAGATCGACATCATCCACCGCATCGTTGGCGTCGGCACGCGCTATCTCGCCAACCTCGAACCGGGCGATGCCGTCAGCATTCTCGGCCCGCTTGGAAATATTTTTCCGCTCCCCAGGCCCGATGAGCTGGCGATGCTGGTCGGCGGCGGTGTGGGGATCCCGCCGATGATTTACCTCGCCTCGCAGCTTACCGGCGGCCGGGCCGTCGCCTTTGCGGGGGCCCTGTGCCGCGATCTGATGCCGCTGACCGTCGGTTCCGCCCCATACCGGGTCAGCGAGTTCTCCAACTTCAATATCCCCACGATTCTCGCGACCGATGATGGCTCGCTGGGTTACCGCGGGTTTGTCACCCAGGCGCTGGAGGATTTTCTCGACAACCGCCTCGCCCCCGAGATTCGCCGCGCCAATCGCAGCGTCGTTTTTACCTGCGGCCCCGAACCGATGATGAAGCGCGTCGCCGAGATTTGCCGCAGTCGCGACATTCCCTGTCAGATCGCCGTCGAACGGGCGATGGCCTGCGGCATGGGCACATGCCAGAGCTGCTGCATCCGCGTGAAAAAGCCCGATCCCACCCAGCCGCCTCTACCGGGAAGTTCCTGGTGCTATCGCCTTGCTTGCACGGATGGGCCTATATTTAACGCGGCGGACTTGCTCTGGTGATTCCTTGAAATCGACTTCCAACATCTTCAGGCTGCTGGTCCTTCTGTCGCTTGGATTACCGGCGGGGGGCTGCAATAACTACGTGGCCGAGAAATTCGTTCGCGCGCCCAATCTCGATCTCGATATGCGCGGCAAAGACGCGCCGCAGTCGCTGCTGATCGACCATCACGTGGCCGAGCAGTTGCGCGTGCCCGTGGGTCCGCCCGAGGCGTCGTTGTCGGTCTGGGTCGTTGATCCCGTATCCGCGCCGGCCATGGTATCGCTGCGGCAAGCGCCTAACCCCCGAGATTGGCCGATCGCCCGGCTTACAATTCTTCCTTCCACCGATCCGGATGCCGATCCGGACAAACCGCCCCAAGGCACCGTCTTTCTCCTGCACGGTTTGGATGACACCAAGGAAGATGCCCCGTACGAATTTTATTCCTACGGCCTGGCCTGCGAAGGCTACCGTGTCATTCTCGTCGACCTCCGCGGGCATGGCCGATCCACCGGCGACCGCATCGGCTACGGCGGATACGAATCCCATGATCTCATGCAGGTGCTGGACGTACTCCAGAATCGCGGTCTCGTGGCCGGCAAGGTCGGTGTGCTCGGCATCTCCTACGGCGCATCGGTGGGAATCTGCTGGGCATCGATCGACCCGCGCGTGAAAGTCGTCGTCGCGCTCGAGCCCTTCAGCTCCATCCGCTTCGCCTCGCGCGATGCGGGCGCGACCATGCTGCTCGCCTTTCGCTGGCTCTTTTCCAAGAGCGACCTGGAGGAAATCACCGACCGCGTCGGCAAGATCGACGGCTTCGATCCCGACCTGGCCAGCCCGCTCTACGCCATCTCCCACATGACCACGCCCGTATTGCTCATTCACGGAAAGCTCGACGATTTTCTCTATCCCGAGCACAGCATCCGCCTGCACGAAGCCGCGCTCAATCACAGCCAGTTGATCCTCGTGGACGGGGCGGATCATTTCGATCTGTGGTACAAGGCGCTCACCACGATCATGAACGAATCAAACCAGTGGTTTGAGAAATACCTGACGCATTGAAAGTAGCGTGGGCGTCTCGCCCACTCTATTGCCTCTCCAATACAAGAATGGGCGAGACGCCCACGCTACAATAAAGCCAACCGATCCAATTAAGACGAAGCTGGAGACAAATACAGACACGAAATTCTTGCGGCCCAACCGACCATTCGGTTAACTTCCGCACCATGACCACCATCGGCATGCATTACGATGTGCTTCCCGGCAAGGAAACCGAGTTCAAAGACGGCTTTTTGAAAGTCATCGACCATCTGAAAACCACCGCCGGGCACGTCGAATCGCATCTCTACGAGGATGTCTCAACGCCCGGATCGTTTCTCATTCAAAGCGTCTGGAACAGCAAGCAGGATTTCGAGGCGTTCATCCACAGCGACACCTTCCGCCAGGTGACCAGTTGGGGCAAAGCCGAAATTTTGCGCGGCAGGCCGCGGCACAAGGTCTACACCAACGATTGATGTTGTCTTTCACGAAAGCCGCGAATGAATATGCGGAGCCGTATTCAATGTCCGATCTCTCCATCAACCTCGCCGGCCTTCATCTCGCCAATCCGCTGATGACCTGCTCCGGCACGAGCGGATACGCATTCGAATACGCGAATTTCATGGATTTGTCGCGCCTCGGCGCGTTCGTCACCAAGTCGATCACGCGCGAAGAGCGCCCGGGCAATGAGCCAACCCGCATCGTCGAAACCCGCGCGGGAATGCTCAACGCCATCGGCCTCGCCAACGTCGGGCTCCAGCGATTTCTCACCGAAAAAGTTCCGCTGATCCGCAGGATGCCCTGCCCCGTGATCGTCAACGTCGCCGGGCACAGTTACGATGATTACTGCGAAACATGCGCCGCGATGAACGATCTCGATTGTGTCGCCGCCGTCGAACTCAACGTCTCCTGCCCCAACGTAAAAGACGGTCTGACCTTCGGCACGCATCCCGGCCGGCTGAAAGAGCTGACCGCGATGGTGAAAAAAGTCCTGCCCGCCAAGCCGCTGATCGTCAAGCTCTCCCCCAATGTGGACGACATCACCCTCACCGCCCGCGCGGCCATCGACGGCGGGGCGCAGGTCATCTCCATGATCAACACATTCACTGCGATGGCGATTGATATCCAGAAGAAACGTCCCCGACTGGCGAACGTCACCGGCGGTCTGTCCGGCCCGGCCATCAAGCCGATTGCCCTGCACCTCGTCAGCCGGGTTTACCGCGCGGTCGCGAAATCAGCCGGGGTTCCGATCATCGGCATGGGGGGCGTCCAGTTCTGGTCCGATGCGGTCGAATTCCTGCTGGCTGGCGCCTCGGCGGTGGGGGTGGGCACTGCGCTGTTTGTCGATCCAGCCGCTCCCAACAAAATCCTCCTGGGCCTTTCCGAATACATGCAACGCAATGAGATCACGCGACTTGGCGAGATCGTTGGCAGCCTGCAATTACCCGGCGATCAGCCCGCTTTGGCGCCCTACCCGTAATTAGCGCCATCGAATTCCCATTTTGCGACTTTTTAATTGATTTCAAGCCGTAAACTCGATAATCTTACCCCCCGTTGATCCTCGCCTCGCCAAGCGCAGATTTAGAATTGATGACCATTTATGAAAAAATCAGTTCACATATTGCTCGGGATTCCCACCGACACGGAATTTGGCCGCGGGGTCATTCAGGGGATCATCCGATTTGCCGCCACCAACAATTGGGTACTCGGGTCGATTCCCGCTCAGGGTGAACCGGATACCAACGGCGATACATCCAAATGGTCGGTCGAAGAACGCGGCGGAGTGATCGCCCTGATCGAAACCCCCGAGCAGGCCGATGCTATGGCTCGGTTGAATGTCCCCTGCGTCAGCATTTCATCGGCGCTGGGGGAGGGCGGTGTGCCGTACGTCGCCTGCGATGAGCGCATCATCGGCAGCCTTGCGGCAAGCCATTTCCTCGAGCGGCAAATGCGGCATTTCGGTTTCGTCGGTCTGCCCGGGCGCAGCGATTCGGAGGCGCGGCGAATCGGTTTCACCGATCGCCTGGCCGTTGATGGAATCACCAAGGTCTCTCACCACGAAGCGCCGGAAAAGTTCGATCCCGACAGCTTCAAACAGCTCATCGAATGGATCGATTCCCTCTCCAAGCCGGCCGGCATTTTCACGATGACCGATGCCCTGGGCCGCACGGTGATCGACGCCTGCCGGGCCGGATCGATCCGCGTGCCCGGATCGGTTTCAGTGCTGGGGTGCGGGAACGATCCCGTCATTTGCGGCCTGGCCACCCCCGCGCTCAGCAGCGTCGCCTTACCCGCCGAACGCGTCGGTTTCGATGCCGCCGATCTCCTGCTGCAACTGATGACCCAGAGAAAACCGATGGAAACGCATCGGCTTGTGCAGGTCTCCAGCGTCATCCCGCGCGAATCCACCGACAACGTCTCGGTGCGCGATCCCGATGTCGCCAGCGCCCTGCGGTTTATCCTGGCGCATGCCGGTGAATGGATCGGCGTTCGCGAGCTGCTGCTGGCGCTGCCGGTTCAGCGCCGCTCGCTGGAGCGGAAATTTCGCAAGGTTCTGGGCCGCAGCCCCCTTGAAGAAATCCGCCGCGTGCGCGTCGATCTGGCCAAGCAATTGCTCTCCAGCACCGATCTGCCCATGCCCATCGTCGCCCGCCGCTCCGGTTTTTCCGAAGCCAAGCAACTCTCGCAGGTCTTTCGCGCCTTGGTCGGAGTTACCCCGACATCCTATCGCGCCAACTTCCGCCTCCCCGATAAAGGCCCGGTTGACGGCAACGCGGTTGAATTGGAAGAAAGTAAATAAATAGTTGCGAGCAAATCCACGCGACTCTAACTCTTCATCGCTTCCACGCCGCCCATGATTTCCGATAGTTCCGTCGTGATCTGGCTCTGCCGCGCGCGGTTGTATTGCATCGTCAGGCTCTTCACCATCTTGTCGGCGTTGTCGGTGGCGCTTTTCATCGACACCATACGGGCGACGTGCTCGCTGGTCGTCGCATCCAGAAATGCCTGGAAAATCGCGGTCTTCACCGTCTGCGGCAACAGCTCGTCCAGCAGCGTCTGCGCATCGGGAATGAAATCGTAAATCGCCAGCGTCCCCGTGGGTTTGGGAGTCTTTCCCTTCGCCTGGTCCACACCCGCCAGCGGCAACAGGGCGAGCATCTCCGGCTTCTGGTTGGCCGCGCTGATGAAGTTCATGTACGCCACATACACCGCGTCGTATTGCCCGCCGACGAATTTCTCGATGAACATCTGCGCGATTTTCTCGACATCCTCGAACTTCGGCGTATCGCCCACGTCGATCCGCTGCACGATCGGCCGTTTCTGGAAATTGAAATAGCTGGCGCCCTTTTTTCCGGCGACATACAGATCGATCTTTTTCCGCTGCGATTCCTGCTCGCGGATGAAATGCGACGCCATCCGCAGCACGCTGCCGTTGTAGGCGCCGGCGAGGCCGCGATTGCTGGTGATCACCAGGATGGCGATGGTCGCGCCGTCATGCTCGGCGGGACGGCGCAGCAGCGGGTGCGACACATCGCCGATGCTCGCGGCCAGCTCCGCAACCAGCTCGCGAACCTTCTGGGAATAAGCCTTGGTCCCCACCGCGCGCTTCAGCGATTTCTGGAATTTCGCCGTCGCGATCATCTGCATCGTCTTGGTGATTTTCTTGATATTCCGAACCGCCTTGCGGCGTTTGACAATCGCGCGAGCCTTGGCCATAGGGGCGAAATTGGATACGAAAGCTCACAGGGCGTCAAGGCTGACTTGTTTCCGCCCCACATTGTCGTGTTGCAGGTTAATTTCGGGGAAAATTTGTTCAAAGGGCGATATGCTTCGATTCTTACTATGGCAACCAACGCCATTGATGAATCGATCCGCGCTGCCAAGGAACATCAAGCCGCCGGACGATTACTGGATGCCGCGCAGGCTTACGGACATGTTCTGGCCCATCACAAAAATCACCCCGAAGCTTTACATGGCATGGGCAAGCTTGCAGCGCAAGCGGGCCGATCGCGCGATGCCGCGGAATTGATCCGCAGGGCGATTCAGCAGAATCCAAATTCGCTGGAAGCCCACCGCGACCTGGGCAATGTATTATCCAGTCTCGGGGAGTTTGAGCAGGCAATCGCCGCCTATCGGGAGGCGATTCGTCTCCGGCCGGATCATGCTGATGCGCACAATAGTCTCGGGCTTTCGCTGATCGAGACGAAACAATTCGACGACGCGGTGGTTTCGTTTCGCCAGGCAATTCAAATCCAGCCCGCACATTCCTCGGCATACAACAATCTCGCCAGCACATTGGTATCGCTCGGGCGCCTTCAGGAAGCGCACGCCTGCTGTCTCGAAGCGATTCGTCTGAATCCAAATCTGGTGGAAGCGTACGGCAACCTGGGCAATGTCTTGTGCGATCTGGGACAGGAGGAGGACGCGCTTCCCGTATATCGGGAGGCGATTCGATTGAAACCCGATCTGGCCGCCCTGCACCGCAATCTCGGCGAGGCCCTGCGGAAGTTGGGACAGCGGGAAGATTCGATCGCCGCACTGCGCACGGCTATTCGCCTCCGGCCGGATTATGCCCTGGCTTTCAATAGTCTGGGAATCGCCCTGGTGGAATCGAGCCAATTCGACGAAGCGATTGCCTCGTTTCGCCACGCGATTCGGTTCCAGCCCACATATTCCGAGGCGTACGGCAATCTCGCGGCGGCATTAACCTCCATCGGCCAGATCAACGAGGGGGTGGCCCTCTTTCAACAGGCGATCGCCGTCGATCCTGATAATGATAAGGCACACAGCAATTTTATTCAGACCCTTCACTACCATCCCGACTACGACCGAAAGGCGATCCGCGATGAATTAAAGCGATGGAACCAGCGCCACGCCAAACCGCAAAACAAATTCATTCAGCCGCATGCCAATGACCGCACTTCCACGCGCAGGTTGCGGATTGGATATGTATCGGGGGATTTTTGCAATCACGTCGCCGGGCAAAATCTTTTGCCTCTCCTGCGAAATCACGATCACGGGCAGGTGGAGGTTTTCTGCTATTCCAACCTGCACCGCGGCGATGCGATCACGCCGCGGTTCAGGCAATGTGCCGACCATTGGCGCGATGTCTGGCGATTGACCGATGCCCAGCTCGCCGAGCAAATTCGAAGCGACCGAATCGATATTCTGGTTGACTTATCCGTCCACAGTGCAGGGAATCGACTCAAGGCTTTTGCGCAAAAAGCCGCCCCCGTGCAGGCGACCTTCGCGGGCTATCCCGGCTCGACGGGCCTGGACACGGTCGACTATCGCCTCACGGATCCGTATCTCGATCCACCGGGATCATGGGACGAATTCTATTCGGAAACATCGCTCCGGTTGCCAAACAGTTTCTGGTGTTACGCCCCGCTCTTCAGCGACGTTCCGGTCAATCCCCTGCCGGCCGAGGCGCGGGGATTCGTTACCTTTGGATGCCTGTGCAACTTCCTAAAAGTGAATCCGCCGATGCTGGGCCTTTGGGTGGAGATTTTGCAAAGGGTGGATCGATCCCGACTGATGATCCTGTGCCCCGAGGGTTCGCACCGCGAAGGACTGCGGAAGGTATTTGATAACGCCGGCATCGCGAACGATCGCATTGAGCTTGCGACCCCCCGCGTTCGACAGAAGTATGTCCAGCTCTTTCATGAGATCGACATTGAACTCGATACGCTGCCTTACAATGGCCACACGACCAGCCTTGATTCCTTTTGGATGGGTGTCCCAGTGGTGACGCTTGTGGGCGCAACGGTGGTGGGACGCGCCGGATTGTCGCAACTCACGAATCTGGGATTGACGGAGCTGATCGCGCTCGAGCCGCGGAAATATATCGAGATTTCCGTTCAGCTGGCGGGGGATTTACCGCGGCTGGCGGAATTGCGGCGGACATTACGAAATCGAATGCAAGCCTCCCCACTGACCGATGCGGTTGGATTCGCGCGGGGAATCGAAGCGGCCTATCGGCAGATGTGGAACCGTTGGTGCGCCGGCGGCGATATCGCAGGCCCACCGTGAGGCTCGCTTCAAACCATTCATCCCACACATCCCGCACATTGTGCTGCCGGACAAAAAAAAACAGCCCACCAGGGTCCAGTAAATCGATCTTGCCTCACCACCGCCCGCGGGGTTGACGATTCATATCCTTGGAAGGAGAGCCTGCCATGCTGGAAAAATTCGAGAATCGCATTCTATTTTCAGGTGAAACCGGCTTGCGAGCGGATTACTTCGACGCCGCCACCGATCAGTTCAATAGCACCAGCGCCGCCGTTGCGTCGCTGCCCACCGCGACCGAGACGGATCAGACGGTCAACTTCAACTGGGGCACGGCCGCGCCGGTTCCCGGCTTGAGCAGCTCGGGCTTTGAGGCGCGATGGAGCGGGCAGGTCGAATCGGAATCCGCGGGAAGTTATCTCTTCACCGTCCAGTCCAGCGGCGCCGTCCGGCTCTGGATCAACGGCCAGGAAATCATCAACAACTGGACCGGCAACGAAAATGGCACGGATGTCAGCACGGCGATCAACCTCGCGGCCAATACGCAGTACGACATCCGCCTCGATTTCTATCAGGACACGGCCGCCGCGGATGATTCAATCGCGCTGCTCTGGACCGCGCCCGGCGCGGCGCAGCAGGTGATTCCCGCGGCAAATCTCTATCCCTTCATGCAGCCAACGGCCATCACCTCCGGCGGCATTTATGTCGGAAGCTGGGAAAGCACCAATCCATCGGTGGTTACCATCGAAGACAGCACGATGCAGCCCGTCACCATCGCCGATTCCATCATCCGCGGCAGCGGCACGCTCATCAGCGATACCCTCGCGGGCGTTCAGCTTACCGTGCAGAATTCCGTCGGATATGGCTTGAATCCAGAGATAGCCGGCGTTGAAAAAGGAAGCTTCCTCTACCTGATGAGCCCCGCCAGCGTCGATATCGAGCACAACAGCATCATCGGCGTCGGTGGGCTCGGCATCAAAGTCTACGGCTTCGTCGGCACCGGCGATGAGACCATCAAGATCGACTACAACGACATCACCGACAGCGACGGCCGGTTCTCCGACGGCAATGGCGGTTACGAAGATGACGGAATCGAAACCCATTCGATCCAGCTCGCCAACATCTACAACCTCGCCGGCATCGACATCGGATGGAACCAGATTATCAACGACCCCGGGCAGAGCTACGTCAACGATGTGATCAGCCTGTTCGACACCAGCGGCACCGCCGCCAGCCCCGTCAACGTGCACGACAACTACGTGCAGGGAATCTATTCGCTCGATCCGGAAACCACCTGGGACAGCGGCTCGGGCATCACCACCGATGGCGATCCGATCCTTTCAGAGGAACCCGCCTACATCGACATCGACCACAACACCGTGGTCAACACCGGCAGCGCCGGCATAGGCGTCCCCGATGGTCACGATGTCCTGGTCTTCGACAACACCCTGGTCTGCAGCGGTTATCTCGCCAACGGCGACGAATTTTTCGCCAGCGGAACGGGCATCTACATCAACGATCTCAACGGCGGAAGCAGCTCGATCTTTTTTAACAACGGCGCGTACGACAACACGGTGGGTTGGATTCAGCCGCCATTTAGCCAGCAGAACGGCTCCGATGAAGCGCGGGCGAGCGATTACTCCCTGCCCGATGCCGATCCCTCGCTGACGTACGGCAACATCGACATGCCGCTGCCGATCACCAGCGCCACCGCCACGGCCGCACAGCAGGCGTGGCTGGCGCAGGTCACGGACCAGGACATCACCATAGGCCCGGTGAGCCTGCTGCAGGATCCCACGTCTCCCGTGGATGCCCCCCCCCCCCCCCCCCCCCCCCCCCCCCGGTGGCCCCCCCCCCCCCACACGCCCGGC
>Ga0302325_10000945_pt1 | contig 76336 bp, 72 predicted proteins | sample Palsa_T0_2_FD_201948 | JGI IMG/M metagenome (GOLD analysis project Ga0302325, IMG submission 201948) | Peat permafrost microbial communities from Stordalen Mire near Abisko, Sweden - Palsa_T0_2 | ecosystem: Environmental > Terrestrial > Soil > Palsa > Peat permafrost | place: Sweden: Abisko... | reverse complement strand
GCCGGTCAACGAGATCCCCCCGGCCCCGCCGGCCGGGGAGTGACGGGAAGACTTTGCTGACGATGGGTAGCACGGTGAGGGCGAGGTTCGCATGAAGGTCGAAGGCTGGCTGTTCCTGGGCTGCGCGACGTTCTTCGGTGGCGTGGACATCATCTACTGGTACTACTCGAAGGACCCGACGGGTACCTCCGCGCTCGCGTTCGCGGTGACGCTGGCTCTCCTCACCGGGTTCTACGTCCTGTTCACCGGCCGTCGGCTCCCTGAGCGCCCGGAGGACAATCCGCAGGGCGAGATCGCCGAGGGCACCGGCGAGATCGGCTTCTTCAGCCCGCACAGCTGGTGGCCGCTGTTCGTCGGCTTCTCCTGCGCGGTCGCCGCGGCCGGCTTCGCGATGGGCTGGTGGCTGTTCCTCATCGGCGCGCTGATGACCATGTTCTCCGTGATCGGCTTCGTCTTCGAGTACTACCGCGGCCACTACGCGCACTGAGGCGGCCGCAAACCGATCAGGGCCGTGTTCCCGCGCCTAATGCGGGAACACGGCCCTGATCTTGTTCTGGCCTGGTCAGGATCCCTGAATCTCGATGACCCACCGTGGCTGCCGCGTATCCGGTCAGTGCTTCCGCTCGTCCATCAGGTCGGGCAACTGGATGGTCGCGTCCTCGATGTCGCGTTCATGGTTACGCCCGGCCCGTGATTCCGCGGCCAGCACGCCGCAGCGGTGGACCCGGGTGAAGTCGCCGTAACGGAATTTTGTACCCGGCCTTGGTGTCCTCGGATGCTTCGTCATCGATGCCGAGGTGCCAGTTCGCGTATTCATCCCAGCCGTGCCGACCCGGCGCCATCACCAGACCGCGGCCCACCTGGCCTACCCCTGGCCATCCGGCCCAGAACGGCCCTGTGCGGCCCTGAGACGCCGGAAGGCGGCCCACGCCTGGGGTGGGCCGCCTTCCGGCTCGCTCGCGCCCGTCCGGGCCGCTCAGCTTGGTTATTCGCCGTCCTCGGTGGCGCCGCCGTCCTCGGCCTGCGGCGTTCCACCTCCGCCGACAGCGGCACGCTCGCTTTCGCCGTCGATCGCCGCGTGGCCGTTGCCATGCCCGTTGCCGTGCCCATTGGTTGGGGGGGCCAGCGAGATGCCCTCGACGAAGATCTCGTGCACGCGGGCCTGCAGCTTGCCCCGGGCGCCGCGCAGGGCCGGCTCGGGCAGCCCGTTGTCGTCGACCTCGGGTGCCGTGATGGCGGCGGTGGGCGAGGGTGACGGGGCGGCGATCTCTGCGACCTCACCCTCGCTCAGCGGGCGTTCCAGCTCGACGAAGGCGCCGTTCGGCAACTGCCGGATAATGCCGGTCTCCACGCCGTGGGTGAGCATCGAGGCGTCCCGGCGCTGCAGGCCGAAGCAGATCCGCCGGGTGGCCCAGAAGACGATTACGGGCCCAATGAAGATCGCCCAGCGCGCGATCTCGGTCGTCAAGTAGAGCGGGATCTGCAAGTGGACGGCGATGATGTCATTCGCGCCTTCCAGCCACAGGATGCCGTAGATGGTGATCCCGGCCATGCCGATCGCGGTCCGGGTCGGGGCGTTCCGCGGCCTCTGGTTGACGTTGTGGTAGGACTTGTCCCCCGTCGCCCAGCTCTCCAGGAACGGCCATATCCCGAGCGCGGTGAAGATGAGACCCGGGACCACGAGCGCGGGGATGAGCACGTCCCAGGAGATCGTATGGCCGCCGATATCCCAGGTCCAGCTCGGGAACATGCGCAGCGAGCCTTCGAGGAAGCCCATGTAGAAGTCCGGCTGGGAGCCCGCCGAGATCGCCGTCGGCGTGTACGGGCCGACCTCCCAGATCGGGTTGATCTGGGCGAACGTGGCCACCAGAGCCAGCACCCCGAAGACGAAGAAGAAGAACGCCCCGGTCTTGACCATGAAGTACGGGTACATGGGCTGGCCGACGACGTTGGCGTTGGTCCGGCCCGGGCCCGGCATCTGGGTGTGCTTCTGGTGCACCATGAGGAACAGGTGCGCGCTGACCAGGGCCAGCAGCAGGCCCGGGATCAGCAGCACGTGGATGATGTAGAACCGGACCACGAACTCGGTGCCGGGGAACTGCCCGCCAAACAGGAAGAACGACAGGTACGTGCCGACGACGGGGATGCCCAGCAGCACGCCTTCCGCGATCCGCACGCCGGTACCGGACAGCAGGTCGTCCGGCATGGAGTAGCCGAGGAAGCCCTCGAGGATGCCGAGGGTGAACATGACGATGCCGATCAGCCAGTTGGTCTCCCGGGGCTTGCGGTACGCGCCGGTGAAGAAGATCCGCAGCAGGTGGCACAGGATCGCGGCCAGGAACACGTCCGCGGCCCAGTGGTGGATCTGCCGCATCAGCAGGCCGCCGCGGACATCGAAGCTGATGTTGAGCGTCGACTGGTACGCCTGGCTCATCCGGACGCCGTCCAGCTTGGTGTACGACCCGTGGTAGATCACGTCGGTCATGCTGGGCTGGAAGAACAGGGTGAGGAAGATGCCGGTCAGGATCAGGATGATGAACGAGTACAGCGCGATCTCGCCCAGCAGGAACGTCCAGTGGTCCGGGAAGACCTTGCGTAGCAGGGTCCGGACGCCCTTGGCCGCGTGCAGCCGGTCGTCCAGCTCGCCTGCCTGCTTGGCCACTGGCTTCGGTATGGTCAGCCGCTTGTTGTCCGTGGTCATCCCCGCTCCCAGAAGCTTGGCCCGACGGGTTCTTGGAAGTCGCTCTGGGCCACCAGATAGCCCTGCGCGTTGGTCGCGATCGGAAGCTGTGGCAGCGGCCGCGGCGCGGGCCCGAAGATGACCGTCGCGCCCGTGTTGGCCTGGAACGTGGACTGGTGGCACGGGCAGAGGATCCGCTGCGTCGTCTGCTCGTACAGTGCGGCGGGGCAGCCGAGATGCGTGCAGATCTTGGAGTAGGCGACGATGTTGTCGACCGTCCAGTTCATCGAGTTCAGCAGCGTTCTCGCCCCATCGGCCCCGTCGTCGTACCGGGTGGGTACCTGGAGCTGGCCCGGCTCCATCTTGATGATGATCGCGGTGGCTTTGGCCAGCGCCTCGTCGTTGTCCTGGTAGCCCTCCGGCACGACGGTGATCATGCCGCCCGGGGAGTCGAAGTCCGCGGGCGTGATCGGCTGGTTCGTCCCGTAGACGAGCAGCCGGGTGCCCTTCTTCCACACCGTGGTCCGCAGGCTGCCCTTGGGCTCCGGCCCGAGGTCGCGCAGGATGACCAGGGGCGCGAGCGCGGCGGGCAGCGTAGCGGCGATCAGCGTGCGCCGCAGCAGCGGACGCTTGGTGATCTGGCTGGCCTCCGCGCCCTCGATGATCGTCTCCGCGAACGCCTGACGGTCCTCCTTGGGGGACGCCATCGGGTGCCGTTCCTCCGCCAGCTCGACGGGGGGCATGATGTTCCGGACCCAGATGACCATGCCGATGCCGATGGCCAGGAAGGCCAGCGCCATCGCGGAGCCGAGGGCGAGGTTGGACCGCAGCGTGGCCACCACGACGTTGCCCTTGGTGTCGCCGCCGACCTCGAGGCCGACGTAGGCGGCGATGAAAGCCACGCTGGCCAGTGCCGAGACGATGAACAGGGCGGCCGCGACCCGCTCCCAGTTCCTGGCCGAGACGGGATTCGGGTTTTCGGCGGGCAGCTCGTCCAGCTCGGGAGCTTCGGCCTCACCGGGACCGTACGGCCTGGTGCCCTTCCCGCCGTCGTCACCGTCACCGCGCTCGGGGTCCGCCAGGATGCCGGGGGCGGGCGCCGGAGTACCGATCACGCGGTGCGGAGCCTGCCGCTCGGCCGGCGTGTCTTCCAGGTCCCTGTCGTTGTCGCTCATCGGTTATCCGTGATCTCCCGTGCGCTCTTCCCGGCGCTTTGCGGTAATCCACATGGCGGCGAGCACGAGCGCGCCGATCCCCCCCAGCCACGCGACCAGGCCCTCGGTGGTCGGCCCGATCCGGCCCAGGCTGAAGCCGCCCGGGTTCGCCTCGGCGCGCGTCTGGGTGATGTAGGCGATGATGTCGCGCTTGTCGGCGGACGGCAGCGTCTCGTCATTGAACACCGGCATGGCCTCGGGGCCGGTCAGCATGGCCTCGTAGATCTGCCGGTTGGTGGCGTTGGTCAGCGGCGGGGCGTACTTGCCGTCGGTCAGTGCGCCACCGGCGCCGCTGTAGTTGTGGCACTGGGCACAGTTCGCGTTGAACAGGCTCTGGCCGTTCCCTGCGTCCGCGCCGGCCGTGCTCACCTGCTGGTCAGTCGGAATCGCCGGGCCGCCGCCCAGTGAGGCGACATAGGCGGCGATCGCGTAGATCTGCTGCTGGTTGAACACCGGCGGCTTCTGGGCCGCCTCCGCGCCGATTTCCTTCAGTGGCATGCGCCCGGTACCGACCTGGAAATCGACGGCCGCCGCGCCCGCCCCGATCAGGCTCGGCGCCACCGAGCTGCCCTGGGCGTCCAGGCCGTGGCAGCTCGAGCAGGAGGTGTCGAACAGGTCCTTGCCCTCGGCGATCTGCGCGGACGATGAGCCTGAGCCCGCCGACGCGGTACTGCCGCCCACCCCCGTGACCGCTGCGTACAGCATGCCGACGGCGACGAGCGCCAGCAGAACGGCTGCGTAGCCGAAAAGCGGCCGACGTCGCCGCGCGGTGATCCACCTCACTGCAGCCCTCGGTTTTCCGGATAGTGATTCATTGGTGTCTTCGTGACTTCATGTGCTCTTGGATGCAGGGCGCCGGAGTGAACTGGGTCACGCGGTCCCGGCATCGGGGATCAGTGGATTAGGTAGATCGTGGTGAACAGGCCGATCCAGACGACGTCGACAAAGTGCCAGTAATAGGACACGACGATCGCGCTGATCTGTTGTTCTCGGGTGAACCGTTTAGCGGCGTAGGTGCGGCCGAGCAGGAACAGGAACGCCACCAGGCCGCCCGCCACGTGCAGGCCGTGGAAGCCGGTCGGGATGTAGAAGACCGAGCCGTACGCGCTGGAGGAGATCGTCAGGTGCTGCTTGGAGACCAGGTCGTGGTACTCGTAGGCCTGGCCCAGGTCGAAGTAGAGGCCCATCAGGAACGTGAGGACGTACCACTCACGCAGGCCCCACTTGCTGACGTTGAAGATGCTGCCCACCCGGCCGACCTGGCCGCGCTCGACCGCGAACACGCCCATCTGGCAGGTCACGCTGGATAGCAGCAGCACGGTCGTGTTGACGGACCCCAGAGCAATATCCAGGTGGGCGCCGGGCCACGGCAGGCCTTCGCCCTTCACGACGGAACGGACCGTGAAGTACATCGCGAACAGCGCCGCGAAGAACATCAGCTCTGAGGACAGCCAGATGATCGTGCCCACGCTGACCAGGTTCGGCCGGTTCGCCGGCGTGCGGGGTACCGCCTCGGTTACGGATGCTGTCGCCACGACGTCATTATTACGACAACCCGTAGGCGTGCGGCAGTCGCCCCCCCAACTCGGCGGCAATTATTTTTGCCGGAGCCGACCTCCCGGCCGCGGCGGAAGGCCTGGGCAGCGGCTGCGTAGCCGGGTGCGGCCGTAGATTCCCGCGCTACGGCGAACGCGTCTTCCGCGGCTAATCTTGTTACGCGCTTGGTATCGACCCGCTCATGGGCACCTACAACTGGCTAGACCTCACCACGCTCGGCCGCCACCAGAAGCCCGTGGCCGGAAGCGGCGTCTGAGTTTTACCGCCCACCGATAGACTTGACCCGAGTCACCTTTTACCGCAGCTCAGGGCCTTGCGGTCACCAGCGAGAAAGCAACCATTCTTGTGAAGGTCGTTGTTTACAGCCATGATGCCGACACGCGGGCCCAGATCCGGCTCGCCATCGGCTCGCGTCCGGAGCCGGATGCTCCGGACGCGGAGATAGTTGAGTGCGCTACCGCGCCAGCGTTGTTCCGGCTGCTGGACGCGCGCGGCGCGGAGGTCATGGTCCTGGACGGGGAGGCGCAGCCTGCGGGCGGGATGGGCGTCTGCCGGCAGGCCAAGGACGAGATCTATGACTGCCCGCCGGTTCTGCTCATCACCGGTCGCGCCGACGACGGCTGGCTGGCGACCTGGTCCCGGGCGGACGCGGTGATCAGCCACCCGATCGATCCACGTCAGCTGGCCCGGGAGCTGAGCCAGCTGATGCGGCGCCGGGCCGGGCGCACCGAGATCGCCAGCAGCTGACGCCGCCGGCCATGGACGCCCGAACGAACTGGCCGGCGCTGATCGGCGCGCTCGTCAAAGGCGAATCGCTCACCGCTGACGAGTCGGCCTGGGCGATGAACGAGATCATGGAGGGCGCGGCGACCGACGCCCAGATCTCTGGTTTCGCCATCGCGCTGCGGATGAAAGGCGAGACGGCTATCGAGCTGGCAGGCCTGGCGCGGGCCATGCTGGACCACGCCACGCCGATCAGCGTGCCGGGGCGCCTGGTCGACCTGGTCGGCACCGGGGCCGACGGAGCGCACACGGTCAACATCTCGACGATGGCCACCATCGTCGCCGCCGCTGCGGGCGCCCGTATGGTCAAGCATGGCAACCGGGCCGCGTCCTCCAAGTGCGGCGCCGCCGACGTGCTGGAGGCCCTCGGGGTGGTCATCAACCTCCCGCCCGCGGCCACCGTGGAGCTCGCCGCTGAGATCGGAGCCGCCTTTCTCTTCGCGCCGCTCTACCACCCCGCCCTGCGTCACGCCGGACCGACCCGGAGCCAGCTCGGCGTGCCGACCGTGTTCAATTTCCTGGGGCCCGTCGCGAACCCGGCCCGGCCGCAGGCCCAGGCGGTCGGGGTGGCTGACGCCCGGATGGGTGGCGTCATCGCGGGTGTGCTGGCCGCACGGGGGGCGAGTGCCCTGGTGTTCCACGGCGGTGACGGCCTGGATGAGCTGACCACCACCACGACCTCGTCGGTCTGGCTGGTGCACAATTCGGCGGTGGCTGCGGCCGAGTTCGATCCGGCCGAGCTGGGCCTGCCCCGGTCGGAGCCCGGCGACCTGCGCGGTGGCGACGCCGCCCACAACGCGGCCGTAGTGCGGGCCGTGCTGGCCGGCGAGGTGGGCCCGGTACGCGACATCGTGCTGCTGAACGCGGCGGCGGCCCTGGCCGCCGCGGAGGGCGTCCGCAGCCCGGAGGACCTGGCCCCGGCGCTGTCCGCCGGGCTGGCCCGGGCCGCGGAGGCGATCGATTCCGGTGCTGCGGCGGCGCTGCTCGCGCGCTGGATAAAGGCCAGCCAGCGCCTGGCGGCCACCGCGTCATCATGAACGTGGCCGCCATCCTCAGGCCGGAGCGCGGCGAGCGGACCTGCGGTCCGGCGAGCGGACCTGCGGTCCGGCGAGCGGACCTGCGGTGGCGGCCGACCGGGCCAGCTGGGCTAAGCGATGTCGCCTGCACCCAGGGAGAACGCGGCCTCCAGGTCGTGCCGTGAGTAGGCGCGGAACGCGATGTGCGTCTCGGTCTGCGTGACGCCCGGCACCTTGTTGAGCCGGCCGGGAATCACGTCGGCCAGCTCGTCGTGCCCGCGGACCCGCACCATCGCGACCAGGTCGAACTCACCGGTGACCGAGTAGACCTCGCTGACCCCGGCGATCTGGGCGATCATCTCCGCGACCTCGGGGATGCGCTGGATGTCGGCCTTCACCAGGACGATCGCGGTGACCATGTACGTGCCTCCTCGGCCTGTTGCTCGCGCCGCTCAGGGTACCGCCAGCCACTCGCCGACCTCGTCCAGGGTCCGGATTCCCAGCAGGGCGAGCCGGGTGATCAGCACGTCCAGCACGGCGGCGGTGGCGCGGGCGTCGGCCAGCGCCCGATGGCGGGGTGCGGCCGGCGCCTCGAAGAACGCGGCCAGCGTGGCGAGCTTGCAGTCGGGCACCTCACCCTGGACGAGGGCCTGCCTGGCGACCGCGACCGTGTCCAGCACGGTGAATGCGGGCCAGGGCAGGCCGCAGGCGCCGCACGCCGCCCGCAGGAAACCGAGGTCGAACGGCGCGTTGTGGGCAGTGAGCACGCAGCCGTCCGTGAACCGCAGCCAGGCCGGCAGCACCTCGGCCGCCGACGGCGCGGCGGACACCATCTGGCTGCTGATCCCGGTCAGGGCCTCGATGTCCGGGGGAATCGGCATCGCGGGGTCGACGAGGGTCGAGAATTCCCCCGTAACCCGGCCCGCTCGCAGCTTGACCGCGCCGATCTCCGTGATCCGCGCCTCCGCCGGGGACCAGCCGGTCGTCTCCACGTCCACCACGACGAACTCGACCTGCGTCAGGGCCAGCGCGCCGTCTACGGCCAGGCCGCCCGCGCCGGCGGGCGCCAGCCCGCTGGCCACCGGAGTGTTCCCCGGAGCGGGCGCCGCAGCCGGGCGGGCGGCCAGGGCAGGGACGGGGGCCGGCACAGGGGGAGCGGCCGGCACAGGGGGAGCGGCCGGCACAGGGGGAGCGGCCGGCACAGGGGGAGCGGCCGGCACAGGGGGAGCGGCCGGCACAGGGGGAGCGGCCGGCACAGGGGGAGCGGCCGGCACAGGGAGGCCCCAGGTCGGCGGCCCCGGGCGCAGATCGGTCACGATCCATACCGTAGGTCCCCGCACCGACAGTTTGCGGATGGCCACGCCGCGCCGCCGAACCACCGGCCCCGGGACGCTGGCCCGGCGGGAAATGTCAGTGGCCGTCGCTAGCGTGAGCCGCGTTGCTGGAGGCGATGATCGGAGGGATCAATGCTTATTGACTGCGGGCAATGCGCGTTCCGTGAAGTGGCATGCGGTGACTGCCTGATCACATCACTGGCTGGAAATGAATCGCGCGGCGTGCCCGCTGAACGGCAAAAGAGCATCGGCCGTAATAAAGACGTAAGTAATGGCCGCGCAGCACACTCGGCGGCCCCGGACGCTGCGGCTCGGCACCGGCCCGTGCTCGGCCCCGGTGCCGGGAGCCCGTCGGCCGCCGACCCGGACCAGCACGCCCTCGGGGCCGTTGAGCTGCGTGCATTGGGCACGCTGGCGGCAGCTGGCCTGATTCCGCCGCTGCGGTTCCGTCCGGCCGAGATGCCAGCGCGCGTGATTGTAGCGTTATGCGGTCTTGCTCGCGTGGTGATCCACGAAACCCGGGCGACACTGGCCGAAGCGGTTGAAAACGACCTATTGCTTTCACTAACGTCTCCTTCCGGTTACACCGCTCAATTGCCCTTCCATATGAGGAGCTGGGCGGTCACTGTCGGCAAGTCCCGCCAGGGAACAAAGCCTTTTCGGCCCGCGAACCGGGCCTCTCCCCGGCCGGGCGTGGGAGAAGGAGCGTGTCTAACTCGTGCGTATGCCGCTTCCGGGCATCAAGCCCCGGCTTCGAGCGAGTGTCGCGGTCGCGATGGGCGTTCTGACTGTCTTTGGCCTGAGCACCTACGCGGTGACGGCCGGAGCAGCGCCACAGCCGTCCGTCACCGAGGTGCAGGCGAAGGTGAACCAGTACACCTCGCAGCTCGACCAGGCCAACCAGGAGTACGACCAGGTCGCGCAGCAGGTCAGCCAGGCGCGCGCGAAGCTCGCGGCGGTGGACGAGCAGGTCGCCGCCAATCAGGCACAGTTCAAGAAGCTGCAGGGGGCGGTCGCGCAGATCGCGGCCGAGAGTTACGAGGAGGGCGACACGACCTCCGTCGCGAACCTGCTCACCTCGAACAACCCCGGCACGGTGCTGAACGGAGCGTCGGTGCTGCTGGAGCTTTCCGGCAGCCGGGACCAGCAGATGCAGCAGTTCCTGGTCGCCGCCCGTCAGCTCAAGGCCTCCCAGCAGCAGGCGCAGCGCACCAAGGACGCCCTGGCCGCGATCGAGCAGCAGAAGCAGCAGAACCAGCAGCACGCGACCCACCTTCTGAGCAGCGAGAAGGCCATACTCGACAGCCTCACCACCCCGGAGCAGCAGACCGTCCAAGACAACGGTTTGGGCGGCGGAGCGACCAGCAGCCCGGCCCCGGTCTACACCGGGTCCACCGCGACCGAGGGCGGCAAGGCGGCGGCGTTCGCCGTGGCTGAGGCACAGGCCGGCTGCCCGTACGTCTACGGCGGCACCGGGCCGTGTGCGGACGGCTTCGACTGCTCCGGGCTCGTCCAGGCGGCGTGGGCCTCCGCCGGGGTAGGGATCCCGCGGACCACCTACGAAGACTGGGATTCGCTGCCGCACATCTCGCTGTCCTCGCTTGAGCCGGGCGACCTGATCCTCTACGACGGTGAGGGGCACGTCGGGATGTACGTCGGCGGCGGGATGATCGTCGACGCCCCGCATACCGGAGCGGACGTTGAGGAGATTTCCATGAACGAGTCCTGGTACGCGGAGAACGAGGACGGCGCCGTCCGCCCCTAAGGTCTGCGAGCCCTGCGAAGCCGCGGCCCCACGGCTCCGGGGTCCGCCGCTGCCCCCTACCCCGCCTACCTGTGATGAGCCCGGCAGGATCACCTGCCGGGCTCATTCGTGTCCGCTGCGCCGCCGCATCCGGCCGGCCCTAGACTCGGGCGCTATGCGCGGCACGCTCATCGTCACCAACGACTTCCCGCCCCGGCAGGGCGGCATCCAGTCGTTCGTGCACGGCCTGGCCTGCCTGCTGCCCCCGGACCAGGTGGCGGTCTACGCCCCGGCCTGGGACGGCGCCAAGAACTTCGACACCCGGCAGCCGTTCCCGGTGATCAGGCACCCCACGTCGCTGATGCTGCCCGTTCCGTCCGTGCGGCGGCGCGCTGTCGCCGCGCTGCGCGAATACGACTTCGACGCCGTGCTGTTCGGAGCGGCCGCACCGCTGGGGCTGCTGGGGCCCGCCCTGCGCCGGGCCGGTGCCACCCGACTGGTGGCGCTCACCCACGGGCACGAAGCGGGCTGGGCGGTGCTGCCCGGCGCCCGCGGCCTGCTGCGCCGGATCGGGGACAGCGTCGATGTGGTGACCTATCTGGGCGAGTACTTCCGGTCCCGGCTGTCGCGGGCGCTTTCCCCGCAGGCCGCCGCGCGGATGGTCCGGCTGGCCCCCGGCGTGGACGTGGCCGCCTTCCGGCCGGGCCCGGGCGGAACGCCAGCGCACGGGATCAGGGAGCGCCTGGGCCTGGCCGGCTCTCCGGTCGTCGTGTGCGTGTCCCGGCTGGTCAAGCGGAAGGGGCAGGACACGCTGATCCGCTCCTGGCCCGGCGTCCGCGCCGCCGTCCCCGGCGCGCGGCTGCTCCTGGTCGGGGATGGCCCCTACGGCCGTGACCTGCGGCGCCTGGCCTCAGAGCAGGGGGTGGCAGGCGCGGTCACGTTCGCGGGCAGCGTCCCCAGCGACGAGCTGCCCGGCTACTACGCGGCCGGCGACGTCTTCGCCATGCCCTGCCGGACCCGCCGGGGCGGCCTCGACGTGGAGGGTCTCGGCATCGTCTACCTGGAGGCGTCCTCGGCCGGGCTGCCGGTCATCGGCGGTGACTCCGGCGGCGCCCCGGACGCCATCCTGGACGGCGAGACGGGCTATGTGGTGCCCGGCCGGGACGTGGGTGCTCTCACCCGGCGCATCTGCGAGCTGCTGACCGACCCGGCGCGGGCGCAGGCCATGGGCCGCCGCGGGCTCGCCTGGGCCGAGCGGGAATGGGACTGGTCCCGTGTCGGTGGCCGCCTCAGCGCGATCCTGCGCGACGAGCACCCAGCCGGGTAAGGGACGACACTGGCGCCCAGCCGCGGGACGGCGAGCGTCCAGCCTGCGAGCGCCTGGGGCCGGCGCGCCGGCCGCACGGCGGCTACGCGTAGAGGGCCTCGATGTCGGCCGACCGGTCCTTGTTCACCACGTTCCGGCGGACCTTGAGCGAGGGGGTCAGCTGGCCGTTCTCCTGGCTGAAGTCATCGTCCACGATGCGGAAGCGGCGGATCGACTCGGCCCGGGACACGGTGCTGTTGGCGTCGTCCACCGCGGTCTGGATCTCGGCCGCCAGATCGGGGTCGTCACGTAGCTCAGCAACGGTCGCGCCCGCAGGTTTGCCGCGCTTTTTCTTCCACGCGGGGAACGCCTCCTCGTCCAGCGTCACCAGCGCCGCCACGTACGGCCTGCCGTCGCCGACGACCATGGCCTGGCTGATGAGCGCGTTCGCCCGGATCCGGTCTTCCAGGTGCCCCGGGGCGACGTTCTTGCCGCCCGCGGTGACGATGATCTCCTTTATCCGGCCGGTGATCCGCAGGTATCCCTCGTCGTCCAGATCCCCGAGGTCACCGGTCCGCATCCAGCTGTCGTCGGTCAGCGCCTCCGCGCTGGCCGCGCTGTTGCCCCAGTAGCTCGCGAACACGGTCGGCCCCTTGATCAGGACCTCGCCGTCCTCGGCGATCCGCAGGGCGTCACCGGGTATGGGCAGCCCGACCGTGCCGATCTTGTTGGTGGCCGGCCGGTTCACCGTCGCGGCCGCGGTGGTCTCGGTGAGCCCGTAGCCCTCCAGGATCGTGATGCCCACGCCCCGGAAGAAGTGGCCCAGCCGCTCGCCAAGCGCGGAGCCGCCGGAGATGGCGTACCGGACTTGGCCGCCGACCGCTTCCCGCAGCTTGACGTAGACGAGCCGGTCGAAGACACCGTGGGCGACCCGCAGTCCGGCGCCCGGCCCGCGGCCCCCGCGCGTCCGGTCGTCCAGGGCCTGGCTGTAGGCGATCGCCGTGCGGGCCGCCCGGCGGAAGATCGCGCCCTTGCCGTCGGCCTCCGCCTTCTGCTCGGCGCCGTTGTAAACCTTCTCGAAGACCCGCGGGACCGCGAGCAGGAAGGTGGGGCGGAAGGAGGCCAGGTCGGGCAGCAGGTCCGCGACGTCGGGCGTATGCCCGATGATGATGCCGTCCTCGATACAGCCGACCTGGATGACCCGGGCCAGCACGTGCGCCAGCGGCAGGAAGAGCAGCGTCGAGCCCCCGGTCACGCTGAAGATCTCCGGGCTGGCCGCGCTGCCGTTGCGGACCTCGGCCAGCATGTTGCGGTGCGTCAGCTCGCAGCCCTTGGGCCGCCCGGTGGTACCCGACGTGTAGATGATGGTGGCCAGGTCGCCGGCGGTGGTGGCGGATACGCGCTCGCGCACCACGTCGTCACCCACGGGCTCACCGTCGGCGGCCAGGGTGTCCAGGCCGGGGGCCTTGCCGCCCGCCTGCTCCGTCGCCCCGCCGACGGCCGTGGCCGCCAGCCCGGCCTCGATGCGCCAGACATGTTCCAGGGCACCGAGCCGGTCGCGCAGCCCGGAAACGATCCCCTCGTGCGCCACGGTCTCCACGAAGATCGCCTTGGCGCCGGAGTCGCTCATGATCCACTCGGCCTGCTCGGCCGAGGATGTCTCGTAGACAGGGACGCAGACCGCGCCTGCGGTCCAGATCGCGTAGTCGATGACCGTCCACTCGTACCGCGTGCGGGACATCAGGCCGACCCGGTCGCCGGCTCCGATCCCGGCGGCGATCAGCCCCTTGGCCAGGGCCGTCACCTCATCGCGGAACTCGCCGATCGTGACGTCCTGCCAGCTTCCTGCGCCGCTGGCGCGGCGCAGCGCGACCTGCTGCGGATCGGCGGCGGCGCGCCGGGATACGACCTCGGCGAGGCTGGCCGAATCGGGGATCTGCACGAGAGCTGGGATGGTGTGCTGACGCACGAGGCTGTCTCCTTATCAAGGGCCCTTGCCGCCGCGGCCCACGTTATCGCGTAAAGCTACCGGCCGGTAGGGTTAAGATCACCCGCCATCGCTGTCATCGGGCCGTGAAGCCCGCATGATCAGGCTATCCTGGGCCGGCTTAGCGTGTTCTCATGCGGATTCACGTGGTGAGCGATGTGCACGGCCGGGCTGACGCGCTGCCCGCGGCGGCCCGGGACGCGGACGCGCTCGTCTGCCTGGGCGACCTGCTGCTATTCATGGACTACGCGGATCACCGGCGCGGCATCTTCGCGGATCTGTTCGGTGCGGAGGAGGCACGCACGTTCGTGGCGCTCCGGCTGGCCAAGCGGTTCGACGAGGCGCGGGCCCTGTCGGCCCGGCTGGCGGAGCGCCTGCCGGACGGCTCGGTACGCGCAGCTATCGAGGCCGCCGCCGCCCGCCAGTACGCCGAGCTGTTCAGGGCGCTCCCGGAGCCCGCGTACCTCACCTACGGCAACGTCGACATCCCGCGCATGTGGGCCGAGCATCTCAAGCCCGGGCATCAGGTCTTCGACGGCGCGCGGGCGGAGCTGGACGGCTGGACGTTCGGTTTCGTCGGCGGCGGCCTGATCTCCCGTTACCGGACGCCGTACGAGATGGACGAGGACGCGTACGGGGCCAAGCTCGACGAGGTCGGTGCGGTGGACGTGCTCTGCACGCACATCCCGCCCGCCGTGCCCGAGCTGCTCTACGACACCGTCGCGCGGCGGATGGAGCGTGGGAGTCACGCGCTGCTGGCCGCGATCCGGCGGACCAGGCCGCGCTTCGCGCTCTTTGGCCATGTGCACCAGCCGCTGGCCCAGCGCGTCCGGGTCGGCACCACCGAGTGCATCAATGTCGGACACTTCCGCGCCACCGGACGTCCCTTTGTCCTGCAATGGTAGAGGTACCCTCCAAGGGAGGAGATTGACAGTGGGAGGCGCGAAGTGACCGAGCGGGACAGCCAGCCAGGCGGAGATCCGATAGGTGACCTCCAGCGGTGGCTGATGCGTTCGGGTGCCCGCAGCGTCACCAGGGACCTGACCGGGCAGATGCGCCGGGCGCTGGGCCAGGAGCCGTCCGGTAAGCGCGCTGATGTGTGGGAAACCGCCACGACGCGCCCGGTCCATGACGAGGCACCCGAGTGTGCCTGGTGCCCGGTCTGCCGCGCGGCCCGCAGGATGCGCGAGTCCCGCGAGGCCGGTCAGGGCTCGCCCCTGGCCGGGGCCGGTGACGCGCTCGCCTCCGTGGTCCAGGAGGCCTACTCCGCCTTTGAGGCGGTCATGAAGCCACCGCCGCGCCCGCAGAGCACACCCCAGGGTGGCCGCGGAGCGGGCGGTCCCGGTGCGGCCCCTGGGCCTGCCCGGCCCGCGGGGCCTGCCCGGCCCGCGCGGCCTGCCACCAGCCCCTGGTCAGACGCCACCGGCCCATCGGGGGATGCTGGCCGTGCGCCTGACGATCGGCATTGATGTCGGTGGCACCAAGGCCGCGGCCGGTGTCGTCGCCCCCGACGGCCGGATCGTTGAGAAGCTGAAGCGCTCGACACCCGCAGCGAGCCCACCGGAGACGGAGCGGGTCATCGCGGAGGTGGTGACCGAGCTGGCGTCCCGGCATGACGTGGCGGCGGTCGGGATCGGCGCGGCGGGGTTCATCGACGAGACCCGCTCCACGGTGCTGTTCGCGCCCAACCTTGCCTGGCGGGATGAGCCGCTGCGCGAATCGGTGCAGCAAAAAGTCGGGCTGCCCGTGTTCGTCGAGAACGACGCGAACGCCAGCCTCTGGGCCGAGTCGCGGTTCGGCGCGGCCCGTGGCTACCGGGACGTGTTCCTGATCGCGGTGGGCACCGGCATCGGGGCGAGCATCATGATCAACGGCGACCTGTACCGCGGCGCGTTTGGCATCGCGGGCGAGCCGGGGCATTACCGGGCCGTGCCCGACGGGCGGCTCTGCGGCTGCGGCAACCGCGGCTGCTGGGAGCGGTACGCGAGCGGGAGCGCGCTGGTGGCGGAGGCCCGCGAGTTCGCGCGGAACAGCCCGGAGGCGGCCATCCGGCTGCTGCAGCTCGGTGGCGGGACGCCCGAGGGCATCTCTGGCCCGCAGGTCACCCGGGCGGCCCGGGAAGGTGATCCGGCCGCCCTGCGGTGCTTCCAGATCGTGGGCAGCTGGCTGGGGCAGGGCATGGCCGACCTGGCCGCGATCATCGACCCAGGCTGTTTCGTGATCGGCGGCGGTGTATCGGAAGCGGGCAGCCTGCTCGTCGACCCGGCGCGCTGGGCCTACGAGCGCGCCCTGCCAGGCCGCGGCTACCGCGATTTCGCCGACGTCAGGCTCGCTGAGCTGGGGCCTGACGCCGGCCTGGTGGGCGCCGCGGATCTGGCCCGCCGGCACGCCGCCGCGTAGGCCAGCCGCACGCCACCGCGCCAGGCGCCTAGACGACCGCGCCGTCGTCGGGGCCGGAACCGTTCCGCGGGTCGTCGCCCATCCGCAGCACGAGAATCGCGAAACCGCCGACGAACGCCCCGATCGCGAAGAACGCCGCCACCGCGGGCACCGTCCAGCCCACTGCCGTCGCGATCAGCAGGTACGCGGGGCCACCGAACAGGGCGGCCCAGGCTCCCTTGCTCAGCGGGTCCAATTTGGGCAGCGGCGGGGGCGGCGGCGGGAAGTAGTGCTCCTCCTGGGATTCCGGTTCCGGTGGCGGAGTGCGGGCGGGCGGTGGCGTCACCGGGTGCGGCACGGTGGGGGGTGACCCTGGGCCGCCGACTTCCCCGCGCCCACCGAGATCGCCCTGGTCGCCGAGCGGGTCGGGGTCGCCGAACGGGTCGGCACCGCCGATCGGGCCCGCGGCGCCAAGCCGGCCGGGACCGCGGAAATGACCGCCGTCGCGTGGGTCGGCAGCGCCGGGGATACCGCCGTCCAGGCCGCTGGGCGCATCGAGCTGGTCCGGGCCGGACAGCGGGTCGGCCGGGGCCGGGGGCCGGATGCCGGGCAGCGGACCAGTGGTCTGCGGGGATTCCGGGGCCTGGGGGGATCTTGTGACTTGAGAGGCACCAGGGATGGGCGCGTTGTCCTGCTTCGTGAGGTTCTCGCGCTCGGGCCATGGGCTGCCGCCGCCGACGTCCACGGGTGCGTCGTAGCTCGCGATCAAGTCGAGCCAGGCCGCTTCTTCTTCGTCGTTGTCGCCGCTGGTCACGCTTTGTCTCGCACCTCCCTCCCCAGCTACGTCGTCTCCGGCACGGTCCCGCCGGTAAACCAGACCTCGTCCCGGCACTGGTCCCGGACAAACTGCAGGCTCCCGGTAAAAATAGCCTGCGCGTCATTGTCCATCGTCGCAACGTGATAACTGTCGCTGCAGGTGCGGACGGTCAGCAACGCTGGGGCCAGGCCCGCCTCCAGGACCTTCATGCTGGCGGGCCCGACCACGTGGTCCACGCTGCTCCGGTAGACCAGCACGGGCTGGGTGATGCGGGCCAGGTCGCGCGAGGTCTGCTGCCAGATATCCGGCAGGGATGCGGCCGCCCGGACCGGAACCCGGTCGTAGGACAGCTCCGCCGCACCCGGCTTCTTGATGTCACTGCCGACCCCGCGCAGCGACCGCACGAGGTACTTCAGCACCGGGGCCAGCAGGAAGAGCTTGGTATCCGGGGCCAGCGAAGGGTTGACCAGGACCAGCCCGCTGACGTCGGCCCCGTGGCATTCGGCCAGCCGGAGGGCAAGGCAGCCGCCCAGCGACAGACCCATCACGAACACTTCCTGGCACTGTGCGCGCAGCTCGGCCAGGGCGGCCTCGGCCGCCGCATACCAGTCCGCCGAGCTGGTCCGCGCCATGTCCTGCCAGCTGGTGCCGTGGCCGGGGAACAGGGGCACCGAGACGGTCAGCCCCTGGTCGGCCAGATACTCGGCCCAGGACCGCAGCGATTGCGGGCTTCCGGTGAATCCATGGCACAACAGCACGCCCACGGCGCCGCCCGTGCGGGAAAACGGCTGCGCGCCTGGCAACAGATCGACCATGAATCGGCGCTCCCTCCCCCGTGGTCAACCGCCCGGTGCTAGGCATCGTCGCATGCGGGCGAGCAGATCGCACCCAACGTGGCGGTAAAAACACCGCCGAACGTGCGAATATTTGGACGTGTACTACAAACTGGCGCAGCTCACCCTCGGGGTGACGCTAAAGATCGTCTTCCGTCCATGGGCGGAGGGCGCGCGGAACGTACCGCGGCAGGGCCCGGCGATCATCGCCAGCAACCACCTGTCGTTCTCAGATCATTTCTTCGGCCCGCTCCCGCTGCGCCGGCAAGTGATCTTCCTGGCCAAGGCCGAGTACTTCACCGGACGTGGGCTGAAGGGCCTGATCAGCAAGGCCTTCTTCAGCGCCCTCGGCCAGATCCCGGTCGACCGGGGCGGCGGGGCGGCCAGCGAACAGGCGATCCAGACCGGCCTGCGGGTGCTCGCCGAGGGCAAGCTGCTCGGCATCTACCCGGAGGGCACCCGCAGCCCGGACGGCCGGCTGTACCGCGGCAAGACCGGTATCGCCCGGCTGGCCCTGGAGGCGCAGGTGCCGGTGATCCCGACCGCGATGGTGCACACCTTCGAGTTCATGCCGTCCGGCCAGGCCAGGCCGAACTTCGGGATCCGGCCGGGCGTGCGGTTCGGCGAGCCGCTGGACTTCTCCCGTTTCTACGGGCAGGCGAAGGACCGCCGCGTGCTGCGGGAGGTCACCGACGAGGTGATGCGCGCCATCAACAAGCTCTCCGGGCAGGAGTACGTGGACATGTACGCCCAGCAGGCCAAGGAGAAGCTGGCCGCCGACGCGCACCGTTCCGGGCCCGGCGGGCCGCCGCCGGAAACGGGAATCGCCCCGCTGGAGACGCCGCCACCGGCCACGCCCGCGACGCCGCCGGAAACGGGAATCGCCCCGCCGGAGACACCGCCGCCGGACACGCCCGCAGCGCCGCCGGAAACGGGAATCGCCCCGCCGGAGACACCGCCGCCGGACACGCCCGCAGCGCCGCCGCAAACCGGGTCCTAACCGTCGTCCGCGCGGCCCCGCAAGGCTATGGTTTCCCCATGAGAGTGGGAGTCCTCACCGGTGGCGGCGACTGCCCCGGCCTGAATGCTGTGATCCGTGCCGTGGTCCGCAAGGGCGTGCAGGAGTACGGATATGAGTTCGTTGGTTTCCGTGATGGCTGGCGAGGGCCGCTGGAGGGCGACACCGTGCCCCTGGACGTACAGGCGGTCCGCGGCATCCTGCCCCGGGGCGGGACGATCCTCGGCACGTCGCGGACCAACCCCTTCGCCGAGCGCGGCGGCGAGCGCTCGGGGGCCGAGCGGATCAAAGACAACCTGGCCGGTCTGGGGGTGGACGCGCTGGTCGCGATCGGCGGCGAGGACACGCTGGGCGCGGCGACCCGGCTGCACGCCGAGGACGTGAACGTCGTGGGCGTGCCCAAGACGATCGACAATGACCTGGGTGCCACCGACTACACGTTCGGCTTTGACACCGCGGTGAACATCGCGATGGAAGCGATCGACCGGCTGCACACCACGGCGGAGAGCCACCACCGCGCGCTGATCGTGGAGGTGATGGGCCGGCACGCGGGCTGGATCGCGCTGCACGCCGGGATGGCCGGTGGTGCCAACGTCATCCTCATCCCCGAGAAGCCCTTCGAGATCAAGAAGGTCTGCGAGTACGTCGAGCACCGCTTCCAGACCAGGTTCGCCCCGATCGTGGTGGTGGCCGAGGGTGCGCACGCGGAAGATGAGGACATTCAGGCGCCCGGGGAGGGCGTCGACGCTTTCGGGCACGTGCGGCTGGCCGGCCGCGGTGTCGGCCAGATGCTGGCGGAAGAGATCGAGAAGCGGACCGGCAAGGAGGCCCGCTGCGCGGTGCTCGGGCACATCCAGCGCGGCGGCACCCCGACCGCGTTCGACCGGGTCCTGGCCACCCGGTTCGGGGTGCACGCGATTGAGGCGGTGTACGACGGTGCGTTCGGCAACATGGTGGCGCTCCGGGCCACCGACATCATCCGGGTTCCGCTCAGCGAAGCGACCAGCGAGCTGAAGACCGTGCCCTCGGAGCGGTACGCGGAGGCCGAGGTCTTCTTCGGCTGACCCGCGCCGCGGGCCCGATCACTGCGGCGGATTCGCCTCCCGGGGCGGTTTGCTTACTGCGGGCGTGTCGGCCAGCCGGGGCGGCCGGCTCCCCGCACCGGCCGTCCTCATGATCCGGCCGTGATGGCCCCGGTGTCCGGGACGCGCTCACCGGCGAGGACAGCCTCCCCGGGCGGGATCTCCCCGGCCCTGGTCCTCATCCTGCGGACGTCCCGCGGGATGAGCGCCAGCCCGGACACGGCCACGATGATCGCCGTGGCGCCGTACTGCGTCCGGCGTACGCCGATGGCGAGAGCGGCCGGGCCGGCGATCAGCGCGCCCGCCGGGGTGGCCATCATCGAGCCGAGCGCGTCGTAGCCGGAGACGCGGGCCAGCGTCCCCGGGCGGATGTTCCGCGCCATGGCCACGGTCCACACCACCATCATGATCTCGGTGGCGGCGCCCACCCCGAACGAGGTGAGGCAGATAAGCGGCAGCGGCCACAGCATGGCCAGCGACAGCGGCGTCACCGCCATGATCGCGCCGATCGTAACGACAGTGAACATCGGCCGGCGCGGGGCCCAGCGCAGCGACACCAGCCCGCCCGCGACCAGCCCCACCGACTGAGCGGCCATGATCGCGCCCCACGCCACCGGGCCGCCCAGGTGCTCCTTGGCCACCACCGGGCCCAGCACCTCGAACCCGCCGAACCAGGCCATCATGACGATGCAGAACTGGCCGCAGATCACCCACAGCCAGGTATGCGAGATGAACTCCGACCATCCGTCGCGCATGTCGCGCAGCATCCCGCCCGACGACGGCGACGGAGCCGGCCGGGCCCGGATGCTGAGCAGCAGCGGGATGGTGAACGTGACGCCGGCGCCGCACACGGTCAGGGCCCAGCCCGGCCCGGTGGCGGCGACCACCAGCCCGGCCACGGCGGCTCCGCTCATCTGCGCCGCGTTCATCGCCAGCCGGCTCAGCGCGCTGGCCTCCTGCAGCAGGTTACCGGGAGCCAGCACCGGCAGCAGGGCCTGCGAGGCGGGGTAGAACAGGGCTATCCCGGCTCCCGTGACCGTCTCGAGCAGGATCATCTGCCACAGCGCGGGCCGGGAGGTGAGCACCAGCAGCCCGAAGGTTCCCTCACCCACGGCGATTAGCAGGTTCGCCGCCACGATCACCCGCTGCGGGGCGATCCGGTCCGCGATCACCCCGCCCAGCAGGCAGAAGACCAGGCACGGCGCCAGCTGGGCGGCCAGCACGTACGACAGGTCGGCGGCCGTGCCGCCGGCGTCCAGGACCGCGAACGACACCCCGACCATGGAGAACGCCATCGCCCCCGGGGCGATCAGCCGGTCGGCGAGCAGCAGCCGGAAGTCGCGGCGGCCGAGCACGGGGAAGCGCCGGGTAACCGCCGGCCAGGACATGAAAGATCCGATCTGATCGAGGTGAGCCGGTTGAGGATAACGAGCCGGCGCCGGCGCCGGCAACTGGTTTTCACCGCAGCGATACTCGCCGTGGCCAGCCGAGCACTTCTCTGACCAGGCTAAATGCCCTAGTTCTGGCCACCTGCTCCGGCCTGGCTGCCGCGCTGGCCCCCGCCCTGGCGCTCGCGGAACACCGCCGCCTTGACCCGGTTCTGGCAGGCCGTGGAGCAGAACCGGCGCGTCCCGTTCCGGGAGGTGTCCACGTAGACCCGGTCGCAGCGCGGCGCCGTGCACACTCCCAATCGGCTGGCCTCGGCGCTGCCCAGCACGATGGCCAGTCCCGTCGCGCAGCCCGCCGCCCAGCCGGTGGCCAGGCTCTCGTCCGCCCCGTGGAAGTGCAGGTGCCAGGGCTCGCCGTCATGCCGGTCGAGGAACGGGTGCGCCCCGGTCTGAGCCAGCAGCGCGTTGACCGTCCGCGCCGCCGTGTCGACGTCGCCGGCCGCGACCGCCTCGAAGACGGGCCTCAGCTCCGCCGCGACCGCACCGAGCTGCTCACGCTCGGCCAGGGTGAGCGGCCGCCGGCCAGAAGCGCCGTCGGCCCGGAGGGCGGTCCGCGCCGCGGCGGGCAGGGCGGCCCCGCCGGGCGGCGTGTACGGGCGTCCCCGCGCCTGGCCCGGGGTGAGCGTATTGACGAGGGCCACCACCACCGCCAGCACTGCGTCCGTATGACTGTTGAAGTTCACTTGACCAGTTATGCTCCTCGATTTATCGTGTAACTGCCAAAGCAAGTATAGACAGGTACGCATAGGCCAGGGAGGCGTGTCATGCCGGAGCTCGACCAGGTCAGCGCCCAGCGGTGGATCGACCGCTGGGAGCGGCAGCAGGAGGTGTCCCTGCCGGACCGGGAGGAGCGGTTCACCGCGCTGATCGACGCGGTGGCTGACGGCACCGGCCGGGCTGACCCGCTGGTGATCGACCTGGGCTGCGGGCCGGGGTCCCTCTCAGTCCGGCTGCTCGGCCGGCTGCCCCAGGCCACGGTGGTGGCGGTGGACGCCGACCCGGTCACCCTCACCCTCGGCCGTACCGCCTACGCCCGGCGGCCGGGCCTGCGCTTCGCCGAGCTGGACCTGCGCACGCCCGGCTGGGCGGCCGCCCTCGGGCTGGACGCCCCAGCGGACGCGGCGGTGAGCACGACGGCGCTGCACTGGCTCAGCGAGCCGCAGCTGCGCGCGGTGTACGCCGAGCTGGCCACGGTGCTGCGGCCCGGCGGCCTGCTGCTCGACGGCGACCATCTGGGCGCCGACGCGGCCGCGACGCCCGCCCTGGCCGCGCTGGAGCGGGCCCTGCTCGACCGGGCGGAGAGCCGCCGGTTCCCCGACGGCCATGACGAGAGCTGGCTGGGCTGGTGGCAAGCCGTGTCCGCCGATCCCGCCCTGGCCCGTTTGGCTGCCGAACGGGACCGGCGGAGCGTCGACACCGGTCATCACAGCTCATCGCCTTCGAGCCTGCTCGCGACGCATGTCGATGCGTTGCGCGAGGCCGGCTTCACTGAGATCGGGACACTGTGGCAGCGGGGCGCCGACCGCCTGCTGTGCGGTGTGCTCGGCGCGGGCGCCTGATCAACCGGGTGGGCCCAGACGGTCCCTGATCGGCGCTCTGGGCCCGACCCGCCCGCGGGGCCGCTCCCCGCCCGTCCGCTCCGGGCTCAGGCCGTCCTGGCCCGCAGCGCCTTGAGCGCGGCGATGTCGCGGGCGTGCGCCTCCTGGCCGCCCGGGGTCTCCACGACGAACGGCACGTCCGCCAGCGCCGGATGGTGCAGCAGGCCACGCATCGGTCCGGTGCCGATCTCCCCGGCACCGATGTTCGCGTGCCGGTCCCGCCGGGACCCGCACCCGGTCGCGGAGTCGTTGGCGTGCACAAGCTTCAGCTGCCCGCCGACCGCGGCGAGCGCGTCCAGCAGGGCCGCGGGGCCACCGTCGGCGGTCAAGTCGTGGCCGGCGGCGAAGACGTGGCAGGTGTCCAGGCACACGCACGCCCGCGGGTGCCGTCCGAGCGCGTCGAGGTAGGCCGCCAGGTCGGCGACGTCTGCGCACAGCATCTGGCCCTGGCCGGCCATCGGCTCGAGCAGCAGGTCGGGGCTGTGGTCGCCCAGCTTGTCCAGCAGCGGGACCAGCGCGCTGGCCACCTGGCGCAGTCCCGCCTCCCGGTCGGCGCCGACCGCGGAACCCGTATGCACGACGACGCCCCGGGCCCCGATCTCCTCGCCCCGCCGGAGCGCGTGTTCCAGCGCCGACACCGAGCGGGCCGCCGTCAGCTCATCAGATGACCCGAGGTTGATCAGGTAGGACGCATGCACGAATACCGGCAGGGCCGCCTGCCGCAGCGCCTCGTCCTGCGCGGGGTCACCGGGTGGTGCCGTCCAGCTGCGCGGGTTGGCCACGAAGACCTGGATGGCCTCGGCGCCGGTCGCCGCGGCGTACGCCAGGCCGCCGGTGGCCAGGCCGCCTGCGACGGACGCGTGCGCCCCGATCAGCGGCCGTGCGGAAAGGGCATCAGGCCGGTCCGTCATGACCGTGCTCAGCAGCCCTGCTCAGAAGCCGGCGTAGAGAGTGATCGTGCTGCCCTTGGGTGCCTGATTCGTGGGGCTGTACTCGAAGACCTTGTTGAACGGCCCCAACCGGTCCACCGTCACGTTGAAGCCGAGCTTGACGAGGGTCTGCTTGGCCTGCCCGATGCCCATGCCGTCCACGTCGGGAATGCCGACCACGGGCGGGCCGGACGACACGCCGATTGTCACCGTCTCGTTGTCGCTGATCGGCGTGCCCGCGGCCGGGGATTGCCGGGTGATGATGCCCTGCGGCTGCGAGCTGCTGCTGTCCTGCTGGACGTTGAGCGTGATGCCGTTCTGCGCCGCCCACTGCTGAATGCTCTGCTGGCTCTGGCCGACGAAGTTGGGCAGCGGGGGCCCTTCGCTGACGTTGATGTCCACCGGCGTGGTCTGCGGCTGGGACAGCCCGACGGCCGGGCTGGTGCTGATCACGATCCCGTCATCAACAGAGGATGACGGTTCCTTATGCACCCCCCCGGGCGTCAGGCCGACGTTGCGCAGCGCCTGCTCGGCGCCGCTGAGCTGCTGGCCGGCCACGTTGGGCACCTTGATCATCCGCGGGCCGGCCGACGGGATCAGGGTGATGGCCGCCCCCTTGCTGATCCGGCCGCCTGCGGCGGGCACGGTGCGGGCGACCGTCCCGGCCTTGGCGTTGTTGTCCGGTACGGCGGTACCCATCCGCACCGTGAAGCCGTCGGCCCGCAGCGTGTTGACCGCGGCGCTTTCCATCATGCCCGCGACCGCGGGGACGCTCGTGTACCGCCCCTGGGTGAACCACCAGCCGGCCCCGCCGGCCACGGCGAAGACGAGCACCGCGACCGCGAAAAGGCCGATCCACCGCTTACGCTGGTAGTCGCCGGTGCCGTCGTCCGGCGCGCCATCGTCGCCGCCCAGGCCGTCATGCGCCGCGATGACCGTCCGGCCGTCGTCGAGCACCTGAGTGCGGCTCCCGGCACGGTACCCGGCCGTCGCGAAGGAGCCGGCTCCCGGCCAGGCCGCCGCCGGGGCAGGCCACCCGCCGGGGCCCGGCAGCCACTGCACGACGTCGTTGACCTGCCGGAGGAACTGACCAGCATCCGCCGGCCTGCCGTGCGGATCGCGGCTCGTGGCCTGGGCGACGAGCCGGTCGACCTCGGGCGGGATGTCGGGCACCAGCTGAGACGGCGCCGGGACGGCCTCGTTGACGTGCTTGTAGGCCACCGACAGCGGGCTGTCGCCAGTGTGCGGCTTGGTCCCGGTAAGCAGCTCGAACAAGACGATGCCTGCGGCATAGACATCCGTACGGGCGTCCCCGCCGGTGCCCCTGACCTGTTCCGGGGCCAGGTAGGCCACGGTCCCGATGATCACCCCGGTCCGCGTCTGGGGACTGACGCTGAGCGCCCGGGCCAGGCCGAAGTCCACGACCTTCAGGTGGCCGTCCGGCGCTATGAGCACGTTCTCCGGCTTGACGTCCCGGTGCACGATCCCGGCCGTGTGCGCGGCGGCCAGCCCGGACAGCAGCGGCACCATGATGGACAGCGCCTCGCGCGGGGGGAACCAGCCACGCTCGTCGAGCAGGTCCCGCAGGGTCCGGCCAGGCAGATACTCCATGGCCAGGTACAGGTACGGCCCGTCGCGGCCCTGGTCGTAGACGGAGACCACGTTCGGATGCGAGAGCCGCGCCACGGACTTGGCCTCGCCGATGAACCGGTTGACGAAATCCTCGTCCCGCGCCAGGTCCGCGTGCATGACCTTGAGCGCCACCCGCCGGTCGAGGCGAGTGTCCATGGCGCGGTACACCGTGGCCATGCCGCCCATCGCAACCAGCGCCTCCACCTGGTAGCGGCGGTCCAGCAGCCGTCCGACCAGCGGATCTGCGAGGGTAGTGTCCATCGGGCCCAATTGTACGAGCAGGTCAACCACACCGGGCTCGATTACTCGCTTTGCGGCCCGCCGGTCGCTGGCGGTGATGAGGCACTGGCGTAGCGCCGCGGCGGGACCCGTCCGGCCAGCCGGGCCGACCGCCCGGCGATGATGGCGTGCCGCATCGCCTCGGCCATCAGCTCCGGATTGCGGGCCCGGGTCACCGAGGTGGCCAGCAGCACGGCGTCGCAGCCCAGCTCCATCGCGATCGCCGCGTCACTCGCGGTGCCGATGCCGGCATCGAGGATCACGGGCACGCCCGCCTCCGCCACGATGAGCTCGATGTTGTGCGGGTTCCTGACGCCCAGCCCGGAGCCGATCGGCGCACCGAGTGGCATGACCGCCGCGCAGCCGGCCTGCTCCAGCCGCCGGGCCAGCACCGGGTCGTCGTTGGTGTAGGGCAGCACGGTGAACCCGCGCGCGATGAGCAGATCGGCGGCGTCCAGCAGTTCCACGGGGTCCGGCAGGAGCGTCCGCTCGTCCGCGATCACCTCGAGTTTCACCCAGCTCGTGCCGAGTGCTTCCCGGGCCAGCTCGGCGGTGCGCACCGCATCGGCGGCCGTGTGGCACCCCGCGGTATTCGGCAGCATGCGGATGCCGCGCCTGGCCAGCAGGCTCAGTACCGACGCCCCGGGCCCCGGCGCGACCCGGCGCATGGCGACGGTGGTCATCTCCGTGCCGGACGCCGCGAGGGCCCGGTCCAGCACGTCCAGGCTCGGTGCCCCGCCGGTTCCCATGATGAGCCGCGAGCCGAATTTCTCGCCGGCGATAACGAGTGGATCCATCGATCAGCCTCCCTGGACCGCGGTGAGCACCTCGACCTGGTCGCCGTCGGCCAGCGGGGTGGAGTCCCATGCGGCCCGCCGGACCACCGCCCCGTTGACCGCGACGGCGATGCCGCGGACGGCGTCGGTCAGCAGCAGGACCGCCTCGGCGGCCGTCGCGCCGTCGGGCAGCTCGGCCGGGTTCCCGTTGACGATGACCTTCATTCCGGCCGCCCTCCCAGGAACCGGTCGATGGTGAAGTGCGCCGCGATCTCCGGCATCTGCCCGGTCTCCAGGTAGCCGATGATGATGTCGGCGGTTACCGGGGTGAGCAGGACCCCGTTACGGAAGTGGCCGGTGGCCAGGACCAGGCCGGCCATCCGGCAAGGGCCCAGCACCGGGGCGTTGTCCGGCGTCCCCGGGCGCAGCCGCGCCACCGCCTCGGTGAATTCCAGCTCCGTGATGCCCGGTACCAGCGCCCGCGCGTCCCGCAGCAGCTCCCACAGGCCGCCGGCGGTCACCCGGGTGTCCGGGCCGAGGTCCTCCTGGGTCGCTCCCAGCACCAGCTCGCCGTTGTCCCGCGGCACCAGGTACACCGACGAGCCCCGCACGATGCCGCGGACCGTCCGCCGCAGGAACCCATCCGGGGCCCGCAGCCGGGCCACCTGTCCCTTGACCGGCCGTACCGGCGGCACACAGTCGGCCGGGAGTCCCTCGATGGCCGCCGAGTTCCAGCCAGCCGCGAGCACCGTCCAGTCCGCGGTGATCGTCGAGCCGTCGGCGAGACGCACACCACCGGCCCGTTCGCTACCTGGCTGGTCCGTCCCGTCGCCTGCACCGGCCCGCGGCCCGGTACCCAGCCCGTCACCGGGACCGCCGTCACCCGGCCCACCGTCACTCGGCCCGCCGTCACCCGGCCCGGTGAGGATCCCCTCGACGGGCTGCCGGATCAGCCGCACTCCGGCCCGCTCCGTGGCGGCCAGCAGGGCCCGGGTCAGCTGCCGGGGATCGACCGAGCCGTCCGCCTCGGCCAGCAGGCCGCCCCGCACCGAGGGGTCGAGCATGGGCTCCAGGCGGCGGCATTCGCGCGCCGTCAGCCGCTGGCCTGGGACACCGAGGCTGTCCTGCAGCGCGTGCAGTTCGTCGATCACGGCGAGGTCGTCGGCGTCATAACCGATCTGCAGGGTACCGGCCGTCCGGAAGCTGGCCGGCTCGCCGCTGGCCACCGCCAGCTCCGCCGCGAAGGCGGGGTAACGCCCCAGCGACGCTGCGCCCAGCGCGAACAGTTCCTTCTCCGTATAGGCGGCTTCGGAGACGGGGGTGAGCATCCCGGCGGCGGCGTAGCTGGCCCCCTGGCCGGGCGACGGGTCGACGAGGGTCACGCTGAACCCGCGCTGTGCGGCCCGCCAGGCGATGCTGAGGCCGATCACTCCGCCGCCGGTCACGACTACTGTCGTCATGCCCTCGCTCCCTTCGCCGGCATGATCCGGATCAGGTTCTGCGGTCGGAAACTCGCCAGTTTCCCTCTCAGCCCAGTCACTACCGGGCTCCCGCGCGCCGGCCTCTAGCCTATGTCGTCATGCAGGTCGTCATCGTCGGGGGAGGGCTGGCCGGGCTCCGAACCGCCGAAGAGCTCCGGGCACGCGACTTCAGCGGCCAGATCACGATGATCGCCGCCGAGGGCCGGCCGCCGTATGACCGGCCGCCCCTGTCCAAACAGGCCCTCGCGGGGGCGACCCAGCCCGGGGCAACCCAGCCCGGGCCGCGCCAGCTGGGTGACCTGGCCGGGGATAGCCAGCCGGGGCAGACACAGCGAGCGGGGGCGCAGCCCGGAGCGGCGCAGCTCGGAGAGCTGCTGGCGGGAGAGGCGGATCCTGCCCGGATTGCCGACGAGCTGGATACCACGCTCCAGGCGGACTTCGCGGCACTGGGCGTCGACCTGCACCTTGGCGAGCCCGCGACCGGCCTGGATCTCGTCCCGCCCGGCCCCGGCGGCCTGGGCGGCTCGACGGCGGCGCCCGCCGAAGCCGGGCGCCGAGGCGGCCCGGGCGGCCTGGGCAGCGCGGACGGGACGGCGGGCCGGGTGCGGACGGCACACGGCGAGTACCCGTTCGACCGGCTGGTCGTGGCCACCGGAGCGGAGCCGGTGGCGCTACCGGGGCCCGGGCGGCAGCGTTTTCTGCGCACTCACGAGGACGCGCTGGAGCTGCGGGCCCGGCTGCGGCCCGGCGTGCGCCTGGTCATCGTCGGGGCGGGCTGGATCGGGGCCGAGCTCGCCACCGCCGCCGCGGCCCGCGGCTGCCAGGTCACCGTGGTGGAGGCGGGGCCGGCCCCGCTCGCCGGCGCCGTCGGCGCCGAGGTGGGCGCGCGGACGATTCCCTGGTACGCGGCCGCAGGCGTGGAGCTGCGGACCTCGCAGCCTGTCGAAGCGGTCGAGGACGGCGGGCTCGCGCTGGCCGGCGGCGGCTGGATTCCAGCCGACGAGATCGTTACCGCGGTTGGGGTGCGGCCGGCGGTGGGATGGCTGGCCCGCTCCGGCCTTCAGCTGGACAACGGGGTCGCCGCCGACGAGGGGCTGCGGACGTCGGTGCCGGGCGTCTACGCGGTCGGCGACTGCGCTTCCTTCCTGTCCCTCCGCTATGGCCGGCGGCTCAGGTTCGAGCATTGGGACGTCGCCGTGCAGGGCCCGCGCGTTGTGGCGGCCAACATCCTGGGCGGGCATGAGGTCTACGACCCGGTTCCCTACTCCTGGTCGGAGCAGTTCGGCCGGATGATGCAGTATGCCGGCTATCACGCGGATGCCAGCCGGCTGATCTGGCGCGGCCCGGACGGCGGCCCCGCTGACGGTTCCGCCCGCCGCTCCGCCGGTGGCTCAGCTGGCCCGTCGGACGATGGCCCCTGGACGGCGTGCTGGCTGTCGGGGCCACGGCTGGTGGCGGTGCTCGCGGTCGACCGGCCCCGCGACGTCATGCAGGGCCGCCGCCTTATCGCGGCCGCCGCCTCGGTCGACGCCGGGCTGCTCGCCGATCCGGCTGTGCCGCTGAGGAGCGCCACGGTGAACTAGGCTGTGCATCCGTGCTCCTGCTTGCCTTCGATACTGCTACCCCGGCGGTCACCGCCGCCCTGCACGACGGCCAGCGCGTGCTCGCCGAGACCGTCACGGTGGATGCGCGCAGGCACGGGGAACTACTCGCTCCTTCCATCGCCAAGGTCATCGCCGATGCCGGGGCCGAGCCCCGCGATCTGACCGCCGTAGCTACCGGGGTCGGCCCGGGACCGTACACCGGGCTGCGGGTCGGCGTGGTCACCGCGCGGGTGTTCGGCCGGACCCTGGGCCTGCCCGTCTACGGCGTCTGCACGCTCGACGTCGTGGCCCGCGCCGCGGCCGGCGCCGCGGCGGGACGGGAGTTCCTCGCCGTGACCGACGCCCGCCGCAAGGAGCTCTACTGGGCGCGCTACTCCGGGCCGGGATCGCGTCTCGCGGGCCCGGCCGTCAATCGCGCGGCCGACATTCCCGGTGCCGACGCGCTGCCCGTGGCCGGCCAGGCGGCGGCGCTGTACCCCGATGACCTCGGTGAGCCGATCTGGCCCGAGTACCCGGCCGCGGCCGTGCTCGCGGACCTGGTCGTGGAGCTGCTCGCCGGCCGCCCGGACGATGGCCCCGACGGCGGCTTGGCGGACGGGTCCGGCGTGGCCCTCCTGCCTCCGGAGCCGCTGTACCTGCGCCGGCCGGACGCCCGGGTGCCGGGCCCGCCGAAGCGGGTGACGGCGCCATGACTGCCCAGCTGCGGCCGTTGCGCTACGAGGACCTGGCCGCCGTGCTGGACCTGGAGCGCACACTTTTTCCCGATGACGCCTGGTCACCAGGGATGTTCGCGGAAGAACTGGCTATGCAGGGACATGGCCGCCACTACGTGGCGGCCGAGGAAGGAAACAAGCTCGTGGGATACGCCGGGATGATGCTGCCCGGTGGCCGCCAGGCCGAGGTGCTGACAGTGGCCGTCCGCGAGGCGGCCTGGGGCCGGGGGATAGGTTCGGCGTTGCTGACGGACCTGCTGGACAAGGCAGGCCGCCGTGACTGCACCGAAGTCTTCCTCGAGGTGCGCGCCGACAATCCGCGCGCTCAGCAGCTTTACCGCCGGTTCGGTTTCTCCGACGTCGGCATCCGGCGTGGCTACTACCAGCCGTCCGGGATGGACGCGATCGTGATGCGCCGCGGCCTCCATGAGCCCGTCACGCCGATCCCGCCCGGTCCGGCGGAGCCGGCGGACGGCTCCGCGCCGGCGGACGGCTCCGCGCCGGCGGACGGCTCCGCCCCCGCGGGGGGTGCCCGGTGACTGGCCCACTCGTTCTCGGCATCGAGACTTCGTGTGACGAGACCGGCGCTGGCCTGGTCCGCGGGCGCGAGCTGCTCGCGGACGCCGTGGCTTCCAGTGTCGATGAGCACGCGCGGTTTGGCGGCGTCGTACCGGAAGTAGCCAGCCGCGCCCATCTGGAGGCCATGACCCCGTCCGTCGACCGCGCGCTGGCCAAGGCGGGGGTGACCCTGGCTGACGTCGACGCGATCGCGGTGACCGCGGGCCCCGGCTTGGCGGGTGCCCTGCTGGTGGGGGTGGCCGCGGCCAAGGCGTACGCGCTCACCCTCGGCAAGCCGCTGTACGGGGTCAACCACCTGGCTGCGCATGTGGCCGTCGACCAGCTTGAGCACGGCCCGCTCCCGGCGCCGGTCATCGCGCTGCTCGTGTCGGGCGGCCACTCGTCGCTGCTGCTCGTCCCGGACGTGGCGGGTGAGGTGAAGCCCCTGGGTGCGACCGTCGACGACGCGGCCGGCGAGGCGTACGACAAGGTGGCCCGGGTGCTCGGCCTGCCGTTTCCCGGCGGGCCGCCCATCGACGCGGCCGCGCGGTCCGGGGACCCGGCCGCGGTCGCGTTTCCCCGCGGCAAGTACCACGACGGGTCGCTGGACTTCTCCTTCGCCGGCCTGAAGACCGCCGTGGCCCGGTGGGTCGAGGATCGCGAGGCCCACGGCGAGCCGGTGCCGGTCGCCGACGTCGCGGCCTCCTTCCAGGAGGCGGTCGCCGATGTGCTGACCCGCAAGGCGGTCGACGCCTGCCGCCAGCACGGTGTCGATCAGCTGGTCATCGGCGGCGGCGTGGCCGCCAACTCGCGGCTTCGGGCGCTGGCCGAGGAGCGCTGCACGGCCGTCGGCCTCCGGCTCCGCGTCCCCCGGCCCGGCCTGTGCACCGACAACGGCGCGATGGTCGCCGCGCTCGGCTCCGAGCTCGCCGCGCGCGGCCTGCCCTCGTCCCCGCTGGACCTGCCCGCTGACTCCTCGCTTCCCGTCACCGAGGTCGTGGTGCATTAGGGCGGTCTGCCCGCCGTGCCCGCCCGGGCTGGAGCCGGGCCTGCGGTGACGGGCAGCCGCAGCGGGCCGCGGATGGTCGTGGCGTTGCGCCGCTGTACCGCCCCGTCGCGGGCCAGGCCGGGCATCCGCTCGGCCAGCACCCGAAGCGCGACGGCAGCCTCCAGCCGGGCCAGCGACTGCCCGAGGCAGTAGTGGATCCCGCTGGAAAAGGCGAGGTGACCGGGTCCGCCGTCGCGCATGACGTCGAACGTGTCCGGACGGTCGTAGACCTCGGGGTCCCGGTTCGCCGCCCCGATCAGCGTGACCACAAGCTGGCCCTTGGCCACCGGCTTGCCGGCCAGCTCGAGCGGTTCGAGCGCGAACCGGCCGGTGCGCTGGACCGGGGGGTCCCAGCGCAGCGCCTCCTCCACGGCCCGGGGCGCCAGGCCTTCCGGATCGGCGCACAGCGCCCGCTACTGTCCGGGATGGCTGAGCAGGGCCAGTACCGCGTTGCTGATCAGGTTGACCGTGGTCTCGAACCCAGCGATGAGCAGCAGGGTGCACATCGGCACCATCTCGTCGGGCCCGACCTGGTCGCCTTCGGTGGCGACCAGGTGGCTGACGATGTCGTCGCTGGGCTCGCGCCGCCGCAGCTCGAAGAGGTGCTCGAACAGCCGTGCCAGTTCCTCGTTGCTGGCCTGCAGCTGCTGGCGTGCCGTAGCGACCTGATGCCGTCAAGCGCACCGCCGATGAGCATGCCGTGCCGGGCGAAATCCACCGAACGGGAGTCCGGGATGCCCAGCAGGTCGGTGATGACCGCGATGGGCAGCGGCGCGGCGAAGCCGGACACCAGGTCGAACGTCCCGGCCGCGCTCGCCGCGTCCAGCAGGTCCCCGGCGGTGCGCTCGACCCGGCCGGCGTAGCCCGCCACCGCCTTCGGGCTGAAGGCCGGCATCGCGAGCCTGCGCAGCCGGGAGTGGTCCGGCGGGTTCATCTCCAGGAAAGACAGGCCGAACGCGTCCGGGTCGGCCGGCTGGCCGTCGGCCGCGGGGCTGGCGCCGAAGCGCCGATCGCGCAGGACGGAGTCGCACACCCGGTGGCTGGTGCTGACCCAGTTGCCCAGCCGGGTCGGCGCCAGCGGGCCGCTGGCCCGGAGCCGCCCGTAGATCGCGTACGGGTCCACCCGTCCCGGCCGCAGCTGGAGCAGGGCCATCGGGTCGCGCCGGAGGTAGCCGGTCCAGGCGACGCCCGCCCGTTGCCGGTAAAGACCGGAGGCGAACATGATGACCTGGCTGAGCTGGCTCAGGGCTGCTCCGTTCATGCCCCGGGACTTCGGCAGCCGCCGATACAGGCGGGCGGATCAGGCCGGCCTACGGGCGGAACCCGCACGGACGCTGGCCGGGCCGGCCCGGAAGGTCAGGCCTGCCTGCGGCGGCGGACGATGCGCCGGACGCCCCAGGCGATCAGCCCTGCCGCCACGGCGGCGCCGACCACCGGGGCGAGCCGCTTCACGATCACCGGGCCCACCAGGCTCAGCAGGTCGAGGGAGTCCTCCTGATCCGGTGCGGTGGCCGGCTCCGGCGCGGTTGGGACGGTCGCCTGGGGCACCGCCGCGGACTGCACGGGCACCCGGGTCGCCGCTGCGGGCGGCGCCGCCGGGGCCTCGCCGGTGCCGGGCGTCTCGCCCGCCCCGGCTGCTGCGCCGGCCCCGGCCTCCTCGGCGGCGCTCGGGGGCGCCACGGCCGGTGCACCGGTCTCCGCCGCCGCGGCTGCGGCCGGGGCGTTAGTCGCCGGAATTGCGGCACTGGCCACCGGAGCCTCAGCGGCGGCCCCGCCGGCTAGCTGCTGGGCCAGGTTGACCGCGAACTTGTCGATCAGCCGGGAACCCACCTCGGCGATGACCCCCCGGCCGAACTGCGCGGGCCGGCCGGTTACGTTCAGCGTGGTATGCATCGTGACCAGGGTCGATTCGTCCCCCGAGCCATTCTCCGGGCTCAGTGCGGCCCGGACCGTGGCGGATGCGGTCCCGGCGCCACGCATCTCCTTGCCAGACGCCTCCACCAGGATCGATCGTTCCGCCGCGTCCCGGTCCTTGAACGAGGCCATCCCTTTGTAGGTGAGCGAAACCGGGCCCACCTTGACCTTCATCCGGCCGGCGACGTCATCGCCCTCGACGCTGTCGACCTGGGCGCCCGGCATGCAGGGCGCGATCTTCTGCACGTCGAGCAGGACGTCCCACGCCTGATCCGGCGGGACAGGGACGGTGAACGAGTGATCTAGCTCCATGGCCATGTGCGGTTCGCTTCCTCCGGCCAACAACGGCGCTGGCAACGGTTCAGAGCACTTACTTTAGTTCCCGGCTGGCTTTAGTTCCCGGCTGGCCGGATTCGGTGATCCCAGGTGCGACGAGCCACCGGGCCGGCCGACAACGCAGCTGGCCACCTCAAGCCGTCTCCAGGACCTGGAACGCCTCGGCCAGATGGCCATCGCCCAGGCCGGCGCGCTCCGCCGTGGCGGCGAGCCGCTCGCGCAGCCGTTCCTCCAGGCCGGTGAGGTGACCGATCTGGCTCTCGTGCGCGCGCAGCGCGGCGATCTTCCGGGAGAACGTGGCGGTCACGTCGACATAGTGGTCCGGCGCCGGGCTGCCGGCGATCCAGACCTCTCCGACCGTCCAGGCGGCCAGCCCCTCGGCGCCGGCCAGCTCCGGGAAGGCGAACGGGTTACGCGCGTCCGGGTACACGGCGTCCAGCGCCGCCGAGCCCACCGCGCGATGGTCGGGATGACTGGTCCCGATCCGGGCGTAGTTGCGCTCGGGGCTGGGGCACACCACGCGATCCGGCCTGACCTGCCTGATAACCCGGGACAGGTCCTTGCGGAGGCCGAGGGTCGACTCAACCCTGCCGTCCGGGTAACCGAGGAACCGGATGTCGTGCACGCCCACGCAGTTGGCGGCGGCGGTCTGCTCGGCGCGCCGGAGAGGAGCCATCTCGGCCCGCGGGAACGTCTCGTCGAAACCGCCGGCGTCGCCGTCGGTCACGATGCAGTAGACGACCTCGACCCCCGCGCCGGTCCAGAGGGCGATAGTTCCGGCCGCGCCGAAGTCCAGGTCATCGGGGTGCGCCGCGATGGCCAGGATCCGCTGGATCTCGTTGTCGTCTCGCACACGCGTGATCCTACGGAACGGGCTGGGCGGGTCGCGGGCCGGTGTCGGCCGCCGGTATGGTGAGGAGCTAGCTACGGATGCCGTAGATGAACGCCATTTTGCCCGCGCATCCAGCGGTGAAATGTACCTGTTACGACTGAAACCCTCGTGGTCAGCGGTTTCATGTGCTAGAACCGTCGTCATCAGGTGCAACGCTAGAGGGGGACGAGATGACCGCAGCCGACGAGGCTCTCGGACCGACGGAAGACCAAATCGAGAAAGGCCTCAAGCCCGGCGCTCTCGGGCTCGTGTCCAGCATCGTGATGGGCGTGGCGTCGACCGCCCCCGCGTACAGCCTGGCGGCCACCCTCGGTCTCATCGTTGTGGCCGTCGGCCTGCAGTCGCCCATCGTGGCGGTCCTGGCCTTCGTCCCGATGCTGCTCACCTCCATCGGCTACAGCGAGCTGAACAAGGCCGACCCGGACTGCGGCACCACGTTTACCTGGGCCACCCGCGCGTTCGGCCCGCGAACGGGCTGGGCCGGCGGATGGGGCATCATTGCGGCCGACATCCTCGTCATGGCCAGCCTGGCGCAGGTGGCGGGACAGTACGTGTTCCTGCTCGTCGGGGCCAAAGGTATCGGCTCGGACGCCACCAGCCCCTGGGTGCTGCTCGTCGGGGTGCTGTGGATCATCGCGATGACCTACATCTGCTACCGCGGCATCGAGGTCTCGGCCCGGCTGCAGCGCGCCCTGCTCAGTATCGAGATCGTCATGCTGCTGGTGCTGTCCGTGGTGGCCCTCATCCGGGTCGGGGCCGGTCATCACCCAGCCGTCTCGGTCCATCCCGCCATATCCTGGCTCAACCCGTTCCACATCAGCAGCTTCCAGGCGCTCGTCGACGGCCTCATCCTGATGCTGTTCATCTACTGGGGCTGGGACACCGCGGTCGCCGTCAACGAGGAGACCGCCGACCCGAACAAGACCCCCGGCCGCGCCGCGATCATTTCCACGCTGGTGCTGCTCGTCACCTACGTGATCGTCATCTTCGCGGCCCAGTCGTTCGCGGGCATCGGGACCAAGGGCATCGGCCTGGCTAACCCCAACAATGTCGGCGACGTGCTCTCCGTCCTGGGCACCGCGGTCTTCGGCAGCTCCGGTTTCGGCGTCTTCCTGGCTCGGCTGCTGGTCCTGATGGTGCTCAGCTCGGCGGCCGCCTCTACCCAGACGACGATCCTGCCCACGGCGCGGACGACGCTGTCGATGGCCGTCTACAAGGCCCTGCCCCCGTCGTTCGCCCGGATGCACGGCAGGTACCTGACGCCCACCGTCTCCACCATCGCCATGGGCGCGATCTCGATCGTGCTGTACGTCCCGATGAACTACGTCTCAGGCGGCGCCGTGATCGCCGACGCGGTGACCGCGATCGGCCTCTACATCGCCTTCTACTACGGCCTCACCGCATTCACCTGCGTCTGGTACTACCGCTCGACGCTGACCAGCAGCATGCGCAACCTGTGGATGCGCGGGATACTCCCGCTCCTAGGCGGCTTGATCATGTACTTCGCCGGCGGCTGGAGCCTGTGGTCCGACTATGACGTCGCCACCGGAAACAGCTTCACGTCGTGGACAATGCCGTTCTACCCGCACTGGCAGATGGGCGGCACGTTCGTGATCGTGTTCCTGTCGGCCCTCGCGGGGCTCCTCGTGTACCTCTACTGTCGGTTCACCCTGCCGGCCTTCTTCAAGAAGGAGACCCTCACCCGCGCCACGCCGACCCTGGTCCCCGAGACCCCCGAAGGCCTCCCCGGTTCCAACGGTTAATCAACCGGACGGACGCCGTCCCCCCGGGCCAGCACAGCCCCCCGGGCTAGTACGGCATCTGGTCGTGGATCTTCTCGAGCACCTTGCTGGTGTCCGCGGCCGTCTCGGCCTGCACACAGAGCCGCTCCATGACCTCGAGGTAGCGGTCCACCTCGGTGGGCTTGTCGATGTAGAGCGCGCTGGTCAGCTGTTCGAGGTATACGACGTCGGGCAGTTCTGGCTCGGCGAAGCGCAAGATGGAGAACGGGCCGCCCGCGGCGGAGTGCCCGCCCACCCGGAACGGGACGATCTGCAGCGTCACCGCGGGGTGCTCAGCCATCTTGATGAGGTACTCGACCTGCTCGCGCATTACCTCTGAACCGCCGATCGGGCGGCGCAGCACCGCCTCGTCGAGAACGGCCCAGAACCGGGGCGCGGTCACCTTGGACAGCAGCCGCTGGCGGCCCATCCGCAGCTCGACCCGCCGGTTCAGCTCCTCGTCGCTGATGGAGCCGTACCCGAGGCGGATCACCTCACGGGCGTAGGACCGCGACTGCAGCAGGCCCGGCACGAACTGTACTTCGTAGTTGCGGATGACGGAGGCGGCGGCTTCCAGGCTGATGTACGGCTCGAACCAGTGCGGCAGGAGGTCGCCGAAATCGTGCCACCATCCGGGGTTGCCGGCCTCCCGCGCCAGCGCCAGCAGGCTCGCCCGCTCGTCGGGATCAGTGACGCCGTACAGCGTGAGCAGGTCACTGACGTCCCGGTCCTTGAAGCCGACCCGGCCGTGCTCCATCCGGCTGATCTTGGAATGCGAACCGCGAATAGCCTCAGCGGCCTGCTCGGTCGTGATCTCCCTGGCCTCACGGAGTCGGCGCAATTGCGCACCCAGCACGATCCGTTGAACGGTCGGACCACTCGCGCGGCGACCAAAATTCCGGACCGGCCCCTCCCAGGCGACGCCCTCAGACGCGCTCATCGCCACCCCTCGGTCGTTGACAAATTGCAGCGCGTGGCCAAGTCTTGCACGTGATCTTGGGCTTGCAAAGAGTGCATATCATAATTTGGCGTGGCTTTTTGTTACCGCACAGTTAAGCAGATGGTTAGTCACTGAGTCCTCTGTGTAGCCGCAAATTCGCGCCTTATCTCAGTGAACGGGGCAGATGCACGTGCATCAGACTGTACTTTACGGTCGCCCCCGGCTTAGTGAGGCGAACTGAGCGCGCGGTCTGCCCGCACGTTCCCGGCCGCCAACGTAGCCTGACGCACCCCCTTGTCCGACACCGGCCTATGGGCAGCGCGATGGGTTCCCGGCGCGGCGGCCGCCGCGCCGGGAACCTCTGCTCAGTTCAGCACGCGGTCGAACTCGCCCTCCTTGGCCCCCTGCAGGAACGCGGCGATCTCGGCCCTGGTGTAGACGAGCGCGGGCCCCGCCGGATGCCGCGAGTTCCGGACCGCGATCTCGCCGTTGGGCAGGCATGCGACCTCAACGCAGTTGCCGCTGGGGTTGCTGTGACGGCTCTTGAGCCAGGTCAGGCTGCCTAGCGCCGTCGCTGGCATCCCGTTGTACGGCTCATCCATGACTTCTCCCCGTAGTGACGTCACCATATAAACGCAGGCGCCTGCTCACGCGTTCAGGACGCCGGGATTCGGCCACGCTGCCGTGGGCGTGCTGCCGCGCTGAAACGTCCGGGCCAGGAAGGCTGCTGGGAACCCCGCGCAGCGTGGCCTGGATACGAACTTTTCTCAGGCTCAACCGGCCTTACTTTCGGTTCGGTGGGCGCCGTTGCTCGTGACTACTCCGAACCCCCGTATGCATTCGCCGTGGACATATAGAATCACACTGTGCACATTCGGATGAACGTGCATTAGGCCTTGCACTTGCACAATGTATCAGGCAGCATAGTGCTGACGGATACTAATACACTGCGACGGCATGGCTCCGCACCTGCGATGACACCGCGTCGACCGGCAGCAAGCAGCACAGATGCGAGCCGTCCCCGGAACCCGGGAGTGACGACTTGGCTGTGAGCGGCTCCGCCGGATCTGAGCCAGGACTGTCTTCGCCGCGGCTTTTTCCCGTGCCATCCGCTTGGTGGGAAACGCCGGCTGTCACATGCCGGGTGCTCGCCGCGCAGCCCGAATCAGCCAGTACCGCCCGGCACTTCACTCGCGAAGTCCTGGTCTCGTGGGGAGCAGGCGAGCTCGCGGACGAAGCGGAAACCATCATCGGCGAGCTTGTCGTCAACGCGGTTCAGCACGGGACGCGACAGAGCACCAGCCGTAGCTGGCGCGTCGGCGGGATCCAGACCAGGGGCGCGAATGGCTATCCCCGGGCCCGGGTCCGGGCCGCCTGGGGCGGCCACCCAACCGGTGCTAGCTACCCTGCGCCCGTGTACCCGGCCGCAGCCAGCCCGGACGATCTCTCCGGGCCCGCGACGCCCGCGAATCAGCCGAGGGCCCCTTGGCCGGCGGAGCCGGCCGGAACGGCGGAGCCAGCCAGAGTCACGGAGCCAGCCAGAGTCACGGAGCCAGCGGGGATCGCCGGACCCACCACGGAGGCTAGCGGGCCCGGGGCGGCCGTGCTCCGGCTGTGCCTGCTCCGCCGGGCCGGGGAGGTCATGCTGGCCGTCATTGACGCCAGCGACGATGCCCCGGTGCCCCGCCAGCCGGACTGGGTCAAGGAAAGCGGCCGCGGCTTGCAGATCGTGCACGCGCTCAGCAGCGTCTGGGGCTGGAGCCCGATCGAGGGCCATGGCAAGGCGGTCTGGGCAGTCCTGCCGTACGAATGACGGGGCCCGGCGGACGCCATCTGGCTCGGGCCGCTGGCCGGCTCACGAGAGGCCCGCTGGGTCGGCCCCGCACCGGGCTGCGGCCTTGCCCCCGGGTCATCCGTGCGCGGCCGCCTCCGGCTGACCGGGCGCTTCCTCGACACTCATGAGTACGTATTCCACCAGGGCGATCAGCACTTCCTTGGCCGAGTCCTTGCTGCGCGCATCGCACAGCACGACCGGGAAACCCGGGTCCAGGTCCAGGGCGACCCGGATGTCGTCCGGGTTATGCATGATCGACCCGTCGAAGCAGTTCACCGCCACGATGAACGGGATCTGGCGCCGCTCGAAGTAGTCAACGGCGGGGAAGCAGTCCGCGAGCCGCCGGGTGTCGGTCAGCACCACCGCTCCGAGCGCGCCGACGGCGAGTTCGTCCCACATGAACCAGAACCGCTGCTGGCCAGGCGTGCCGAACAGGTACAGCACCAGATCCTCGCGCAAGCTGATCCGGCCGAAGTCCATGGCGACCGTGGTCGTGGTCTTGCCTTCCACTCCCGCGGTGTTGTCGTGGCCCATGCCGCGCTCGGTCAGCGGCTCCTCGGTCCGGAGAGGCTTGATCTCGCTGACCGCCCCCACCATCGTGGTCTTGCCGACGCCGAAGCCACCCGCGAGCAGAATCTTGATTGCTGTGTGGCCTGGCCCGGCGGTGATCGCCGGCTCAAAGTGCCCGTAGGCCATTGAGCACCTCTCTCAGAATGTGGCTGTCGCGGTGACTCTGCCCAGTCTCCGGGGCTCGGATGACGACGTATCCGGCGTCGCGGAGATCAGCGAGCAAGATCCGGACAACACCCAGGGGAAGGTTCAGTTCGGACGCCAGATCGGCGACGGTGGTCGGCTGCCGGGACAGGTCAAGCGCCCACATCTGCTCCGGGCTCAGCGTGGCCGGATCGGAGATCTCCTTGTGCGTCGCTCTGACCGTCGCGACCAGATCGAACTTTTCGCCGGCGTGCCGGGTCCGGCCGCCGATCAGCGCGTACGGGCGCACCACGGGGCCGGCCTCAGAGTCCAGCCAGCGTTCGTCAGAGCTCGGCATAAGACGACTCACTCCGAGTACGTAGCCGACTCGGCACGACCGGCCGGCATCGGATAGGGGCTGTACACGGAGTCCCAGGCGGGCGCATCGCGCTGCTGCGGCATAAGCTTCGGAAGCGGCCTCGACGGGTGGCTGCCCGCGAGGCCCGCCTGCCCGGCGAGTTGCCCAGCCGACGGTCCCGCCATCGACGGGGGAGTCATCCGGCCGCCGGGCAGGTAGGGCGGAGCGGCGCCCGGGGCGGGCGGCGCAGGCTGCGCCGGATAGGGCACCCCCCGCCCGTTGCTGCCCGTCATGGTCGGCGGACGCTGCGCTGAGTGGTCCGGGCCGTAACTGGTGGGCCGCGGGGCGACACCGAGATGCTCGCTGGAGCGCCGGACCAGCACGGCCATCTCGTAGGCCACCAGGCCCACGTCCGCGTCACCGGTGGTGAGCACGGCCAGGCAGGTGCCCTGACCCGCGGCGCTGACGAACAGGAAGGCTGCTTCCATCTCGATGATCGTCTGGCGGACCCGGCCGCCGCCGAAGTGCTGCCCGGCGCCGCGGGCCATGCTCTGGAAGCCGGACGCCAGCGCGGCGAGGTGCTCGGCATCCTCACGATTGAGCCCCGCCGAGGCGCCGATGGCCAGACCGTCCTGCGTGAGCATCACGGCCTTGCTGACCTGTGGCACTCGGTTCGCCAGGTCATCGAGCAGCCAGTTCAGCTCCCCGCCCTGGTTCACGTAATGAGGTGTCATGCGTTCCCCGGGTTTGCGATCCCGATCAAAGGTCATCGTTTCCCCCGCGATAGCTCTGATCCTCGCTGCCGCTCGCCTCCTTTTCCGCGCTCCGCCCTGGGTCGTCTCCGCTTCCGGTGCTTCCGGCCGACTCGGTGGAGTAGTCCGAGTATCCGGCGTTGCCGACCCCGTAGTTGTCGGCCGTTCCGTAGTTGTCGGCCGTTCCGTAGTTGTCGGCCGTTCCGTAGTCGCCGGCGTTGCTGCCGTAGCCGTAGCCGCCGGTATCGCCATGGCTGTCCAAGTCGTTACCCGCACTGCCGTTACCCGAGTTGCCGTTACCCGAGTTGCCGTTACTGCGGGCGGCTGGCCGCTTGTCTTCGCCCACGAGCCTTTCCTCGCCGGCCCGAGTGTTCTCATCTGGGCTGGCCGAGACCGGCCCCAGCGGGATGGCTCTGGTGGCCTCGTTCGCTCCGTCGGCCGGTGTGTCGCTCCCCGGCGTAACGTCGTCCGCCGGGCCGCCCTGACCCCGGGCCCGTCCCTGCTGCCAGCCGCGCTGCATCGCTGACAGCGCGTTGCGGATGTCGTCCGGCGAACGGTTGGCGACGTTGTCTCCAGAGGCCGCCGACGCCTTGCTGCTGGGGGTGGCCCGGTCGCGAAGCTGCGGCGCCAGGTTGGCCTGCCGCACGCGTTTCGGCAGTCCCTTGTAGGTCTCGTCGGGCTGCGCCGTGGCCGGTTCGTCGCTGCCGAACGATGCGGTCGCCGGGAAGGACGGCTCGGCGCTGGGGAAATCGGCGCTGGGGAAAGCGGTCTCGGCGCTGGGGTACGGGGCGTCGCCCGGCGGGAAGGCGGCTGCGTCCTGGCCGAAGGCCTGCTGCGCAGCCGTCGATCCGGCCTCGGAGTACGAGGACTGGGTCGTGGGGTGGGACGGCTCGGCGGGCGGCAGTGGCGCCTCCGGCAAGGGGAACGGATCGTCCGGCGGGGGGAAGGCCGAATCGGCCGGTGAGTACGGCCAGTAGGTGTTCCCGGTCTGGTAGGCCGCGTCGTCCGAGCCGAACGCGGCGGCGGGCGGCTGGCTCATGCCGTTGCCTGCCGGGGCCGGACGGTCGTACGGCCACGGCAGTCCCGTCTCCGTCGGGGTCGCGCCGGTCTCCCCGGGTACGCCGAAGGACGGGTCGGCCGGCGGGACCGGCCAGCCGTACGCCTGGCCGGTGTAGGGATCGGTGCCGAACGGCTGCTCCCCGTAGGACGAGCCGGTCCCGGCGGCTTCGGCGGACCCGTTGCCGCCGTTGGTGGCGAAGCCCGCGCCTGCCTGGCCCGCGTACGGCCGGCTGGCGTAGGGGTCGCGGGGCTGGGACGGATCGGAGCCCAAGGAACCGAACGGGTCCTCGCTGCCGGTCCCGTTCGCGCCGGCCGATCCGTTGCCCTGCGGCAGCGCGCCCCACGATTGCCCGGCGAGCTGAGCCTGCACGGACGGCTGCACCCTGGTGTCTTCGCTGGGCATCTCGTTGCGGCCCGCGGCCCAGGCCGAGGAGATCGCGGGCATCCCGGTGGGCAGACCCTCCACGAAACCGTCCTCCACGCCCACCAGGGTGGTCGGGATCAGCGCGATCGCGGTGGTGCCGCCGTACGGGGACGGGCGCAGCGTCACCCGGATGCCGTGCCGCTTGGCCAGCTGGCCGACGACGAACAGGCCGAGCTGCTCGCTGTTGAACACGTCAAATTCGGGCGGCTCGGCCAGCCGTGCGTTGAGCTCCACGTAGCGCTGCTCGCTCATGCCCAGGCCGCGGTCCTCGATCTCGACCGCGAAGCCGCTCGCCACCATGTCACCGGAGACGCGCACGGGGGTGTACGGCGGGGACAGCGTCGTGGCGTTCTCGATGAGCTCGGCCAGCAGGTGGATGACGTCCGCCACCGCGGGGCCGGTCAGTGCGGCCTGGGACGGGGTGTTCACCGTCACCCGCGAGTAGTCCTCGACCTCGGCGGCCGCGGCCCGCAGGACGTCGATCATCCGGACCGGGTGCACCCAGCCGCGGCCCGGCGCGGCGCCGGACAGGATGATGAGGCCCTCGGAGTGGCGGCGCATCCTGGTCGTCAGGTGGTCGAGGCGGAAGAGGTCTTCCAGCGTCTCCGGGTCCGTCGTGCGGCGCTCCATGCCGTCCAGCACCGTGAGCTCGCGGTGCAGCAGCGACTGGTTGCGCCGGGCCAGGTTGCGGAATACGTCGTTGATTCCGCGCCGCATCCGGGCCTCGCCGACCGCAGCCTCGATGGCCGTGCGGCGGGCCGCGTCGAAGGCCTGGCCGACCCGCCCGATCTCGTCCCGGCCGAACTGCGAGTCCGTCCCGGACAGTTCCTCGACGGGCACGTCCTCACCGCGGCGCAGCCGGGCCACGACACTGGGTAGCTCGACCCCGGCCAGGGTGACCGCCGATTCCTCGAGGCCGCCGATGCGGCGGATCAGCCAGCGGGCGATCAGCGCGGACAGGAAGACCGACAGCAGCAGGCCCAGCAGGCCCAGGCCACCGGACAGCGCCACCCGCCGCCACGCGGCGTTGGTGATCGAGTGGTCCTGCTGCACCTGGTGCTCGACGGTGCCCACACCGGCGAAGAAGATACCGGTCGACATCGCCTGCACGACCGGGTTCCAGTTGGCCGTGGTGACCTGGGGCGGCGGGAACGGGGTCGTGTCCGCCGCGATCGCGTCTTCCAGCTGGGCGAGGTCGGACTGCGTGGCGGCCGGCGCGTACTTGTTCATCTGCGCGTCGAAGACGGCCAGGCCGCTGGGGTCGAGCCGGGAGATCGCCGCCTGGTACATGGCCTGCCGCCCCCCGGCGAGCTGGGTGACCTGGATCCGCGTGGCCGTGGTCAGCTGGTGCGCGGCGAGGGACGCCGAGACCAGCGCGTCCTCCTGGCTGAGCAGCTCACCGGACTCGGTGCTGTTGATGATCGCCAGTGACTGGGTGGCCGAGGGTGCGTTGGTCAGGCTCGCGTTCTCCTTGATGAAGAGCTGCAGCTCCTGGGTCAGGATGTTGCTGAACGCGCCGAATACCTCGGTCGGGGTGATCGCCCGGGCCAGGACGGCCGGGCGGATGTTGGCCAGGCCCTGGATGCTCGCGAGCATCTGCCGGATGACGTCCTCCTCGGCGGTGGTCGCCGATCCGGTCGTCGCCGAGCTGGTCATCTTGGCCTGGAAGGCGGGAAACGCCTGGGTGGTCGCGTTCTGGGCCGCCACGAGCTGGGCCCGACTCGTGGGGGTCGGCGCGGCGAGATAGACCAGCGACGCCTTGCGCTCGTTCTGGATGTTGATGTCGAACTGGGCGGCCGGTACGGAGGTCGCGTTGATGAGGTTCGGCGCCCGGTCCAGGTTGATGGCGTCCCCGACCGTTGTGTACAGCACGAAGGCGTACAACCCGATCACCGTCAGCAGCGGGATGGCGACGAGAAGGTAAAGCGGGCGGCGAATGGAGGGACCACGTCGTCCCCCAGCGCGCTGACCGTCGGTGTTAGGCATCCTTACCCTTGGCGAGAGGCGGGCGAACCCTTGGCGAGAGGCGGGCGATCAGATCCTCCGGTGCCGCCAGCAGAGGCGGGACCGCGTCACCGGCAGGCCCGCTTAAAATATCGAAATAGGCGCTAACCCGTACATGCATTCATAAATAAACACGGCATTGGGCCCAAAAGGAACGAACGGTATCGGACTGGCTCGGGCTAGTAATCAGCACCCCGGCATTTCCGCGAGCTGGCCCGTCGGGCGCGCGCCATGTCAGCGGCACCGCCTACGCTGTCTGAGTGACCGCTACGGCTGCCGAGACCCTCCTGGACGCGCTGAACCCGCAGCAGCGTGCTGCGGTGATCCACGAGGGCAGCCCGCTGCTGATCGTGGCCGGTGCGGGGTCCGGCAAGACCCGGGTACTGACCCACCGGATCGCCTACCTGCTCGCCGCGCGGGACGTGCTGCCGAGCGAGATCCTGGCCATCACCTTTACGAACAAGGCGGCCGCGGAGATGGCGTCCCGGGTGGCGGCGCTGGTCGGCCGGCGAGCCCGGGCGATGTGGGTCATGACGTTCCACTCCGCGTGCGTCCGCATCCTGCGCCGGGAGGCCAAGCGGCTTGGCTACCCCTCCTCCTTCACCATTTACGACCAGGCCGACTCACAGCGACTGATGGCCCTGGTCTGCCGGGAGCTGGAGCTCGACGCCAAGCAGTACCCGCCCAAAGCGCTGCTCGCCCAGGTCTCCAACCTCAAGAACGAGCTGGTCGACTACGAGACGTTCACCGCCCGGGCCCAGACGCACCGGGACAGGGTGCTGGCCGAGGCCTACGCCGAGTACCAGCGCCGGCTCGTGGCGGCGGGCGCGATGGACTTCGACGACCTGATCATGGTGACGGTCTGCCTGTTTCAGGCCTTCCCGGACGTCGCGGCCAGCTACCGGCACCAGTTCCGGCACGTACTGGTGGACGAGTACCAGGACACCAATCACGCGCAGTACGTCCTGATCCGGGAGCTGGTCGGCGCCCGGGCCGGCGCGCATGCGAGCCCGGCGGCGGTCACCGACCACGGCGATCCGCCTTCCGAGCTGTGCGTCGTGGGGGACGCTGATCAGTCGATCTACGCCTTCCGCGGCGCCACCATCAGGAACATCGTCGAGTTCGAGCAGGACTTCCCCGACGCCAAGGTGATCGTGCTGGAGCAGAACTACCGCTCCACGCAGAACATCCTTTCCGCGGCGAACGCGGTCGTGTCGCGCAACGCGAGCCGCAAGCCGAAGAACCTGTGGTCCGAGCAGGGCGCTGGGCCGCTGATCACCGGGTACGTGGCCGACAGCGAGCACGACGAGGCCGCGTTCGTGGCCGAAGAGGTGGACCGGCTCACCGACGCGGGGGAGGCGACGCCCGGCGACGTAGCCGTCTTCTACCGGACCAACGCGCAGTCCCGTGTGTTCGAGGAAGTCTTCATCCGGGTCGGCCTGCCGTACAAGGTGATCGGCGGGGTCCGCTTCTACGAGCGCCGCGAGGTCCGTGACCTACTCGCCTACCTGCGGTTGATCGCCAACCCGGCCGACGAGGTGTCGCTGCGCCGGATCCTCAACGTGCCCAAGCGGGGCATCGGAGAGCGGGCCGAGGACTACGTGGCCGCCTTCGCGGCGCGGCAGCGGAGCACGTTCGCCGAGGCCCTGGCCCGGCCGCAGGATGTGCCGGGCCTGGCCGCGCGGTCCGCGCAGGCCATCGAGCGGTTCAATGCGCTCATCGGCGAGCTGCGGGAGATGGCCGCCAGCCACCCGGTGGCTGAGCTGGCCGAGGCGGTCCTCGACCGGTCCGGTTACCAGGCTGCCCTGGAGGAGTCGAACGACCTGCAGGACGCCAGCCGGGTGGAGAACCTCCAGGAGCTGGTGTCGGTGGCCCGCGAGTACGACGGCCAGAGCGAGGAAGGCTCGCTGGACGGCTTCCTGGAGCAGGTGTCGCTGGTCGCTGACGCGGATCAGATTCCCGACGGTGCCCAGCACGGCGGCATGGTCACCCTGATGACCCTGCACACGGCCAAGGGCCTGGAGTTCCCGGTGGTGTTCCTCACCGGCATGGAGGAGGACGTCTTCCCGCACCAGCGGTCTGCCACCGACGAGAAGGAACTGGAGGAGGAGCGGCGGCTGGCCTACGTCGGGATCACCCGGGCCATGCGGCGGCTCTACCTCACCCGGGCGGTGGCCCGGATGTGGTGGGGGCGTCCCTCATTCCACCGGCAGTCGCGCTTCCTCGGCGAGATCCCCGCGCAGCTCATGGAGTGGCGGCGGGACGAAGGAGCGGCCAGTGCCCCGGCGATGGAGCGCGCCGCGCAGCGGCCGGGCGTGGACTCACCCGGCAACCGGCAGGTGCCGGCGCTCAGCCCCGGGGACATGGTCACCCACGACAAGTTCGGCCTCGGCACGGTGATCTCCGTCGACGGTGCCGGCGACCGGGCCGAGGCCAAGATTGATTTCGGTGCCGAATACGGCGTCAAGCATCTGGTGCTCCGCTACGCCCCACTGGAAAAGCTGTAGCGCGTAACGGCGGAGCTGAGCGCCTCGCGCCGGCGAAAAAAGGCCGGCCATTGCTGAGGCAACCGGCCATTGCTGGGGCAAGATGCAGTCATGGGCAGTATCCGTGTCGTTATCGCCAAGCCCGGTCTGGACGGCCATGACCGGGGAGCCAAAGTCGTCGCGCGCGCCCTGCGGGACGCCGGGGTCGAGGTGATCTACACCGGGCTGCACCAGACACCGGAGCAGATCGTCGCGGCCGCCATCCAGGAGGACGCGGACGGGATCGGGCTGTCCATCCTGTCCGGCGCGCACATGACCCTGTTCGCCCGGGTCATCGAGCTCCTCCGGGAACGTGGCGTCGGCGACATCACGGTCTTCGGCGGCGGGATCATTCCCGTCCAGGACATCGCCGAGCTCACCCGGATGGGCGTGGCTCGCATCTTCACCCCCGGCACGCCCACCACCGCCATCGTGGATTGGGTCCAGTCCGACCTGGCTACGGCCTCCGCCCGGCGTAGCTGACCCCCGGGGGCCCGGCCCGCCCGGCCTGCCCTGAGAGCCAGCTCACAAAGCCGGGCGGGGACCGGCCGGCGCGGGGGCGCCTCATCACGGCTAGGCTGCGAGCAGGGCGAGCCCGCCGAGGGTTGCGCCTGCAAGCGAACCCCAGCGGACACCGAGGACGGGCTGACGTGGACCTGTTCGAGCATCAGGCGAAGGAGCTCTTCGCCGAGTACGGCGTTCCCGTGCCAAGCGGGAAGGTCGCCTATACAGCCGAGGAGGCACGCGACATCGCGGCGGAGTTCGCCGCGGCGGGCCGTCCCAAGGTCGTCATCAAGGCGCAGGTGAAGGTCGGCGGGCGCGGGAAGGCCGGCGGCGTGAAGCTGGCCGATGGCCCGGAGGCCGCCTACGAGATCGCCCAGCAGATTCTCGGTATGGACATCAAGGGCCACACCGTGCACAAGGTCCTGATCGAGGAGGCCAGCGACATCGCGCAGGAGTACTACCTGTCCTTCCTGCTCGACCGGGCCAACCGGACGTTCCTTTCGATCTGCTCGGTACAGGGCGGCATGGAGATCGAGGAGGTCGCGCACATCAGCCCGGAGGCGGTCGCGCGTATCCCGGTCTCGCCCCTGACCGGGGTCAGCCACGAAAAGGCCCGGGAGATCGTCAGCGCGGGCCGGCTTCCCGACGACGCGCTGATTGGCGCGGCTCAGCTGGCTGAGCGGCTCTGGACGGTATTCACCGACGAGGACGCGACGCTGGTCGAGGTCAACCCGATGATCCTGTCCACCGACGGCCGCGTGCTGGCCCTCGACGGCAAGGTCACCCTCGACGACAACGCCGCGTTCCGCCAGGCTGAGGACTTCGAGAAGTTCGCCGACCAGAGCACCACCGACCCGATCGAGGCGCGGGCCAAGGCCAAGCACCTGAACTACGTCAAGCTCGAGGGCGAGGTCGGCATCATCGGCAACGGCGCGGGCCTGGTCATGTCCACGCTGGACGTGGTGGCCTACGCCGGGGAAGCGTTCGGGGGAATCCGCCCGGCCAACTTCCTGGACATCGGCGGCGGGGCGTCCGCGGAGGTGATGGCGAACGGCCTGGAGATCGTGCTGTCCGACCCGTCGGTGCGCAGCGTGTTCGTCAACGTCTTCGGTGGCATCACCGCCTGCGACGCGGTGGCCAACGGGATCGTCTCGGCCATCAGCATGCTCGGTGACCGGGGCGAGAAGGTCAATCACCCGATCGTCGTGCGCCTGGATGGCAACAACGCGGCCGAGGGCCGGCGGATCCTCGACGAAGCCGGGATCGGCGTGGTCGAGCAGGTAGGGACCATGGACGACGCCGCCAGGCGCGCCGCCGAGCTGGCCGCCGCGGCCGGAGCAGGAGCATAGGAAATGGCGATCTTCCTCACCGACCAGAGCCGGGTCATGATTCAGGGGATCACCGGCTCGGAGGGCCGTAAGCACGGTGCCCGGATGCTGGCCGCGGGTACCCGGATCGTGGGCGGGACCAACCCGCGGAAGGCCGGGCAGACGGTCAGCCTCAGCGGCAGCGATGTCCCGGTGTTCGGCACCGTGGCCGACACCATGGCGGAGACGGGCGCGGACGTATCGGTGATCTTCGTGCCGGCGAGCGGGACCAAGGACGCGGTCATCGAGGCCGTCGACGCCCGGATCCCGCTGGCCATCGTCATCACCGAGGGCATTCCCGTGCACGACTCGGCCGAGTTCTGGGCCTACGCGTGTGCCGCCGGTAACGCGACCCGGATCGTCGGCCCCAACTGCCCCGGCGTCGCCTCGCCTGGCAAGTCCAACGCGGGCATCATCCCGGCCGACATCACCTCCGAGGGCCGCATCGGGCTGGTGTCCAAGTCGGGCACACTGACCTACCAGATGATGTACGAGCTGCGCGACATCGGCTTCTCCGCGGCCGTCGGCATCGGCGGCGACCCGATCATCGGCACCACGCACATCGACTGCCTCCAGGCGTTCCAGGAGGACCCGGAGACCGACGCGATCGTGATGATCGGCGAGATCGGCGGCGACGCGGAGGAGCGGGCCGCGGACTACATCGGGCAGCACGTCGCGAAGCCGGTCGTCGGCTACGTGGCCGGCTTCACGGCGCCCGAGGGCAAGACGATGGGGCACGCGGGCGCCATCATCTCCGGCTCGGCCGGCACCGCCCAGGCCAAGAAGGAAGCGCTGGAGAAGGCGGGCGTCCGCGTCGGCCGGACCCCGAGCGAGACGGCGGTCCTGGCCCGCGAAGCCATCCGCCGCGCCTGACCGGCCTGCTCCCTGCGGCCGGATGTTTCCAGCCTGACGGGCTGCTTTCCCTGGTCCGGGCCTGCTTTGTCCGGCCCGGATCCGCGCCCTTGCGGCCCTGGCCGTCAGCGGCGGTCCGAGTCTGAGTCCTTTCCGCCCGGTTCTGGCTCCGGCCCGGCCCCGGCGCGCCTCCCGGCGCTCACCGTCCGGCGTTGCCAGGATGGGGCCGTGAGTGCTTCCGCGCAGGCCTCGGGCCAGGCTCGCCTGCCGGGCCCGCCGGGCTCCGCGGGCCCGGCCGCGCCCGGCGAGCACGGCGCTGGTACGGGCGGGAGTAGCGCCCCAGCCGGGGCCTACCACCGGCCGCTGGCGGTGACCGGGGCCATCGCCGCGTGCGCCGTGGCCGGCACCGGGGTCGCGCTGCTCACCACGCTGACCGCGATCGGCTGGATCACCGCCCCGCACGCCGGCCTCGGCAACGGCCTGCCCGGGGTACTGCGGACCGCGATCACGCTGTGGCTCGCCGCCCACCACGTCGCCTTCACCCTGCACGGCGCCGGACGCATCGGCATGCTCCCGCTCGGGCTGCTCCTGCTGCCCGGTGCGCTGCTGTGGCGGGCCGGCCGCTGGGTGGTGCGGACCGGTGCGGTGGCCCAGCTGCGGCATGTCGGCTACGCAGCGCTGGCTCTCGCGCTGCCCTACGCGGCGCTGTCGGCCGCTTTGGCCCTCGCCGCGCGCAGCTCGCTGGCGGCTCCGTCGCTGATTCAGGCGGTGATCGGGCCGTTCCTGGCCGCGCTGGTCGCGGGCGGCCTGGGTGGTGCGCACGCGCTGGCCCCGTGGCGCCGCCTGGCCGGACTGCTCCCGGTCCGGTCCCGCTCGGTGACCATGGGCTCGCTCGTGACGCTCGGCTTGCTCACCGCGGCCGGGGCGGCGCTGGCCGGCGGTTCCCTGGCGCTGCACCTCGGCCAGGTCCGTACGCTCACCGACAGCCTTTCGCCCGGCCCGGTCGGGGCGGTCCTGCTGCTCCTGACCGAGCTGGCCTACCTGCCCAACGCGGTCATCTGGGCGATCGCCTTCTCGCTCGGCCCGGGCTTCGCGTTCGGCGCGGGCACGTTCGTCGCGCCGACCGGGTCGGTGCTCGGGGCACTGCCCGCCTTCCCCATGCTCGCCGCGCTGCCCTCCGGGGGCGGCATCCCGACCTGGCTGTCGCTGACCGCGCTGGCGGTCCCGTACCTGGCGGCGGTAGCCGGCGGCATCCTCACCGTGCGCATCCTGCCGACCCCGGTGCTCGAGGCGGCGCCGCTGTGGGGATTTGTCTCCGGCGCCGCGTCCGGCTGCGTGGTGGGCCTGTTCGCGGCGTTCGCCGGCGGCCCGCTCGGCGATGGCCGGCTCGGCGCGGTCGGCCCCTCAGGCTGGCAGATCACCCTGGTCGCGATCCTGGAGATGGGGGTCACGGCCGCCGTCGCCGCCGGGGCGGCCAACTGGCTCATGCTGCGGCACACCTCCGCCGGCTTCCGCTTCCTGCGGCCCGGTCAGGGATCCCCGTCGCCGATCGCGCCCGCCGCGGCGGACGACGCCGACGAGTACCACGGGCCGGCGGTAGTCGACGAGACCGACGACGCGGGCGGCCACCGCATCTACCTGGACCCCTGGGCCCAGGACCGCGGCGAGTCCTGACCGGCGTGACGCCGGCTGGCGGGGCGGACGTTCAGCCGATCGCCGGGCCCGGCGACCTGTCGGCCCTGGGCCCGCCGGGCGGGGCCGGCCCGATGGCGGCTGCTCAGCCGCTCTGCAGGGACCTGATGTCGTTGCTGATGGTCTGACTGAACTGGTGCTGGCAGGCCTGCTGCGCCGTCACCGTGTTGGCGCCGCCGAGGCAGTTGGAGTAGGCCGACAGCTCGCTCCAGAACAAGGCGAAGACGATCAGCGTGACCGCGCTGAACGAGAGGCCCAGGATGCCCAGGATGGTGCCTGGCACGGCGCCGCGCGGCCGGGCCGTCCCGGCGCGCCGGGCCCGGGATGCCGCGGTGCCGCCCAGCCAGGCCGCGAGCGCCCCGATCAGCAGCGTCGCGACCACGACGTAGACCGAGCGGCGCAGGCCCCCGGCCAGCGCCACCCCGACCAGGCTCAGGCCGCCCAGCCCCAGCGCGGTCCAGGCCCGCTGCTGCAGCACTGGATCGGGCGGGGCCGACGGCCGACCGCCCGGGGCCGACCGCGGCGGCCGGGTCGGCGGACGGTCTGTCGGCGTAGGCATAGGCCTTCATTCTGCCGTGTCTGGCGGCCTGCTGCGTCGTGCCGCGGCCCGCGGCCGCGCGGGCGCCGCGCACCGCCACTGCCCGGGCCGGCCAGAGCCCTCCGGGGCGCGGCTAAGGTAACCGCATGCGGGCACGGCTGGTCGTCCTGGTCTCTGGCACGGGGACCAATCTTCAGGCTCTGATCGACGCGTGCGCGGATGAGGCGTACGGCGCGGACGTGGTCGCCGTCGGGGCCGACCGGGACGGGATCGCGGCCCTGGCCCGCGCGGCCCGGGCCGGCATTCCCACGTTCGTGCACCGGGTCAAGGACTACTCCTCCCGCGCGGACTGGGACATGGTGCTCGCCGAGTCGTGCGCGGCGTATCAGGCCGACCTGGTCATCCTGGCCGGGTTCATGAAGCTGGTGGGGCCGCGCTTCCTGGGCCGCTTCGGCGGCCGGTGCCTGAATACCCACCCGGCGCTGCTACCGTCGTTTCCCGGTATGCGCGGTGTACGGGACGCCCTCGACTACGGGGTGAAGGTGACGGGGTGCACCGTCCTCATCGTGGACCCGGGCATCGACGCGGGGCCGGTCGTCGCGCAGCGCCCTGTCCTGGTGCGGGACGATGACGATGAGGCCTCTTTGCACGAGCGGATCAAGGTGACGGAGCGGGCGCTGCTCGTGGAGACCGTGGGCCGGATGGTCCGCGAGGGCTGGTCCGTCCGTGGCAGGAAGGTGAGGATCGGCAGTTGAGCACCATCGAGATCAGGCGGGCGCTGGTCAGCGTCTACGACAAGACCGGCTTGGAGGACCTGGCCCGGGGGCTGCACGAGGCCGGTGTCGAGATCGTCTCCACCGGCAGCACGGCAGCGGTCATCGCCGGGGCCGGGGTCCCGGTGCGGAAGGTGGAGGAGCTCACCGGCTTCCCGGAGTGCCTGGACGGGCGGGTCAAGACGCTGCATCCCCGGGTGCACGCCGGCCTGCTCGCTGACACCCGCCGGCCGGAGCACCGGGCCCAGCTGCACGACCTGGGTGTCGCGCCGTTCGAGCTGCTCGTGTCCAACCTGTACCCGTTCGAGGCCACGGTGGCCAGCGGGGCACCGCCCGAGCAGTGCGTCGAGGAGATCGACATCGGCGGCCCCGCCATGGTCCGCGCCGCGGCCAAGAACCACGCCAGCGTGGCCGTCGTCACCGATCCGTCCCAGTACGGTGACGTGCTGTCCGCGGTAGGGAACGGCGGCTTCACGTTCGAGCAGCGCCAGCGGCTGGCCGCCCGCGCGTTCGCGCTCACTGCCCGCTACGACGTGGCCGTCGCGTCCTGGTTCGCCTCCGCCTACGCGCCCGACGAGACCGCCCGCGAGGCCGGCTGGCCGGATGTGGCCGGCACCTTCTGGTCCCGGTCCGACGTGCTGCGGTACGGCGAGAACCCGCACCAGCGGGCCGCCCTGTACGTCCGGGCCGGTGCGGCTGGCCAGGATCTTGCCGAACAGGACCCGGCGGGAGCCCCCCCCACCGGGGACGGCGGCATCGCTGCCGCGCGTCAGCTGCACGGCAAGGCCATGTCGTACAACAACTACGTGGACGCCGACGCCGCCCGCCGGGCCGCTTACGACTTCGCCGAGCCTTGCGTGGCGATCATCAAGCACTCGAACCCCTGCGGCATCGCCATCGGCGCCGACCTGGCCGACGCCCACCGCAAGGCGCACGCCTGTGATCAGGTGTCCGCCTTCGGCGCGGTGATCGCGGCCAACGGCCTGGTCACCCCGGAGATGGCCCGGCAGGTCGCCGAGATCTTCACCGAGGTGGTCGTCGCGCCCGCCTTCGACGACGAAGCGCTGGACATCCTGGCCCGGGCCAAGAACGTCCGCCTGCTGACCTGCCCGCCGCCGTACCGCGGCCCTGGCATCGAATGGCGGCCGATCAGCGGGGGCCTGCTCATGCAGTCCGCGGACCGGGTGGACGCGCCGGGCGACAACCCCGCCCATTGGGAGCTGAAGGCCGGCGTCGCGCTGGACGAATTGACGCTCGGCGACCTGGCGTTCGCCTGGCGGGCGTGCCGTTCGGTGAAGTCGAACGCGATCCTGCTCGCCTCCGGCGGCGCGTCCGTGGGCATTGGCATGGGCCAGGTCAACCGGGTCGACTCGTGCCGTCTCGCCGTGGCCCGCGCCGGGGACCGCGCCATCGGATCGGTATGCGCCAGCGACGCCTACTTCCCGTTCCCGGACAACATCGAGGTGCTGGCCGAAGCCGGCGTCGCGGCCATCGCCGAGCCGGGCGGTTCCATCCGTGACCACCTGGCCGTCGAGGCCTGCGAGCAGGCGGGCATCACCCTCTACTTCACCGGGGTCCGCCATTTCTACCACTGACTTTCGCCGCACCCGCTCCGGTCCCGGGCGCCCGCACCGCCGCGCCCTCCGCACCGCGCAAGTTACAGTTCACCACCGGAAGGCTGATTCACGATGACGGCGCAGATTCTGGACGGCAAGGCCGCCGCGGCCGAGATCCGCAGCGCGCTGAAGGAACGGGTCGCGGTCTTGGCCGAGCGCGGAATCGTCCCCGGGCTCGGCACCGTCCTGGTCGGGGACGACCCAGGCAGTCGCGCCTACGTGAACGGCAAGCACCGGGATTGCGCCGAGGTCGGCATCGCCAGCATCCGGCGCGACCTGCCCGCTGACGCGACCCAGGAGCAGGTGGAGGCGGTCGTCGACGAGTTGAACGCGGATCCGGCCTGCACCGGCTACATCGTCCAGCTGCCCCTGCCCGGCGGCCTGGACGCCCGCCCGGTACTGCGCCGGATGGACCCGGCCAAGGACGCGGACGGCCTGCACCCGTTCAATCTCGGCAACCTGGTCCTCGGCGAGCGGGGGCCACTGCCGTGTACCCCGCGCGGGATCGTCGAGCTGCTGGGCATCTACGGGGTCGAGATCGCGGGCGCGGACGTCACGGTGATTGGCCGCGGGATCACCGTCGGCCGGTCGCTCGGCCTGCTGCTGACCCGGCGCAGCGAGAATGCGACGGTGACGCTGTGCCACACGGGCACCAAGGATCTGGCCGCGCATACCCGCGCGGCCGACATTGTGGTCGTGGCCGCGGGCGTTCCGGGCCTGCTGACTCCGGACATGGTCAAGCCGGGCGCGGCCGTGCTCGACGTGGGGATCACCCGGACCGACGCGGGCCTGGTCGGGGACGTGGCCCCGCCCGTGGTGGAGGTCGCGGGCTGGCTGGCCCCGATGCCTGGCGGCGTGGGCCCGATGACCCGGGCCATGCTGCTGGCCAATGTCGTGGAAGCCGCCGAGCGGTCCGCGTGACACTCTGCTCTGCCTGCTCTGCGGCGGACGTTCCGGTCGACGCCCGCAGCCCTGTCCGGCTCCGGCCCTGGCCCCACTCGGGCCCCCATTCGCCGGGCCCGCCCGGTTCCGGGCAAGTTACCAAACGGTAATATGGTGTGATGAAGCAGGCAGAGCCCCCCGTGGCGCTTTCTCTGCGGTTTTTGGCAGGCTGTAGGTAGATGAACCCAACGCAGGGAGGTAGGCGTCGCCGATGAACATCGTCGTCTGCGTCAAGCAGGTGCCCGATACGTGGGCCGAACGCAAGCTGAAGCAAGGTGACGCCACGCTGGATCGTGAGTCGGTGGATGGCCTGATCAACGAGCTGGATGAGTACGCCATCGAGGAGGCCTTGCAGATCAAGGAGGCCCACGGCGGCGAGGTCACCGTGCTGACCATGGGCCCGGAGAAGGCGGCCGAATCGGTCCGCAAGGCCCTGTCGATGGGGGCCGACAAGGCGGTGCACCTGATCGACGACGCGCTGGCCGGGTCGGATGTGCTGCAGACCTCCTACGCGCTGGCCCAGGTGCTGGGCAGCATCGGGTTCGACCTGGTGGTGCTGGGCGCGGAGTCCACCGACGCCCGGATGGGGGCGATGGCGGCGATGCTGGCCGAGCGGCTGGGTGTCCCGCAGCTGTCGCTGGCCTCGAAAGTGGAGATCGACGGTACGGCGGTCACCATTCACCGCCAGTCTGAGGACGGGTACTGGAAGGTGGCGGGCGACCTGCCGGCGGTGGTCAGCGTGGTGGAGAAGATCAACGAGCCGCGGTATCCGTCGTTCAAGGGCATCATGGCCGCGAAGAAGAAGCCGATGCAGGTGATGAGCCTGGCGGATGCGGGCATCGATCCGTCCCTGGTTGGCCTGGCCAACGCCGCGACCGAGGTCGTCGACTTCGCCGAGCGGCCGCCGCGGCAGAGCGGCACGATCGTCAAGGACGAAGGAGACGGTGGCGGCAAGGCCGCCGAGTTCCTCGCCGTGAGCAAGTTCATCTGAGGGGCGGGGCGGCATGGCGGAAGTTCTGGTCCTCGCCGAGCACAGTGGCGGGGATGTCAAGAAGGTCACTTTGGAGCTGCTGACGCTGGCGCGCCAGTTCGGCGAGCCCGCCGTGGTCTGGGCGGGTGCGGGAGCCGCCGACGGACAGCCGCGGCTGGCCGAGTACGGCGCGGCGAAGGTGTACGTCGCGGACGGCAGCGACTTCACCGATTATGTGACCGCCCCGGAAGCGGAGCTGCTGGCCTCGCTGGTGACCGGGACGTCACCCGCGGCGGTGCTGCTGGCCTCCACCGGGCAGAACAAGGAGGTCGCCGGCCGGCTCGCGGTCAAGACCAGCTCCGGGATGCTCTGCGACGCGGTCGGGCTGGTAGCCCAGGACGGCAAGATCGTCGCGGAGCAGTCGGTGTTCGGCGGGGCCACCGTCGTGCACTCGGCGGTCAAGACCGGCACCCCGATCGTCACGGTCCGGCCGAACTCGGTCGCCGCCGAGCCGGCCCCGGGCGCCGCGGAGCTGTCCGCGGTCAGCCTGAGCCTCAGCGACGCGGCCAAGAGCGCCAAGGTCACCGAGAAGATCGTCCAGGAGACGGGCGAGCGCCCCGAGCTGGCCGAGGCGGCCATCGTGGTCTCCGGCGGCCGCGGCGTCGGGTCCGCGGACGGTTTCGAGATCATCGAAAAGCTCGCCGACTCCCTCGGTGCCGCCGTCGGGGCGTCCCGGGCGGTGACCGACGCGGGCTGGTACCCGCACAAGTTCCAGGTCGGTCAGACCGGCACCACGGTCTCCCCGCAGCTGTACATGGCGATCGGTATCTCCGGCGCCATCCAGCACCGGGCCGGCATGCAGACCTCCAAGACGATCATCGCGGTCAACAAAGACCCCGAAGCGCCCATCTTCGAGCTCGCCGACTTCGGCGTGGTCGGCGACCTGTTCCAGGTTGTCCCCCAGCTCCTGGAAAACATCCAGAAACGATCGGGTTCCTGACCGATCCGGCTTCTGAACATCAACGGGCAGAGTTTCCCGCACCGGCAGCGGGAGGCTCTGCCCGATCGCTCGGGGCTCCCTGCGCCCAGTGGTCCCTGCAGCCAGTGACCCTTTGGACCCGGCGAGCCCTACGACCCGACTAGGCTGACTCCGTGATTTACCTCGATCATGCGGCCACGACGCCGATGCTGCCCGAGGCCATCGAGGTGATGACCGAGGAGCTCGCCCAGCTCGGCAACCCCTCCTCGCTGCACAACGCGGGTCGCCGGGCCCGCCGCGTCGTGGAGGAGTCCCGCGAGCAGATCGCCGAGGTGATGAACGCCCGCCCCAGCGAGGTGATCTTCACCAGCGGCGGCACCGAGGCGGACAACCTCGCCGTGAAGGGCCTGTACTGGGCGCGCCGCGCGGCGGACCCGGCCCGGCGGCGCATCCTGGTCACATCGGTCGAGCACCACGCGGTGCTGGATTCGGTGCAGTGGCTCAGCCGTCACGAGGACGCCGAGCCGGTCTTGCTGGACGTCGATGATGAGGGCATGCTCCGCCCGGCGGCCCTCCACGCCGCCATCGAGCAGAACCCGGGCCAGGTGGCCCTGGTCAGCGTCATGTGGGTGAACAACGAGGTCGGATCGGTGCTGCCCATCCCCGGGCTGGCCGAGGTCGCCCACGACTACGGCATTGTGTTCCATAGCGACGCGGTGCAGGCGGCCGCCCAGCTTCCCGTCGACTTCACCGGGAGCGGGGTGGACGCGCTGACCATCACCGGCCACAAGCTCGGCGGCCCGATCGGCGTCGGCGCGCTGCTGCTGCGCCGCGGGATCGAGCCGGTCCCGGTCCTGCACGGCGGCGGCCAGGAACGCGACGTGCGTTCCGGCACCCTCGACGCGCCCGCCATCCGCGCCTTCGCCACCGCGGTCATCATCTCGGCGGAGCGCCGTGAAGCCGAGGCCAAGCGGCTCACCGTGCTCCGCGATGACCTGATCCGCCAGATCCTCGACGTCGTGCCCGACGCGGTGCTGAACGGCCCGCCGCCCGGCCCGGACCGGCTGCCGGGCAACGCCCACTTCTCCTTCCCCGGCTGTGAGGGCGACGCGCTGCTGATGCTGCTCGACGCCAAGGGCATCGCCTGCTCCACCGGATCGGCCTGCACCGCGGGCGTGGCCCAGCCCAGTCATGTTCTGCTCGCGATGGGCGCCGACGAGGACCGGGCCCGCGGCTCACTGCGTTTCTCCCTGGGCCACACCAGTACCCAGGAAGACGTCGACGCGGTGGCCGCCGCCATCGGCGAAGCCGTGGAACGCGCCCGCCGCGCCGCCTCCCGCTAGTCCGCCGCCGACGCCCCTCCGCACCAGGGCGCCGGGCCGCCTCCCGCTGACCCTGGCTCGCGCCCCGTGGGCAGAGCCGGTCCCGTGGACGCGTAGGCTCGATAGGCGATGACTTCTCTACAGGTACTGGCCGCTTTGTCGGGCGGCGTTGATTCGGCGACGGCCGCTGCCCGGGCCGTGGACGCGGGCCACGACGTGACGGCGGTCCATCTCGCGCTGTCCGCGAACCCGAGCTCCTACCGCACCGGGGCGCGGGGCTGCTGCACGCTGGAGGACTCCCGCGACGCCCGCCGCGCCGCCGACGTGATCGGCGTTCCGTTCTACGTCTGGGACATGGCCGAGCGGTTCCACCACGACGTGGTGCAGGACTTCGTGGCCGAGTACTCCGCCGGCCGCACGCCCAACCCGTGCGTCCGCTGCAACGAGAAGATCAAGTTCGCCGCGGTACTGGACCGGGCCATGGCCCTCGGCTTCGACGCCGTCTGCACGGGCCATCACGCACGCATCGAGAACGGCCTCCTGCGCCGCAGCGTCGACCAGGGCAAGGACCAGTCCTACGTGCTCGCCGTGCTCACCCGCGACCAGCTCGCGCACGCGATGTTCCCGCTGGGCGACACCACCAAGGCCCAGGTCCGCGTCGAAGCCGCGCAGCGCGGCCTGGGCGTGGCCGACAAGCCCGACAGTCACGACGTGTGCTTCATCGCCGACGGTGACACCCGCGGCTTCCTGACCAGGCACCTGGGCGAGGCCCCCGGCCCGATCGTGGACAGCTCCGGCGCGACGCTCGGCAGCCACGACGGCGCCTACGCCTTCACCGTCGGCCAGCGCCGCGGCCTGCGCCTGGACCGCCCCGCCGAGGATGGCCGCCCCCGTTACGTCCTCGGCATCGAGCCGGTCACCCGCACGGTCACGGTCGGCACCGCCGAGGAGCTCGACGTCCGCGACATCACCGCCCAGCGCCCGGTCTGGACCGGCTGTGACCCGCTCGCGACGCCCCGCGAATGCGCGGTCCAGCTGCGCGCCCACGGCGAGGCCTACCCCTGCGTGGCCCGCCTCGACGGCGACGCCCTGCAGATCACCCTGGCCCAGTCCGCCCGCGGCGTGGCCACCGGCCAGACCGCCGTCCTCTACAACGGTGACACCGTCCTGGCCAGCGCCACCATCACCGCCACCCGGGTGACCGCTAGCGCCTGATCAGCGCTGATGGCGGGCCACCACCGTGGTATCCCGGCCGGTATGGCCGCCCGGGGCGGCTCTGGCCTTGCCGTGCGAAGGACTCAGCCACCGTGCACCCTTGTCACTGTTTCGCTTTAGGCCGAAGCTGTTTATGGTCGGCAACTGCTGAGTGTGGCCCAGCGGGGTGAGAGGGAGCGGGCCCTTGATGCTGCCTACGTTCCAATGGACGACATTCGACGTGATGGGGATGCTTCCGGACCGCTGGCGGCATCAGATCCTCGACGCCGCGGCAGATGCTGAGATCCGGGACTTTCCCCGTACCCCGGTCATCTCGCGCGAGGCACCTGGAGTTGGACATATCACCCGGGGACGGGCTCACGCGGACCAGGTAGCGCGCGATCTTCCCTGGCTGCGCCGGCTCTACCGCTCTGAGTTCTGCGAGCTAGCGGAGAATGTTGCCGGCAGCCCAGTGGCCCCGGCGGGTGACGAACGCTACGGTACCGTCCTCAACGTTCAGCGCGGTCCCCGGATGCGCTTCGAATGCCACGTTGATTCGAATCCGCTGACCGGTTTGCTCTTTTGCGCGGATCACGACCTCGGCGCGGGCGGGGAAATGGCGATCGCCAACCGTCACGAGGCCAGGAGCCAGGCCGACATTGACCAGTCCTGCTCGGTGATCCGGTCACAGGCGGGGCATCTGATCTTCTTCGACGGTCGGCGCCACCCGCACTATGTGCGGCCGCTGACCTACTATGAGGACGTCCGCGTCGTCGCGGTGATGAACTACTACCTCAGCTCATTCCCGGAATCGACACGGCCGCCCGAACTGAATCGCCACCTGTACGGCGATAGGTAGCTGCGACATGAGCGAGCGGCGCCGCGGGCCTGAGCAGCGCGTGGTACTCGTGGCAACTCTTGTCGGTGCTCCGCTCGAAGAGGGCGCGTGACGGGTAGTCGGGGTCATCGACCAGGTCGTGATACCGGAACCCCTGCCTACGGTAGTAGGCGTGCAGTCGCCGGTTCGTCGTCCACACATCGATCCTGATCCAGCGGGCTTCGTGGGCTCGTGCCGCCACGTCGGCAGCCCAGTCGAGCATCCGGGCCCCAAGCCCGAGACCGGCATAGTGCCGCCCGACAATGACCCGGCGAACGTAGACGGCCTTTTCGCTGCGCTTTTCAGCGGGCCAGATGTCGTTGTGGTTGGGGTCAATGGTGATTGTCCCGGCGACGGCCATACCGTCGAGGGCGAACCAGGTCTTACCCTCGGATAGGTCGCGGGCGATGCGCTCGTTGCGGCGCTCTTCGTCCGGCCAGGGTGTGGCCCACTGATCGATGCCCATGCCCTGCAGCCAGCGGATCGAGTCATTCAGCAGTTCGAGGATAAAGCCCAGTTCATCAGACGTCGCCTTGCGCAGCGTCAGCGGCAATCTGATCACTACTCTTATTTCGCCCGGTATCGATCTTGATCACGCCTAATGCGTTATTCGTACCGCATGAGTAAAACATGACGGGCGAAGGAGGGCAATCTTCACGCCGTCGGCGCTGCCAACTGTCCGGGGGGTGACAGGGCAAGAGCAGCGCCGACGGCGCAGACGAGCTTGAGTCAGCTGGCGTTTCGCTCCAGCAGTGCGCTGTCGAGGCCGTCCTGCCGGTCCGCGACCGATCGGTACTCGCGCCGGGGCTCGCTCGCCCCCGCCAGCACCCGGCCGACGAGACCGGTTCCTTGCGGCAGGACGCCGCCCCCAAGGTAAGCGGTGGCCGACAGTACGGTCCGGACGCCCCGCTCACCGCTCTGAAACACGCCACTACGCCAGCCGGTCACTTCGTCCCACACCAGCGCCAGCTTTTCTGCGGAGACGTTGGAGGCCGGGTGGGTGAAGATGATCGTCGCGTCTCGCGGGTTGCGGGGGTCGAGCCAGCTGCGCTCAACCGCCAGGCCGCCCTGGCTGAGAGCCTCGACGGCGTCGGTGATGTACCCGCGCAGCACGTCCACCCACGGGTCGTCGTGCGGTGCTGGTATAGGTGCACTATTTTCGGTCATTTCTATTCCCCTTGAAATGGTTTCTCGCTGTTAAACCTGTGAACGCAAAGTCGCCAGTGGTTACTGGTGACGGGCGCGAACCGGAAAGACAGGCTGTACCACCAGCCTCACGGAACGCGCCTCCCGTGACCAGGCCGTCGTGTTGCCTGGCCGGGAAGTATGAGTGTCATGTCAGTGCGTCAGACTTCAGCTCCGCTGCCGAGCCGGTTGGGGACTTCTCCGGCATTAATCACAAACTGGTTCCGGTCGGACGGAAATACACTCTCCGTTAGCCGGAATGGGATCAGGCCGTCGGTGTCTTGCGCGAAGCCGGTACGCAGCAGGACGAACACCGATATCCGGCCGTCGTCCGGCAGCCGGAAAAGCTTGATTTCGTTCTCGTCAGGCGGCCGGGTCGCAATCAGGTCACGGTAGCCAACCTGCTTCAGATGAAGCGTTTCCTCGAGGTACTTGACGGTTCCTTCGGGGATTTCCGACGCCTCGAGGAGTCGCGTCGCGCCACGCCCCGCGAAACTGAAGGGGTAGTAGGACGTCTGAAGCGACCAGAGCTGGCCATCGATTCTGCGTTCCTGGTGCCGGCTGATAACGCTCGTACCTCCTTCAAGCTGCAGCCGGTCGGCCACGTATCCATAGGCCTTTTTGGACTCCACCCTTGGTTCGGAGACGTCGGGCCTCCGTTCCCGCGCCTCAACCTCAGCCAGGGCGGCACGGCCCTCGCCGCCACCGAGGCCCGACTCTGCCTGCCAGTCCCCGGACAGTGTGGTGATGAATGGCTCGAACCTTTCCACCACGAACGTGCCCTGCCCCGGGCGCGTCTCGATCAGTCCCCGGCCGATGAGGAGCTTCAGCGCATCACGGATGGTATTTCGTGAGGCGTCGTAGCTGACCCTTAGCTCGAGCTCGGTCGGGAGCTGACTGCCCGGAAGCAGCGGGCTCGTCTGACGCGCAGGGCTCTCACCTTCCGCAGGAGGCGGACCGGACGGGATTTCGACCCCGGTCGGCCAGGTACGGCCACGCTCGATCCGGGCCCGCAAGTCGTCGGCGATGAGCCGGTACATCGGATCAGCAGGCAACGTCCCTCCCAAAAGGCCGGGCGAGCCTGGCAGCGATCGCAGGCCTCGCGAGCTGACGATTGTGACTGGCCGCGCATGAAGGTGTGATCACGGGATACCCACCACCCCGCGATCCGAACCAGTACTCCCAGACGTTGGGATGGCTTGGATGGTATAACGCATCTGGTTGATGCTAACGGTCCCACCGTACCGCAGCAGCCCAATGCGCCGTATGATACACGCCTGATGACGTGGCAGAAAGGTGCTGGAGACTCCGCTTGCGGTCGAGGCCGTTCCGGCGTGGCGGTGGCCGGCCGGGCCGCGGCGTGAATATACGCAGGTGACAGGGACTGCACCGTGCCGATCGCCGCGGATCTGTCGATAGACGCTATCCACTACGGCTCCTCCCGGTGATACCAACCAGTCCATCTTGTCTGAAGACTCGACCTAGCCCATCAAGCTGGTCCATCCCAATCGCAGGAATATTTGGCCTCGTTGGGGTTTCTTCCGCTGGAGGCGGGGGATAGATCCTGCACGTACTAAAGGTTGGGATGACCAGGATCAGCCTACCAGGTGGGTTTCTGGGTAGCACATGGATCTTTCGGACGATTCTAAGTGCACCAATGATTCTGGTCATACCAGGCGAAAGTCCCGGACACGGCCGGCCAGAGGCCGGGCGCAATGGGACCTCGGGAGTGGCTCAATGGCCAGGCCTTACCGCCCGGCCAGGTACTCCCAGCAGGTGGGGTGATGGCCGGCGGACGGGGTGCCGCCGGCAAGGCGCGGGAGGCCAGTCATGGCCGGACTAGTAATAGCAATCTCCTTCGTACTGTTCGCCGGCGGTTTCCTCCTGGGGGCGCTGCTGGTCGTCTCGGTCGGCATCCGGGCCGAGGACAAGGCCGCGATGCGGCGGCGGGATGGGTCGATCCTGCTGCACGAGGAGCCCGTGGGCCACCTGAGCCGCGGCGTGCGGCGGCTCACCGGGGCGGGCCAGCGCGGCGTCCCGATCCCCAGCGCCGGCGACTTCCGGCGCGAAGACCGGTAAGTGAGTGGGAGCCGGCGGCGGCCATCGTCCGCCGCCGGCCCTGACCGCTGGGGGCCAGCGTGGCCGAAGTAGTCCTGATAGGAATTGTTATCTTCACCTTGTTCATGGTCGGATTCGCGGTCGGTGTCCTCATCGTCGTCGGTGCTCTTGGTCACTGGAGAGCCAGCAGAGGACGTGGTCCTGATGGACGCTGAACGCTCCGCAGATCCGCCTTCCACGGCGTGGTCGGCCACCCGGCTCGCGCTGAGCCGGGCGGCCGGCCGTAAGGCCGGATTCAGCCCCTGGTTTCGGATGATCTCAATCTGGAGATACTGTGTACAACGCCCGAACACAGCGTGTCTCGCTGTAACGACCCGATGGGAAAACCCGTCGGCGGACGCAGGAGGCCACCATGGCCCGTGACATTGCCGTAGCCGCGGTGGTCGCCTTCTCGACCGGTGTCATGTCCGGGGTGGTCGTTACGACGCTGATGGCGATCCGGTCCGAACGTCGGCGCGATTCCCTGGCCAGGCAGTCCCTGGATCTCCTGGAGCGCAAGGTCCGGCGATTTATCGGAGCCGGTCACCGCGGCTCCGCCGCGCATCCGGACAGCTGGTAGTCCGGCTGACTGGCTTGCGTCAGCGGTTCATGGAGACAGCTGAGATGCCGGCCGGTACGTCTTACTGTGACGGCGGCTCGTACTCCGGGGCCGGGACAGAGCCAACTTCCAGAATGAACTGGTTGCGGTCGGCCGGAAAGACCGTAACGGTCAGCCGCATTGGCTTCAGGTTTTGATCGAACGCGGTACGGAATATCTCGTAGACCGGTACCCGTCCGTCTCCGGGGATGCGGAAGAACGCGGTCTCGTTGACGTCAGGCGCGCGTACCGTGATCCAGTCCCGGTAACCGGTCTGCTTGAGGGCGAGCGTCTCCTGGATGGATTGCACGGCCCCCATCGGCAGATCTTCCGCCGAAACAAGCCGGGTTGCGCCCCTCGTGACGAAGCCCATGGGGTAAAACGACGTCTGCAGCGACCATGGCGTGTTGTTGATGAATCGCTGCTGATGGCGGCTGATCAGCTGGGTACCGGGATCAACGCTCAGACGCGCCGCGATGTCATCCGTCGCGGCCTGGATCTCCACCCGGAGCGTGCTTGTGGCAGGCTCCCTGTCGGCCCGGCTCACCTCAGACAGGTAGCTGGTTTCCTCGCCGCCGCCGAAGCCGCTCTCGGCATCGGCAGACAGAGTAGTGACGAAAGGGTCGATCCGCTCCGTCACGTACGTTCCCTGGCCTGGCCGGGTAACCACCAGTCCCACCGCGACGAGCGATTTGACCGCATCCCGGACGGTATTCCGCGACGCGTTGAAGCGCTCGGTCAGTTCCGGTTCGGTCGGCAGCTGGCTTCCCGGGGCAGGCTCACCGGACTCGATCTCCTGGCGCAGCGTGTCGGCGATAACCCGGTACATGGGGTCGGCCACGGCCACTCCTCCTGCTGTCCTGCCAGTCGGCCTGGTCTTGCTCCCCGTGTCCAGCCAGGTCCGCCTGCACCGCGATGACCGCCAGGTGGTGGCACCCTGCCCGGTTCGCCAGATTGTAGCCAACGATACCACCACCCATCCCAAAGGTTGGGATGACTTGGCTAGCAGGGTGCATAGGTATGAAGCGAGAAGATGAACCCCGCCGCACATCCGGACCGCTGGCAGGCCGGCTGACTGGCTTGCGCCAGCGGTTCACCGGGCCGTTTGGGGCGAATAGCTGAGTCGCTGACCTGTGCAGATGCGCGGCCGAGCGCCGGTCAGGGAAAAGGATCTAAGCTCAGCAGCGTGCAGGATGACACGCTCGGTAACACCCGCGGCCCGCAGCCGTTCCCCTGGCTGGCCGGGACCGCCACCGGCATCGGCTCCATGCCTGGAACGGACCCGGCCGAGGCCGCCCGGATCGTGGCCAGCGAGCTACCGGACTTCCCCTACCTGCCCGAGCTTCCCGCTCGCGGGCCGGGCGCCGACCTGGTCGGGCGCACCGCCGCCCTCCTGATCGACTTGCCGGTGGAGACCACCCCGGGCGGCTGGCGGATCGCCGAGCGACCCGGCCGTTACACGCGCGCCGCGCACAGCATGATGTCGGCCGACCTCGACGCGCTTGAGGAGGTCTTCGCCGGTTACGAGGGGCCGCTCAAGATCGGCCTGTGCGGGCCCTGGACCCTGGCCGCCACCATCGAGCTGGCCCGCACGCTCAATCCCGTGCTCGCCGACCCCGGCGCGGTCGCCGACCTCACCGGTTCCCTGGCCGAGGGCGCGGCGGCGCACGTGGCTGAGGTGGCCAAGCGCGTGCCCGGCGCCCAGCTGCTGGTCCAGCTGGACGAGCCGGCCCTGGCTGCGGTGGCCAACGGGGAGGTGCCCACGGCCAGCGGGCTGTCCCGGCTCCCCGCCGCCGACGCGGCCGTTATGTCGGACCGGCTGGAGACGGTCCTGATCGCGACCGGGCGGTACTCCGTCATTCACTGCTGCGCCAGCCCGGTCCCGTTCGGGATCATCTGGAGTGCGCGGCCGAATGCGGTTGCCTTCGACCTCAGCCTGCTGCGGCGCGAAGACGCCGACTGCGTGGCCGAGATGGCCGAGGCCGCCATGGGTATCCTGGCCGGCGCGCTGCCTGCCGTAACGGAGCCCGGGGCGCCCCTGGAGAAAGAGGAGCCCCTCAAGACGGCGCGGCGCGTCCTGCGGTTCTGGCGGCGGCTCGGCATGGCGCCGGAAGACTGCGCGCCGCAGGTGGTCGTTACCCCGTCGTGCGGGCTGGCCGGTGCGGCGCCCGCCCGGGCGGCCGAGGTGCTGGCGCACTGCCGGGAAGCGGCGAGAATAGTCGCTGAGCTGGCCGAAGAGAGCGAGGACACGGAGGGCGGGACATGAGCGACACGGGGACCGCCGACTCGAAGGATCCGAACGAGACACCGGCCGAGGTCCGGCAGCGGCACGCCGAACTGAGCGCGCTGATCACCGAGGCCCGGCACCGGTACTACGTGCTGGACGCGCCCACGATCTCGGACGCCGAGTTCGACGCGACGATGCGCGAGCTGGAGGGCCTGGAGGAGAGCTTCCCCGAGCTGCGCACCCCTGACTCGCCCACGCAGCAGGTGGGCGGGTCGGTTTCCACCCTGTTCACTCCGGTGGAGCACCTGCAGCGGCTGCTCAGCCTGGACAACTCGTTCTCCGCCGACGAGCTCGACGCCTGGGCCGAGCGGGCGGCCCGCGGTGGCGGCACCGGGCCGTACCTCTGCGAGCTGAAGATCGACGGGCTGGCCATCGCGCTGGTCTACCGGGACGGCCGGCTGACCCGCGGCACGACCCGCGGCGACGGGCGGACGGGGGAAGACGTCACGCCGAACATCCGCACCATCGGCTCGGTCCCGGCCCGGCTCGCGGGCACCGGCTACCCGGAGACGCTGGAGGTGCGGGGCGAGGTGTTCCTGCCGGTGGCGGCGTTCGAGGAGCTGAACGCCAGCCTGATCGAGGCGGGCAAGCCGGCCTTCGCTAACCCGCGCAACTCGGGGGCAGGCTCACTGCGGCAGAAGGATCCACGGGTCACCGCCAGCCGCGCGCTCGACGTCATCGTGCACGGTGTGGGCCGGGTGGAGGGCTTCCCGGACGGCGAGGAGCCGCCAGAGACTCAGTCCGGCTGGTATGAGCGGATGCGGGGCTGGGGGCTGCCGGTCAGCGACCGGATCCAGGTGGTGCCGGACCTGGCCGTCGTACATGACTACATCGCCTACTACGCCGAGCACCGGCACGACCCGCCCTACGAGATCGACGGGGTGGTGGTCAAGATCGACCGGCTGGACCAGCAGCGAGCGCTCGGGGCCACGTCGCGCGCGCCGCGCTGGGCCATGGCATACAAGTATCCACCGGAAGAGGTCACTACCCGGCTGCTGGACATCCGGGTCAACGTGGGCCGGACCGGCCGGGTGACGCCGTTCGGCGTGATGGAGCCGGCCAAGGTCAGTGGGTCGACGGTGGAGATGGCCACCCTGCACAACGCGGACGAGGTGAAGCGCAAGGGTGTGCTGATCGGCGACATAGTGGTCCTGCGCAAGGCGGGGGACGTGATCCCGGAGATCGTGGCTCCCGTCGCCGACCTGCGCACCGGTGACGAGCGCGAGTTCGACTTCCCCACCCACTGCCCCTCGTGCGGTACGCGGCTGGCCCGGGAGGAGGACGAGGTCGACTGGCGCTGCCCGAACACCCGGTCCTGTCCGGCCCAGCTGCGCGAGCGGCTGTTCCACCTGGCGGGCCGGGGCGCGTTCGACATCGAGGTGCTGGGCTACGAAGCGGTCACCGCGCTGCTCGACGACCACCTGGTCACCGACGAGGGGGACTTGTTCGACCTGACCGAGGACAAGCTCAAGGCCTCGCCGTTCTTCATCAACAAGCAGGGCACGCTGAAGGTCAACGCCGGGCGGCTGCTGGCCAACCTCGAGGTGGCGCGGCAGCGGCCGCTGTGGCGGATCCTGGTCGCGCTGTCCATCCGGCACGTCGGGCCGACCGCAGCCCGCGCGCTGGCCACCGAGTTCGGCTCGCTGGACGTGATCGCCGCGGCCAGCGTCGAGCAGCTCGCGGTGGTGGACGGCGTCGGGCCGACGATCGCGGCGTCCATGGTCGACTGGTTCGGCGTGGACTGGCACCGCGCCATCGTGGACAAGTGGCGCGCGGCCGGTGTGCGGATGGAAGAAGAAGGCTTCGACCCCAGTGGGGCGACGCCGCGCCTGCTGGCCGGGGTCACGGTCGTGATCACCGGGTCGCTGCAGGAGTTCAGCCGGGACGAGGCCGCCGAGGCCGTTCGGGCCGCCGGGGGCAAGGTCACCGGCTCGGTGTCGAAGAAGACCGACTTCGTGGTAGCGGGGGAGAACCCCGGTTCCAAGTACGACAAGGCCGTCGAGATCGGCGTCCCCGTCCTCGATGAGGCCGCCTTCCGTGTCTTGCTGGCCGAGGGCCCGGACGCCTTCCGCCCCGAGCCCGCCGTGGAACAGCCCGAGCCCGCCGTGGAAGAGGCAGCGGCGTCACCGGAGTAGTGGAGCGGCACCCGGTAAATCCGGTCGGGGAGGGGTGCGCGGGCTTCTAGGATGGCGTGCATGTCCATTACCCGCGACGAGGTCGCCCATCTGGCCAGGCTGTCGAGGCTCGCCCTCGGCGAGGAGGAGCTGGACCACCTCGCGCCGCAGCTCGATCAGATCATCTCGGCGGTCGCCCGGGTCCAGGAGGTCACCGCGGAGGGCATCCCGCCCACCTCACACGCGCTGCCGATCACGAACGTCTACCGCGAGGACGAGATCGTCCCGTGCCTGCCCCGGGACGTGGTGCTCGCCCAGGCCCCGGCGGTGGAACAGGAGCGGTTCAAGGTGCCCCGGATCCTGGATGAGGACTGAGCGATGAGTGACGAGCTCACCACGATGACGGCGGCGGACCTATCCGCCGCGCTGGTCAGCAAAGACGTCTCGGCCGCCGAGGTCACCCAGGCGCACCTGGACCGGATCGCCGAGGTCGATGAGAGAGTGCACGCCTTCCTGCACGTCGCCGCGGACCAGGCCCTGGCCGCGGCCCGATCGGTGGACGAGCGCCGGGCGGCCGGCGACGACCCCGGCCCGCTGGCCGGCGTCCCGGTCGCGCTGAAGGACGTCTTCACCACGACCGACATGCCGACCACGGCCGGATCGAAGATCCTCAACTTGTGGCAGCCGCCGTACGACGCGACGGTGACCAGCCGGCTGCGCCGCGCCGGGGCCATCATCCTCGGCAAGACGAACATGGACGAGTTCGCCATGGGCTCCTCCACCGAGAACTCCGCGTTCGGCCCGACCCGCAACCCGTGGGACCTGTCCCGGGTACCCGGGGGCTCCTCGGGTGGCTCGGCGGCCTCGGTGGCCGCGTTCGAGGCGCCGCTCGCGATCGGGACCGACACCGGCGGGTCCATTCGCCAGCCGGCCGCGGTCTGCGGCATCACCGGGATGAAGCCCACCTACGGGGGCAACTCCCGGTACGGCCTGATCGCGTTCGCCTCCTCGCTCGACACCCCGGGCCCGCTGGCCCGGACCGTGCTGGACGCCGCGCTGCTGCAGGAAGCCATCTCCGGGCACGACCCGATGGACGCCACGTCCATCTCCGATGCGGCGCCCCCGGTCGTCGCCGCCGCCCGCCAGGCGGACGTGGCCGGCCTGCGTATCGGGGTGGTCACCGAGCTGTCCGGCGAGGGGTACCAGCCCGGCGTGCTGAGCCGGTTCAGCCAGGCGGTGGAATTGCTCGAATCGCTGGGCGCCAAGGTGACCGAAGTGTCCTGTCCGCACTTCCGCTACGCGCTGCCCGCGTACTACCTGATCGCGCCGAGCGAGTGCTCCTCGAACCTGGCCCGGTTCGACGCGATGCGGTACGGCCTGCGGGTCGGTGACGACGGCACCCACAGCGCCGAGGAGGTCATGTCGCTGACCCGCGAGGTGGGCTTCGGCGCCGAGGTCAAGCGGCGCATCATGCTCGGCACCTACGCCCTGTCCAGTGGCTACTACGACGCCTACTACGGCAAGGCGCAGCAGGTCCGCACGCTGATCACGCGCGACTTCGAGGCGGCGTTCGGCCAGGTCGACGTGCTGGTCTCGCCGACCACGCCGACGACGGCCTTCCCGATCGGGGAGCGGACCGACGACCCGATGTCGATGTACCTGGCCGACCTGTGCACGATCCCGTCGAACCTGGCCGGTAACGCGGCCATCTCGGTGCCGTGCGGCCTGGCCCCCGAGGACGGCCTGCCGGTCGGGCTGCAGATCATGGCGCCGGTACTGGCCGACGACCGTGCCTACCGGGTCGCGGCCGCGGCGGAGGCCGCGTTCACCGAGCGCTGGGGCCATCCGCTGCTGGCCGGGGCGCACGGCCTCGACCACCGGAGCGAGACCAGCACGACGAGTGAGACGAAGGGAGCGGGCCGATGACGGCCGAACCGCTGCCGCTCATCCCGTACGCCGAGGCGCTGGAGCGTTACGGGCCCACGATCGGGCTGGAGACGCACGTGGAGCTGGGCACGAGGACCAAGCTGTTCTGCGGCTGCCCGGCCCAGTTCGGCGGCGAGCCGAACACGCAGGTCTGCCCGGTCTGCCTCGGCCTGCCCGGCTCACTGCCGGTGCCGTCACGCACGGCAATCGAGTACACGATCCGGATCGGGCTCGCGTTGAACTGCTCGATCGCCAGCTGGTGCCGGTTCGCGCGGAAGAACTACTTCTACCCGGACATGCCGAAGGACTACCAGATCTCCCAGTACGACGAGCCGCTGTGCACCGACGGCTGGCTGGACGTGACGCTCGACGAGGGTGAGGCGGAGCCGCGGCACGTGCGGGTCGGTATCGAGCGCGTGCATCTGGAGGAGGACACCGGCAAATCGCTGCACGTGGGCGGGGCTACCGGCCGAATCCAGGGCGCCGACTACTCGCTGGTCGACTACAACCGGGCCGGTATCCCGCTGGTGGAGATCGTGACCAAGCCGATCACCGGCACGGGTGCGGCCGCTCCCGTGGTGGCCCGTACCTACGTCGCGGAGCTGCGGGAGGTTGTCCGGTCCCTGGGCGTGTCCGACGTGCGCATGGAGGAGGGCTCGCTCCGCTGCGACGTGAACACGTCGCTGGCGCCCCGCGGCTCGGCGGTGCTGGGCACCCGGACGGAGACCAAGAACGTCAACTCGCTGCGCTCGGTGGAGCGGGCCGTCCGGTCCGAGATCGAGCGGCAGGCCGCTGTGCTGGACGCGCGCGGAAAGGTGGCCCTGGAGACCCGGCATTTCCACGAGGACACCGGCATCACGACGCCCGGCCGCAGCAAGGAGGAGGCGGAAGACTACCGCTACTTCCCCGAGCCGGATCTGGTGCCGATCGCGCCCCCGTCCGAGTGGGTGCAGCAGATCCGGCGGTCGCTGCCCGAGCTGCCCTCGGCGCGGCGCGAACGGCTCCAGGCCGAGTGGCACCTGTCCGACGCCGATATGGCCGCGCTGCGTAACGCGGACGCGTTCGACCTGGTAGCCGGTACCGTAGCCGCGGGCGCGTCCCCGGCTGACGCCCGGAAGTGGTGGCTGGGCGAGCTGTCCCGCCGCGCGAACGAGACCGGCACCGCGCTGTCCGCCCTCCCGATCACGCCCGATCAGGTGGCCCGGGTCGCGGATCTGGTGTCGTCCGGCGCGCTGAACGACCGGCTGGCCCGCCAGGTGATCGACGGCGTGCTGGCCGGCCAGGGCACCCCGGACGATGTGGTCAAGGCGCGCGGCCTGGCCGTGGTCAGTGACGACAGCGCGCTGCAGGCCGCAGTCGACGAGGCCATCGCCGCTAACCCAGATGTCGCGGAGAAGATCCGCAGCGGAAAGGTTTCCGCGGCCGGGGTCCTGGTCGGCGCGGTCATGAAGGCCACCCGCGGCCAGGCCGACGCCGCCAAGGTCCGCGACCTGATCCTTGAGCGCCTCTCCTAGCGGCCGCGAGCCCGGGCCTTGTGCCCGGTCGAGCGGCCGCTGCCAAACCAGCACCTCAGCGGGTCATGGCGAGGCGGTCGTTACCGGCTCAGCGAACCGGGCCTTGTGCCCGGTGAGTGGCCGGTGTGTCGGCGAGAGCCACAGTCGGGGTGCGAAGCACAGCGGGGGGTTCCGGGGGGTCGCCCCCCCGGGCTAGCACAGGGCTAGCACAGCTAGTACCAGCGCCGCCAGTGGCCGGGGCCGGGGGAAAGCGGCGCGCGGAGTTGCCGGGATCTGTCCGTCCATGCTGAACGGAACCGTCCGGGAGCCGTCCCCGCTGCGGACGACGCGACGGCTGTGGCGGCGTCCCGCCGGACGGCGAGCACAGCCAAGATGGCGGCGATCTCCTCGGCGCTGGCATCGCCCCGAATGACGCGCAGCACCGGCTGGCCCGGCTCGTCTGATGGCACGATCCCAGTTTAGGCGTCCCCCGGGGGCCAGTGCAGGCGTCTCCCGGGCCGGCCTCGGGTTCAGGCAGGCCGGGGCGGAGGCGCACCTGACGCCAGCTCAGTTGTCCGAGCGGCCCACGATGATGCCGAACTCGCGGTGCACCCGGGTCCAGAACGCGTCCCGCAGCCATTCGCGCGCTTCCTGGTAGGAGCGCAGCGACAGGCCGAGATCCTTCTCCGCCTCGACCAGCAGCTCCTTATCGATCACTGGCGGCAGGATGGGGCCGGGGAGCAGGTCACGGATGTTGTCGGTGCCGCGGGTCAGGATCCACTTCTGCGCCACGTGCTCACCGGCTTCCTCAACGCGCCCCCGGACGGGGCCGAGCCGGGCCGCGGCGGGCCCGTGCAGGCCCCCGTGGCCGGCCGTGGCCGTGCTCGCGGCGGCGGGGGCGTGCGGCGCGGGGCCGCCGGGCGCCGCGCCCGGGACGGTCGTACCGTGCAGCGGGCCACCCGGGTAAGGGGGGTGGGCCGGCTTGACGGCCGGTCTCGGTACCCGGTCGCCGAAGAGCTGCGCGGGGGAGGGCACGGCGCCGGCCGCCGGCTCTTCGGGCTGGGCGGGCTCGACCACGCTGGCCGGCTGCCGGGTGAAGTAGGGCTTGACGAACGCGCTGTCCAGGATCTCCACTGTGTCGGACTCCCAGACCAGCCGCTCCGCCTGGTTCGTGCCGTACGGCGGCTCGATCCCCCACAGGTGCACGCGGACGCCGTAGGCCTGCGCGGCCTCCACGGCGGGCACCATGTCCTCGTCCCCGGCCACCAGGATCGCGTCGGTGATCGCCCGGTGCCGGGCCAGCGCCTCCATGTCCGCGCGGATCTGGGCGTCCACGCCCTTCTGCTGGCCACGGGCGTTGAGGTTGCCGAGCCGCAGCTTGACCATCGGCATCTGGGCGATCACCCGCTGGTCGATCGTGGGCACCCGGTCCCGCGCCGCGTCGTACCAGTAGACCCGCAGCAGCTCACCGCGCACGAGCTCGTCCGCGTGCTTGCTGATGGCGTTGATGAGCGGTACGGCGTCGACGCGGAAGTCACGGCGCGAGCTCGTGCCGAGCAGCAATTCCCCGGCGGCAGCGTAGATGTAACCCACGTCAACCATGACGGCGTAGCGGGCCAGCAGCGGTAGCGGGGCTGCGTATTCGCTCATCGTGTTCACGACTTTAGGCCAGGCCGCTCAGTGGCCGCGCCGCCGGCGCGCAACCGAAGCCGCAAAATAACGCCTGGTCTGCACAAATGGCACAAATGGGGCACCCGTTGATGATCGGCCGCTCGCGTCACTGTGGGTGAGGTAGCAGCACCTCGTAGCTGGACACATCGAAGCGGCGGGTCTGCCGGGCGAACGCCCACGTGAAGTCCGGCCAGAGGCTGACGTTGCGGCCGGCGTCGTTCAGATACCAGCTTCGGCAGCCGCCGGTGACCCAGACGGTGCGCCGCATCTTTTCCTGCAGGACCCGGTCGTAGGCGGTCTCGGCCTCCGGCCAGACCGCTACCTGAACCGCCCCCCGCCACCGGGCGTGCGTCACCGCGTGGCGTACCGGTCCGGGTCGACCGGCCGGTCCGAGTCGATCTCACATCGCGGGTCGTAGGACGCCTTGGCGGAGGAGCGGAGCAGCCGCTGAGCGATGTCTTCCCGGTCGGTGGGGCGGAGCGTACGGGTGGTCATGGTCGCTGTTCCTCGTCCTTGGCCAGGGTGTGTTCGGTATGCCGCTCGCGCAGCCCGGCGGCCAGCGCGGCCCCCGAGAACCTGCCGCCGCGGGCCAGCCGGCCGGTACGCGCGGCGACGGCGCGAACCACCAGGCCGGGGGCGTGCCGGCCCAGCCGCAGCGCGGCGGTACCGGCCGAGGTGGAAGCCACGTCGCGGGGAGCCCGGGCGTCCGCCGCGGCGGAGATCACGGTCAGCACCGTGTCCCGGACGTGCTCGGCGGGCACCAGTCCGTCCAGCGCCACCCCGGCCTGGCGGGACCGCTCATGGATCGCCGTGTCGACGTAACCCGGGTACACGCTGGTGACGGACAGGTGCGTGCCGTACTCCAGGCGCAGTACGCCCACGCGGTCAGGGCGCCCTTGGCGACGGTGTAGGCCGCGGCGAACGGCCGGGTGATGACGGCCAGCAGGGAGGCGGTGATGATGACCCGGCCGCGGGCCTCCAGCAGCGCGGGCCGGGCGGCGGCCGTCACCCGCCACGGGCCGAGCAGGTTGACGTGCGTAGCAAAACGTTACAATGGGCATTGTCTCAATGCAATGAAGAATTATCGCCGCGCCCGGCGCGGCGCCCTGCGTAAGGTGAACCCATGGGCGAGTACCGGATTGACGAGCTGGCCCGCCTGGCCGGGGCCACTGTCCGCAACATCCGCGTCTACCAGGACCGCGGCCTGCTCGACCCGCCCCGGCGCGACGGCCGCGTCGGCATCTACACCGACGCCCACCTGGCCCGGCTGCGGCTCATCGGCCAGTTGCTCAAGCGCGGCTACACCTTCGCCAACATCGGTGAGCTACTGGCCGTCTGGGAGCGCGGTGGGGACATCGCCGAGATCCTCGACCTGGAGTCCGCGGTGGGCCTGCCCTGGTCCGACGAGATACCGGCCTACGTCACCGCGGCCCGGCTCGCCGAGATGTTCGGCGGCGAGGTCACTGCGGCGGACATCGCGCAGTCGGTCGCGCTCGGCCTGATCGAGCCCGATGGGGCCCGGTACCGGGTGCCGAGCCCGCGTCTGCTCAACGCGGGCGCCGAGCTCGTATCGGTGGGGATGCCGCTCAGCGCGGTCCTGGAGATGGCCGGCCGGCTCCGCGCGCAGGTCGACGCTGCCGCGAGCGACCTGGCCCGCACCGTGACCCGCTACGTGCTGGCCGCCCATCTGCGGGACGGCATGCTTCAGGGCCAGGACATCGCCGAGGTGGCCGCCATCACCCGCCGCGTCCGGCCGCTGGCCCAGGCCGCCGTGGACGCCATGCTGGCCCAGTCCATGGCCCAGCACGTCCCCGAAGCCATGGGCGACCACTTCGCCCAGGTCCTCGACCACCTGGAGCACGTCAAGGCCGGTACATCAGCCTAATTACAGCGGTATGTTCCCGTGCTTCTTGGGCGGGAGGGTCTGCCGCTTGGTGCGCAGCGCACGGAGGGCTTTGGTTACCTCCGAGCGGGTCTCGGCCGGCCGGATGACCGCGTCGACGTAGCCGCG